>Ga0302311_10001343_pt1 | contig 29382 bp, 31 predicted proteins | sample III_Palsa_N1_3_FD_200449 | JGI IMG/M metagenome (GOLD analysis project Ga0302311, IMG submission 200449) | Peat permafrost microbial communities from Stordalen Mire near Abisko, Sweden - III_Palsa_N1_3 | ecosystem: Environmental > Terrestrial > Soil > Palsa > Peat permafrost | place: Sweden... | reverse complement strand
GTCGTTTCTACGATCTGCAAAAGTGTCCACCACGGATCAGAATAAACGCCGCGCTGCCCAGGCAGCACTTTCCTACGTGCGCGATGCGACCTGTGTCGGCGTCGGCACCGGATCCACCGTGAACTTTTTCATCGAGGAACTTGCCGCCCGGCGCGCACGCATCCGCGCCGCGGTGTCGAGCTCGAATGCCACGAGCGCGCGCCTGCGCGCCGCCGGCATCGACGTCATCGATCTCAATGATGCGGGGCCCATCGATGTGTATATCGACGGAGCGGACGAGGCAACCCGCCGCCGGGAGCTCATCAAGGGCGGCGGCGGCGCTCTCACCCGCGAAAAGATCGTCGCCGCCGCGGCGCGCCACTTCGTGTGCATCGTCGATGAGGGAAAAATGGTCGAGGTGCTGGGGAAGTTTCCGCTGCCCGTCGAAGTGATCCCGATGGCCCGTGCCTACGTGGCCGGCGAACTCGGCGCTCTCGGCGGCCGTCCCGTCGAGCGCGCCGGCTTCACCACGGACAACGGCAACATCATTCTTGATGTGCACGGGCTTGCGATCGGGGAGCCTGCGGCGCTCGAACGCCGCATCAACGAGATTGCAGGGGTCGTCACTGTGGGACTCTTCGCCGTGCGACCCGCCGATGTGCTGCTCATCGGGTCAGTCACGGGAGTCGCAACACTGTAAGGCCGCCTGCGCTCGGCATGCCACCAGCGTTGCGGTCGCGCGCGCGACGCTCGAGCTTGGCGATCTGCACGGCAGGAGAAAGCCGCTGCAACGCGTGCACTCGGGCGAGCTCTAACTCAACTCAGCGCCATGCGCTTAGGGGTCGCAGCCCCTACAGTCGGGATCCGACGCCAGCTTCGAGCCTGCCGTCGCTCAACCGCCGTGCTGACGTTCTACGTTGGTCCACTCAGCGGCAAGAGCGTGCAGCCCTCCGCCTCCAGAAGCGAGAGCAACATTTTGCTCAGCGACCAGAATGAGTTGCCCCCGGGATGCGAGATTGACATTCTCCGTGCGGGCGAAGTCGCCGACGACATTCATCTCCTCTCAGTGTTTCTTGGCGAGGAACGCGCGTATGCCCGCCATCGTCGCGGTAGGCTGCTCTTCCATGAGCCAGTGGCCGGAATTTGCGATCACAAGTCCCGTCACATTGGTTGCGACGAAGCGGATGTCGTCGACCATCGCCGTGCCGAATGACTTATCGGCGCCGATGGCGAGTATCGGAAACGTCAACTTGCCTTTGGCGAGGAAGGCCTTGTTGTCGATCGCATCCTGGCTGAAAGCCGCAAACTGATTGAAGGCATCGTGGATGGCCAGGGGTCGCGCATAGAGCGCCGCGTAATGTGCGCGCGTCGCCTCGTCGATCGCCTGCGGATTTGCGGAAAGTTCATCCCAGAAGCGATCGAGATAGATGCGCTCGCGGCCCGCGACCAGACGCTCTTCGTCGGGTCCGCGAAAATTGAAATGCCACACGACCGGACTGCAAATGATGTGTTCCCAGTCTCCGATGCCCGGCAGCGGCGCGTCCATCACGACCCAGCGCGTCACCCGGTCGCGGTACTGCGCCGCGAAGGCATAGCCCACCATGTTGCCGATGTCGTGCGTGATGAGTTCCGTGTCCCTGATCTGCAAACTGTCGAGCACTCGCGCGACATCGCCCGCCTGGGCCTTCTTGTCGTAGCCGCCCTCAGGGTGGGATGACAAACCCATGCCGCGCAGGTCCGGGACGATCACCGTGTAGTCGTGCACGAGCTGCGCCGCCAAAGGTGCCCACATGTCCCCGCTGTCACCAAAACCGTGCAGGAGGACGACGGCGGGACCGTGCCCGCCGATGCGCACATGCAAGGTCGCACCGTCCGTGTGAATCTCCTGCGTTTTGAATTCGGGTGGAAACGGCACGACGCTCGCTGCCGCCGCCCAAGACGCCGCGAGCATCACGGCAGCGCTCAATAGACGACGCATCATCGCTGTGGCTCCCAAAAGTGTGGTTACAGACTGACTGATCGCGCGAAGCGAACCTTAAGATTAGTGCAAATGAGCGCCGCGCAAAACTGCGGAAAAAAGCCTGCGCCGCCGCAAGGGCAGTATGGCCGGCACACGCTTAGCGCGCATCCGGGCATCTTCAGGCCCCAAATGCCGCGCACAGGAAGGACGCTACGCGCGAAGATGGCTGGGGGACTAGGATTCGAACCTAGGTTAGCGGAGTCAGAGTCCGCGGTCCTACCGCTAGACGATCCCCCAAACCCGTTACCGCTTGGAGTACTGCGGGCCCCTGCGAGCCTTGCGGCGTCCAACCTTCTTGCGCTCGACCTCGCGGGCATCGCGTGTGACGAAGCCCGCCGTGCGCAGCGGCCGGCGCAGCGTCTCGTCGTACTCCATGAGCGCGCGAGTGATGCCATGACGGATGGCGCCGGCCTGGCCGGTGATGCCTCCGCCGCGCACCTGCACCGAAATATCGAATTTGCTCAGCAGCTGCACCACCTCGAGCGGCTGGCGCACGATCATGCGACCAGTCTCGCGGCCGAAGAACTCATCGAGCGCGCGCTCGTTGACGGTGATGACACCTGACCCGGGCTTCATGCGCACACGGGCGGTGGCGGTCTTGCGGCGGCCGGTGCCGTAGTGCTGCGGGGCGGCTGGCATTTTAGGTTCCTTTAATCTCGAGCGGGCGGGGCTGCTGCGCGGCATGCGGATGCGCCGCGCCCGCAAACACATGCAGCTTCCTGTACATGCTGCGGCCCAGGGTGTTCTTCGGCAGCATGCCCTTCACGGCAAACTGGATGGCGCGTTCCGGGTGCTCATCGAGGAGCTTGCCGAGCGCGATCGACTTGATGCCGCCGATGTGGCCCGTATGGTGGTAATAGATCTTGTCCGCAAGCTTGCGTCCGGTGACGCGGATCTTCTCGGCGTGCACCACGACGATGTGGTCGCCCATGTCCACATGCGGGCTATAGTCAGGCTTATGCTTACCCTTAAGACGGTGGGCAATTTGGGACGCCAGGCGACCAAGCGTCTTACCGCTTGCATCGACCACAAACCAATCGCCACGGACTGCACCGGGCTTGGCGAACACCGTTGTCATCTCTGCGGGACCTAAGCCGAAAAAGGCCCGGAAGTGTACTTAAAAAGGCCGTGCCAATGCAAAGCAATGCCGTACTGTCGCCTGATTCTGCCTTGTATAATGAGCGTATGGAGCCCGACCGGCTGCTCGACCCCCTTATCGGCGCGCTCGACCGTGCCTTACGGGCCGTATTCGCTCCCGCGCGCGCCGAGCGCCCCGTCCCGGGAGTGCCTGGGAGCGCCGAATTATCCGAAGCGAACCGCCGGCATTCGGCCGCCCTGATGCGCATCAACCACGCCGGCGAGGTAGCCGCCCAGGCGCTTTACCATGGGCAGGCGTTCGCGGCGCGCGCCGGCGCGACGCGCGATCTGCTGGAAAAAGCGGCTCAAGAGGAGACCGATCACCTGGCCTGGTGCGAAACCCGGCTTGCGGAGCTGGGCTCGCGCCCAAGCCTCCTGAATCCGTTCTGGTATGCAGGCTCCTTTGCGCTCGGCCTCGTCGCCGGCCGCCTTGGCGAGCGCGCAAGCCTGGGCTTCGTGGCGGAGACCGAGCGCCAGGTCGAAGGCCATCTGGATTCGCACTTGGCGTCGCTGCCGGCCTGCGATACTCGCAGCCGAGCCATCGTCGAGGCCATGCGATCCGATGAGATCGCCCATGGCGAGCGGGCGCTGGCCGCAGGTGGCGAGCCGCTGCCCGCGCCGGTGCGCACGCTCATGCGCTATGCGTCGGGGGTCATGACGGGAACGGCTTATTGGATTTGATGCGCCGATTGCCCGCTGGCGCTGCGTAGCTCTTGCAGTTCTGATGGCTTATGTATAAAAAACGGACCGTCGCGCCACACGCGACTGTCTAGGGGAGCCGGTATGGACGAGAATATCAAGCCACTGAGCGACATTCCGGCGATCAACCGGTTTTTGAGCTACTGCCGAATTCGCGCCGTGCCGTCGAAAACGGTCGTGATCCACGCGGGAGATCTTCCCGACGTGCTGTACTACATCATCAGCGGCTCGGTCGAAGTCATGATCGAGGATGAGGAAGGCAACGAGATGGTGCTTGCTTACCTCAACCGCGGCCAGTTCTTCGGGGAGATGGGCCTCTTCTACGAACAGCCCACCCGCAGCGCCTGGGTGCGCACGCGCAACCAGTGCGAGCTTGCGGAAATGACCTACCCGCGCTTCCGGCAGATCGCCGCGGAAAGTCCCGGGCTCATCTTTGAGCTTGCAACCCAGCTGGCGACGCGCCTTGATCGCACCAACCGCAAGCTCGGCGACCTGGCTTTCGTCGACGTCACGGGCCGTGTCGCCCACGCCATCATGGACCTGTGCAACGAGCCGGACGCGATGACACATCCGGAAGGCATGCAGATCAAGGTGAGCCGCCAGGAGCTCTCGCGGCTCGTCGGCTGCTCGCGTGAGATGGCGGGCCGCGTGTTGAAGGTGCTCGAGGAGCAGGGACTGTTGCGGGCGACCGGCAAAACCATCGTGGTGTTCAACGCCCGTCCTAAGATGAAGACGCGCCCGGTCATCGTGCCGACCAAGCCCACCGCGCAGCGCCCGGTGCGCATCGATGATGACGAGGACGACGACGACGAGGATTAGCGCGCGATGCGCTCGCGCATGGCGCGGATGGTCGCCGCGTAATCTGCGCTGCCGAAGATAGCTGAGCCTGCGACGAAGGTGTCGGCGCCCGCGCGCGCGATCTCGCCGATGTTGTCCACCTTCACGCCGCCGTCGATTTCCAGCCGCACCGGGCGGCCGAGCGCATCGATGCGCCGGCGCACCTCGGCAAGCTTGCCGAGCGCACCGGCGATGAACTTCTGCCCGCCGAATCCGGGATTCACCGACATGATGAGCACCATGTCGAGCTTTGGAAGCGTGTAGTCGAGATATTCGAGCGGCGTTGCCGGATTGAACACCAGCCCGGGCTTGCAGCCATGCTCGCGAATGAGCTCGATCGTGCGATCGACGTGGCGCGAGGCCTCGGGGTGGAATGAGATGTAGGTGGCTCCCGCTTCTGCGAAGTCGGGCACGATGCGATCGACCGGCTCGATCATGAGGTGCACGTCGATCGGCGCTGTGATCCCGTGCTTGCGCAACGCCGCGCAAACGAGCGGACCGATGGTCAGGTTCGGCACGTAGTGATTGTCCATGACATCGAAGTGCACCAGGTCCGCGCCGGCGGCGAGCACGGATTCGACCTCCGCCCCCAGGCGGGCGAAGTCGGCGGACAGAATCGAAGGAGCAATCCAGAGCGGCTGCACGTGAATATTCCTCCAGAGCCAATCAGTACTTAAGTCAAACGCGCGAGCGCTTCGCGGTATTTCTCGCTGGTGCGGGCAATGATGTCCGCAGGCAGCTTGGGGCCGGGCGCCTTCTTGTCCCAGGGCAGCGTCTCTAAATAATCGCGCACAAACTGCTTGTCAAAGCTCGGCGGACTCTCTCCCGGAACATAGCGTTCCGCCGGCCAGAAGCGCGACGAATCCGGCGTCAGGACTTCATCCATCAGGGTAAGTTCGCCGGCATCATCGAGGCCAAACTCGAACTTGGTATCCGCGATGATGATGCCGCGCTCGCGTGCGTGGTCCGCCGCGAACGCGTAGAGCGCAAGTGCAGTGGCGCGCACCTGGGCGGCCGTGCCTGCGCCGAGCAGGCGCTCCATGGCCTCGAAGGATATGTTCTCATCGTGCGCGCCCGCTGCAGCCTTGGTTGCCGGCGTGAACAGCGGCGTGCTCAGGCGCTGCGCGAGCTTCAGGCCCGCGGGCAATGCGATCCCGCACACGCTGCCCGAGCGCACGTAGTCCTTCCAGCCCGACCCGATGAGATACCCGCGCACCACCGCCTCGATGGGCAGTGCCTGCAATTTGCGTACGATCACGGCGCGCCCCTCGAGGAGCGCCAGATCCTGCGGATCGCGCACGACGCTCGCCAGTGGCCGACCGCTGAGATGGTTCGGCACGAGGTGGCCAGTTTTTGCGAACCAGAAATTTGAGATGGCATTCAGCACCCGGCCCTTGTCCGGGATCGGATCCGGCAGCACCACGTCGAACGCGGACAGCCGGTCGGTGGCAACCATCAGCACGAACTTCTCGTCCACGCGGTACAGATCGCGCACTTTGCCCGCGTAAATCTTCTCGAGGCCACGCAGGTCGGTCCGGTGGATCGTCGGCGGCGGCATGGGGGTGGCGGGGTACGCAAGGGTGGAACCAGGGGCGAGGTACTATAGCAAGCATGCAGCGCTGGACGGGCAAAGTTGTGGGTGGAGTGCTGGGAATGATGGCCCTCGGGCCGTTCGGCGCGCTCCTGGGTGTCCTCCTAGGCCATCAGCTCGATGAATCCGCAGCCGCGCCGCCGCTGCTGCCGGCCGAGGACATTGGCGAGCAGTTTTTCCGCATCACCTTCCGTGTAATGGGCCACCTTGCAAAGTCCGACGGGCGCGTGTCGGAACGGGAGATTGCCGCCGCGCGCGGCGTCATGAGCCAGCTGAACCTCAATGCCGCGCAGGTGCGCGCGGCCATCGAGTGCTTCACCGTGGGCAAGAATCCGCGCTTCGATCTCGATGGCGATCTGACGCTGCTGCGCCAGGCCTGCGTCGGCCGGCCTGATCTGCTGCACATCTTTCTGGAGATGCAGGTCCGTGCCGCCATCGCCGGCAACGATCTCGACGGGCCGGTGAGCGCGCTCCTGGTACGCGTGGCCCAACAGTTGGGCATCTCGCGCATCGAGCTTGCGCACATCGAGGCGGCGCTGCGCATCCGCCGCGGCAGCTTCGCGCGTGAGCCCACGCGCGATGCGACGCAGCAGTTGAGCGAGGCCTATCGCGTGCTCGAGACCGAGGCGACGGCGAACGACGAGGAAGTCGTGAAGGCCTATCGGCGGCAGTTGAGCCGTCATCATCCGGACAAGCTCAAGGCCAACGGCCTGCCCGATTCCATGATTGAGCATGCGAAGGAGCGCACGCAGCACATCATCGAGGCGTACGAACTCATCCGCGAACAGCGCGGGCTGTAGGCGAGCACGCCCATTCCTCGATGACTTCCTGCAGCGCACGCACGCCCACGGTGAGTGCGGCGGGGCCCGGCTGCAGGATGATCGCGGACTTGATCTCGCGCACAAAGCCATCGCGCACGGCCGGAATCTCCTGCCATCCCGGCCGTGCTGCCACGCGCTCTGGCCTGAATTTCTTGCCGCACCAGGAGCCGAGAATGATGTCCGGTGCGCGCCGCGGCACTTCCTGCGGATCGGCGATGATGCGATTTCTGCCGAGCGATTCGCCGGCAAGCTCGGCAAAGCAGTCTTCGCCGCCGGCGATGCCGATGAGCTCGGACACCCAGGCAATGGCGCTGATCTGCGGCGTGTCCCATTCCTCGAAGTACACGCGCGGACGGCGCGCCAGCGCCGCCGCGCGCGCCGTCACCGCGGCCAGCCCGCAAGCGAGCTCCTCGATGAGCGCGGCCGCCTTGTCTTCGCAGCCGATCATGCCGCCCAACACGCCGATCATCCGCAGGATCTGCGCGACGCTTCTGTGATTGAACACATGCACTTCGACTCCGGCGCGGATGAGGGACGCGGCAATGTCGGCCTGCAGGTCGGAAAAGCCGAGAACGAGGTCGGGCTTGAGCGCCACGATGCGCTCGATATTGGCGCTGGTGAAGGCCGACACCTTGGGCTTCTCGCGCCGCGCGCGCGCCGGCCGCACGGTGAAGCCTGAAATCCCGACGATGCGCCGCTCCTCGCCGAGCAGGTAAAGCGTTTCGGTCGTCTCCTCGGTCAGGCAGACGATGCGTTCGGGGAAGTCAGCGCGCATGTGCATGGGTCGAATGTCATCCGCTTAGCTTCTGCCAGGCAATTCGAGGATCATGATGCCATGTGGGTCAGAACGTGGGACATCTTCGACCGGCTGTTTTTCGGTCCGCGCTCCAACGCGCCGGGGTTCGCCGCCGCCGCCGTGCGTGTGCTGCGCTATCCCTATGCCGTCATCCGCGACCTCCTCGGGGGCGAGATCAATCTGCGCGCGATGGGGCTCGTCTACACGACGCTCTTGTCACTCATCCCGCTGCTCGCGATCAGCTTTGCGATCCTCGCAGCCTTCGGGGTGAGCCGTGACCTGCAGCCCATCGTCTACGAGTTTTTCCGTCCGATGGGCGATCCCGGCGCCGCCGAGATCACAACGCGCGTGATGCACTTCGTCGGCCGCGTGAGCAACCGGATCGTGGGCACGGTAGGGCTTGCGGTGCTCTTGTGGACGCTCATCGGCACGATCAAGAAAGTGGAGGACAGTTTCAACTTCGTGTGGCGCGTGGAGCACGCGCGCGGACTTGCGCGGCGGGTCACGGAGTACGTAAGCCTGCTCATCATCGGGCCGATATTGATGGTGGGCTTTCTCGCACTCTCGCATGCCGCCCTCGGCACCATGTCGGTCCACGATCTCATCAGCGTCGCGCCGCTGCAGCGCCTGCGCGGCGTGGGGATCAATCTTGCGCCGTACGTCATGGTCACGGCTTTCTTCGTGGTGCTGTACATGTTCATTCCGAACACCCGTGTGCACCTGCGCCCCGCGCTCATCGGCGCCTTGACCGCCGGAGTCGTGTGGGCGGCGGTCGGCAAGGTCTTCACCAACATGGTCGTGCTGTCAACCCGGCTCACCATCGTCTACGCAGGCTTCGCGTTCATCGTCGCGGCGCTGCTGTGGACGTACTTCGGCTGGCTCATCCTGCTCGCCGGCGCGCAGCTGTCGTTCTACATCCAGAATCCGAGCTACCTGCGCCTGGGGCTGCGGGAGTTGCGCCTGTCGAATGTGGAGATCGAACATCTCGCCTTGAAGCTCATGTATTGCGTCGGCCGGGCGCGCATCCAAGGCACTGCGACCTGGAGCGTGCCGCGCCTGGCGGCTGAATTCGGCCTGCCGGGCATCGCCGTCACGCGCGTTGCCTGCGCGCTCGAGGCGGGCGGCCTGCTGACGCTCTCGGCCGACGATACTTGCACTCTCGCCCGCGAGCCGGATGCGATCAGCGTGCAGGAGATCCTGATGCTCGCCCGCAACCAGAGAAGCGGCGACTTCATCGCCCGCGATACGCGCGTGCCGGCGGTTGACGCCCTGAGCGCGCGCCTGGATGGCGCCTGGCGTGCTGCCTGCGCGGACGAGACCCTTGCAGCCATGGTGGAGGACACCAAGACTCTGCCGGTGTTAGTCGCCGGCGATGGTCATGTCCTCGACGAGAACGGACCCCGTGTGTAGGCCGCCGCGCTCGTCGACATCCGCGCCCACGGCAAGGATCTGCTGATACATCGTACGCAGATTGCCGGCAATCGTGATCTCGTGCACCGGGAATGCGATAGTGCCGTCTTCCACCCAAAAGCCGCTCGCGCCGCGCGAGTAGTCGCCGGTCACCGCATTGACGCCCTGACCCATAAGCTCCGTCACGAGCAGGCCCGTGTGCATGCGCTTGAGGAGCTCATCGAAGCGCGGCGCGGGCCGCGACGAGGACACGAGAAGATTGTGCACGCCGCCTGCGTTGCCGGTGGTTTTAAGTCCGAGCTTGCGCGCCGAGTAGCTGCCCAGGACGTAGCCTTGCAGCACCCCGCCGCGCACCAGATCGCGGTCCGAGGTCGTCACGCCCTCATCGTCGAAGGGGCTGCTCGCCAGGCCCTTTTTGATATGCGGCCGCTCCTGCATCTCAAGGAAGCTCGGGAAAACGGCCTCGCCCGCCGCACCCAGCAGGAAGGAGGACTTGCGGTACTGGCTCGAGCCGCGGATGGCACCGAGGAAGTGCGCGAACAGCCCGCGCGCCATCTCGGGCGCAAATACCACGGCAGCGTGCCGCGTCGAAAGCTTGCGCGCGTGCAGGCGCGCAACCGCGCGCTCCCCGGCGCGGCGCCCGATCGATTCGATGTCCTCCAGATCCCCGTGAGCGCGCGCGGTGGAATACCAGTAATCGCGCTGCATGTCCTCGTCCTCCTCGGCGAGGAGCACACAGCTCACGCTGTGACTGGTGCTTGCGACTCCGGCAAGAAAGCCGAGCGAATTGCCGTGCACACGCATGTCGCGCTGACTCGTGACGCTGGCGCCTTCCGAATTCTTAAGCCGCGCATCGACCGCCAGCCCCGCCGCCTCGCAGGCGCGCGCAAGCTCGATGGCCGCATCGGGCGCCAGCGCCCACGGGTGATCGAGGTCAAGGTCGGGAATGTTGCGGGCGAGCGCATCCGCATCGGGCAGGCCGGCGCAATCATCCTCGGCCGTGTAGCGCGCGATCGAGCAGGCTTTCTCCACCATGGCGCGCACCGCCCCGAGCGCCAGATCCGCGGTGCTGGCCGAGCCCTTCCTCTTGCCGAAGTAGACCGTGATCCCCAGGCCCCGGTCGCGCTGATACTCGACCGTGTCGACCTCGCCCAGACGCACGCTCGCGGCAATCCCCTGATTCAGGCTCGCAGCGACCTCGCATTCGGCGGCGCCGCGCCTGCGGGCCTCCTCGAGTGCCAGGCGCACGATCCCCTCGAGCTCGGGAATGCGGGATTCGTCGACGGCGGCGTCCATCATGCAGAATTCCGGTTCTCATGCCGCCGTTCTCGCTGATTCCATGCCTGCCTCGCGAACGCGATAGGCGTTGCTCGGCGGAATCAGCGAGTACGACAACTCATTCCCGCGCACGGAGGTCCGACACCTGGACCCGATCACGGTATTCCGAGCCGAATTAACGTCTCGGTCGTGCGACTTTCCACAGTCGCGACATACCCATGATCTTACAATCAACCCGTTGACTCCTCGCGGACCACTCAGGGCTCCGCAATTCGAACAGGTGACGGTGGAGTATCTCTCGTCCCTGACTTCAAAGCTTCTGGCCGCGTGCTCGCATTTGTATGCCAGAAACCTCTTGAGCGTCCCCCAGCCGGAATCCAACACGGATTTCGCCATCCGCGTCTTGACGAGCTTCAGGCTACTCACGTCACCGACGACGATATGCTGATATCGATCGACCATTTTCCTAGAAAAAACATGCAAGGCGTCCGCCCGGCAGCGCGCGATCTTGCGATGAATACGCTTGGCCTGGCGCTTATGGCCACGGCGCTGAGCTGAGGCAAGCTTTTCGGCATAGCGGCGCGTCCAGCGACCCGCTTCCAGGCGATCGCCATCGCTCGTGACCGCAATACTTTTAAGCCCCAGATCAATGCCAACCTCCTCCTGAGGTGCGATGGTGCACTCGGCTTGCACCTTCACCGGCAAACACAACCACCAGCCCCCGACCGCATCCTGCGCAAAGCAACCGCCCTGCCACTTCACCCCCTCCAGACGTTCCCGCTCGAACACCCGCAGGCACTTGCCGGCAAAGCGCACACCCCGGCCTTTGCGCTTGAGACTCGCCGCCTTGAACGGGATCCACCCGAGCGAGCGCCGGGCGCCACGACTCGCGCGCCACTTCAGCTTCGGCTTCTTGGCAGCCTGGCGCTTCTGGGCGTAGTGAACGCATACGGACTGAATGGTATCCGCGCCGATCCTCTCAAAGTACTGCGAAGCGCCGGCGGTGAGAGAGCACAAGTCAAAGCCTGTGAGCCATTTTCGTTTTAAATCCGTACGAGTGGCGGCTTTGTAGCTCGTCTCATTGCAGTAGTTAAAGACTTGATTTACTTCCGTTGCCGCAGCATTGAGCCATGCATAGGCTTCGGAGCGAACCTTCAACCGAAGAGTGCGCATGAACGAGGGCGGCATGAGAGCATTATCACTCTTCACGGGCGATCTTGCTCCACTGTGTTGCGCAACTCACGGTGGGTCGAAATGCCCTCGTTTCTTCGTAGCAGTCGCGAACCGCGACCGTTGGTTGACCGCACCATGCAGCTGCCGCCCGATGACCGCCCGAGCAAGAGCGCCCGTAAGCGCGCGGCGCTCGCCGCCCAGCAACTGGGCGAGGAACTCGTGCTCCTCAGGGATGCGGAGTTGCAGGCGCTCGACTTGCCCGAACCCCTGCTGCAGGCGATCCGCGAGGCACGGCGCATTCGCTCGCGCGCGGCAGGCGCGCGCCAGCGCCAATACATCGGCAAGCTCATGCGCGAGATTGATCCGGCGCCCATCCACGCTGCACTCGCGGCGCGCGCGAGCTCAAGCGCCCGGGCGCCGCGCCGATACGCGCCGGACGCGACAGGCTACAATGAGGCGATGAAACCGCTCGTCGGCATCATCATGGGTTCGGCGTCTGATTGGGAGACCATGCAGGCGGCTGCGACCATGCTCGACGCATTGTCGATCGCCTACGAGGTGCGCGTCGTTTCCGCCCATCGCACTCCGGATCTGCTGTTCGAGTATGCGGCGGCCGCGCGCGGGCGCGGCCTGGAGGTCATCATCGCCGGCGCCGGCGGCGCGGCGCATCTGCCCGGAATGACGGCGGCCAAGACCTCTTTACCGGTGCTCGGCGTGCCCGTGCAGTCAAAATCCTTGAGCGGTCTTGATTCGCTCCTGTCGATCGTGCAGATGCCGGCGGGCGTGCCGGTGGCGACGTTTGCGATCGGCGCCGCGGGAGCTACGAACGCGGCGCTCACAGCGGTCGCCATCCTCGCCAACAAATATGCGCCGATTCGCGCAGCACTCGACGCCTATCGCGAACGGCAAACGCAGGCGGTACTCGAGAACGGCGACCCGCGCGCCACGAGCCGCACATGACGGTAGGCATCGTGGGCGCCGGCCAGCTCGGCCGCATGCTCGCTTTGGCCGGCTATCCCCTGGGAGTCGACTTCCTGTTTCTGGATCCCGCCGCACGGCCCCCGGCGGCGGCGCTGGCGCCGCACCTGCACGGCTCGTTTGCTGATCGCAGGCTCCTGGCAGCGCTGGCGCGCCGCAGCGAGGTCATCACCTTTGATTGGGAAAACGTGTCGGTGGCGGCCCTGCGGGCGCTCAAGCAGAAAGTGCGCATCTGCCCGCCGCTTGCGGCGCTTGCGGCATCGCAGGATCGGGTGAGCGAGAAGCGCCTGTTCGAGCGCCTGCGGATTCCCACCACGCGCTGGCGTGCGGTCGGCTCGCAGCGCCAATTGCAGCGCGCGGTGCGCGAGATTGGACTGCCGGGGGTGTTGAAGACGCGGCGCCTGGGCTACGACGGCAAAGGCCAGGCCGTGCTCGAGAGCGCCGCCGACGTCGAGCACGCCTGGCGCAAGCTGGGCGCGGCCGCGCTCATTTACGAGGAGCACATAGCCTTCACGCACGAGGTGTCAATCATCGGGGCGCGCAGCACTCGCGGCGAGGTCGCCGTCTATCCGCTCGGCGGCAACGTGCACGCGCAGGGAATCTTGCGCCTGACGCGTGCGCCCTATGGGCCGTCCTCCTGGCAACAGCTCGCGAACCGCTATCTGTCCCGCGTGCTCGCGCATTTTCGCTACGTCGGCATCCTCGCGATCGAGTTCTTTGTACAGCGCGGCCGCCTGATCGCCAACGAAATGGCGCCGCGCGTGCATAACTCGGGGCACTGGACGATTGAGGGCGCGGTCACGAGCCAGTTCGAGAATCACCTGCGTGCAATTCTCGGCCTGCCGCTCGGCGCGACGCGCGCGTGCGGCTACGCGGCGATGATCAATCTCATCGGGCACGTCCCGCCGGCAAGCGAACTGCTCGCATTTCCGGGCCTGCACCTGCACGACTACGCCAAAGCGCCGCGCCCCGGCCGCAAGCTCGGACACTGTACGTTCGTGGCGCGCAGCCGCGCCGAACGCGACCGCTGGGCACGCGGTTTGCTCGCCATATTGGCCCCCAACACCCGCATCCCTTAAGATCGAGTCTCAGGGAGACCCCTGCGCATCTACGCCCCGCAGTGCGGGTGTGCCGGCGTGGCCGCTGCGTCCCCCCGGAAAAGTAGAACCGGCACATGTACCTTGATCTATTCAAACTGAAAGAGCTGCCCTTCCGCCTAAGCCCGGATCCGCAGTTCCTGTACTTGAGCAAGCAGCATGCGCGCGCCAAGGCTTACATGGAGTCGACGATCTGGTTCACCGACGGCTTCGTCGTGATCACCGGCGAGGTCGGCTCGGGCAAGACCACTCTCATCGAGTCGTTCCTGCGCGAAGTCGAGGCGGACATCGTCGTCGCGCAGATCAACCAGACGCAGGTTTCCGCGGTCGACTTTCTGCAGGCCGTGCTGGTGCAATTCGGCTTTGCGCCTTTCAAGATGAAAAAGGGCGAGCTCATCGCGACTCTGAACCAATTTCTGGTGGAGCAGTACGCAGCGGGCAGAAAAGTGCTGCTCATCGTCGATGAGGCGCAGAATCTTTCGCTGCGCGTGCTCGAGGAGGTGCGCCTCCTGTCGGGCGTCGAGACGACCAAAGACAAGGTGCTGCGCATCATCCTCGCCGGCCAGCCGGAGCTCAATGACAAACTCGACGCGCCGGAACTCGTGCAGCTCGCGCAGCGCATACGCCTGCGCTTTCACCTGGGCACACTGTCGATCGAGGACATGCGCGCCTACATTCAGCACCGCCTGGAAGTTGCCGGCGGCGCCGACCGCGAGATCTTCGCCGAGGACACCTTCAGCGAAATCTTCCGCTACTCGGGCGGCGTGCCGCGCCTCGTCAACACGCTCTGCGATACCGCCATGCTGGCCGCCTACAATTCCGACCGGGACTTCGTCGACGTCGCGGACATCACCAGCGCCGTCGAGGAGCTGCGCTGGGTGGATTTCAGCACGCGCGCATCCCACCTGGTGCGCGGCAGGCCCGAGGCGAGCGCGCCGCCCGCGACGAGCCACGACGACGCCTCCGTGGTGCTCGGACGCGTGCTGGTGTCAACCGAGGGACGCACCGTGCAGGAGCTGCCGCTGCATGTGGGCCGCGTCATCGTTGGCCGCACGGCCGACAATGACCTGCAGATCGACAGCCGCTTCGTGAGCCGCCATCACTGCCAGCTCATCGTGAGCGCGCAGTCGTGCGTGATCGAGGATTTGAACAGCACCAACGGCATCTACGTCAAAGCCAAGCGCGTGCGCCGCCAACACCTGAACGACGGTGACGTCGTAGTCATCGGCAAGCACGAACTCATCTACGTCGATGAGCGCGCGCGCAGCGGCAAGAGCTCCTTCAGCGATACCCTGCCGGGCACGCAAGCGGTCGAACAGGCCTGAGTGCGCGCGCGCCCGCTAGCGGCGCTTTTGTACGAGCAGCTCCGCGAAGCGTTCGAGGAACGACGGCATCCAGCCCTCAACATGTAGATCCTGCGGCTGCACCCCGTTTTTGGGCTTGAGCGCCGCGAGCAGCGCCGGCGGCACTTCAATTTCAGAGGTTTCATCAGCCCGTTGGGGCTCAGCGTGCATCATGGAATTCCTTGTCGTGCGCAAGTTTGCGCTGGCGAACAAACTACGATGGCGGAGCGCACCCCGGCGTGGCCGACGTCACAGCTCGCGCAGCAATACTCGTCAATTGGCCGAGCGTGACTTAATCATTGCGCGGCGTCGGCGACACCTTGAGGATTATGCCAGCGTGCCGCAGGTGCCATTTCAGCCCGTGCCTCCCACGGTGAGGCCATCGATGCGCACCGTGGGCTGGCCCACTCCCACCGGCACGCTCTGACCTTCCTTGCCGCAGGTGCCGACGCCGTCGTCGAGCTTCAAATCATTCCCCACCATCGTGACGCGCGTGAGCACATCCGGACCGTTGCCGATCAGCGTCGCACCCTTCAGCGGCGCGCCGAGCCGGCCGTTCTCGATGGCATAGGCCTCGCTCGCCGAGAACACAAACTTCCCCGAGGTGATATCGACCTGACCGCCGCCGAAGTTGACGGCGTAGACGCCGCGCGCCACCGAACGGATGATCTCCTCGGGCGCGTACGCTCCGGGACGCATGAAGGTGTTTGTCATGCGCGGCAGCGTCATGTGCGCGAACGATTCGCGCCGCCCATTGCCGGTGGAGCGCACACCCATCAGGCGCGCATTCATTTTGTCGTGCAGATAGCCGCACAGGATGCCGTCTTCGATCAGGGTCGTGCATTGCGTGGCGGTGCCCTCGTCGTCGATATTGAGCGAGCCGCGCCGCTGGGCGAGCGTGCCATCGTCGACCACCGTGCAGCCGGCAGTTGCCACGCGCTCGCCGATGCGGTTCGCGAACGCCGAGGTGCCCTTGCGGTTGAAATCGCCTTCCAGACCGTGACCGATCGCCTCGTGCAAGAGTACGCCCGGCCATCCCGGCCCGAGGACGACCGTGGTGGCGCCGGCAGGCGCCGGCACGGCATCCAGATTGACGAGCGCCTGGCGCGCCGCCTCGCGCCCCAATGCCAGCGGCCGATCGCTCGACACCAGATCCGCCAGGGAATAGCGGCCGCCGGCGCCGGCGTAGCCCTGCTCGCGCCGTCCGTCCTGCTCGACGATCACCGACACATTGAAGCGCACGAGCGGGCGGATGTCCGCGGCCAGGGTGCCGTCGCTGGTGGCGATCAGGACGATCTCGTGCACCGTCGCCATGCTGGCCATCACCTGCACAATCCTGGGATCAATGCGCCGTGTCTCGCTGTCGACGCGCTCGAGCCACGCGACTTTCTGCTCATCGATGAGCGCCACGGCAGGATCGACCGGCAGGTAAAGCTCATGTCCGGGTTGCGCGTGCCAGGCCTGCACGGAGCGCTCGCCACCCTTTAATGCAATCGCGCGCGCCGCGCGCGAGGCTTCCTCGAGCGCCGGCCAGACAATCTCGTCCGAGTAGGCAAAGCCGGTCTTCTCACCGGCGAGTGCCCGCACTCCCACGCCCTGCTCGATGCTCGCGCTGCCGTCTTTGACGATGCCATCCTCGAGCGCCCAGGACTCCTCGCGCGAGATCTGGAAGTAGATATCGGCGTAATCCACGCGGTGCCGCAGCACCTCGCCGAAGACCTGATCGAGGCGCGCGTCGTCGAGGCCACCCGGACGCAGGATCAGTTCGCGCGCAATACCGAGCACATCGCTCGCAGGCACAGAGTCGCTCATGGGGCTTCCTGAACGGGGCAAGTGCGCAATTACAACACGCGGTGCAGCAATGCAGGAAAGCTCTTGCGCACTTCCGCCTGGCGCACGAGGTCGATTTCCGCGCTCACACAGCCGCGGCCGCGCGGCAGCCGCGCCAGAATGCGCCCCCAGTAGTCGACGATCATGCTGTCGCCAAATGTCTCGCGCCCGTTCGGATGGAAGCCCGACTGTGCGGGGGCGATCATATGACAGAGATTTTCGATGGCACGCGCACGCAACAGCGTTTCCCAATGCGCCCGCCCGGTCGGCGCCGTAAAGGCTGAGGGCAAGACGAACACCTGTGCGCCGTGCGCGCTGAGCTCCCGGAAGAGCTCCGGAAAGCGCACGTCGTAGCACACCGCAAGTCCCACGCGGCCGATGGGCGTGTCGACCACCATCGGCGTCTTGCCCGGCGCCATATTCGCCGATTCGCGGTAGCTTTCCGCGCGCTCCGGAATCTCGACGTCGAAGAGGTGCATCTTGTCGTAGCGCGCCACGCGCTCGCCCGCGGCGTCGTACACGAGTGATGCCGCCGCGACGCGCGCATCGCCCGCGACGCGCACCGGCACCGTGCCGGCAATGACCCACAGCTTCAGGCGCTGCGCCGTCGCGGCGAGGAACTCCTGGATAGGTCCGCTGCCTTCAGCTTCGCCCACGGCGCGTTTGTCGGCATCGTGCATGCCCATGAATGCGAAGTTCTCCGGGAGCACCGCCAGATCCGCACCGACCGCCTGCGCCTCCTCGAGGAGAAGCCGCGCTTCGGCAAGGTTCGCCTGCACGTCCGGCCCCGACGTCATCTGCAGCGCTGCAGCTTTCATGTGCCCGGCTGCCCCGCGCTGAAGGGCTCGATCTGCAGGGCAAGGACGCCTCCGGAGCGGCGCACCTTGAGGTTCGCATCCGCATACACATCCCCTGCTGCCAAGAGCTCGCTGACAAAGACTCCGCCGCTCAGCCGCGGCAGCATGAGATCCCGTCCGGCCCGATTCCACGCGGCGAGGTACGGCGTAGGCTCAAGGCGCGCAAGCTTGCCGGAGAGCACCACCGCGCTCTCCGCGGCCAATGCGACCGGGCCCGTCCCGCCGAAGCGCACGCTGCCGCGCTCGACGCGCCAGGCATCATCCCCCGCGGCGACGATTTCAAAGACACTGTGCAAACGGTCGGCGAGCGCCAGATGCAGTTCGGCACGCTCGCTTGAGCCGCTGATATCGACGTGCAATGGCGCGGCCACGCCGACCGCCTTCGTCAGCGGCTCCGGCAGGCGGCTCGTAACGCCGGTGAGCGTCGCATCGAGGCGCGCCTGCCACTGTGCTGGATGCGACGGCGACTGCGGCTCGAGCAGGAAATCTCCGTTCCACTCGGCAACGCCGTCGAGCGCGGCCGGATCGGCGACGGTTCCCAGAGCCGCAAGCTCGCGCACGTCCATGAGTCCCTGCGCTTTGACCGAGAACGCGCCCGCGCGCCGCTCAGGCCGCTCCGACAGGCGCAGCGTCACCGGTCCGCCAAGCCAGCGCGCGCTCAAGAGCGAATGCTGCAGGTGGCCGCCGTCAAACGTGAGCGCCCCGCGCACCGACTCAAGTGCCGGCACGCCCGGACCCGTCAGCACGGTCGCCTCTTCAAGCGAGACTGCAACGCGCGCGCGCGTCAGGTGTTGCGCGCTGCGCGCACGCAGCACAGCTTCCGGCGGGATCGCAAGATCGAAGTCGAACAGCGCCGCGCCGCGCGCGGCAAGGCCGCGCACTTCGGGCACGTAGTCGCGCAGCTGCGGATGATCGTGCACCCAGGCAAGCGTGCTCTCGAGGCGGCCCGTGGCATGACCGCCCACCGCAAGCGCGCTCTTGCCGTCGGCGCGCCAGGCAAGCTGCATCGGTCCCAACTGCAACGGGCCCGCGTGTCCGCGGGCGACCACGGCTTTGATCCCGGCGTCGTTCCAATCGATGCGCGCATCGACGCCCTCGGCATCAAGCCCGCGGCCATCGGACACGCGGGCATCTACAAGCTCGAGGAACCCTGAGGCTGAACCCGCCGCGCTGAGCGTGAAGTGCGCATCCGCGATGCGTCCAGCGGTCACGTGCGAGGCCGCCGCGCCGAAGCGTTCCTGCAACTGCGCCCCGCAAAGCTGCTGCAGCAGGGCCACATCGGCATCCGCAAGCGCGCCGCGCACCTTGAACACGGGTGAGCTCCCCGCCTGCGGCGTGCTGACGCTGCCGCTCAGGCGCAGCCGCGCGGAGCGCTCGGCAACATCCAGTGCATCGCTCGCGACGCGCCAGCCGGCGCTCGTGCGGCTGACGTTAAGGTGCGCAGCGATGCGCAGGTCAGTCACAGGCGCTTGCGACACCTGCGCCAGATCGAGGCGCGCGGCGCGACCCTCGAGCTCAACGCCCCAGGCCCGCTCATCGCCCGACACCTGCGCCGCAAGCCCGGAGAGAGCAAACGCGTGCGATGCGGGTGCGACCGCAATGTCTTCGAGGCGTGCGCTCAGCGTTAGCCGCGCTCCTACCGCACGCGCGCCATCCCAGGCAACGCGGACATCGCGCGCCGTGCCGCCGATCTCGGTTGCGCCGATGTCGAGCTGCGGAGCCGCCCACGCGATCGCCGCCGCGAGCGATTCAAGCGGCAGCCGCGTCGCTTGCACCCGCAGGCGCAGGCCCTGCCAGTCGACGCTCACGTGCGCGGAGGCCGCGGCATCGCTTTGCGAGCGGCCGACCTGGAAGGCGTCGATTTCGGTATGCCACCCGGAACCTGCGCGCCGCAGGCGCCAGTCCCCGCGCACCCGATCCACGAGCAGGGAATGAGCTGCAGAGAGCGAATCGGCAAATTCGACGCCGCCCGCCCGCAGCGAGCCTTGCGCCGACTGCAGCCGCCCCGCCGCAAAATCCGCGTACACGCTCACATCGCCGCCGCCAGCGCTCGGCAAGCGGCGCGCGACTTCGGGCGCAGCCTGCACAAGCTCACGCCAGCCTGCGAACACCAGGCGCACGCCCTCGACGCGTGCGCTGCCGGTCAGACTTGCCGCAGCCGACAGATCGCCGCGCAGGGCGACGTCAATGCGCGCGGTCGCGCCCAGGCGCTCGGGCAGAAGAACAAATGCCTGCGCGCGCCATTGATCGCGCACGCGCGACAGCGATGCGCGCCGTATCGACACGGCCCAGCTTTCCGCAGGGTCATTGGGATCCGCGAAATGCAGCGTTCCGCCCTCAAAATCGATGCGCCCGCCGCGCCAGCGCTCGAGTATCGCAGCAGTGCCTGCGGCAGAGGCAGCGGCGGCAGCCGCGGTGCGGGCTGCGGCTTTAGCGGGCAGGTAGCGCGGCAGGTCGATGTCGGGGGCGACAAGGGTAATGCGACCCACCTGCAGGCGCCCGCTGTGCACGCTGCGCCAGGCGTCGAAGGCAACGGTGAGTTCCGGCGCGCGCAGCAGCACGTTCGCGTGCCCCGGCTCGCCGAGCTCCACCTGCGAGAACACGGCCTCCGGCCCATACCAGCCCCAACGCAGGCCCAGTTCTTCGAAGCGCAGGTCGAGGCCCGTTTGCGCCCGCAGGAGCCGCTCAAGCGCCGCGCGGTGCTCGGGGACGCGGGCGGCGGTGAGCTGATAGGCGAGGACCATGAATCCCGCAAGGAGTGCAATGGCGGCGCCGCCAAGGCAGGCGCCGCCCAGATAGCGCACCGGGCGTCTGTGTCTTAACTCTGCGAGCCAGCGCGGCACACGCCACCTCTTAAAGGGCCTATATCAGTACCACATCGTACTGATCCACACCGTAGAGTGCCTCGGCCTGCAATCGAATCGGGCGACCGACCTGAGCCTCAAGCTCTGCCATCGCGCCCGATTCCTCATCGAGCAGGCATTCCACTACGTCCTGGTGAGCCAGTATCAGCAGCTCGCGGGTCGCAAACTGCCTGCTCTGTCGCACTATCTCGCGAAAAATTTCGTAGCACACAGTCTGCGCCGTCTTCATGAAACCGCGCCCCTGACAGCTGCGGCACGGCTCGCACAGCAGATGCTCGAGGCTCTCGCGCGTGCGCTTGCGGGTCATCTCTACCACGCCCAGGTGCGAGAGGCTCACCACCTGGGTCGCCGCACGATCGCCCGAGAGCGCGCGCTCGAGCGCTGCGAGCACCGCGCGTCGGTGCGGCTCGTCCTGCATGTCGATGAAATCGATGATGATGATGCCGCCCAGGTTACGCACGCGCAGCTGCCGCGCAATCGCCACCGCCGCTTCAAGATTGGTGCGGTAGATGGTCTCTTCGAGATTGCGATGGCCGACGTAGGCGCCCGTATTGACATCGATGGTCGTCATAGCCTCGGTCTGATCAATCATGAGGTGGCCGCCCGATTTCAGAACCACCTTCTGCTGCAGGGCGAGGCTGATCTCCTCCTCGATGCCGTGCAGATCGAAGATCGGACGCGGCCCGGGGTAGAGCTCGATGCAGCGCGCCGCCCCGGGGATGAAGCTCTGCGCGAAGCGCACCATGCGCGCGTGCTCGGCGCTCGAGTCCACCAGCACGCGCTCGACCCCGCGGGCGAGCTCGTCGCGCAAGATGCGCAAGGTGAGCGGCAGATCCTCGTGCACGATCTGCCCGGCATCCGCCGTCGCGCCATGCGCGCGCACGTGCTGCCAGAGCTTCTGCAGATAGGCCATATCCTCGCTCAGGTGCTCGGCCGAGGCCGTCTGCGCGGCCGTGCGCACGATGTAGGCGCCGTCCTGCGCACGCGGCAGCATCGTAGTCACGAGGCTCTTCAGGCGCAGCCGCTCGGCCTCCTCCTCGATGCGACTCGAGACACCGACGCCCGTGCCATGCGGCATGTAGACGAGATACTTCGACGGCAGGGAGACAAAAGTCGTGAGGCGTGCGCCTTTGCTGCCGAGCGGATCCTTGATCACCTGCACGAGGATCTCGTCGCCCTCGGCGACCAGGCGGCGGATGTCATCCACCAGCGGCAGATTGACCACCGTTTCCTCGGGGCGCTCGAAGGCGATGTCCGCGGCGTGCAAAAATGCGGTGCGCGCGAGTCCGATCTCGATGAATGCGGCCTGCATCCCGGGCAGTACGCGTGACACGCGCCCCTTGTAGAGATTGCCCACGAGGCCACGACGGCTTACGCGCTCGATGTACACCTCCTGCAGCGCGCTGTTCTCCAACAGCGCCGCGCGCGTTTCGCGCGGCGCGACATTGACAAAGATCTCGATGCTCACGATGCCGCCAGCCGCCCATACGGCACGCCGGCGGCGCGCAGCAGCGCGGCGGTTTCAAATAACGGCAGCCCCATGACACCTGAGTAGCTGCCGGTCAGCGACTCGATGAAGGCCGCTGCCAGCCCCTGGATCGCATAGGCTCCTGCCTTGTCGAGCGGCTCGCCACTTTCCCAATAGTCGCAACGCTCCTTCTCGGTGAGCGTGCGAAAGCGCACGCTGCTCGCGCTCACCGCGATTGCAACCCCGCGCGCGTCGGCGAGCGCCACGGCGCTCAGGACCTCGTGCACCCGGCCCGATAGGCTGGCGAGCATGGCAAGCCCCTGCGCGCGCCCGCCAGGCTTGCCGAACATGGTCCCATCGAGCACGACGATCGTGTCCGCCCCGAGCACCGGCAGCGCTGCATCGGCGCGGCGTATGACGCGCGCCTTGCTGGCCGCAACGCGCGCGACATAATCGCGCGGTGTCTCCCCCGCATGCGGCGTTTCGTCGACGTTCGCGCTGCGCGCGCTGTGGGCAACTCCGATCTGGGCGAGAAGCGCGCGGCGCCGCGGCGACGCCGAGGCAAGACACAGCACGGGCGGCGACATTTGCATCGTCGGTCAGGCGCGATGATAGGGATGATGATCGAGCATGCTCTGCGCGCGATAGAGCTGCTCCATCAAAAGCACGCGCGCGAGCGCATGCGGCAGGGTCAGGCGCGACAAAGCCAATTTGAAGTCCGCGCGCGCGAGCACCTCGGGAGCAAGTCCGTCGGCACCGCCGATGAGAAATGCAAGATCGCATCCCGCGCGCTGCCGCGCTGCCAGCCATGCTGCAAGCTCGCGGGTCGCGAACTGCGCGCCGCGCTCATCGAGCGCCACCACGAACTCTTTGGGACGCAGCGCCGCAAGCAAACGAGTGCCTTCCGTGCGCAGCGCATGCGCCGCGCCGCGCTGCGCGCCGCGTACGCCGGACGCTATCTCCACCAGGTCCAGCTTCAACCGCGAGCGTAGCCGTGCAGCGTAGTCCTCGCAATTCTCACGTACCCAGCTCGGGGTGCGCGACCCCACCGCGATCACGCGAATGCGCATGTCTGGCCTCGTCAGCGCGAACGTTTCGCATCGGGCGGCGCCGGCTCCCACAGCTTCTCCAGGGCGTAGAACTCGCGCACGCGCGGCAGCATGACGTGCACGAGTATGTCTTGCAGGTCCACCAAAACCCACTCCGCATCGCGCGCGCCTTCGACGCCGAGCGGGCGAAAGCCGGCGGCCTTGGCTTTTTCGACGACGTGCTCGGCGATGGATCGAACGTGGCGGTCGGAATTGCCCGAAGCAATCATCATGGTGTCGGCGATGTCGGTGAGACCCCTGACATCGAGGTTCTTGATGTTGACGGCCTTCATGCCTTCGAGTGCGGCAGTCACGATGCTCTGCAGTGCAGATGCGCGCCGCGGGGGGCGGCGCGTTCGGCTACGGCTGACATTGTTCAGCTTGAGGATCTCCCGCGCGGATTATCGCTCCTCGGCAGCATAGCATCTCGTCTCACGGATGATCCTGCGAACTTCCTCCGGGACGATATAGCGCGGGTCGCGGCCCTGGGAGATGAGCTGGCGCAGCTCGGTCGAGGAAATCTCGAGCTGCGTCACCGCGTGAACATAGATGCGTCCGGCGCGCTGCTCATGCAGGTCGCGGACGCTGCCGGTGCCGCGGTCCACCATGACTTCGCCGAGCGGTCCCATGGTCGGTGCACGCCAGCCGGGCCGATGCGCGACGATAATATGTGCAAGATCCAGAAGCTCGCGCCAGCGATGCCAATTGGGCAGGCCCAGAAACGCATCCATCCCCAGGAGCAGGCACAGCGAGCGCTGCGGATACTCGGCCCTGAGTTCAGTCAGCGTATCAACCGAATAAGACACGCCGGTGCGCCGCACCTCGCGGTCGTCGACGACGAAGGCGGGTTGGTCGGCGACCGCGGCTTTGACCATCTCCAGGCGCAGCTGCGCCGGCGCGAGCGGCTGCTCGCGATGCGGTGGGCTGCCGGTGGGCATGAAGCGCACTTCGGCAAGTTTGAGGGCCTGCCACAACTCGAAGGCCGTGCGCAGGTGCCCGTAGTGAAGCGGATCAAACGTCCCGCCGAAGAGCCCGATCGGTTGCATCAGCGATACCTATTTGAAGACCATCGCGGCAGAGGTAGGAGCGGCCGCGTGCAAAACTCCGCGGTCAGGAGCGCCAGCTCCTCCCACGCATCGCCAGAGAGACGTCCCTTGATCATGCGATCGGCGCGCTCCGCGCGCAGCGTCGCCCGCCCGAAGGGCACGCCGCGGGCGCGGCGCAGGCCCTGCGCCAGGGCCGCAGTGTGTCGCTGCCGCTGCCAGCTTTGCGCGGGCGCGCCGCCCGCGGACGCTGCCTGCGCCTTCCACAGCTCGTGCACCGCCTTGTTGATGGCCCAGAGTACGAGCGTCGGCTCGACCCCTTCCGCCCGCAGGCCTGCGAGCACGTGCAGCGCGCGCGCCGTGTCTCCGGCGAGCGCCGCCTCGCCCAGTTGCGCGACATCGTAGCGCGCGCTGTCCGCCACGCTTGCAAGCACCTGCGCGGCTGTGACGGGCGTGTCGGGAAAGAGGAGCCGCAGCTTCTCCAGCTCCTGGTAGGCGGCGAGCAGATTTCCCTCGGTGCGCTCTGCCAGAAGTTCGAGCGCCTCATCCTGTGCCCGCAGGCGCAGGCGCCGACTGCGTCCCTGCAACCATGCGACCAGGTGCTCAGCGTCGACGGGCCAGATCTGCACCCAGGCGCCTGCAGCCTCGATGGCCTTTACCCAGCCTGCGGCCTGCGCGTCCCGGTCGAGGCGCGGCGCGGTAATGAGGACGAGAGAGTCCTTGTCCTGCAACTGCGCAAGCTTAAGAAGCGCCGCGCCGCCAGCTACTCCAGGCTTGCCGCTCGCGAGGCGGATTTCGATGATGCGTCGCGCAGCGAACAACGAGAGGTTACCCGCGGCGGCGCCCACGGCATCCCAATCCGCGCCGCGCTCGATGAAATGCGTCTCGCGCTCGCTGAAGTCCGCGGCGCGGGCGCGCGCGCGCACGGCATCCGCCGCCTCGGCGACGAGCAGCGGCTCATCCCCCGAGATGAGATAGACGGGCAGGAGCTCGCGCGCAAGGTGCGCGGCAAGAGAGTCGGTGGTCAGTTTCAAGGCGGCAACTGCGCAGCATGGAGGGAACGCAGGGGATTATCGTTGAGTTGCCCGCCCCGCGGCCACCGGCTAGTCTTGAAGCACTGCATGGACACTCTTTTCCAGCGCATCATCGCCGGCGAGCTGCCCGCCGACATCGTTTATCGCGACAAGCTTGTCACTGCGTTTCGCGATATCCGCCCGCGTGCGCCGACCCACATTCTGATCGTTCCCAACAAGCGCATCGCCACCGCGAACGATATCGGCGATGACGACGAGGCGCTGATCGGGCACCTCTTTACCGTGGCGCGTGATCTTGCGAAGCGCGAAGGCATCGCTGAGGAGGGCTATCGCCTCATCATCAACTGCAACAGCCACGGCGGACAGGAGGTCTATCACTTGCACGTGCACCTCTTGGGCGGCAGGCCGCTCGGCCCGATGCTGGCGGGCCCGAATCCGTGAAGAGCGCGCCGCGGACGAAGCAGGCGGCAGCGCAGGCAAAGCTGCGGGAGCTGTATCCGCATCTGACGCCCTACCGAACGGGCTTTCTGCGCGTCAGCGAGCTGCACGAGATCTACTTCGAGGAGAGCGGCAATCCTCAAGGTGCGCCCGCCGTGTTTCTGCACGGCGGCCCGGGCGGCGGTACCGAGGCGAAGATGCGGCGCTTTTTCGACCCGCGGCGCTACCGCATCGTGCTCTTCGATCAGCGCGGCAGCGGCAAGAGCCGCCCGCATGCCTCCCTCGTCGACAATACCACCTGGGATCTCGTCGCCGACATCGAACGGCTGCGCGAACATTTGAATATCGAGCGCTGGCTCGTGTTTGGCGGCTCGTGGGGCTCCACGCTTGCGCTTGCCTATGCGCAGAGTCATCCCGAGCGGGTGACGCATCTGGTGCTGCGCGGCATCTTTCTCCTGCGGCGCTGGGAGCTCGAATGGTTCTATCAGAATCCGCACGGAGCGGCAGCGCTCTACCCGGACCTGTGGGAAAACTACATCGAGCCCATCCCGCCGGAGGAGCGCGGCGACATGATGGGCGCTTACTACCGCAGGCTCACGAGCAAAGACCCTGCGCAGCTCTCCCGCGCCGCGAAGGCGTGGGCGCTGTGGGAGGCGGCAACGAGCTTCCTGCGCAGAAATTCGCTCTACACGGCGAAGCTCGGGCAGGACACGCACTCGGAAGCCTTCTCGCGCATCGAGTGCCATTACTTCGTGAACGGCGGGTTCCTCGCAACGCCCAATCAGCTCATCGAAAACGTCGACCGCATCCGCCACATTCCGGCCGTGATCGTGCAGGGCCGCTACGACATCGTCTGTCCCATGAAGAGCGCCTGGGAGCTGCATCGCGCGTGGCCGGAAGCGGATCTGCACGTCGTGCCCGCTGCCGGGCACTCCGCATTTGAGCCCGGCAATACCCATGAGCTCATCAGGGCGACGGATCGCTTCGCGTCACGCTCTCGATAAAGGCGACGGTATCCTTGTACGCAGGCGAGCGCTGCCGCGCCAGGAGCGCAAACGGCGCGAGCGTATCCCCATGCCCGCGATGCGGGTACAGGTGCAGCTCCACGCGCACATGCTTGGCGAGGAGCTTATCGCGCAGCTCCACGCTCTGCTCGGGCTCGACTTCTTTGTCATTGAGCCCGTGCAAGAGGAGAGTCGCGGGCGACTCTGCATCGACAAAAGCCAGCGGCTGCCAGTCTTTTTCAGTGTATGGAGGAGGAAAGGTGGCGCGCAGCTCGCGCGTATCCGCGACGAGTGCGTACGGGCCTGAAAGGCCTACCAGGCCCACCACGTCTTGCGGCCGTGCGCCGGCCTTCTCGACAAATGCATGGTTGTAGGCGACGAAGGCCGCTATGTGTGCGCCCGCGGAATGGCCCATGAGCACGATACGGTGCGGATCGCCCCCGAACTCTGCCGCGTGCTCTTCGACCCAGGCGAGCGCGTGCGCCGCATCTTCGCAGAACGCGGGAAAGGTCACGGCCGGGTAGAGCCTGTAGTCGGGCAGCACGGTGACAAATCCGCGCGCCGCCAGGGCCGCGCCGACAAAGCGGTAATTCGCCTTGTGGCCGTGTTTCCAGCTGCCGCCATACCAGAAGATGACGACCGGACGATTGCGCGCATTGCGCGGCGCGTAGACGTCGAGGCGCTGGCGCGCTCCCGGACCATAGGCGAGATTGGCGTGGCGGTCGTAGGAGCCGAACACGGTCGGCGCGTTGGCCAGGAGATAGATTGTATTCGCGCAACCCGTGATGATGATCGCAAGCGTGGTGACGCCGACCACACAGGCGATGCGCGATATCCTCAAATGACCCCCCTCGATGCAGACAGGCCGCGCTGCGGCGCGGCACGCGTGTCAGCGCCGTCCATGCGGCGCTGCCCGGGCACCGCCATACGGGCATTAGACTCTGCATAACGCGGCAGCGGTGAAATTACTGACAACGGCGCACCGCCGGCGCAAGAACCGCGCCCACGCTCATGAAGGTAAGCTCGCCAATGGCCGATGCGCGTGATTTCAGCGCGCCGCAGAATCTTCTTAACTGTTCTTTGGAAGAATACAGTCGCCTGCTCTGCCGACGAGATGCATCGGCCAGGCGCTGGGCGTCAGGTCGGCATTGTCGAGCGCGCGCACGATTCTTGAACAAACGCTACGACGCGGGCCGCGCTATATCTGATCGTCGCGGACCCGGTCCAGGAACCGCACGAAGCTTAAATACATCGCGGCAGCGCGCCTCACCGGGCGCTCTAATGACCGAGACACTCCTTGTTCAATAGAGCCGCAAGCCGCACTCCTCCAAATGCCGCATCGGCGCCGAATGCCACGCCAGGCCCCATTTTCACACCCGTTCCATCGGCATTGGCGATCCTGATGGTGCGAAGCGGCGACCATGAGCCGTTCTGGTTTTGCTTAAAATCGCCGCAACTGAGCTGCAAGCGCGCGAGTGTCGGTTCAGCGGATGCCTGGACGGCCGCAACGGGTGCCAATACAGCCAGTGCAATGCCAGCAATGATGGCGGCTCGTTCCGTGGACATTGGGCTTCTCCTATGGTTTCTAATCGAACTCGGGAGCCTCACTACTATAAAGCGCTGCTACGCGCCCGTAACACGAATCAGCAGCGCAGCGCCCCAGTCGGCCGGCCGCTTGCATCAATGACGGCGTGGCGCAGAAGCCAGGCGCGCTCATGCTCAGCATCATTGCAGAACCATTCGTGGGTGCTGCCGAGGCGGAAGCTGTATCCCCAGGCATCCATGTCCGCGCACAGCCGCTCACGGCCGACGCCGGCGAGCTCATCGGCGAGCACCACCTGCAGATAACACACCGCCGCCTCCTCAAGATCATCGCCGCCGGCATCGCGGTCGAGGCCGGCGCGCCGCTCCGGCGTCATGCAGATGTAGTGGCTCGCTTCGTGCAACACGGAGTGCACCGGCGTATCAAGCCGCGCATAGAGGCGATTGCCCTGCAGGCCCGCCTCCGCTTCTCCCCAATAGGATCCCGGGATGGTTTCCTGCGGCGCGGTCAGCACGAGATTAAGTCCATAGCGATTGAGGAGGAGCGCAATGGCCATCCGATCAGCGGTTGCAAGATGCAGCACGTTGCGCGAGCGGCGTTAAAGATTGGCGAGGCGCCGCATCACCACAACTGCAAGGTCGTGCGCGAGCGCCTCGGGGAGGATGCCAGTGCAAATAATCGTGGCTTCATCGCGACACCAACTGGCGCGGCGACAGAGCTAAGTTATTTTGAGAAACGAAGCACGCCGCCGCGAGCCGAGGAACTTGAATATAGAGCATCCGCACCGCCCATTGTTAGATTCGCCGCGGAACCGGTATTTGTCCAAGACTCAGGATAGCCCCTGACAACGCTGGCGCTCCGCGGCGGCCGGGGTAATTCGGACAGATTTTCTTCTTCGCTAACTGGATAGAAGCAACCGTCTCCAAGGCGCCTGGAGCCCCGTGGCTTGCGCGGCAGGCCTATGGATCGAATCTCCAGCGGGCATTTGAAAGAGCAGCCGAGGGGTGCGGCCCCCGGCTGCATCGACTCAATGCCTAGCGGCGTAAATTGATCC
>Ga0302311_10001339_pt1 | contig 29450 bp, 32 predicted proteins | sample III_Palsa_N1_3_FD_200449 | JGI IMG/M metagenome (GOLD analysis project Ga0302311, IMG submission 200449) | Peat permafrost microbial communities from Stordalen Mire near Abisko, Sweden - III_Palsa_N1_3 | ecosystem: Environmental > Terrestrial > Soil > Palsa > Peat permafrost | place: Sweden... | reverse complement strand
TGCGCGCATGGTCAGCAGTCCTCGTCCGGTTTAGTCGCCTTGAAGACTGCGCCATGCGCGCACTTCTTGCCACCCGAAGACACCCTAAGTTGCTGATCTGGCTCTGGGAAATGTGGGGATACCTCAGACTCCGACCCGGTTAGCTACGGATCAGCGCAAACCCACCCCTTATTCGTCGCGGTTCTCTCGATATTTGTCCACAACATATTGGGTCGACTAGCACGAAACGGCCAGCTATGATGTGGTCGAGCGCAAAAAAAACCACTTGTCGGCTGGAACCGAGCAAGTGGCTGGTGCTCTCAAAACCCACGGCGCGAAGTGCGCGCGGATTCCAAGTGGCCTCACCGCTGACGATATCTGCACGTACAACGGGGTGTCAACAAACCGACAGCCTTCCAAGCAATGCCCGCCGTGGAATCTCAATCCTGTTTGGAGTTATTCCAATGACCAAGAAAGAGCTATTCATCGAGCGTCGGCCCGAAGGTGACTATGCAGTCAGAAAGCCCGGGTCTGAAAGAGCTAGCGCTGTACTTCCAACCCAGCGTGAAGCGATAGAGCGTGCGAAGGAGCTAGGTGCCCTTAAGCCTATCGTCGAGCGCGTACGCCAGACCGATGTCGGCGGGCGGGATAAGTGGCGTAAGTCCTAACTCACAAGCTCCATCACTCCAAGTCATCGGCCCGGTGCTCAACGGAGCTTCGGGCATCTTACTGTTTACTGGGACTGGAGTCAGTTTGTATCCGAGCGCTCAGAGATGTCGCCCGAGCTGGCAAAAAAATGAACCTGACCCTGGCTCGACTTGCCGGGGTACGAGACCGGCATGACTGCGATTACTTACTCCGACATGGTGAATTGGTCACGGCGATTTTCTAGCAAAAATCCGCCGCTCATTAACTCTGCCATTCTGACGTATTTTTAAAACCAGTTCGCCAACGGTGGTCGACGGGCAACCGCCAATACAACCTTCTGCCTCGCGCGATCGATTTAGATGAAGCGCGCGCTCGTAGGCAATATCAAACTTGTCCTTAATTGCGTCGAAATCAACTTTCGGATCACCTTCATGATCATATGACGGCATGTGCTCGCTAAGCAGCCTTTGCAGCGCATGCCGCCCATCTTGGGAGCCATATTCACGTAGATGCAGTATCGGCCACAACTCAAAACATGGATTTGAGAATGCCACCCCAATTTTATGCTTAGCCGCGAGAGCCAGAGCCTCCTCGACCTCGTGTTCATCCTTATCAAAAATAACCCAAACTTTAAAACAGGAGTTAACTAAAGACAGGTCGCGATTTTTCCTATATTTTGCCAAAAGCCTTTCGCGTTCTGCAACGGCTAAATTGACAAGTGTGATAGGCACACCTCGATCATCCATCACGCGCAGACGCACCATTCCTGCGCCGTAGTGACTTATACATTTACGTAAATAGTCAGGCTCGGTGACGAGACCTTCGCAAGCAATTACTATTTCAACCCTTGCCTCAACTTTTTCTATCGATCGATTGAGTTGAGGAGAGGCCGGGAACTTTCTCACTCTACCTCCATTGAACTATCGCCATCGCAAAAATCTGGAGTTCCAAAATACGGAATTGCGCCAAATCTTCCGGCAAGATAGCCAGCTTCGAGATTGTCACCAGCCCTTACTTTTATCTCCGCCATTGAGTATATGTGAGTGGAACCCGCAACATCCTTTTCAGTAAACCAAATCTGGTCTCGCCTAAGGATGCGTCCAGCTAAAATGTTCGTATCATGGGTAGAGAAAAGTAGTTGCGCGCGGCCAGGATTTGTCTTGGGATCGGAGAAAAGACGGATCAATTCTCGCGTCACTAGTGGGTGAAGCGTAGTATTGAGCTCATCAACCACTAAAACCCCACCCATTGAAAGCCTCATTAAAGCCGGCCCAAGCAATTGAAGAAGGGAAATCGTACCGGCACTTTCTGCATCCATCTTAATAGGATAGGACTTTCCCTCAAATCCAACATGCATGAGGTCCACCATTGGCCGTTCCATATCTAACTCTGGAACCCCTTGCTCAAAGTGCCGACCCATCAGGCTTCCTAAATCTTTCAAGATAGCCTTCACCTTTCCATCGTATGGAACACTTGTAAAATCTATTCCCGAAACACCTATATCCGCAGCACTTAAGAATCGCAGCGCACTAATCCTGCGCTCTTCGTCTTTACTGAAGTACGTAATTAATTGCTTCGCAATCTGTATCGAATTACCCTGTTGAACGGTGCGCCGTGCAATCTTGTTGGTGAAAAATTTATAAATTGGCGTGAGTTGATCATGAGAATTTTGGGCCGCCGCCGAAAGAAATAAGCTATTTGCTCGCGTCAGGCGAGAAATTTGCTTATTCTCACCCTTTAAGCCTTTCCCAAAGTAAAACTCCTCCTCATTTCCAATATCCCTGTGCAGGAGAACTGATCGAGTTTGTCGAAGAGCACCTAATGGGTAGGAATACAGCCATTCACTTAATACGCGCCTTCCATCCAAGGAATACCCGTAATGATAACGCACCCCATCCAGCGCTATATCAATATCGTAATGGGACGGATGTGTGCGCGATTCATCGTCTAATAAAAATGGATGGTAGGGAGTTCCGTCATCCGCATCGCCTTTAGCGTGCGACGAAGCAACGAACTTGACGAAGAAATCCAGCGCATTTAAGACTGTGGATTTTCCGGACGCATTAGCGCCATAAAGCGCAACGACGGGAACCAATCTCATTCGAGAAGAGGAGTGAAGTACGGCACCACCATCAGGCTTTTCGACACTTAAATCGATGAGCCCGGTTTCGACATCTTTCAACTTGGACGCGACCAAGGAAACTTCCTGGTAGTCGCGCACAGAAAGGTGGTTACTGACACCAAAGCGGATGAGCATGGCTACCTCTTAGCGCCTATTTTGCGCAATTTTTGCACATTCCGTAGTTAGAAGGAAGTAGTTGCTCCTTCGTGACACCAACCGAAGGCATCTTCAGCAAATTCCCTGTTCTGCCAGTATCCCGCACCCGCGACCCAGGTCCCAACGGCTACGGCCAGACGCACCGCGATATCCTCCGCCGCACGACGCTTGCCAAGCACGATCTCGTTGATGCGGCACCTAGACGTGTCTGCAACGCGGGCCAAGGCGTTCTGGCAAACGCCCATGGGCTTCAGAAACTCCTCAAGCGGTGCTTCGGCAGGGTAATGATTCGGCAGCGCGAATTTGCTCAGCATCTTATGCATTTTGCTCAAGCCGCTTCTGCGTTGTTCCGCAAGCCGCCGCTTTCCTGCAGACGTCGATGCAATGATTCAGCGCTCAAGTCGAAGCCATTGGACCAAGCAAGTGCGCCCAGCTCGATGAAGTAGCGCGAGAAGAATTGCGGATCACTCAATGGTGCAGTCATCTCGGTGGCAGCCTCGATGAAGGGCGTGAAGTCGTACACTCCAGAAGTATCGTCAGAAAAACGCAGAAGCAATCGGTAGCCACCTTTCGACTCGATCGATTTCAGCTTAATCATTGTCGGCTCCGGGAATTCGGCTAAAAGGCTGAAGGGCACATGCATGAGCCCACATTGCTCAAGCCTACCGCGAGCACCCGCCCCTCACCCTGCCCTCTCCCCGCTGGGGAGAGGGTTCAAGCTGGTCGCTTACATGTTGCGGCGGTATTCACCACCCACGTCATACAACGCATGGCTGATCTGCCCCAGCGAGTTGTACTTCACCGCCTCCACCAGCTGCTCGAATACATTCCGCCGATCGCGCGCCGTCGCCTGCAGCACCTTGAGGCTATCTGAAGCGAGCGCGTTGCGCGCCTCCCCATAGAGCTTCACGTTGGCGATCTGCTGGCCCTTCTCTTCTTCGGTCGAGCGGATCAGCTCGATCTCGGTGGCGATCTCGCCGCCGTGGTCCTTTGGCAGGAAAGTGTTGACGCCGATGAGGGGAAGCGAGCCGTCGTGCTTTTTGTGCTCGTAGTACATCGACTCTTCCTGGATCTTGCCGCGCTGGTACATGGTGTCCATCGCGCCGAGCACACCGCCGCGCTCGCTGATCGCTTCAAACTCTTTGTAGACGGCTTCTTCTACGAGGTCAGTGAGGGCGTCGACGACGTAGCTGCCCTGCCAGGGGTTCTCGTTGAAGTTGAGGCCGAGTTCCTTGTTGATGATCATCTGGATCGCGACGGCGCGGCGCACGCTTTCTTCGGTGGGCGTGGTGATGGCTTCGTCGTAGGCGTTGGTGTGCAGGCTGTTGCAGTTGTCGAACAGCGCGTACATCGCTTGCAGCGTGGTGCGGATGTCGTTGAACTGGATCTCTTGCGCGTGCAGCGAGCGGCCGCTGGTCTGGATGTGGTACTTCATCATCTGGCTTCTGCTGCTTGCGCCGTAACGCTCGCGCATGGCGCGTGCCCAGATGCGGCGGGCGACGCGGCCGATGACGGTGTACTCCGGGTCCATGCCGTTGGAGAAGAAGAAGCTGAGGTTGGGCGCGAAATCGTCCACCTTCATGCCGCGCGCGAGGTAGTACTCGACGATGGTAAAACCATTACTCAGGGTGAAGGCGAGCTGGCTGATCGGGTTCGCGCCCGCTTCGGCGATGTGATAACCGCTGATCGACACCGAGTAGAAGTTGCGCACCTTGTGGTCGACGAAGTACTGCTGGATGTCGCCCATCATGCGCAGCGCGAATTCGGTGCTGAAGATGCAGGTGTTCTGCGCCTGGTCCTCTTTCAGGATGTCGGCTTGCACGGTGCCGCGCACGTTCTGCAGGGTGAACTGCTTGATGCGCGCGTAGGTTTCCGCATCCACCAGTTCGTCGCCGGAGACGCCGAGCAGGCCCAGGCCCAGCCCTTCGTTACCCTTGGGCAGGTCGCCGTGGTATTGCGGGCGCTTCACGTGCTTGTAGATCTCGGCGATCTTCTTTTCGGCGGCGGCCCAGCGGGCGTCGTCTTCGCGCAGATACTTTTCAACGTTCTGGTCGATCGCGGTGTTCATGAACATCGCGAGGATCATCGGCGCCGGGCCGTTGATGGTCATCGAGACGGAGGTGCTGGGCGCGCTGAGGTCGAAGCCGGAGTACAGCTTCTTCATGTCGTCGAGCGTGGCGATGTTGACGCCGGAGTTGCCGATCTTGCCGTAGATGTCCGGGCGCGGCGCGGGGTCTTCGCCGTACAGCGTGACGGAGTCGAATGCGGTGGACAGGCGCGTGGCGGCGCCGCCCTGGCTCAGGTAATGGAAGCGGCGGTTGGTGCGCTCGGGCGTGCCTTCGCCGGCGAACATGCGGGTGGGGTCTTCACCGCTGCGGCGATAGGGGTAGACGCCGCCGGTGTACGGGTAGTGGCCCGGCAGGTTTTCGCGGCCGAGGAAGCTGACGAGTTCGCCCCAGTCTTTGGACTTGGGTGGGGATACTTTCGGGATTTTCTGGTGGCTTAGCGAGTCGCGGTAGTTCTCGACGCGGATGACTTTATCGCGGACTTTGTATTCGTTGAATTCGGCGGTGACGGAGTTGTAGAGGGTGGGCCATTCGCGGAGTTGGTGGATGGCTTCGTGGCTTAGCTCTTTTAGGGCTGAGTTGTAGCGTTGGCGGAGGAGGAGGATGCTGCGGTCGATTTGGGGCGACGGCGCTTCGACTTCGCCCTGCGGGCTACGCTCAGCGGGAACGGTTGAGGGGGGCGTGCCGGTTCCGGTTGAGGGTGGGTGGGTTGCGTGCTCGTGGCTTACTTGCTCGTCATTCCCGCGTAGGCGGGAATCCAGTGCTTTTGAGTTGTGCGCTTCGCGCGATGTATTTGACTGGGTCCCTGCCTTCGCAGGGATGACGGCGGACGAAACTGCTGCCGACGCCGGGATGACGGCGGACGGGGCTGCTGCCGGCGTTGGGGCAGACGGCTGGTGCAGGTCGACGGTGTGGTAGAGGTCGAGGGCGCGTGGGAGTTTGTCGTCGCCGAGTTCTTTCAGGGATTCGTAGTAGTGCTGGGCTTTGCTGGCGTATTCGGCTTGGCGTTCGATGCCGCTGTTGATGCTGCGACCCTGCTCGGCGATTTCGGCGAGGTAGCGGACGCGGTTGCCGGGGATGAGGACGGTGGCGCGCGGCTCTTTGAGGGTGGTGTCGAGTTGGGGTTTCCAGTCGAGCTTGGCGCTGCCCTGCCCTGCGGATTTCGCAGCGCCGAGACGCAGCTTTTCGCGCATCAGGCGGCAGAGGTTGGTGAACATCCAGGTGACGCCGGGGTCGTTGAACTGGCTGGCGATGGTGGGGTACACGGGCACGTCTTCGTCTTTCAGGGCGAAGGCGGTGCGGTTGCGCTTCCACTGTTTGCGCACGTCGCGCAGGGCGTCTTCGGCGCCGCGCTTGTCGAATTTGTTGAGCACGATGAGCTCGGCGAAGTCGATCATGTCGATCTTCTCGAGCTGGCTGGCGGCGCCGTATTCGCTGGTCATCACGTAGACGGGGAAGTCGACCAGGTCGACGATCTCGGAATCGCTCTGGCCGATGCCGGCGGTCTCGACGATCACCAGGTCGTAGGGCTGGCTCTTCAGGAAATCGATGCAGTCGTGCAGCACGATGCTGGTGGCGGCGTGCTGGCGGCGCGTGGCCATCGAGCGCATGTAGACGCGATGGCTGCGCAGCGAGTTCATGCGGATGCGATCGCCGAGCAGCGCGCCACCGGAGCGGCGGCGGGTGGGATCGACCGCGAGTACGGCGATGCGCATCTGCGGGAACGCGTGCAGGAAGCGCAGCAGCAGTTCGTCCACCACGGATGATTTGCCGGCGCCGCCGGTGCCGGTGAGGCCGAGCACGGGGGTGTTTTTGCCGGCGAGTTTCCATTCCTTGCGCAGACGCGCGAGGTCGGTGTCGCCGAGCTTGCCTTCCTCGATGGCGGAGAGCATGTGGCCGATGGAGATTTCGTCGTCGATGTCGACCTTCGGCACGGCGTCGGTTTCTCCTTCCGCGCGCTTGGTCGCGGCCGAGCCGGCGCGATGCATCACGTCTTCGATCATCTCGGTGAGGCCGAGCTTCATGCCGTCGTTCGGGTGGTAGATGCGCTCGACGCCGTAGCTCTGCAGCTCTTTGATTTCTTCGGGCGTGATGGTGCCGCCACCGCCGCCGAATACACGGACGTGGCCGGCGCCGCGTTCCTTCAGCATGTCGACCATGTACTTGAAGTACTCGACGTGGCCGCCCTGGTAGGACGACAGCGCGATGGCGTCGGCGTCTTCCTGCAATGCGGCGCGCACGACGTCTTCCACCGAGCGGTTGTGGCCGAGGTGGATCACCTCCGCGCCTTGCGACTGGATGATGCGGCGCATGATGTTGATCGCCGCGTCGTGACCATCGAACAGGCTGGCTGCGGTGACGAAACGCAGTGGGGTGGTCTCTTGCTGCGATTCGCTGACGGGGACGTGCTTGGCGGGGGAACTCATGGGGACTCCGAACATCGTGTGCTTGAACTTCACGATTCTAGTGGATCGGGGTCGGGGGCGGAGTTTTTGGGGGGTGTGGAGGGCGAGCGGAGGGGTGCGCTCGTGGGGGAGTGTGGTTTGGATGGGGCTTGGGGAGTTGGGTACTGCGTGGGTCCAGCGGTTCGCGCTGACCGGACCCTCATCCGCCCCCGGATCGAGTCCGGGGCAGGCTCTTCGGGCACCTTCTCCCGGGGGGAGAAGGGAAAGCAAGTGCGGCACCTTCTCCCCCCGGGAGAAGGGAGGCACGGCTAGATGCAGAGAGGGAGGTTGGGGCTGCCTACTACGCGGGTGCCGACTTCTTCGCCGCGGAGGAAGGCTAGCGAGGCTTCGATGACTTCGGGTGCGTCGAGTATGCGGCGATGGCCGAGGCCTTGGGTGGTGTACAGGCGGGCGCCGGGCCAGTACTGGGCGTAGCGCTCGCCTTCGCCCCATGGCACATCGTCGTCGTCGAGGTCGTGCACGATCAGGCCGGGTTGACCGAGTGCGGGCAAGTGGCGATGGATCTGCAGGTCGTCCACGCTGACGCCGGTGCGGCGTTGGAGCCATGCGTGGAATGGTTCGCGCAGGTGTTCGCCGAGGCGCACGAAACGGAAGAAGCGGCCGGTGGCGGCTTTCATGTCGGCGGCGGGCGCCACCAGGATCAACTTGCGCGCGTGCCAGCCCTGGTCCTGCGCGAGCACGGCGGCAGCGCCACCGAGCGAGTGACCGATCACCAGCGCGGCTTCGCCGTAGTACTGACCGATGGCGTGCACGGTCTCGGTGAATTCCGGCAGCGTGCACAGCTTGCCGGTGCTGTGGCCGTGACCGGGTTGATCGAACGTGACCACGGCGTACCCCAGCGCGCGCAGCTTCGCCACCCAAGGCAGGAAACGCAGGCCGAAGCTGGACCAGCCATGCACCAGCAGCGCATAAGGCTGCAGCACTGGGTCGCCCCAGACATAGGTGGCGATGGTTTCGCCGTTGATCTCGAGTTCGCCGCGCTGCATGTCGCTATCCGGCTGCGCTGCATCTGCGCGGGTGCGGCTGCTGGCGAACGGCGTGGCGAACAGGCGGGCGGCGCGGTTCACCGTGTGCTGCGGTGCCAGCCGGCTGCCCAGCGCGAAGCCGGCGCGCACGGTACCCAGCTTGAAACGGGCGGCGATACCGGGGTGAACGTTCCCGTTGGGGGATTTCGCAGTGGTGGTGCGTTTGGAGGACATGCGCGATTCCTCAGGCTTGCCAGCTGCGCCAGAGACGTTCGAAGGCCTGCGCGGCGCGTTGGCCGGCCTCGTCGAACCCGAACAACCCGGCGTCGTGGTGCACGCCGAGCATCAGGGCATAGATTTCGAACGCGAGCTGGGCGGTGTCGGTATCGGCGCGCAGATGCCCTTCAGCCGCAGCCTGCGCGATGGTCTTTTGCAGCTCACCGCGCCAGCCAGCCTGCTGCTGGACCACTTTATCGTGCAGCGCACCATTTCGTCCATCGTATTCGCTGGTCGCGGAGAGCAGAACGCAGCCGCTCTGGTACTCGCGGCCCCATTCGAGCCAGTTCGCCACAATGCTGCGAAGCCGCGGAAGACCCCGTGGCCGCTTTAGCGCCGGCAGCAGCACCTTCGCCATGAAGCGCTGGGTGCCGGTATCGAGCACGGCCAGCTGCAGGTCTTCACGCGAACCGAAGTGGGCGAACAGGCCGCTCTTGGACATGCCGACGTCGATCGCCAGAGTGCCGATCGACAACCCTTCCAGGCCGTCGTTGCGCGCCAGCTCATAGGCGTGTTCGAGGATCAGATCGCGGGTGGAAGCGCGTTTGCTGGGGAGGGTTGCGGTGGTCATGCTGAACAGAATAGCACGATCGTTCGTGCATTTCATCCACTGCATGTTCTTTCGCATGGCTCGAGCTCGAAGGCAGGTGGCGCCGCGTGCGACAACGGAATAAGCGCGCTCAAGGCACGCGCGGCGCGAGCTATTGCGGGCACATCTCGATCCCGCCGAAACCTGAACGGGCCATCGGGAGCCGGTCAACATGTCCCGTCACCTGCCGTTATTGTCCCCACAGCCGCATGGTGCGGCGGACAAGGGAGACCCGACGATGAAAAGCATGTCCCTCAAGCTGGCCCTGCTCGCTGGACTCGGCCTGACCTGCGCTGCTGGTGCGATGTATGCACCGCCGGCCGCGGCACAGGTTGCAGTTGGCGTAAGCATTGGCGTGGCACCACCGCCGCCGCGTTTCGAACGCGTACCGCCGCCGCGCGCGGGCTATGTCTGGGCACCGGGTTATTGGCGCTGGGATGGACGTCGCCATGTCTGGGCTGGCGGTTACTGGGTGCGCGGGCGCCCCGGCTATACCTATCGCCCGGCCTATTGGGTGCACGGCCGTGACGGCTGGCGTTTCCGCAATGGGTACTGGGGCCGTTGAAGCGGAGCTCGTGGCAGCCGCACCGCTGAACGCGCAACAACTCGCGAAAGGCGGACGGCTGTCGCGAAAGCTTTCGACCGGCAACACTACATTACGTAGTTCTACTTAGAGCAACACCGCGACTCATCCTCAACTCTCAAAGGAAAGCAGCTGATCATGTCTATTCGCCTTGTTGCACTGGCCTCGCTGGTTGTCGTGACCGCACTGGCCGCCGGCTGTGTGGTGGAACCCGCACGCCCGGTCGTCGTCGAGCGCGGCTACGGCCCTGCTTATGCCCCCGCCCCCGGCTATGTGGAAGTCGTGGCGCCGCAGCCACCGCCGCCGATGTTCGTGGAAAACGTCGCGCCACGCCCGGGCTATATCTGGGCCAATGGCTACTGGCGCTGGGATGGCCGTCGCTATGTGCAAGCCCGCGGCCACTGGGAGCCGATTCGCCCCGGCTACCACTACGTGCATCCGCACTGGGAACAGGGTCGCGACGGCTGGCATTGGCGTGCAGGTGTTTGGGTCGGCTGAGTCTGGCTCGATTCGTTCCGGTCTGATGGAGACGCCCCGCATGCGGGGCGTTTCTATTTGCGCAGCACGTAGGTTGGGGTGAGCGCAGCGATGCCCAACGTTTTTCTGGAGGCTGGAGGCATGTTGGGCATCGCTACGCTCATCCCAACCTACGAGGCCGCGTTTGCTTTCGCAGCCCAACGTTTTTCCGGGGGCTGGAGGCATGTTGGGCATCGCTGCGCTCACCCCAACCTACAGGTCTGCGTGGGGCACTACGGTTGGTTGAGGGTGTCGTCTTTGTAGTAACGCGTGCCCTTGGCCGAGATCTCGGCGGCCAGACCGTTCTTGGTGATCTGATACATCCATACGCCCGGCGAGACCGACATGGCGCCTTGCAGCGAGCCGCCGACGTCGCCCTCCTTCGCTGCGAACGTGGTCTGCCCGCCAAACTCCCATCCCTGATTCACGAACCGGTCCAGGGCGGCGCGGTTTTCAAAGACGAAGACGACTTCAAACTGCTTGATGCCAAAGCCCAGCCCGGCCTGTACTTCCAGCATTTTCATGAAGGTTTCCTTCTTGCTGGCGTTGTCCACGGCCAAGCCGGCACCCTTGCCGCCGCCAGCGACCAGGATCTTCAAGCCGAAATTGCTGAAGGTGGCATAGCCCGTCGCCTTCTCGACCGCGACACGAGCGGCCGGCTGTGCCGCATATAGCGCGGCCAGGATCTGCTGCGATTTTTGCCGCACATCGGCACGGTCCGACTCGTTCGATGCCCGACTGGTCATCGGGAACATGAGCGCGAGTGCCAACAGGCCGATCGACCAACGACTAAGGTTTTGCATGATGACCTCGATGTGAGAAATGAGTGGCAGGGGACCCGCATGCTGCGGTCGACCCTCGGGAACTCGACAGGCTCGCGGGCATGATCGTGGAAGTCTCTTGAGTCGGCTTCATCACCGTCTTCAGTCGATGGCTCACTCTCCACAGCTTTGATAAACGTCGCATGTGTAAATGCACTGACGCTTGCTCAGTAGAATTACCTGCAATCTCAGCCCGTAGGTTGGGGTGAGCGCAGCGATGCCCAACATGCACTCCACATGCACTCCAGCGTCCGGAAAAACGTTGGGCATCGCTGCGCTCACCCCAACCTACTTGGCGGCGTGGAGTGCTACGGTTGATTGAGTGTGGCCGCTTTGAAAGTTGGGTAAATGCGCATCGGGCGGTATAAGGTCGCAGCACCTTCCCCACTTTCGACAGGAAAGCCGTGACCATGTCCATTCGCCTTGTTGCCATCGTCTCGCTAGCCACTGCCGTCGCTACCCTGGGTAGTGGCTGCTCACAGCCTGGCGCGGTTCACCAGCCGTTGCTCGCGTCCTACTACGCGAACGACGTGGTGGCACCACGGGCACCGCCGCCGTTTGTCGTCGAGACGGTCAAGCCGCGCTACGGCTATGTGTGGGCGCACAGCTATTCGCGTTGGGACGGCCACGACTTTGTGCTGGTTCCCGGTCAGTGGATTGAGGAAAAGCCCGGCTATCGATATGTGGATGCGAGCTGGGAACAGCATCGGGATGGCTGGCATTTTCGTCCGGGAAGGTGGCTCAGCATCTGAGGATTGGGGTTTTGGAGGGGTAGGTTTTAAGAGCGACCCCACCCCAGCCCTCCCCTGCAAGCAGGGGAGGGAGCAGAGCGGCCGGCCCCTCCATACGCACGCGACTTGTTGCGCTGCGGCACAACCGCGTGGGGCGACGTATTAAACTTGACGCTTTGATCAGCCGCCCCTGCTCCGATCGAGGCGACACGTTTCCCTGCTTTCCTTCCCCTCTGACGGGGTTATTGCTTCCCTTCCCCGCCAATCCTCTAGAGATGCCGTGAGGCACCTCGAATCATGGAGTCAACCGTTCCAATGATCTTTGAAACCATCGCCAAAACCGGTCACGAAGAAGTCGTCTTTTGCCATAACAAGGACGCCGGCCTGAAGGCCATCATCGCGATCCACAATACGGTGCTGGGCCCTGCGCTCGGCGGTTTGCGCATGTGGCCGTACAAGACCGAGCAGGAGGCAGTGAACGATGTGCTGCGTCTGTCGCGCGGCATGACCTTCAAGAACGCCGTGGCCGGCCTGAACCTGGGTGGCGGCAAAGCCGTGATCATCGGCGATCCGAGCAAGGACAAGTCCGAGGCGCTGTTCCGCGCGTTCGGCCGCTTCGTCAACTCGTTGAACGGCCGCTACATCACCGCCGAGGACGTCGGCATCGACGTCAACGACATGGAATACGTGTTCCGTGAAACCGAATACGTGACCGGCGTGCACCAGGTGCATGGCGGTTCGGGCGATCCGTCGCCGTTCACCGCGTACGGCACGCTGCAGGGCCTGATGGCCGCGCTGCAGTTCAAGCACGGCAACGAAGACGTGGGCAAGTACAGCTACGCCGTGCAGGGTGCCGGCCACGTGGGCAGCGAGTTCATCAAGCTGCTGCGCGAGCAGGGCGCGAAAGTGTTCGTCACCGACATCAACAAGGATGCGGTGCAGCGCTGCGTCGACGAGCTGGGTTGCGAAGCCGTGGGCCTGGACGAGATCTACGACGTCGACGCCGACGTGTATTCGCCGTGCGCTCTGGGTGGCACCGTCAACGCACAGACGATCGACCGCATCAAGGCGAAGATCATCTGCGGCGCCGCGAACAACCAGCTGGCCACCGACGAGATCGGCGACGAGATCGCCCGCCGTGGCGTGCTGTACGCACCGGATTACGCGGTCAATGCCGGCGGCGTGATGAACGTGTCGCTGGAAATCGACGGCTACAACCGCGAGCGCGCGATGCGCATGATGCGCACGATCTATTACAACCTGGGCCGCATCTTCGAGATCTCCAAGACGCAGAACGTGCCGACCTACCTGGCCGCCGACCGTCTGGCCGAGGAGCGCATCAGCGCGATCGGCAAGATCAAGCTGCCGCACATGGGCAATAACGGCACCCGCTTCCAGGGCCGCATGCGCGGTCAGTAGGCCCCGGGCTGTCGACATCAGAGCCGCCGGTCCGCCGGCGGCTTTTTTGTGCCTGCGTGCAGCTCATCGAAGCTCCTGCACGGCGCATCGCCGGAGCCCATTGGCTCACGGTTCTGCTACTATGCGGCTCATTGTGACAATGTGTAACGCTTTGCCTACAAAGGTAAAGCTTGTTTCAGGGGGCCCGCTCAGCGGGCAGATCGGTCAACGCCGATTCTCACAAGGCTGGTACCAGGATCGGGATGCCGTCGTCCCAGGCGCGTGACTGCGCTCGACAATCGACATCCCGGCGGGCAACCGGCGTACACGGAACCGATCAGGGCAAGAGCAGGCGAAAAGTTATGAGCACGATGATGGCAGCGGGGATCAGCGACGAAGACATCCTGAGCAGGCTCAGGAAGGTGTTGCAGGACACCTTCGAGATCGAGCCGACCAGGGTCACGCCGACGGCCCATCTGTTCACCGACCTGGAGCTGGACAGCATCGATGCAGTGGACCTGGCGATCCAGGTACAGGACATGACCGGGATGCGCATCAAGCCCGAAGATTTCAAGAATGTGCGTACTGTGGGCGACGTGATCGCCACCGTGCACACGCTGCTCGATCGCTGACGCCGACCGGCGCTGTCGTCATGCACGCAGGCGCAACGGTTGCAGGAGTTTTCGCGCCCTGCGCGCTGATTCCGATCTACAACCACAAGGACACCATCGCGCGCACCGTGCATGCATTGCGCGCGTATGAGCTGCCGGTGGTGATCGTTGACGACGGCAGCGATGCCGCCACGCGCGACGTGCTGGACACACTCATTCGCGAAGTATCCGGAGTTCAACTTCTGCGCCTGCCGCACAACCAGGGCAAGGGCCGCGCGTTGACCACTGGCCTGCTCGCCGCCTACGAGGCCGGCTACACCCACGCGCTGCAGATCGATGCTGACGGCCAGCACGATACCGCCGACGTTCCAAACTTTCTCACCGTGGCACGCAATCATCCGTGCGCCCTGATCTGCGGACAAGCGGTATACGACGACAGCGTGCCGCGCGCACGACTGTACGGTCGCTATGTCACCCACTTCTTCGTATGGGTGGAAACGCTGTCGTTCGCGATCCACGATTCGATGTGCGGCTATCGTCTGTATCCGCTGGCCGCTACGTGCGCGGAAATAGCCCGTGCGCCGTTGCCGGCGCGGATGGATTTCGACACCGAGATGGCGGTGCGACTGGCTTGGCTAGGCGTGTCGATTCGCAACCTGTCCACTCGGGTGATCTATCCGGAAAACGGGCTGTCGCACTTCCGCATGCTGCACGACAACCTGCGCATCTCGGCCATGCATACGCGGCTGTTGCTGGGCATGTTGCCGCGTGCGCCACGCCTGTTATGGCGACGTCTGCGGAGAGCACGTTAGTGCGTCGCCTGCTCGCCATGCTGCTGTGCTGTCTCGGCTTCGCGGCGCATGCCGGAACTACCGACGCTGCCCTGTTGAAGAGTGTGCTCGGCGAACTCGGCAAGCACTCTGCCGTGCGTGCCGAGTTCAGTCAGACCCGCTCGAATCCGGCGTTGTCGCAACCGCAGGTCAGTTCCGGGCAGCTGTTGTTTGTGCTTGGTCGCGGCATGTTGTGGCAGGTGCAGGCGCCTTACCAGGAAACCCTGGCGATGACCGGTAGCCACAGCGCGCGCGTCGATGCGCAAGGCCAGCTGCAACCGATGCGCAACGATCGCGGGGTCAGCCAGATCTCGCAGATGCTGCAGTCGTTGCTGTCCGGCCAGCCGGATGAAGTACTGCGCCAGTTCGATCTGCAGGCCAACGGCACGACCGCGCAATGGACGCTGCATTTCACGCCGAAACAGGAACGCATGGCGCGCGTGCTGGGCAGCATCGAACTGGACGGCGATGCGTTCCTCGAAGGCATCCGCATCGACATGCAGGACGGCACCAGCACCCGCATCCGTTTCACCGGCGCCCGAGCTGCCGGTACGCTCAGCGCACTTGAACAGCACGCGCTCGGCGCGCCATGAATAACCGGCACGCTCTATGGATGCGCGCCGGACTGTTCGCTGTTGCGACACTGGCGATCGCCATGCTGGGCGCGTGGCTGCTGTTCGGCCGCGGCGGACTGCCGATCCAGACCGACCTGCTGGCGATGCTGCCGAACACCGAGCGCAACCCGCTGGCTGAAATCGCGGCGCAGCAACTCGCCCACGCGAACGGCGATCGCATGGTGCTGCTGGTGGAGAACACCGATGACGATCGCGCCAAGGCGGCGGCGCGTGCGTTGGGCGCAGCCCTGGCCAGGGATCATGTGTTTGAGTCGGTGCTCGCCGAGCTGCCGCCGTTCGATCTGCAACAGTTCGTCGCACCCTATCTCGTGCATCGCTTCGTGCTGCTGTCCGATGCGGATCGTGGTGCCCTGTCACGCGCTGACTACGATCCGGCGCAGGCGCTGGCGCGACATCTCAACGAGCCGTTTCTCACCAGTATCGGCATGCCACTGCAGGACGACCCGTTCGGTTGGTTGCAGCACTGGCAGGATCAGCAACCGTGGACGCGCTCGCCGTTACTGCCTGAAGACAACCTGCTTACCGCGCATCGCGACGACCGCACCTACGTGATGGTCACCGCCACCTTGCACGGTTCGTCCTACGACGACACCGTGCAGCGTCAGGCACTCGCCGCGCTGGATCACGCCGAGCAGGCGATTGAACGCGACTATCCGGGCACGCACCTGCTGCGTACCGGTGCGGTGTTCTATGCGGCCGCGGCACGCGCAGGTGCCGAACACGATGTGCACATGGTCGGCTGGATTTCCTCGCTGGGCATCGCGCTGCTGTTGATGGGTGTATTCCGCTCACCGGGACCGCTGTTGCTGGCATTCCTTTCGACCGCTGTCGGCGTCATCGCTGCCACCACGATGACCCTGCTGGTGTTCGGCCAGATCTATCTGCTCACGCTCGTCTTCGGTGCCGCCCTGCTCGGCGAGGCGGTGGACTATTCGATCCAGTACCTGAGTGCGCGCGCGAACGCCGGTGAGCGCTGGCAGGCGACGAATGGTTTGCGCCAGGTGCGCCCTGCGCTGCTGCTTGCCTTGGGTACCTCGCTATTGGGTTACGCATTGCTTGGACTGGTGCCGTTTCCGGCCTTGCGCCAGATGGCCGTGTTCGCGATGACCGGCATGCTGGCCGCCTGCCTCAGCGTGTTCTGGTTGCTGCCGGCCTTGCTGCAACGTCCAGCGAAACAGCTGTCGGCACTCCCTGTGCGCTGTGCACTGGCACTGCAGCACGGCGTGCGCCACTACGGCTCGGGCATGCGCGGCGCACTCGCGCTGGCACTGCTGGTGCTGATTGCGATACCGGGCTGGTGGCGCCTGACCCACGACGACGATATCCATCTTCTGATCGCACCTCCCGCCGCGCTCGCCGCGCAGGATGCCCAGATCCGCGAGATCACCGGCCTCGGCAACAACAGCCAGTTCTATCTGGTGCAGGGCGACAGCATCGAACAGACCCTGCAGCGCGAAGAAGCGCTGGAGCAGCGACTGCAATCGATGGTGGACCACAACCAGTTGCAGAGTTGGCTCGGCCTGGCCGGCATGGTGCCTTCGCTACGGCAGCAACACGAAAACCAGGCGCTGCTGGCGCGGTTTATGACGCACCCCGAGCACATGCAGACGTTGCTGGCCGATGCCGGTTTCAAGGCCCCGGCCATTGCGACGTATCTCGCCGCGTGGCCCGGCACCTCGATCGATCTGCAAGCATGGCTGTCCACGCCGGCCGCCACTCCGTTCCGCTATCTGTGGTTGCAGCACAGCGCGCAAGGCTACGCGTCGCTGGTACTGCCGCAAGGCCAGGATGATGCGGCGTTGTTGGCGAAGGCTGCGGCCGGACTGCCAGGCGTGCAGATGGTGGACAAGGCGGCCAGCGTCTCGGCGCTGTTCGGCACCTATCGCCGCTACGCCAGTGTGTGGCTGCTCGCCGCGCTGCTGCTGATCGTGCCAGTGTTCGGCTGGCGCTACGGCTGGCGCCGCGCGCCGCGCGTGCTGCTGCCGCCGTTGTGTGGCATCGGACTGACCCTGGCAGCGCTCGGCTATCTCGCCCATCCGCTCACGCTGTTCCACTGGATGGCACTGATGCTGGTGCTGGGTGTGGGCGCGAACTATGCGGTGTTCCTGCATGAGGGCGAACCGCACGCCGCGCATCGCCCCGGCGCGGTCTACGCCAGCGTACTGCTGTCGGCGATCACCGCCCTGCTCTCGTTCGGCTTGCTCGCGCTCAGCTCGATGCCGGCGCTGCGCGAATTCGGACTCACCTTGCTGCTCGGCATCGGCTTCACCGCACTGCTGGTGCCGGCGAGCATGCCGGCGCGCGAACACGACTCACGATGAACATTCTTTTTTCGACAAGGACATTGCCGCGATGAAGCGCGTCGTCATTACCGGCATGGGCGGCATCACGGCGCTCGGTCACGACTGGACGCAGATCCAGGCACGCCTGCGCGAGTATCGCAACGCCGTGCGGCGCATGCCCGAATGGGATTACTTCGACGCACTGAACGGGCGGCTCGGCTGCCCGGTGGATGATTTCCAGCTGCCCGACTGGCCGCGCAAGCAGGTGCGCTCCATGGGCCGCGTGGCACAGCTCGCCGTAGCCGCCAGCGAACGCGCACTGCGCGACGCCGGCCTGCACGACGATGCCAGCATCCGCGACGGCCGCATGGGCGTGGCGTATGGATCTTCCGGCGGCAGCATCGAGCCGGTGCGCGTGATCGGGCGCATGCTGGAAACGGGCTCGATGCAGGGCGTTACCGCAACCAGCTACATCCAGATGATGGCGCATACGACGGCCGTGAACATCAGCGTGTTCTTCGGCCTCAAGGGTCGCATCATCCCCACCTCCAGCGCGTGCACGTCGGGCAGTCAGGCGATCGGCTACGGCTTCGAAGCGATCCAGCAAGGCAAGCTGCAGCTGGTGCTATGCGGCGGAGCCGAGGAATTGTCCGGCCCTGGCGCTGCCGTGTTCGACACACTGTTCGCCACCAGCACACGCAACGACGAACCGTCACTGACGCCACGCCCGTTCGATCGTGGCCGCGATGGCCTGGTGGTGGGCGAAGGCGCCACCACGCTGGTGCTGGAAGAATACGAACATGCGAGGGCACGCGGCGCCACGATCCACGCCGAGGTTGTCGGCTTCGGCTGCAATTCCGATGGCAGCCATATCACCCAGCCGACCAGAGAGACGATGGCCGTGGCAATGCAGATGGCGCTGGCCGACGCGAAGCTGCCGGCCTCGGCGATCGGCTATGTCAGTGCGCATGGCACTGCCACTGATCGTGGCGACGTCGCCGAAAGCCATGCCACGGCGGCCGTACTCGGCTCGCGTGTGCCGATCAGCTCCATGAAAAGTTATGTCGGCCACACGCTCGGCGCCTGCGGCGCGCTGGAGGCGTGGTGGGCAATCCGCATGATGCGTGAGGGCTGGTTTGCGCCGACTATCAACCTCGTCGATATCGACCCGGAGTGTGCCGAACTCGATCACATCATGGGCAGCGGCCGGCACATCGACACCGACTGCGTGATGAGCAACAACTTTGCATTCGGCGGCATCAATACGTCGCTGATCTTCAAGGCGATCGGCTGATGCAGCCACGCCTGCACGATGCGCGCGGACTGCCACGGGTGGTGGTGACCGGCATGGGCTCGGTCTCCTGTCTCGGCAACGACAACGCGGCGATGCTCGATGCACTGCGTAGCGGGCGGAGCGGCCTGCGCACGATGGATGGTTTCGTCCGTCTCGGCATGCACTGCCACGTGGGCGGGCCGGTGGACCTTGCGACGCTATCCGAGCCGCCGCGGAAACTGCGCCGCTTCCTGACCAACCCGGGCCTGTATGCCTGGCATGCGCTGAAGGAAGCGATCGCGCAGGCTGGCCTGTCGGCGGACGCACTGCATGCGGAGGATTGCGGGCTGATGTTCGGCGGTGGTGCCGCCATGAGCGAACACGAGCAGGCACTGGACAGTCATCGCGTCAGGGGTATCGGCAAGCTGTCACCCTTCATCGTGCCGCGTGCCATGAGCAGCAGCTTGTCGGCCAGCCTGGCGCATACGTTCGGCATCGGTGGGGTGAGCTATACGGTGAGTTCGGCCTGCACCAGTGCGACGCATGCGATCGGCCATGCGATGGAGCTGATCCAGCTGGGCAAGCAGCAGATCGTGATTACCGGCGGTGCGGACGAACTGCACGACAGCTCGGCAATGTTGTTCGACGCGATGGGCGCATTGTCGAGCAACCCGCAACCGCAACTTGCCTCACGCCCTTACGATCGTGACCGCGACGGCTTCGTGCTGGCCGCCGGCGCCGGCGTCTTGGTGCTGGAATCGATGGAACACGCGACGGCGCGTGGCGCGCGTGTCATCGCCGAACTGGCGGGTTACGGCGCCTGCACCGATGGCGCCAGCATGGTCGGCCCGGGTGCCACCGGTATTGCGCGCGCCATGCGGCAGGCGCTTAAGCCGGCCGATGGCGCCCTACCCGACTACATCAACACCCACGCCTGCTCCACGCCACAAGGAGATCTTGCGGAGTGGCAGGCGATAGCTGCGGTGTTTGCCGAATACGACGTGCCGGTGCCGCCCATGTCGTCGATCAAGGGGCAGACCGGACACGCGCCGGGCGCCGCTGGCGCGCTCGATGCGATCGCCGGGCTGCTGATGATGGAGCACGATTTCCTTGCCGCGGGCACGCCCGTCGGCACACCCGACCCTGCATTCGCCGATGCACCCTTGTTGACCGCGAATCGCGCGCAGCGGATCGACAGCGTGTTGTCGAACAGCTTCGGCTTCGGCGGCAGCTGCGCATCGCTGCTGTTTCGCCGCCATGTGCGGGGCGACGCATGACGGCCTTCCGCATCGAGCAGTGGCGCGCCTGGGCGCCGGGCCTCGACAATGCGCAAGCGTGGGACGCATGGGCGCAGGCGCCACACGTCGTCCCTGACAACCTGGAGCAGCCATCGTGCGCGTTCCTGCCTGCCATGCAGCGCCGACGGCTCAGCCGGTTGGCGCGCATAACGATGGAATGCGCGTGGCCGCTTTGCGGTGAGGACGAGCAGTTGCCGTTCGTGTTCGCGTCGCGCCACGGTGAAACTCCGTGCACGTTTGCCCTTCTCGCCGACGTGGCGGCGGAGCAGCCGCTGTCGCCGACCAAGTTCGGCCTGTCGGTGCACAACGCGATTGCCGGGCAGTGGTCGATCCTGCGCGGTCAGCGCGGCGAGTCGGTGGCAATTGCGGGCGAAGCCGACACGTTTGAACACGCGATGCTGGAAGGCGCGATGCTGCTGTCCGAAGGCGCACCAGCGGTGCTGGTGGTGATCGCCGAGGAACAGCCGGCGCCCGCCTACGCGAACTGGATCGATGATGTGCCGTTCTCGTATGCTCTGGCCTTGCGCCTGGGACGGATCGATCCATCCACTGAGTCATCGACAGATACAAGCTGGCGGCTGGAGCTTGGGCGACACAGCGGCGACGGCACACCTGCCACATGGCCACATGCACTGAATTTCCTGCGCGCGCTGCACACGCAGGAACCCTCACTGGAACATGCTTCACTGGAGCACGTATGGAAGACACGCCGATGGAACTGGCAACGTACCCGCTGAGTCGCCGCGGCGACGTCTGGCTGTGGCGGTTATTCGCCACCGGTGCCAGCTTCGTGCTGTTCGGCCTGGGCGGCCTGTTGTTGCGCGTGTTGATCTTTCCGTTGCTGTCTTGCATTCCAGATGATTCGCTGACCCGGCGCCGGCGTGCCCGTGCGGCGATCAGCCATGCGCTGCGATTGCATGTGATGTTCATGCATCGCACGCGCGTGCTCGACTTTCGCGTTGAGGGTGTGGAGCGATTGGGCCAGCCGGGACAGATCGTCGTGGCGAACCATCCTTCGCTGATCGACGTGGTGTTTCTGATCGCGCAGATCCGCGATGCGAACTGCGTGGTCAAAGCAAAGCTGTGGCGCAACCCCTGCACCGGCGGGCCGCTGCGTGCAGCGCAATACATCAGCAACAACGGCAGCCCGGAGATGCTGGAAAGTGCGGCCAACGTGCTGCGCGAGGGACAGTGCCTGGTCATGTTTCCCGAAGGCACACGCACGACACCGGGACAGCCGCCGTTATTCCATCGTGGCGCGGCGGCCATCGCCTTGCGCGGTGCGCGTGTCATCACGCCCGTGTTCATTACGGTAAAGCCGTCCACGCTGACCAAGGCCGAGCCGTGGTACCGCATCCCCGACCGCCGATTTCAGGTGTGCTTGCGCGTAGGCGCGGACATCAACCCGGCACCCTTCAACGCCGATACGCCGATGCCGATCGCATCGCGTCGTCTCAACGAACATCTGCACCAACTTTTTCTCAGGGAGCTCATTGCATCGTGAATACACTGGAACCGGCTGCCCTGGAGCAGACTGTACTCGAGCAAGAGATTGCTCAGTTGATCATCGATACATTGAACCTGGAGGATCTCGCCGCCAGTGACATCCCGGTCGAGCAGCCGTTGTTCGGCGAAGGGTTGGGGCTGGACTCGGTGGATGCATTGGAGCTGGCGCTGGCACTGCAAAAACGCTACGCCATCCGCATCGAGTCGAACGCGAAACATGCGAGCCAGCACTTCGCCACGATCGCCAGTCTGGCCGCCTACGTCGACGCACAACGAACCGCATGCGCCAGCTAACCAACATCCTGCTGCCACTGGCCGGTGTGCTGTATCCGTTTGTCGTGTACTTCGGCATGGAAAAAGTAACGCCACCGATGTTCGCGCTTGTGCTCGGCGCGATCTGGTTGATCCGTGCGCCCAAGCTGCTGCGCGAACCCGGCGGCCGCTGGATGGTCGGCGCTGCACTGGCTTATTGCGCGTTGCTCGCGCTGAGCGGCGAAGCCAGCCTGCTGCGCTGGTACCCCACCCTGATCAGCGCCTTGCTGCTGGCCGCGTTCGGACTGAGCCTGATCTACGGACCATCGTTCATCGAGCGGATCGCGCGACTACGCGAGCCGGACTTCCCGCCCAGCGCCGTGATCTACACGCGCAAGGTGACCTGGGTCTGGGTAGGTTTCTTTATATTCAACGGCAGCATGTCAGCCATCCTGACCCTGTGGGCGCCGATGTCGTGGTGGACGTTGTACAACGGCCTGATCGCCTACTTCATCATGGGTGCGCTGTTCGCTGGTGAATGGCTGCTGCGCAAGCGCATGCGAGGGATGTACGCGTGAGCAGCGAGCCGCACGCGCTGACGGCACGTCTGGCGGGTCATCCGTGGCTGGCCAGTGCGCATGTGGGCAACACGGTCAGCGGTGTGCTGCTGGTACTCAATGCCGATGGCGTCAACGCGTTGCGCCAGCATGGGCGGCAGGCGCTGCTGGATCATGTGCAAGCCCATGTCGCCGAAGCTGCGTTCGCCTTGCCACAGGTCTGGCGCGTGCATGGCACGGCGCCTGACGAACTTTCGCCGAACGCGCTGGATGCGCTGCTGCAAGCGCCGCGCCCGGATCACGTGGTACCGCTGAATGAGCGCGAGCAGGACGGTGTCTGGACACTCACCCTGCAACTGCCGCCGGAACTGATCCATTTCGATGGTCACTTTCCACAGGCACCTGTGCTGCCCGGCGTGCTGCAGGTCGGCTGGGCACTGGCTCTGGCCGCACCCCGACTGGGGACGTCGATGCACTGCCGCGAAATGGAATCGCTGAAGTTCCAGCAACTGCTGCGCCCCTGCGACGAAGTCGAGCTCACCCTGCGCCTGGACGCGGCACGCGGCAAACTGCATTTCGCTTATCACCTGGCCGGAGCACACGCGTCATCCGGACGTCTATGTCTGGAGCGGGCACATGGCTGATGGCAGCACCCGCACCCAGCACTGGGCCACTCAGAAGGAGCGCGGCAGCTTTGCGCTGATGAAACTCACCGCGCTTGCCGTACGTCGTCTCGGACGCCGCCCGGTGACGCCCGTGCTGTATCTGATCGTGCTGTATTTCTTTGTGTTCGGCCGGCAGGCCCGGCGCAACGTGCGGCAGTATCAGGACTATTTGTCGCGCTGGAGCAGCCGTCCCGAACTACGGCCACGCCTGCGTAGCGTGTTTGGCCAGTTCATGGCTTTCGCCGATAGCCTGCTGGACCGACTCGACGTCTGGGGCGGCAAGCTGCGACTGGAGCAGGTGCAGTTGCACGATCCGTCCGGCGTACGCGAAAAACTGCTGGTCAGCCAGCACGGTGGCCGCGGACAGATCCTGGTCGGCACGCACCTGGGCAATCTGGATGTCTGCCGCGCGCTGGCCGAACTCGGTGAGCAGGTGCCGTTGAACGTGCTGGTGCATACGCATCATGTCGCGCATTTTCATCGGCTGCAGGGCGAGGCCGGCGACCGCAGCCTGCGCCTGCTTCAGGTCAGCGAAATGGATGCGGCGCTGATGCTGGATCTGTCGCAACGGCTGGACCGCGGCGAGTGGCTGGCGATCGCCGGCGACCGCGTGCCGCTGCATGACGGTCGTCGCGTGATGGTGGATTTTCTCGGCCACCCGGCCGCGTTTCCGCAGGGACCCTGGTTGCTGGCGGGCCTGCTGCGCTGCCCGGTGAACCTGCTGTGCTGCCTGAAGATCGACGGCCGCTACCAGATCCGGCTCGAACCGTTCATCGAAGCGCCCGCCTGGGAGCGTGGCCAGCGTGAAGCGACGATCGAACGCTGGGCGCAGCGCTATGCCGAGCGACTTGCGCAGCTATGCCTGCTGGCACCGCTGCAGTGGTTCAACTTCTATCCCTATTGGCAAGCGCCGACCTCGTCGTCGCCCCACTCAACCTCAGGAGAAACCGATGCGCACCCGCGGCGTGCTGCACGTTGAAACCGAAGTGCTCGTGCCGTTCTTCGACATCGATTCGATGGACGTCGTGTGGCATGGCCACTACGTGAAATATCTGGAGATCGCACGTTGCGCGCTGCTTGACCGACTCGGGCACAACTACGCGCAGATGAAGACGGCCGGCTATGTGTGGCCGGTGATCGATCTGCAGTTGCGCTATGTGCGCGCCGCTCGTTTCGGCCAGCGCCTGCGGGTGCGCGCCGATCTGGCGGAATGGAAGAATCGCCTGAAGATCCATTACCTGCTCAGCGACGCCGAGAGTGGCGAACGGCTGACCCGCGCCAGCACCGTACAAGTGGCGGTGAACATCGCCGACGGTGCCATGCAGCTGGTCTCCCCACCGGTCTTCGTCGATGCCGTGGAGCGCCATCTGCCATGAATGTTGGTTCGCTCATTCCATCGCCCCGCCACATCCACCTGACTGGTATCGCATGAACTACGCCAGCCCTACCTACGTCGAGGAAACCCGGATCGGTTTCCATTTCCTGCGCAGCCACACCTGGCAGCATCACGTGCTGCGCGTGGCGATCAACGATCTCAAGCGACTCACCGGTGAACCTGCGCCGCAAGGCGGTGTACTGCTCGATGTGGGTTGTGGCCAGGGCAAATCGTTTCGCCTGCTGAATGAAGCGTTGAAACCGGATCGGCTGATCGGCCTGGACGCCGACCCGCACAGCCTGGAGCTGTCGCGCGCCGAGGCGGCACGCGAAGGCATCACGGCTGAGCTGATCGCTGGCGATTGCGCGCAGATCAAGTTGCCCGATGCCAGCGTGGACATCGTGTTCTGCCACCAGACTTTTCATCATCTGGTGGAACAGGAAGCCGCACTGGCCGAGTTCTGGCGCGTGCTGAAATCCGGTGGCCTGCTCTTGTTTGCCGAATCGACGAAGGCATATATCGACAGCTGGGTGATCCGCTGGTTCTTCCGCCATCCGATGCACGTGCAGAAAAGTGCCGAGGGCTATCTGGACATGCTGCGGGCGCAGGGCTTTGCGTTCGACGCGAAAAACGTATCGCTGCCTTATTTGTGGTGGAGTCGGTCGAGCGACTTTGGCCTGCTCGAACGCTGGGGCCTGCGCCGGCCACCGCCGCCCGGCCAGCGCGAAGAGACGCTGGTCAATGTTGCCGCACGCAAGCCGCTCGGCGCTGCATGAGCACGACTTACCTCAATGCGCTTGGCGTGATCTGCGCACTTGGTGCGGGCAAGCATGCCGTCGCCGAGGCGCTGTTCGCCGGTGACGATACCGGCCTGCGGTCCGAAGCCGGCTGGGCACCCGGCCGCACGCTGCCGCTAGGCGGCGTGCGCACGTCGTTGCCACCGACTCCTGCCGCGCTGGCCGACACGCGCGACAACCGCAACAACCGGCTCCTGCTGGCTGCCGCTCAGGAAATCGAATCAGACATCCAGACGGCCATCCGCCGCTACGGCCGCGAGCGCATTGGTGTGGTGCTTGGAACCAGCACCACCGGCATCGAGGAAGCCACGCATGGCATCGGTCATTACCAGCGCGAAGGCACCTGGCCAGCGGACTACCGTTACGCACACCAGGAACTTGCCGCGCCTGCCGAATTTCTCGCCGAATGGCTGGATCTTGCGGGCCCCTGCTACGCCATCTCTACGGCATGCACTTCCAGCGCACGCGCCTTGATGAGCGCAAGGCGCCTGCTGCAGCTTGGCGTCTGCGACGCCGTGCTGTGCGGTGGCGTGGATACGCTGGCGCGCTTGCCGATCCATGGTTTCCACGCACTTGAGGCGATGGACGACGCGCGCTGCGAACCGTTCTCCCGACATCGCCGAGGCATCAATATCGGCGAGGCGGCTGCGCTGTTCCTGATGACCCGTGAGGCTGGCCCGGTGCAATTGCTGGGCAGTGGCGCCAGCTCGGATGCGTACCACATGTCATCACCCGACCCGGCCGGGCTGGGTGCACAACAGGCGATGCGGGCGGCGCTGACGCAGGCAGGGCTGGATGCCACCCAGATCGACTATCTCAATCTGCATGGCACCGCGACCGAACACAACGACCGCATGGAAAGCCACGCGGTGGCCGCCGTTTTCCCGCACGGCACGCCCTGCTCCTCGACCAAGTCGCTGACCGGCCACACACTGGCTGCAGCGGGCGCACTGGAAGCTGCATTCTGTTGGCTGAGCCTTACCGACGACCGCAACATGCGCCGGCTGCCACCGCAGGTATGGGATGCTGCCGCCGACCCGGAACTACCGCCGTTGTCGTTCACCGGCGTCGGCGATCACTTGCCAGCGGGCGGCCCACGGCGTCTGATGAGCAGCTCTTTCGCGTTCGGCGGCAATAACGCCTGCCTGATTCTGGGAGACCCTGCATGAGTCATTGGCCCATCGAGGATCTGCTGCCACACGCCGGCGACATGATCCTGCTCGACGCGGTGCTCGAGGCAGAGCCGGAGCGCATCGTATGCCGCCGCCGTGTAAGCGCCGGTGGTCTGTTCAACGCCATAGACGGCAGTCTCCCGGCCTGGGTCGGCGTCGAACTGATGGCACAAAGCGTCGCCGCATGGGCCGGCTGGCAGGCCAGGCACGAGCAGCGCCCGGTGCGCCTTGGTTTCCTGCTGGGCACCCGTCACTACCAGTGCGATGTGGACGCTTTCCCTGCTGGCAGCGAGCTGCTGATCGAGGCGGTGCGCAACTTCCAGGACGACCATGGGATGGCCGTGTTCACCTGCCACATCGACGCACCGGGGGTGCATGCCGAAGCACGCCTCACCGTGTTCAGCCCGCCCGATGCTGATACTTTCCTCACTACATCCACACAGGGCCACACCGATGTCTGAGACGATCCTGGTCACTGGATCCAGCCGCGGCATTGGCCGCGCCATCGCGCTGCGCCTGGCGCGGGCCGGCTACGACCTCGTGTTGCACTGTCGTGCCCGCCGCGATGAAGCCGAAACAGTGAGCACGGCCGTACAGGCGCTGGATCGCAGCGCGCGCATCCTGCAGTTCGATATCGCCGACCGTGCCAGTTGCGCTGCTGCACTGGAAGCCGATGTGGCCGCACACGGCGCGTACTACGGCGTGGTGTGCAATGCCGGACTCACCCGCGACGGCGCATTTCCGGCGCTCACCGGCGAAGACTGGGACAACGTGCTGCGCACCAACCTGGACGGCTTCTACAACGTACTGCATCCGCTGATCATGCCGATGATCCGTCGTCGCGCACCGGGCCGCATTGTCTGCATCACCTCTGTCTCGGGAATGATCGGCAATCGCGGCCAAGTCAACTACAGCGCGTCGAAAGCCGGTGTGATCGGTGCCGCCAAGGCACTGGCAACTGAGCTGGCCAAACGCAGGATCACCGTCAATTGCGTGGCACCGGGGCTGATCGATACCGACATGCTCGACGCCGATGTGCCGGTCGAGCAGATCCTGAAAATGATACCCGCCGAACGCGCAGGCACGCCGGAAGAAGTTGCTGCTGCCGTTGAATTCCTGCTCAGCGCGGATGCCAGCTACATTACGCGGCAGGTGCTGGCGGTGAATGGAGGGCTATGCTGAATAGGTTGGCCTCTCCGCTTCTCCCAAGCTCCCCTCGTCGCTCTGTCGCCGCTCCCTCTAACGCTCTCCTCACCGCTCTCACCACTCCCCTCACCACTCCCCTCACCGCCCTTACCGCTCCCCTCACCGTTCTTACAGCTCCCCTCACCGTTCGCCCTGAGCGTAGCGCAGCGAAGTCGAAGGGACACTCAGAGGCGTACCCTTCGACTTCGGCCCTGCGGGCCTACGCTCAGGGCGAACGGTGAGGGGAGTGGTGAGGGCGAACGGTGAGGGGAGTGGTGAGGGCGAACGGTGAGAGGACTGGCGAGGGGTAACGGAGAGGGAACGAAGAAAGGAACGAATGCGAACAGAGCGCGAAGCGACTGACCTGATGTATTGCACGTGAGTGACCTCCTTCATAACCCACGGAGATCTGACCTTGCCCTCGAACTTCGTATCCCATAACCGTGGTCATGGGCTGGCTTGTTTGGCCTGAGCCGCAAGCCAGTGTTGCTCGAACTGCATCGGACTGACGTAGTTCAAGGTGGAGTGTAGTCGGGACTGGTTGTACCAGAGCAGCCAGGCGAGAGTTTCATCCTTGGCATGGCGGCGGGTGACGAAACGCTGCCCGTGCAGCCGCTCCACCTTCAGCGAGCCGAACAGCGTTTCGCTGCAGGCGTTATCCCAACAGTTGCCGCGACGGCTCATCGACGCGGTGATGCCGTAGTCTTTGAGCAGATCCCGGAAGTCTTCACTGGCGTACTGGCTGCCGCGGTCGCTATGAAAGATCAGTCCCACCTGCTTGCTGGGATGACGTTTGAACCATGCCATGCGCAACGCGTCGATGACGATATCGCGGGTCATGTCCTCGCGCATCGACCAACCCACGACCTGACGGCTGAACAGGTCGATCACCACGGCCAGGAACAACCAGCCTTGGTCGGTAGCGACGTAGGTTATGTCACCCACCCAGACCTTGTCCGGCGCGGCCACCATGAACTGGCGGTTGAGCAGGTTGGGGGCGATCGGCAGGTCATGGTTGCTGTCGGTGGTCACCTTAAACCGTTTCTTGCCCTTCGCGCGAATGCCGTGTTTCTGCATCAGCGTCTGCAGCCGATGCTTGCCCACGCGGACGCCATTGTTGCGGAGCTCACGCCAGATGCGGGGTCGGCCGTAGCCGCGACGGGTCTGCGTCTGGACCGCCTTGATGTGCACCAGTAGCGCCTCGTCGCTCAGGAAACGCCGCGGTGCTGTGTTGGCTTGGCGAGCCACATGCGCGTGAAAGCCACTCACGCTGGCCCGTAGCACCCGGCACTGCACCGTGATCGGCCACACCTGCCGATGATGCTGGATGAAGGCGTACTTCACTTCGCTACTTTCGCGAAGTACGCCGTCGCTTTTTCCAGGATGTCGCGCTCCATTTTCACCCGCGCCAGCTCAGCACGTAGTCGGGCGATCTCCATCTGCTCGGCGCTCACTGGCTTGCTATCGGCGCCCTTGAGTTGACCTTGCCGGCTCGCCTTGACCCAGTTGAACAGCGTTTGCTCGACCAGCCCGAGAGTCTTGGCCACGGCAGCCTGGCTCTGGCCACCCTCGACCAGTCGCACCGCCTCTTGCTTGAATTCCAACGTGTAACGTGCCCGTGTTGTCTTCATCATGTCGTTCTCCTTGCGTGGATTGAATCACACGGCAAGGGATACGTTTTTCGGGGGCAAGGTCAA
>Ga0302311_10001335_pt1 | contig 29479 bp, 23 predicted proteins | sample III_Palsa_N1_3_FD_200449 | JGI IMG/M metagenome (GOLD analysis project Ga0302311, IMG submission 200449) | Peat permafrost microbial communities from Stordalen Mire near Abisko, Sweden - III_Palsa_N1_3 | ecosystem: Environmental > Terrestrial > Soil > Palsa > Peat permafrost | place: Sweden... | reverse complement strand
ATACGGATTCCCTGCTGCTTACGTACGTTGTCGGTAGCGCACCTGCACGCCACCGGTAGGGTCTCATTGCGCCGACGTTCAATTTTCCGACTGAACCTTATATCAAACTCTTTTAGGTGACAGATTCGAGGCGAGATGTTGCACGCATCGCGTACCGGTCGCAACCTGCGTTGCGACGAATGGCAGATTGGCGTCCGCGAATGGCGCATTGCGACCTTCCTTCGCCCGGAAAGTGAGGCCGACTTTCACTAGCTTTTGGCGCAGGCCCTGCCTTGGGCTCTGTCGCAACAGGCAGGTGTCGCTACGATACCTGCCATGGTACCCGTGCACATCCATCTCGAAACGTCCGTCCTTCGCAAGGTGCTCAAGCGGTTGCACTACCCGCTTGGTGTGCGTGCGCTGGTACGCCGCCTATTCCTTGAGTCTGCGCAATCTAGAGGAGATGATGGCCGAACGCCGCGTGGCCGTCGACCATGCCACGGTGCATCGCTGGGCGCTGAAGATCTTGCCGATCCTGGCCAAGGTGTTTCGTGGCCGCAAGCTCCCCGTCGGACGCAGTTGGCGCATGGACGAAACCTACATCAGGGTGAGCGGCGAGTGGAAGTATCTGTATCGCGCCGTCGATCGCCTTGGCCAAACGGGGACTTCCTGCTCACGGCCAGGCGGGACGAGGCGGCGGCGCGGCGATTCTTCGAGCGTGCGACCGACCTGCACGACGTGCCTGAGAAGGTCACCATCGACAAGAGCGGCGCCAACACGGCGACCGTGCTCGGTTTGATCGCCCATAGCGGCGTGTCCATCGAGCTGCGCCAGTCCAAGTACCTGAACAACCTGGTCGAACAGGACCATCGTGCCATCAAGCGCCGACCACGGCCGATGCTGGGATTCAAGGACTTCCACTGCGCCGCCCAGATCATCGCGGGCATCGACGTCATACCCATGATTCGCAAGGGCCAGTGGGCTGGCCCCGAGGGCCAAGTCATGTCCGCAGCAGAGCTGTTCTACAGCATGGCCTTCTGACCTTCCGCGATCCCACCGGCCTCTGGCCGTCAGTTCTCCGCTATCGCGACAGAGCCCAAGAACGCATTCGTCTACGACTATCCGACACGCTCGGCCTACCGGCGCAGGTGCAGAGTTGTCATTATCAACAGGCACGCGTCCTCGGGGCGGTTTCCGGAGGACAGCTCAACGCTTGATTTTCGGGTTCTCTTTGAGCCTGCTGATAGCCCGATAGAAGATGTCGAGCAGTGGGCTCTCGATTCGCACGGCAATCATTTCATCGCCGTCGAACCTCAAGTTCACCCCTGGGACACCATCGTCGGTGACAAATGGGCGAAACGACTCCAGGCGCCGCTGATAGAGAAAGTCTCGGCCCGTCTTTTCGCTAGCTCGTTGCGGCCCGGCTTCGCTCGAATGGCCGTTGTTCGACTGGGTCGCGGGCCTTGCATTGCTCAAGGCGCCCCCGAGTAAACCCTTGTCGTCCGTCTTCATGATGGCGCTCCTGTTGAAACAGTTGACTGCCTCACATCAGTGTGATTTCTCAGAAAGAGAGGCATGGGGCATTGCGGACGGATACGTCGTTTTCGCCATGCCCCTGCGCTGTCCTCGAGTTCCTACGGCCGTTAGCCTTGGACGAATTCGTAGGCAGAGAATACGAGGCTGTCACCGAACTTTCTCAGGGGCGTCGCTTTGATCAATGGCGCACTCGAAGAAACGGCGAGCCGCCGATACGTCGCGCCGGGCCGTGAGCAGGAAGTCCACCGTCTGGCCCAGCCGATCGACAGCACGATAGAGGTACTTCCACTCGCAGCTGACCCTGATGTAGGGTTCGTCCATGCGCCAACTGCGTCCGACGGGGCGCTTGCGGCCACGAAACACCTTGACCAGGATCGGCAGGATCTTCAGCGACCAGCGATCGACCGTGATGTGATCGACGACCACGCCGCGTTCGGCCATCATCTCTTCGAGGTTGCGCAGGCTCAGCGGGCAAGCCGCGTACCAGCGCAGGCACACCAGCATGATCTCCAGCGGGTAGTGAAACCGCTTGAGCACCTTGCGAAGGGTGGACGATTAGAGCTGAATGTGTACCGGTACCATGGACTGTATCGTACCGACTTCGGCTTACTGCGACAGAGCCGACGAGATTGTCGATGCGCAAGCTGTGCTGCGCGATTGCGGTCGGGACGCCCATTGCTGAGCGCCTCACGCACAGATCCCATCGTGCGCAAGTAACGCAATGGGCCCTTAACCGCGATCGTGCTACGCCGCGCTACGGTCACACGTTGATGTGCCAGCCAGGCTGGATGATGTCTGGGTCGCCGAGTTTGAACCCACGCTTAGGATTGAGTAGGATAAGCTTTGCCAACGCATCGTGTTCTTCGGCATTCGTACCACCAGAAGCGAGGTCTGCGGCTATTTGACTTGGGGTTAGAAGCGTTTTTTCGTTCGCTTCCGCAATACCGAATAGACTATCTCGCCGAGGGTCGCCGGCCGTGACGACGACTTGCGCCGGAGTCGGGGTTGAAGTCGGGGTCGGGGTCGGGGTCGGAGTTGAAACCGGGGTCGGCGCCGGGGTTGGCAGTGGCGTTGGGGTCGAGCCTGAACTTGGCTTGGGCTTGTGTTTTTCGAGGAATGTTTTCTGTGCAACCGTATCGGCCACAAGTCCGAGTGTAGCCGCCCCACCCGCAACTGCAATCCATCCCTTATTTGCAAGCTCCCGCCTGCGATCCTGCGCCGATGGCGTACTGTTTTTCCTGCGCCACAACTCTGCGGCGACGGTGTATCCCGCATTGGCAACTAAATCGACTACTCCGCCGGTCTCAGTCACAGTGGCCTTGGCGCTATCCGCCACAGCCACAGACACGACACCCTTGACTGAGCTTACTATACCCCCGCCCACGGTCGACCGATCTATCCACTTAGGAAACGTCTTCGTCATCAGTGGATGCTCTGAAATCTTCTCGCGATTGCTGCCCCTTTGGAACAATTGTCCGAATCGAACTGTTCCAATGCGCACACTATCCAAAGCGTTCGATATCGAGGTGGCGGCGGTGGCCAGAGTGCCCCCCAAGTCAGAGGGGCGAATGCCCATGAATATTTTGATCGCATCGGCATCGACGGCTCTTGCGAAGTAGCCAAACCCAACGGAGTACGTGGTGAGCTGGAACGTATCTATTGCCCAGCTCGCGAAGCTCTTCGATGGACGCAGCTTCGGCTGGATCTCATCCAAGACTGTTCTGATGACTTTCAGGGCATCGTCGTCGTTATCCGGATTCTTATCGTCGAGAATACCGAGCTGCCGGTCAAGTTCGTTAACCTTAGCCAACAATTGCTCGGCATCGTCCTTGCCGATTCCGTATAGCACCCGCCGGACAGCCTGGCCGGTCGCTATCGCTTTTTTCTCAAAGGCCGAGTGAACCTCAGTTTCCTCAGTTGTTTTCTTTTGCCCGACCAGCGCGCCTAGTTTTATCGCGAGTGCTCTGACCGCAGCTAGGTCCTTTTCAAAACGCGCACGGGAGCCGGTTTGCCACTTCAGTATCCGGATGTAGCGCCCCACGACGTTTGGATTCAAGCCCAGTTCGTCCGCTAGCGCTTGCGTCTTCAGCTGCTCGATCTGCGCCCCCAACGTCTTTGTGCGTGTCTTGATTGAACCCTTGGATGCCGATGTATGAAGCTGCTCGTAAGTGGCGTTGAAGTCGTCGGCGCTGTTCGGAGCCATCTGATTCGCATATTGCTTCAGCTCATTCAGAGCCTTCTCGAACTCAGCTTTATCACCGAGCTCCTCATCCATTTTGTGGGCGCGAGTGTCCCATCTCGCGGCCTGAAAATTCCGTAATATTTTCAAGAGACTACGCGTCGCCGAGCCGAATACGGCCAATGTGAATCCCGGAACGACGTACTTCGGATCGTAAGCTGCGGCAGCCGCCGTCATCCCGAAGGCAGCCCCCGCCCCGATCGAAGCGGCTTGCGCAATGTCTCCCCGTGAAGCGGGCAGTACCGTCGACGGTGTGGAGGTGCCTGGCGCGGCAGCCGGAGCAGGGTGGGTTCCAACGGGAGTGGCGGATGCATTCGTCGGATCCGGACTCGATGCGGCCATACCGTTCAAACCGCCCGGGCTCGTCGGGACGATCATGACCGGATCAGGATTCGACGCATTCGCGACGGCCGAACCGCGCGAGGCCACCGGGATAGTCACCTCTGTGTCCGGGTCGGGACTCGGCGCAGTCACGACGGCCGAACCGCGCGAGGCCACCGGGACAGTCACCTCGAGGTCCGGGTCGGGACTCAACGCATTCGCGACGATCAAACCCGGCGGGCTCGTCGGGACGGTCGCCTCGTTGGCCGAGGCGGTACCCGCGGCAGTCGATGGGCGCACCGCTCCAGCGCCCTGCTTCGTTTGCTGCGCTGTCGTCGTCGTGACGCCCTTCTTCGGTGTTGTCTGCGAGGACGGATTCGCAGGCGCAGCAGTCGCCTGCACCGCAACTGGTGTGGTCCGAGCAAGAGCCGCGCCCTTGCCACCGAACATCGGCGAATCTGGGTTTGCGACGACCAGCGATGTCAACTCGCCACTGTCATCGACATAGATCGATCCCGCTACTCGACTGCCGCTGACGCTGTCGATGCCGGTGCCACCTGTTGCATTGGAGTCGGGATCGCTACTCACGAGCGTCGCGCGATGGATCCATCCTCCGCCACCCGCGCGTGCACTCTCATGCGCCTCGGCGAAGCTGGTGTGAATGTCGTCGTGTTGCCTGGTGCGCACGCCCTTGCCATAGATGGCCGTGTCCGGTCCTGCGCGCGACACGACGAAGACGTCATTCGAATCCGGTAGCGGCGCGCTCATGAGGCGCTCGGCGACAGCAGACTCGAGCGCGCCTGCTTGATCGAGCGGGAGCGCGACGTACTCATTGTCCGCCGCGGAAGCGGCGCGGCCTTCCCAGTCAGCCCGCGCGAACGCGTCGGCCAGGCCGTTGCCGGACCATGTGGCGGCCGACAGCGTCGTCGTGCCCGACGCATGGCCCGACTCCGACAGTATCAAGGTCGGCCGCCGCCCAAGGCCGACATCCGGCGCGAAGACTTCGACCTTAGCGGTGCCTATGCCTTCGGTGATCCCGACAATGTCCAGCCCCGGGCCTGGAATGTGGCGATGGAAGCTCGGATCGGGCACTACCTCGTGGGTTGTCGGCTTCTCGAGCCACAGCCACGAGATCGCAGCCTCTGTCTCGCCTCTCGGGTGGTATCCCCGCATCGTAACGTTGCCGTCGGCAGGGTAGACGTCGACCTTCAACTCGTTGGCGAGCTCCTGAGCGAATTGAACTACGCCTGCGCCGCCTTGACACGGGACCAAGAAGATCGGCTGGCCCTGCCATCGAGGGTTCTGACGGACGCCCACCGCCACTTCCTTCGCATTCTCCGCGAGGCCATCGGTGCCCTCCATCCAGCGACCACCGTCCACGCCGTGCCCCTCGATAGCGAAATAGCCCTCCGGTACAGGGAATTCATGGGTCACCGGAAGGCCCGTCTTGTTGCTAAGTGGTTCGTGACCTTCGGAAAACAGGCGATGGTCCGCCGGGCGGCGGCGGAAAGTGTTCACACGGAGTGTGTTCTTGCCCGGTGCGGCGTTCAGCAGATCGACGCCGGTATCGCCCTGCCGTGGCATCAGCGGATCGCCCGGTTTCCACCCCTCGGGCCACGCGACACGTATGTCGCCTTGGTGAGCGGGGTTGAAGGCAACCCCGTCGAGCTCGCGATTGCGGAAACCTAGCTGCGCCATCACCTGCTGCGGCGAAGCGTCACCGCCCGCCTCGGGGCCGCCGCGCGAGACGATGAGGAAGCGTAGCTCGGGGAAAGGGGCACCAGACGACTTGTACGCCTCGACCGCAGCGTCCACCGTGCGGTGAGCGACCGGGGTCGTCATCGGATCGACGTCTGCGTCATCCGCGCGCGCGATGCCCGCGAGTCCGTTAACGAAAGGTCTCTGCGCCATGCCCGAATCAGCGTCGTACCGGACGCGGTAGACGACGATGTCCGCGCCGTCGAGGCTGCCGCCGGCATCGAGGACTTGGAACAGTACCTTCGCCAGAATTTTGGGCCCCAGGCGTGCGACATCGAGGGTCCAGCCGTTCTCGTCGACTCCGCCAGCGAGATCGGCAGGCACTATGGCGCCCGGGCCCGAGCCGCCACCCACATCGCGGCCAGCAGTGGGGGCCTTGAGTATCGTGACGCCCGTGTCATTCTTTGCTGCAGTGGTCCGCGCAGGTGCCGTAGGCGTCGCCGTCACGTGATTCGCGGGACCATCGGCGGCGGCGGCGGTATCGCTCTGGTCAGCCGCGTCGACTCCGCTGTCGTAGGGGGTGCCAGATTGATCCGGGAGCAGGCCGTCCGAAAGCATGATGTCGGCCTCGAGCTGCACCATGGGCGCGTCCGGTATGCCGGTCGCCTGCGTCGTCGGCGCGCTCGTCGGCGTCGCGGGAGGCGAATCGCGGTGAGGCGCCTTCGGCCTGACACTCGTCGCGTCGTGAGTGGTCGATGTGCTTGCGGGGCGATCGAGGCTCACGCCAAGCGTGCCTGAGCTGTTCTCCACGACGTCGCCACCGCGCCTTGCGTTGCTCGTATCGAAGGGATCGTCGTTCGTGCCAGAGGGGCCTTCGTCGCCGGTGAGCGTGCTGGCGTCCGACTCGACTCCCAGATCCGACGACACGCTCTCGATGGCGCCAGCCGTGTCATCGACGGCCATCGCGACAGGGGCGTCGTCGTTAGCCGGCGTCGCCTCGGAGCTCGAAGCGAGGCGCGACATGGCGGAGCTGCCGAACATCTGGCCAACGCCGGCAAAAAGCTCAAAGGTTTGCCATTCCTTTTGGCCGCCGCTCATCGAGTCCCAGTTGTCGGCGAGCTGGTAGATATTTTGCACCGTCGAAGCGGCACCGCCAAACGCCGCCGCAAGGCCAAAGCGGTGTGTCGTCTTGCTTGCGCCCTGGATCACCTTATAGTCGGTCCGGGCGAAATCACTGGGCAGCTTGGTCCCTGTGCGTGTGACTACACTGCCGTCGCTGTGCACGACCGCGATCGCGTCGCCGTCATAGCCCGCGGACCTCGCCATCAAGCTCTCGAAGCCGATGCGCGTCTCCGAAGCCATGCCCGGCACTGAAATGAGCGACGAGCTGATATTGAGCCAGTCGGAAAATGCCTGCCCGCTCTTGAACGGATCGATGGACTGGCCATGGGTGGCCAGGGTGTCCAGGTTCTGCGTGCTGGAGATCACCGAATTGACAATTGTCGCGTCGATCACAATCGGCGCGACGTCAGTCAACAGGCCGAGCGAGGCTGCCATCAACGGCGCGGAGGCCTCTGTCAGCAGGCCAGCTGAGCCCACCATCATCACCACGCCAGCGGCAAGGCCGGCAATGCCGAGGACGGTGTCGGCGTGCGTAACGCGCATGAACGTCTGCAGTCCGGTCTCGGTATGTGCTTGGCCGACAAACAGTTGGACATTGCCGCTGGAATCGAAGGTGAAGTTGCCATCGGCGGGCATCGCAAGAGTGGTTCCGACGGATAGGCTGTTGTTGGCGCGATAGTCGTCGACGCTGGCGTAGCTGTAGCCGTTCTCGTCCACAAACTTGAACGAGTTCGCATCGTTCGGGTCCTGCACCTTGAACAGCGCCGTCTTGACGATGCCGTCGGTGTCGTTCGCGTAGACAACCGGGATGATGGTCACCGTCGCATCGCTGCCACCGAAGGCCATGATCTGGTCCACGATCTTGCCCGTCGAGGCGACGGGGGTGTTCAGCTCGTCGGCGACCATGGCGCCGATCGCCGCACTGCTGGCGTACGATTTCGCCGTGCCGCCGTTCTGGACATAGTCCGAGTTGATGATCGACTGCGCCATGACCTGCGGATCCTGATCGAACAGGCTGGCGAGCGTGTGCGGGTCACTCACCTGGCCAGGCGGCAGGACTGTTGAGATGAGGGCTTTTTGCGCCGCGTTCGACGTCGTGATCGCGGCTTGGGTGAGTTCGCGTTGGGCGAGATTGAGCTGCGCCTGGGCGGCCTGCAGCGCCTGGCCCGGCGCCGACTCGTTGGCGGTCTCCGTCGACAGGTAGGGGTGCGTGCTTCGCCACTGGTTGAAGGTGGTCTGCGCCGCATTGACGCCGGCCTGCGCCGACGCGACGACGGACTGCTGCTGCGTCGTCTGCCATTTCGAGATCGCCAGGACGGCGGTGTCGTACAGCTCGTTTGTGGCCTGCTGCGACGATGGCGCGATGGCCTGAGTCTGAAAGGGTTGCCAGTCAAGCGGTGAGGTGATCGTAGTTTGAATTGGCGTGGCGGGCGCCGCCGTACACGCTGCGGTCGTGCCAGCGCGTGCGTCAGCATCGCGGAGCTGGCGCGCGAAGTTGGCCTTCTGCCAGTTCAGCACCGCGCTGATCGCGCTCTGTTTGGCCAGCGCCTCGTCGTAGTTGGCCTGCGCGGTCGTTGCGGTTGCCCGCAGGCTCGCGTTCGCGGGATCGGCGGCCGCTGCCGAGTTGGCAGTGTCGAGCGTCTGCAGCAACGATGCGACGGTCGCATCCGCGGCTTGCAGGGCCAAGGTCTGGTCGACGTTGAAGTCGATCGTAGGCACGAGCTGGCCACTCACGGACTTAGTGACCGAGGTTGACGGCAGGCCGTTGGCGCCGAGAATCGGCTTGCCTTGCGCGTCGGTCTGCGGATCGAGATTTACCTGCGCCAGCGCGCTCTGGTAGTTCGATTGCGCGGTGACAAGAGCGCTCTGGCCGGTGCCGGGGCCGGGGGTGGCGCTGGCGGCCTCCCACAGCTTCGCCGTGGCCGAGTCGAGCTTGTACTTGTAGCCCTTCTCGATCGCGATGTCATTGGCACTGGAGCCATCGACGTAGTAGATCGGGTCGATGTCCTTGCCGGTTCTGCTGCGCTTCGCGTACGCACCCGAGTCCTTGTCGAAGGTCACGTACCAAGTATTGCCATCCTTCTCGACCGTGACGTCCGCAGCCGTCATGTTGGACGGCAATCCGCTCAGCTGGATATCGCCGCCCGCCGTGGCGGGCGGCAGGATGCCCCAGGTGAGTTGCGCATCGGCCGCGTCGCTGTGTCCCTCCGCGTAGAGATTGGCGCCGACGGGGCGTTGCGACAGGCTGTATATGTAGGGTGCTGCCAGCGCCGCGTTCTGCGCGTCATTTAGCGTGACCTCGGACTGCTGCAACGTGATTGTGTGTTTTAGGTAGTCATACTGGTTGGTGAGTCCACGAAGCGTCGCGGTCTCGCTGGCGGTCATCGGACCTGACTTCGCGATCAACGTCTGAATCTGCGCGCCGATTCCGGCGAGCGTCTTGAGCTCGCCCGGGATGGTCACCGTCGTGAGCGTCTTCTCGTCGGCCGGCGAGAGCACAGGCGCGCCTGTGCCGTTCTGCCAAGTGACGCCGTTCAGCTGCACATTGGCGGCGTTCTGCTGCGCGGTGATCACGTTGGCCTGCAAGGTGCCGAGATTGGCCGGCTGCACTCCGTTCGGGGTCGCCATCTGCGCGTTGCGCAAGGCCTGCATCGAGTCGACGACGTCGACATTCGCCTGCGCTGCGTTCACAGCTTGCTGGGCGCGGCCAACCTGCGCAGTCGCCTCGGCGATCGTCGGCGCGCCGGGCACGCCGTTCAGTGCGTCGTGCAGCTTGCCTTCAGCGGTCTGCAACGTCCCCTTCGCGGCGATCAGCGTGGCGCGGTAGCTGTTGGCATTGTCCAGCGTCTGCACGATGACGTTCGGCGGCAGCGTGCCGTCCGCGCCAATGGTTGCGTTCTGGCCGTAGATGGCCGTCCAGCTATTGTTCAGCGATGTCAGCGCGGACTGCTGGTTGCTCTTGGCGGTCTCCACCGCCGAGTTGGCGTCCCACAGTTGCTGCTGCACCGGCCGAAGCGCGATCGGCAAATCATCGTCGGGCGCCGGCAGCCCGGGCTGGCCCATGCTGCTGATCGCGAAGGGATTGCCGGGATCGGCAGTGGCGGCGTCCTTCGCTGCGGACTGCACTTGCGTCTGGAACACAAGCTGCGCGGTCGCGTTGGCGTACGTCTGCATGGCAATTGCCTGCGTCTGCTGGTCGACCGCGTTCTGCCACGCATCCCACGCAGCATTGATCTGCTGGGCCGTTGCCGGAAGCGGAAGGCAGTTCGGGTCGTAGGTCAGCGTCTGGAAGTACTGCTGGTCCTGTCTCACCTGGGCGGTAGCCGCGTTCGCGTTGTAGTCGGACGTCAGCGTGCCGCTCGTGTTGTTGCTTGGATCGTTTGGATCGGTTGTGCCGTAGACGGCCTGGAGCGTGTGCAGCTTGTTTGTCGCGGCCTGCAGAGCCGCACCTACCGAGGAGGCGTGGGCTTGCGCGGTCGTTTCCTCGCCCGGCGCGAGCGGGCCGCTGAACTGCGGGGGGGCGGGAGGGGGGGAGGGGGCGGGCGGGGAATGGAGGCCGGCGAGGAAGGGCGGGGGAGGGAGGACGGAGAAGGGGAGAGAGGAGAGAGGCAGGGAGGGGCTGGAGGCGGGGAGAGCGGGGGTGGGCGGGGGGGCAAGAAGGGCCGAGGCTTTAACGCTGGCGTACTGGGTTGTCAGGGAATTGACCTCGGCCTGGACCGCAGCGATCTGGTTCTGCCCAGCCGTCATCTCGGACTGGTATTCCATCAAGGCGCTGATCTGCTCGGGGGGCGTGCTGGCAGTCTGGTCGGCCTTCGGCTGCAGCGCCTGGGCCACCATCGTCGGGTCGAACGTCCCGTCCGCGGCGACCGTCTTCACCACCAGATTCAGCTGGGCCTGCACCGCGGCCTTCGGATCCTGGCCTGTGGCACCGGCCTGCAGCGCCGCGACCTGGAACTGGTACTGCACCGCGCCCCCCCACGCGCTCAGCGCCTGGCTTATCTGGGCTTGGTTGCCAGAGTCCTCGGCCGCGACCAACAGCTTGAACTTGGCGGCGGTGTCGGCCTTCGCCACGGTGAGCGGATCGGGCGCACCCGCGGGCGGGTTGATGATCGCGTTTTGCTTGACGGAGGCGTCGTAGTTGGCCTGCGCCTCGAGGGTACTGGGCGACGGGTTGGTGTTCGGATTTGCACCCGCCTTCAGGTCGTCGCTCTGCGATTCCTTAAGCGTCGCGTAGTTCTTCGCCACGTCGGCCGTCGACGTTTTCTTCACCGCATCGCCTTCGTCCGCATCCGCCTGGCTCCTGGCGCTGACCGCCGCCGCCTTCTGCGCCTTTGTCGCCCCCTTCTGCGCCGCGATCGCCTCGGCGGCTTGTGCAGCCTGGAGTGCGGCCGCGGCCCTCTGTTGGGCGGCGGCGGCGAGCGCAGCGGCCTGCCTGGCGGCGGCCTGCGCCGCTGCGGCGATGCGCACGGCGGCATCGATTGTTCGCTCGCGGCCCGATTCAAGCGGTGTCAAGCCGACGGTGTTTGCTTCGAATGTAAACGCCGATACCGGACTGAAGCCGAGTGGGGACAGGATACTGACGGACATGAGAGCTCCTAATCGGTACGTCGTTCAGGCGCCAGGCAGCGCCCAGCGCAGCAGCTTGGCGACGGGCGCGTAGAGCGCGCGGGGAATGGGTTGGTTGAGCGGTACGTCCTCGTACAGCCGCTCGGCCAGCCCCGGGTCGCGGGCGAGCGGCACGCGGGCGTCGGCTGCGAACTCGCGCAAGCGCATCGCGACCTCGTTCTCACCGCGCGCGACCACGCGTGGCAGGTCACGCTTGCCCCGGTACTGCAGCGCGACCGCCACGCGCTCGGAATGGATGACGGCCGACGATGCGGCAACGCGGTCGGCAAGCGCCGCATAGATCGCCTCGTAGTGCGCGCTGCGCCGGCGCGCGCGCGTCAGAGGATCGCCCTCAGCATCCTTGTGATCGCGCCGCACATCGGTGATCGACATGCGCAGGCTCTTGATGAATTCGTGGTGCTGGTGGACGTAGTCGACGCCGGCAAGCGCCGCATAGATCGCAGCCCCGGCGCCGAACAATCCGAACACCGCGTGCGCGCCAGCGGCCAGGATCGCGTCGGGCCTCAGGTAGCCGAGCTTGAGCGCCGTGTCCAATAGGCCACGGGTCGCAAAACCAACGAGTGCGACTAGAAGCAGCGTCTTGACGACCACCTTCAGCAGATTGACCAAGTTGCGCGTCGAAAAGATGCGCTGTAGTCCACGCGACGGTGCGAGCCGCGAGACGTCCGGCGTGAGGCGTTCCCATGCCACAACACCGCCGACTTGGAAGAACGAACCCGCGACGCCGGCAAATGCTGCCAGGCCGGTCACGGGCAACGCGACCCAGAGCAACGCCCGGCCGGCCTGGCGTAGCAACTCGGGAAGGCGATCGTCCGGGTGCACCAGCACGTCGGCGCCGGTGACGCTATGCCACAGCTGGTCCAAGAGATCGAGCCACGTCGTACCCAACAGCCAAGACGCCGTGAGTACGACCACGAAGACCGCGCAGGACGCGACGTCTGGGCTGAAGACGACATCGCCGCGTTTGCGTGCGTCGCGCAGCTTTCGCGGGGTCGGCTTCTGATCCTTTAAGGCGCTCATGACGACGCTCCAATCGCCGAGCACCACGGCCAGTGACAACGGTAAGCCCCCTCACGGCGCGCGACGTAGCGATGCTGCGCTCGCTTCATAGCGCGTTCCGCAGGAAATCGAGAACCCCGTTCTCGGGCTTGAGGAAATCCCGCAGCGAGTCGTACAGGAAGTACATGAACAGCAGGAGCATCAAGTTCGCGAGCACGCTCTTGACCGGCTGCGCGAACACGAAGACATTGAGCTGGGGCGCGATGCGGCCGATGAGCCCGATGCCCAGCTCGACGAGCAGCAGCACGAAAATCACCGGTGCGGCGAGTTTTACCGTCCACAGGAACAACGTGTCCCCCTGATGGATCACGAACCTCTCAAGCATGTCGCCGACATGGGGGTAGAACGACGCGACCGGCCAGAGACGGAACGAATCGACAACAACTCGCAGCATCGCAAGCAGTCCGCCCGCGGACATGAACAGCGTGATGACGACCCAGCCCAGGAACTGTCCGGTCGGCCCTCCCTCATGGCCTCCGATCGGGTCGAAGAACGGTGCGTTCGCCGAGCCGGTCTGGAAATCGACGAGGTCGCCTACGCTCTGGACAGCCCAGACGAAGATGCCGAAGCCCAGGCCCAGCAACATTCCGATGAACGCCTCCTTCACCGCGATGAGTACCCAGCCGCCGAGCGTGAGCACGGGTAGGTCACTCGCCGCAGGCGAGATGAAGATCGCGAGCACCAGCACGAAGCCGTTGCGCACCTGCCCGCTCATCAGGTTGCCTGAGAGAAACGGCACGGTGGTGAATACCGCCAGCAGGCGCGGCAGCGTGAGCGCGACCGGCATGAACCAGTCTTGAAACGCGGAGAGCTCGATCGTATCCATCGCGGTCAGCCCTCGCGCGTCGCGCGTGCCGCCCATCGTGCGGCGGCCACGTCCTCCGCCACTTCTTCGAGGCGTGCGTCTTCGCGCCGTCGACCGAGCGAGAGGGCGCTCTCGGAAAGGCGGCCCGCCTTCTCGACCCCACCCGCTGCCCGGATCAACGCCTCGCGGCTCCGCGCAAGCGCGCGCGCGCACGCCCGCGCGTTCGCCTCGGCTTCGTCGACCGCCGAGTGCTCTCGCGCGATGGCCCCGTCGAGCACGCGGCTCCACGCGGCCGCGGCGGCGAGCGACGCGATGTCCAAGCCGGGATCGGCGGCCGCGGCCCGCCAGTGCCTCGTCTTCGCGTTCTCGGCCTGCCCGAGCGCACCCTGCGCGGCCTGCACCGCACCGACGCTCGCGTCGGCGGTGCGTCGATCGGCGAGCATGACCTCGAGCGCGCGTCCGCGCCGATGCTCTCTCAAATCGCGTAGTCGCAGCCAGTCGATCATGGCGCGCCCTCCGGCTGCGCCACGATTCGCTCGAGCTCGGAAAGTACCTGCGCGAACGGCGTGTGCTCGCCAGATGGCTGCGCCAGGAATCGCTGCATCGCGCCTCGCAGACGCACGGCCTGGTCGGCCAGCGGATCACCCCCTTCGCGATACTCGCCGATCTGAATCAGCAACTCGAGCTCCTGGTAGCGAGCCATCAGTGCACGCCAACGCGCCGCCGACGCGCGGTGCGCCGGCACTGTCACCTGCGCCATCACGCGGCTGACGCTTGCCGGCACGTCGATCGCGGGGAATTGGTTCGCCGCCGCGAGCTTGCGCGAAAGGACGATATGTCCGTCGAGGATTGATCGCACCTCCTCGGCGATCGGGTCGTTTTCCTCGTCGCCTTCGGTGAGCACGGCGTAGACCGCGGTCATCGAGCCCTGCTCGCCCTGCCCCGCCCGTTCGAGCAATTGCGGAAGCATGGAGAAGATCGACGGCGGATAGCTGCGCCGCGTCGGCGGCTCCCCGCTGGCCAGGCCGACCTCGCGCTGCGCGCGCGCGAAGCGGGTGAGCGAATCGACGAGCAGGAGCACCTTTGCGCCTTCGTCGCGGAAATGCTCCGCGATCGTGGTGCCGACATAGGCCGACTTGATGCGCTCCATCGGCGGTCGATCGGAAGTCGAGACCACGACGACCGTCTTGCGCAGGCCCTCCTCGCCGAGGTTGCCCGCGATGAACTCCTGCACCTCGCGCCCGCGTTCGCCAACGAGCACGACTACGTTGACATCGGCGGTCGAACCGCGCGCGAGCATGCCCAGCAGCGTGCTCTTGCCAACGCCCGGCGGCGCGAATACGCCGATGCGCTGGCCGAGCCCCAGCGTGAGCAGGCCGTCGATCGCACGAATCCCGGTGGCCAGTGGCCGTTCGATGGGGCGGCGTGCGAGAGGCGACACGGGCTCGCGATGCACCGGCGCACGCCCGTGCGCCGCCAGCGGCCCGCGGCCGTCGAGAGGCCGGCCAAGCGCATCCACCACGCGCCCGAGCAACGCCGGCCCCACCGGGCAGGCGTGTCCACGTCCGGTCGGAACGACCTCCGTCAGCGCAGACAGCCCGCTCGTCGCGCCCAGCGGCGTGAGGATCGCAGTTTGCTGGCGAAAGCCCACGACTTCGGCCAGCAGCGGTGGCTCGCCCGGCGTGACGAGCTCACACAGCTCCCCGACATGGGCCTGGATTCCGGTCGCCTCGATCACCATGCCGACCGCCTTGCTCACCCGCCCGCGCATTGCGAGCGGTACGACCCGACCGAAGAGATGGTCGAGATCGATTGCGATCTCCCGCGCGGCGTTCGAGAGTGCGCTTGAGTCCGTCATGTCAGGCCTCCGGAGTTCTCGACCGCCGTGCGGAACGCCTGGAGCTGCGCGTCGATGCCGATCTCGAGCGTTCCTGAGGCGGTGCTGACGACGCAGGCGCCTTCGGCGAGCGTCGGGTCGACCGCGACCGCGGCCGCCAGCGCCCAGCCGCACTCAGCCCCCAGCACCGCGAGCGCGCGCCGCAGCGCCGCCTCCTGGGCCGGCGCGACACGAAGCGCGACGAATGGCTCCGCGCGCACCAGCGCCTCCACGCGCCGCAGCGCGAGCTCGAGCAAGCGGGCAGGATCGACCTCCGCCATGAACTGGCCGAGCGCACGCACTACGATCTGCGCCATCGATGTGCGTAACGCGAGCAGCTGGCGTTGAGTGGCCAACGCGTCGCTGGCCAGGCGCAGCGCGTACTCGGACCGCGCGCGGCGCAGGCCTTCTGCACGGCCGTCCTCGACGGCACGCGCCGCGGCCATCCGCGCCTGCTCGCCGATCCGCACTTCCTCGGCGCGCGCAGCGTCGAGCACGGCCGCGGCGTCGAGGAGCGCGGCATACTCGGCCTCCTTGAAGACCTTGCGTTCGCTCAGGAGCTGCAGGTGGTCCGTTGAGATCAGAAAAGCCAGTCCCATTGCGCAAGCCTTTCAGGCACGATGCAAGCGAGCATCAGCTCGCGAATCTGGTCCTTTTTTCGCGGCGCGAGCTCCGACACTGGAAGCGCGGCCGCGCGGCGCGGCAGCATGCGCGCGAGCCGATGCGTGGCGGCGTCGCCCTCGCCCGCGAACGTCGCCGTCAGCAGCCGATAGCCGCGATCGACGAGAAGGCGACCACATCCGGCCGGCCGTTCCTTGAGCACGTGCGCTGCCATCTGAAGCTCGGTCAGTTGGGGCGCACGCTCGAGCACGAACTCCACGGCGTCGCCATCGACACGGCGCGCTTGGCGACGCAGCGCTTTGCTCAGGGCGTCTCGGCGCGATCGCATCAACGGCGCATGCGCGCACAGGCTGACGTAGAACGCGAGCCTGCGCAGCGACGGCGGGTCGAGCAACAGCAGCCGCTTCAGCGGCGAGTCGAACGTGTAGTCAGGCTCGTCGCTCAGCACGTCCAGCCGGACCAGCACGTCGCGCAGCACGGACTGAGCGCTGGGCTCGAGCCGCGCCAGTGTTGGCCGCGCGCGCGTGGGCCAGTCCGGCGGCAGCCAGCTCGGGTGCAGGCTCGCCTCGGGCCGCAGATTGAAGTGCAGCACAAGCTGCATCATGCCGAGCGAACTGCCGGGTGCTTGGACGACGGGGTTTGTCATGGTCACCGCCTCAGCACGTCGCGTCGCAACCAGGTTCGTAGATCGATGCCGCGGCGCACGAGCAGCGACGGGAGCGCCATCAGCGCCACCGCCGCGGCGATCAGCAGCACGAGCAAGGTCACGACTGCCCGTTGGGACAGCCCGAGCACCGCGTGCCCGGACTCGCCGGACGCGACAGGTGGTGCGGCTTCCGGCAACGCACGCGCAGTTGGAAACAGAGACAACGAGACCTGGTCGGGCGTCAGCCCCTCGATGCTGTGCGCGACGAGATCCTTGACCGCCGGCGCCAGGAGCCTCAGGTCGACGTCCGGACGATGCTTGATGAACACGGCCGCCGACGACGGCCGCACCTTGTCGCTCAACGGGTCGTCCTGCGGGACGACGACGTGCACGCGCGCCTGCACGACACCGTCGATCGAACGCAGCGTCTCCGACAGTTCCTGCGACACCGCGAATATATAGCGCATGCGTTCCTCGGCGGGCGTGGAGACCAGCCCCTGCTTCTGGAACATGTCGCCCATGCTCGCGTAACGCTGCTGCGGCAGGCCCTGCGCGCGCAGCAGGTCGAGTGCTGCGCCGATGCGATCCTCGTCCACCTGGACCTGCCAGTCGCCACCGTCGACATGCTCCTTGCGCGCGTCGATGCGGCCGTCTGCGAGCGCGGCGACGACCTCGTTGGCCTCGGCCTCGCCGAGCCCGGAGTACAGCTCGGCCTTGCAGCCCGTGAGTGCAAGAACGACCGGGGCCGTCACCATCAGGCCGCGACACATGCGGTGAAACGTGGCTGGCAGGCACATGACATCAGCCCTGATTCTTCAACAGATTGTTAAGCAGGCTCGTCGCCGAGCTCGCCAGGCTAGTCGCGATATGCAGCTTGGAGAACAGCACCTGCGCCTCCATGCCATCGCTCGTCACGGTGAACATACTTTTGATCGGGTCGTGAGGGTCGTAGGACCGGAGCATGCTGCTGCGGATCTCCTCGAACGTGCGCGTGCTGCCGAATTCGGCATCGAAGGAATGCGCGAGGTCGCCTGGGCCGAGCGTCGCGGCGGGGTCGGGTGTGGGCTGGCCCTGCATCAGCGTTGCGAACATTCGCGTGTCAGCGGGCTCGAAGTGACTCGGCGCCGCGAGGCTTGCCGGATCGGTTTGCGGGGCGGCTGCGACGGTCAGTGCAATAGGATCGGTCATGGCTGGTTCCTCGGGATTCTGAGCTGCCGGCAAACGCACATAGGAGGCCGCCGCCGCTGCGCGCGGCCTCCCCGTCCGGCGCGGCATCCGTCGACGACGGGCGCCGCGCAGACGGTCACACGGCGCGGGCGGCCGACTTCGTGTCGCCGGCGACGCCCTTGGCGGTTTCCGTCGCCGCAGCGCCAACGGCGTTGGCGGTTTGCGCAGTGGTGGTCGCGCCCTGGATCTGCGTCTGTGCGGACATGCTCTCGGCTTGCACTTCAGCGCTTTCGTTAGCGGCTTGCTGCATCGCTGCGATCGAGCTGGCTGTGGTGTCGGTTGGGGAAGCGGGGGTTCCGATTTCTGTTGCCATTGCTTTCTCCTAATGGATTTGAAAAGTCCCACGGACGTAGATGCGCCATGGGTATTCACGACAACGGATCGCCGTGAATCCGGGAAGGCGGACGACAGGCGCGTCCGGCCGAATTCGTTCACTTTGCGAGATCACGCGGCCCTCCTTCGAGCACGAGGCCGTCGGCGGCAATATGGCCGATCTCGCCACCCGATCTCAGCGGCGCGCCTTCGTAGTAGCGCGTTCCGTTGGCGAGCTGGATCGAGCGCAAGCCGTCTTCGTCCTCGGTGATCCCGACCAACCGGGACGGCAGCGCCTCTTGCCACGCGGCCCAGTGCGACCGCAGCGCGGCGCCCCGGTCCGGACTGGGCGTGCGACTCCACGAGACCTTGTCCGATACCAGCACCGAGGGATGCAAATCCTCGGCAAGCCGCCGCAGCTTGTCGCGCAGCGCCTCGTCGTCGCTCGATCCGGTGACCACCAGCTGTCCCTTTCCGGCGTAGCTGACGCCGACAGCAGGATTGCCGATGTAGCGCCGCGCTTGCTCGACCAGGTCGTCGACCGCCACCACGTCGAGTGCTACCCGGCGCCCAAAGGGCGCGAGCACCTTCTCGAGCTGCAGCCGCCGCGCGCGCGACTCGACGAAGCCTTTGACGTTCACTTGACCGCCCGGTGCGGCAACGGCCTCAAGTTCGATGTAAGGCACGATCGCGCGCGCCACGTCGGACGGGGTCGTCGCCGCGACGACGCGATCCGGTGCTTCGGATGACAGCGCAACCGCGAGCAGGCCAGCGCTCGCGAATACGAGCAGCGCCGCCCCCGTCCAGTAGGCGGCGCCCCGTGCGGCGAAGGACGCCGGCGCATCCGTGTCACCAGGCGATAGGCTTTCTGGCCCCGAGAACATGGGATCAGGGCGATCGACGGTCGGGTAACTGCGCTCCAACTGCAGTTCTATGACCCCCACTGTCACCACGTCGCCCGGCACGAGACTGCGGCGCGGCTGTCGCATCTCCTCCCGGTTGAGCTGCACCGCTGCGTCGTCCATACGCTGCACAGCGACAACGAGCTCGCCGACGTTGAAGACCAAGTGGTGCGGCGACACGTCGCCACCCGGGAGCATCACGTCGCACTCCCCGCCGGAACCAACGAGGTTGCGACCCGGCCGCAGGTCGACCGTGCGCCCCTTCATCGCGCCGCTCAGGAAGCGCAAGCACCAGCCAGGCGCCACGAGTTCCGGAGTCGCCTTCACGGTTGCTTCCCGTGTGCAGCCGCGGATGCCGCCTTGACCGGCGGCAAAGGCGTGTTCTGCGTCGCCAGCGGCAGGACATCGTCCTGCGTCGGCAGCGGCACGAGCGCCGCGGCGCCGCGGTCCATGCCCGTTGTAACCAGCCGTGGTGTCAGCAGATAGAAGCGCTCTTCCTTGCTGCCTTGCTTTTGGCTGTACTTGAAAAGGTTGCCGATGAGCGGAATGCTGGAGAGCACCGGTACGCCCGACGCCCCGGTCGACTTCGACTCAGAGGTGTAGCCAGCCAGCAGCAGGCTCGACCCCTCGTCGATCAGCGCCTGCGTATTCACCGTGCGATGGTCGACGACCGGAATCTGGCCGACCGTCTGTGTCGGGTCGATGTTGCCGTCCTCGATGTCGATGGTCATCAACACGCCGCGGCCGTTCTTCTCGTCGACGATCAGCGGCGTCACGTGTACTGACGTACCGGTGGTGACCTTAAACAGGCTTGCGTCCTGGAAGCCAGCGACGCTGACGTAGAAGTCGCTCTGGTTTTCGAGCACGGCTTCATTGTTGTCGAGGGTGAGCACCTTGGGGCGCGCAATGACGTTCGCGTCACCCGTCTGTGCCAACGCGCTCACGCGCGCGAGCAGATAGTCGCGTAGGCTGTTGCCAATCGCCGCGGTGAAGATCGAGCCGAGCGGCGTGGTCGGTTGCGAGTTCGCATTTGTGCAACACAAGCCCCCGGTCTGTCCGGCTTCGGACGTCGCCCCGCCCAGCGTGAGGGGCGAGTTGGTGGCGTTGCCTGTCTGGAAGTCGACGTGCGACGTGTGGGCGCGCCAGTCCACGCCCAGGCTGTCGAGTGTGTTGGAGCTGATGTCCATGATCGTTACTTCGATCTCGACCAGCCGAGGGCGCACATCCATCGCCGCAATCAGCTTCTCGTACTGCGCCATGTGCGTCGGGATGTCGCGCACCAGAACCGCGTTCATACGCGTGTCGGCCTGGAACTGCGGCAGCTCGCGGTCGCCCGCCGAGACGCCAGCGGCGGGGCCTCCTTGCTGCGGCGGCGCGTCGGCGTCGGCTTGCGGCGCGAGCCCCGGCAACTGCACCATCGGTGCGTTGACGACGTCACCCGATGACAGCTTGATCTGGCGCTCGGCGCCGGCCTGGTTGGCGGTGAGGGTACGCGCCATTGCCGACGACGCCGAGGACGACGTGCCGCCGCCCGAGTGCGGATACAGGCTGCGCAGCGTGTTGGCGACGCCGTGCACGGAGACCGACTTGCCCGAGCGCGTGATCTGGAAGTCGCCCGCCCACGCGTACTTCAGCGGGAACAGGCGGATCTCGGCGCCGTCGTTGAGCGCGCTCTTGGAGTCGAGCAGTCGCGCGACCTGGCGCACCATCTCGACGTAGCGCTTGGGCCCCGTCACGCGCGCAGTGCCGTCGCGGCCGCTGACAAGCAACGGATAGCGCGCGTCGTAAATGCTCAGTTGCGTGAGCGACTGGATCAGCCAACCCGAGTTGCCCGGAGAGTTGCCGATGGACAGCACTTCGCTCGTTGCGTCCGCGGACGGATCGACGTAGAGAAACGACCCGTCGAAGTACCAGCTGAGGCCGTAGGTCGCGCACAAACTGTTGAGCGTCTTGAGCGGCGCGCCGCTGAAGCGCCCGCTGATCGTGCCAGCGACCTTCGGATCGACCACGGCTGTCGTGCCTTGCGACGCCGCGAGTTCGCGCAGCAGATCGGGCAAGGCCTTCTCGTTCGCAACGATCTGGTAGGGTCGTCCGGTCCATGGAAGGTCCGCGGCTCGCACCGCGGTCGGGCCGACGCAAGGCAAGACGAACGCGAGCAGGACGCACATAGCAGACAGGCGCCTCGTCATGCCAACTGCACCAGGGAATCGAACGCGCGCTGAGCGAACAGCAGCACGTATCGGCCCATCCATCCGGAGAGCATTACCAGTGTGGCCATCACCGCGATCAATCGGATCGACTGGCCGATGCTCTGGTCCTGGATCTGCGTCACCGCCTGGACGAGCGCGACGACGAGCGCCGTCGCCGCCGCGACGAGCACGACCGGTAACGAAACCCAGAAGACGAGCTGCAGGCCGTCGCGGGTGATGTCGAGGACGTTCTGGGGCGTCATGTCAGGCAGCCTTCGGATCGGTGACCCATCCGATCGGATGCAGCGCCACGTCCGCGTCGAGCTCCTGATAGGACAACACCGGCATGTCGGGGGCTACGGGCTCGATCAGCGTCTTGACGTAGCGGCGAGCATCTGAGGACACGATCGCGACGACGGCACCCGCGGTCGTTCCGAGGATTCGGCGCACTTGCTCGCGAACATCCTGCATCACCGCGGGACTGAGCAGAAGCAGGTTGCCGCGCGCAGATCGCTCGATCGCGGCGAGCATGCGATCGAGCAGGCCGGATTCGAACAGGATGGCCTCGACGCGCCGCGCGGGGCCCGCATAGCGGCTCGTGATGTAGCGGCCGAGATCAATGCGCACGAGCTCGGTCAACGCGATCGCGTCGCTCTCCGCTGGCCCGCGCAACGCCAGGCTCTCAAAGATCGCTCGCAGATTGCGCACCGGGATGCCTTCCTGCAGCAGGCGTCGAAACACCTCGGCGATGCGCTGCGCCGGCACCGCGCGTCCGACCTCGGCAGCGAGGTCCGGTGACTCCGCCTGTACCGTGCGCAGCAACCGCTGCACGTCCTGAATGCCGATCAACTCGGGAACGTGGCGACGCACGACTCGATCGACATGGTGTCCGACGACCTCCTCGCACATCCACGTCGCCGTGCCCGGCAGCGCGCCGCGCACCCACGCGACGCGAGCGAACGGCCCGAAAGGTTCGGCAACCTCCGCGCCCAGCGGAAACGAAGCAGCCTGTGCCGGGTCGATCAGTTGCCAGCCCGGACGCAGCGCTCCGCGCGAGACTGGGACGTCCTCGACAAGGATCTCGTAGCCAAACGGTGCGACGTCGCTCGCGTACTCGATTCTCAGGCGCGGAAACACCGGGCCCAGCTCACCTTCAAGCCCCTCCTTCGCGAGGATGAGTCGTTGATCCAGCGCGTGACGGTCCAAGCCCGCGCGCAAGTCCGGAGCGAGACGAACGACTAGCGGCGCCGCGACCGCGTACGGCGCTTCCTCGTCGCGATGCGAGATCCATGTGGGCGTGCGCCGCCATTCGTGCGCACGCCGCGTTGCCAGCCCGACGGCAACTATGCCCCCCGACAGCAGACCGAACACCCATATCGGAAAGCCCGGTACGAGCAGAAAACTCGAGAGTGCGAGGCCCGCGATGATCAGTGCTCGCGGATGCGCGGTGACCTGTCGCGCTATCTGATTGGCGAGCTGCGTGTCCTTTCCGCCCGTGTCCACGCGGGTGATCACGACGCCGGCGGCGATCGATACCAGCAGCGACGGGATTTGCGAGACCATGCCGTCACCCACCGTCAGGATCGCGTAACGGTGCAATGCGTCGCTCGGGCTCATGTCCTTCATCAGCACGCCGATCGCGAGGCCAGCGAGGATGTTGACGAGCGCGACGATGATGCTCGCCACCGAGTCGCCCTTGACGAACTTCATCGCGCCGTCCATCGCGCCGTGCAGCGCGCTTTCCTGCTCGAGCGTCCGGCGACGGCGCTGCGCCTCGGCCGAGGACATCGCACCTGCCCGAACGTCTGCGTCGATGCTCATCTGCTTTCCGGGCATCGCATCGAGCGCGAAGCGCGCGGCGACCTCGGCAACGCGTTCCGACCCCTTCGCGATCACCACGAACTGCACAATGGCGATGATTAGAAACACCACGCCGCCCACGACGACGTTATTGCCGACGATCAGTCGCCCGAAGGTATCGATGATGTGGCCCGCGTTGGCGTGCAGCAGGATGAGCTTCGTCGACGCGATGTTCAGTGCGAGACGAAACAGCGTGGTGAACAGCAGTAGCGAAGGAAAGGTCGACAGCGAGGAAGCCGACGGCACGTACATCGCGACGATCAGAAGCACCAAGCTGGCTGCTAGATTCGTCGCAATCAGCAGGTCCAGCAGCGGGGTGGGCAGCGGGAGCACGAATAGAACGACCACGAGCACGAGCAGGCCCGCAAGAACGAGGTCGTAGTTCCGATCCACCCGTCGTTTCCCGAATGTGCCACCAGCGAGAAGCGAAGCTGGATCTCGCTGTTTGGTCATATGCCTAGTACTCGTGTGCACCGGATTGGTTGTGAGCCACTCTACGTTCGCGTCCAGATATCGACAAGCACGAGAGCTCGTAGTGACGCAACACGGATGCGTCATCTACGACTATTCGTACTTTCGTCGGTCGACTCGTCTGGCTACGCTTGCATGAACGCAGCAGGGGCGTTTCCATCAATGTTTTAGTAGATCGCTTTGACTCTCACTGACGCACGACCTCGCCGATTTCCCGTGATGCAGGCCGCTGAATCTTTCGTCGACCTGGGCTCATCGACGCTTCTGCCGCGGCTGGATCCGTTGCTCGTGCGCGCCTTCAACCGGCTGTACAACCATCGCGCTGCTCCGCTCGCGGTGCCTATCGGGGGCGCGTCATACGTACTCAACTGGGTATTTGAAGAGCGGCCACAACCACCACTCGATGCCTTCCGGTTCAAGGTGGGACCGCATGCAGGATGGCTGGGGCTTGATGTGCCCGCACTCGCAGCACTACTTGGCGAGTCACGGCCTTTACGCGTGCCGCGCCCTCTGCGCTGCGTGCTCGTGGCCAACGCGCTCTCGTCGTGCGTAGATTCACTCATTCGAGCGACGCGACTGCATTTCGAATGGTTGCCGAACGACGTTGCTGATCCGGCCGTCCACGTGTCGTTCGACGCATGTACGACTGTGCGCTTCCACCTAGTCGGGACGTGCTGGAGCGGTGCGCTGGCGTTCGACATGCCGGCCGACCTCGACGCGCTGGCACCATCATGCATGCGAACTAGCGCGCACGACAACGCGGCAGTAGACAACCTCCGACTACCGCTGCGCTTCGCGATCGGCACCACGCGCATTCGCATGGAGGAGTTGCTCGGCATCGCGCACGGCGACCTGGTCGCAATCGAGGAATGGCGCTCCGCCGGTGCCGCCGTCGTCGTGAGTTCAGTACTGCGCGGCCCCGCAGGCCGGGGCTTCATTGCGCTGGCCGAGGGCTCGCGCATAACGATTCAGCAATTCAGGGAACAGAGCATGAACCACCCCGCCGAAGCCTCGCCCGCCTGCGAGCCACGTGCCACGACTGACCTCGCGTTGGAGCGCCTCGACGCGCTCGAGGTCACGCTTCGCTTCGAGGTTGGCGATCTGAGCGTCAGTCTGGGCGAACTGCGGAACTTGCGTCCAGGCCATGTCTTCGAGTTGGGTCAACCGCTCAACCGTGGACCAGTGCGCATCCTGGCCGATGGCAATTTGCTGGGCAAAGGGACGCTGGTGGCGGTCGGCGACCGCTTGGGCGTTCGCGTCAGCGAATTCGCTTCCGGCGCGCTTTGAACGGCGATGGCACCATTCCTGTCCAGCCACCGGCCGCTCGCTTCCTCAGGCAAGCATCCCTCTCTCAGTGCTACCCAGTAGAGCGCCCGTGAACTCGAGCCTGCCAGATCCACTTACGCTGGTCGCGGTTATCGTTGCGTTTGGCCTGGCACCCTTCGCGGCCCTGATGGTCACTTGCTATACGAAGCTCGTGATCGTCTTCGGCTTGCTGCGGACGGCGCTCGGTCTGCAGCAGACGCCGCCGAACATGGTTCTCAACGGCATTGCGATCATTCTGTCGGTCTACATCATGGCGCCGATCGGCATGGATGTCAGCGACGCGTTGCGCAATCACACCTTCGGTCAGAAGGGCGAGAGCATGTCCGATATCCTCGCGGTCGCAGATGCAGCGAAGCAGCCGATGAAGGACTTCCTCCTGAAGCACACGCACGAGCGCGAGCGTAGATTCTTCATGGACTCCGCCACCAGTGTTTGGCCAAAAGAGCGCGCCGCCTTACTACGTTCCGACGACTTCATCGTCCTGGTGCCAAGCTTTACGCTGAGCGAACTCACGCGCGCGTTCCAGATCGGCTTCATCATCTACATGGTGTTCGTCGTCGTCGATCTCATCGTCGCGACCATCCTGCTAGCGCTTGGCATGTCGATGATCTCGCCCACGACGATCTCACTTCCGTTCAAGCTGCTGTTGTTCGTCATGCTGGATGGTTGGGCTCGACTGATTCACGCTTTGGTACTTTCGTACCGTTGAAGGACGCCGTCGGCGTTCGGACGATGCTGGGATTCGAGGACTTCCGCTGTCCATCAAACGATTTTGATAGACGTCATCCTCACGCTGCTATCGCCGCCAGGCAAGGTGGGATGACGGGACGCTCACTCTCTTTCCCGCTCGTCCCTGTTACCCCAAATCGGCCGAAACTGAACCACGCCAAAGAACGGATCCGTTTCCCCATCAAAGCGACATCGTCCCACTTCATTCGCGGAAGGAAATCCGCGGTTCGTCGCACGAGCATTGCGACCAGTGCGTGATTTGCGCAGCATTTCGCCTCCGACCCATCAATTGAGGATTCTGTGATGCCCCATCGTCTGTCGGCGCTCGGTGCCGCCCTGTCTCGCACGGCCGTGCGTGTTGCGATCTCTCTGGCATTCACAATGATCGCCTGTTCGATGACGCACGCGAACGAAGTGCCGCGCGACGGTTCACCCACCGGCGATGCTCTGCAGCCCGGCTGCGAGCGCGTCGAGGCCAGAACGTGCGTCGAGCAGGCGATCCAGGCCATGGGTGGGCGCCAGGCGCTCGCCGGCATTCGTACCGCCCGCTACCAGACCACCGGGCATACCGCGGTTACCGAGCAGTCGTATCGCCAGCAACCATTCGTCACCGCCTATCAGCACGATCAGCTGGCGATCGACTTCGCCAACGGGCGGCTCGTCGACGTAGACCATGGCACATGGCCCGAATCGGATCCGAAGCAGTTCGAGAGCGACCAGACGCTCGTCGCCACACCGACCGCGGGTGTCTATCGCGGTAGCGGCAGCGAAGGCGACACGCCCTGCTCGCTTGCCGATCTCGACCAGGTCGGCGACACGCTAGCGCTCGGCCCGGAACGTCTGTTGTTGACGGCCGCTGCCGCGAGTGAGCTCCGCTATGCGCCACCACGCTGGCTGCGCGCAACACGTCACGCCGTCGTCGAATTCAACTGGCACGGTATATATGTTGATGTGTTGCTGAACGCGGCAAACCACCTGCCGGATGCGATGGAGAGCACGCGCACGTTCCAGGACTTCTGGTTCGCGTGGGGAGACGTCCGTCAGCGCATCTACTTCGACAACTGGCACCTCGTAGATGGCATGGTGCTGCCGTCCAATCGCGTCGAAGCGCGCAACGACATCGTCTGGAAATCGACGCAAACGACCGACATCGTCTTCAACGCGCCGCTTGACGAGAAGCCGTTCGCGATGGACGACACAGTGGCGGAAAAGAGCGCACATTTGCTGAACTGGAACCGCATCTTCAGCGACAAGGCGCGCGTCGTGCTGGCGCCGGGCATCTTGCTATACAAGGGTTCGTGGAACGCCACACTGATCCGGCAGGACGACGGCGTTTTGGTTGTCGAGGCGCCGATCTCCAGCAGCTACATGCAGGGCATCCTGGCCAAGGCTGCCGGAGAATTCCCGGGGGTACCCATCAAGGCCGTTCTGTCCACGTCAGACTCCTGGCCGCACATCGCGGGCGTGCGTGAAGCCGTCGCGCAAAACCTGCCGGTGGTCGCACTGGACCTGAATCTGCCCGAACTGGACAGGCTCGTCGCCGCCCAGCACCGGCTGCAGCCAGACTCGCTGCAGAAGGCTCCGCGGCCGCCGCACTGGATCGTCGCAGCAAACGGCCTCGAGATCGGTCACGGTGACAACCGCGTGGTGCTCTATCCGCTGCACGGCGCGTCGACCGAACGTCAGTACATGGTCTATTTCCCGCAGCACCGACTCCTGTACGCCAGCGACACGCTAGCGCTCAACGACGACCAATCGCTGTATGACCCACAACTGATGCACGAGGTAGTACAGGCGGTGGAACGCAACGAGCTGCAGGTGGACACCGTTTACGCGATGCACGAGGCACCGATGGCGTGGAAGGATGTGGTCGAGAAGGTGAGGGCGGCAAGCCGGGTTCTGTCGCAATAGCAGAGGACTGGCGACCTGAGGCGGGCAAAAACGGGGAAGGTCAGAAGGCCAGGCGGCAGAACAGCTCTGCTGCGGACATGACTTCCTTCGGGGCCAGCGACCTGACAGATACGGTTCATGGGCGAGACCTTCGCCTTGTAGAAGTGGCCCCGGTTGTTCAGACAGTTTCCCGGGTTTGCCGAGTGGAACTCTGCGGGGTCGATGTCGAGGTGAGAGTTGTCCACGGTGTCGTTACTCCGGCGTGGTGGTCAACCCGATCTTGTCGATCAGGCGGCTTTGGCGAGCGGAGCGAGCGAGGCGAAATAGGACTCGTCGGGCGTCTTCTGTCTAGCGCGGTGTCCGGCCGACGCATGTTGTAGAACTCGATGTACCGGCCAATGCAAGGCGGGACTCATATCGGCTGTGGTTGGTTGTTGGCGATGCGTCGGCTCGCCATTGCCGCGATGAGCGCCGCCGAGGCGCTAAGCATCGCTGCAACCAACAGCATCGTCCACTCCATACGGTTATTGGGATGGGTAGTGACGCGAGGCACATGCACGAGAACGACGAAAGACAGCATCATCAGCGCCTCTAGCCCGGCGGCGAGTGAGGGAACGATGTCAAGCGTGACCGCCGCGCCTGCGAGGGCGTGGCCTGCGCCAGTGAGGTACGCCAGCTCCAAGCGGTGCGGTAGCCAAATAGGAATCATCGACGCCGTGAAATCCAAATAGACATAGTGAGATGCGCCGAACACAATCGCAGACAGGCCGAAGAGGATCGTCGAGGCGCGTTCGATGCCAAAGTTTCCAGACTTGCGGCCCGCCGTTGTCACAAACTTGGCAGCCGCAGCTGTGACTGCCGCAGGCTCGGCCAGTGCTAGCCAGTTGACCATTGAGTCTGGTCGGCTGATGACCTGAGGAAGGTGAAGGGCCGTCCATCCTATGAGAACGACCAAAGTTAGCACAGTGCCAGTCCGGCGTGAACGCACCGGCAGAACGAGCAAACCTGCCAGCAATTCGAGAAGTCCAAATGCAACAGCCAACTCCTGCCTACCAGGCAGCGTAGCCGCTATTGGTTGCCACTGGAACGCGAAGTCCCGGCTTGCGATTCCCAGGACGCCGAGGGCAGCTAGCGCCGCGCCGAGCATGCGTAGGGGGATATCTGCCGACAGAGCAGACTGAAAATGTAGAGTCGTCACCATTTGTTTTGCGTCGATCTCGTTGAGCACTTCGATACCCAATCTCTATCGGCCAGCAACTTCTTCAGCCCCGCATTTTCGGCCTCGCGCGCCCGAGGCAGCCTGGCCTCTGCGGCGCCCATCCCTCCAGAGTTCTTTCGCCAGGAGTAGATCGCAAGCTCGCCGGTCTTGTTCTCTTTAGCCGCCTCGGCGGCCGACGAACGGTCGGCTTTTGTCAGGATGGCGTCCATTTGCTCTTCGGTGAATGATCTCTTCTCGCGAGCTCTTCACATTCCGGGAGCAGATTCTCTAAGAACTATTGATACAAAAAATCCGGGCACGTCTCTGCGCGTTCCCAGTGATTTGAAATGAAGCCTCGTAAGCGACCAGGGCGTTGCGAGCCAGCTCATCGCGAGCAGGTTCAGCGCGGAGAGTCGTACCGACTGATAGCGCTGCTCCTCAGTCAAAGCGCCTCCGACTTTGCCGGCGAAAGGGAGATAGTCATTGTCTTCATCGTCGACAGCGTCCCATATTTACCCGAGACAAGAGCAGTCCCGGGACCTCGACTCCATAGATGAAACCTCCGATCGCCTTGGGAAGGCGGGGAAGGGTCAGACCCATTTCACGCAGTCGTTCTTCAATGGCACTCATGGGTCGTAGGGAAGTATCGATCTCGCAGAGAGAGCCGGTATCGCGGTGAAAACATCAAAAGGTTCAAGTCTGCATCCCGAAGCGCGCGAACTTGCCTTGCCTATGAGAGGTAACTTGTTGTTGGCTCTCTGAGAAGTTGCGTGGGTGAAATCAGCTCCGGCCCGTTTGCTGAGCTGCGTGGCGCTGGACGAACCTGGTTGCAGTCAATGATCCGGCC
>Ga0302311_10001334_pt1 | contig 29498 bp, 32 predicted proteins | sample III_Palsa_N1_3_FD_200449 | JGI IMG/M metagenome (GOLD analysis project Ga0302311, IMG submission 200449) | Peat permafrost microbial communities from Stordalen Mire near Abisko, Sweden - III_Palsa_N1_3 | ecosystem: Environmental > Terrestrial > Soil > Palsa > Peat permafrost | place: Sweden... | reverse complement strand
TCGATGCATTCGTCCGGGTTGATGACCAGCATGGTCTCCCCCTCGTAGAAGCAATCGACCGGGCAGACTTCCACGCAGTCCATGTACTTGCACTTGATGCAGGCTTCGGTGACGACGTAGCTCATCGATCTCGTTTCCCGTTTTGCGGCTGAGCGGCCAACCTTTGCCGCCCCGCATTGAAAATACGCGGGCGCTTATCCCGCAAGTCCAAAAATAGGCGCGTCAGCCCTGTGTCGTCCGGGCCCGCCGCGCCAACACCCGCTGGCGAGCGGCCCCGCGCTCGTGATCCTCGACGAAGATCAGGCCGGCGATCCGGCGGATCAAGGCGTCTTCATCCGGGTCCAGCACGCCGTCGGCATAGGCCACTTCCCACAGCATCTCGATCATCCCCACCCGCGCCGCCGGGTCGAAACGCTCCGCCACGACCCGGGTGAAGCGATAGAGCGCGCTCGACCGGTCCGCGGCGGTCTCGGCCAAGGCGATCAATCGATCGACCGAGCCCCCCTCGAGCGCAAAGCGCCTGGCCAGCATCCCACGGATCGCCGCCCGCTCGGCCGGATCGAAATCATCATCCATGCGCGCGGCTTCGACCAGCAGGGCCGCGACCGCGATATGGATCTCCGTCTCCGCCCGCGGCGCGGCGCCCGGCATCAGCAGATCGAGAATACGGTCGAACATGGGAGCGGTCCCTACCATGAGAGGCACCCCCGTTCAACCGTGATGGCACGGCAAAGGCTCCGCCGCCTCTGCCAATCACGGGCAAAGCTGCTATCCTCGGCGGATCATGACGACAGCCCCCGATCCCGCCGCCATTCCCATCGACCCGCGGCGGTTCGCCCCCGCGACCGAGCGCAATCGCGACCCGATCCTGGCGCTGCTGCGCCGGGTGTTGCCGACCGCCGGCACGGTGCTGGAGATCGCCAGCGGCACCGGCGAGCATGCGATCTATTTCAGCCGGCATCTGCCGCACCTGACCTGGCAGCCGACCGACCCCGACGCCGCCGCCCGCGCCAGCATCGTCGCCTGGAGTGCCGAGGCCGGCCTCGCCAATGTCGCGGCACCCCTGGCGCTCGATGCCGCACAGCCGAACTGGCCGATCGACCGGGCCGACGCGGTGCTGGCCGTCAACATGGTCCATATCTCGCCCTGGGTCGCGACCGTCGGGCTGCTGAGCGGCGCCGCCCGCGTCCTGCCCGGCGGCGCGCCGCTCGTGCTCTATGGCCCCTATAAGCGCGACGGCCGGCACACCGCGCCCAGCAATGCGGCGTTCGACCAGAATCTGCGCCGGCAGAACGACGCCTGGGGCGTGCGCGACCTGGAGACCGTGGTCGAGACGGCGTCCGCTGCGGGCTTCGATCTGGTCGAGATCGCCCAGATGCCGGCGAACAATCTAGGCCTGGTGTTCCGCCGCCGCTGACCGGCTTGGCGGAACGAATTGTTCCTGATATGTTCCGATCGATCGTCCCAACGGAGCGCCGTCGCCATGCCGTCCCGTCTCAGCCGTGCCGCGCTCGACCGCGCCCGCCATTTCGTCGCCGCCAAGGGCCGGCTGCTCGATGCGGTGCTGATGCAATATGCGCTGGGCGAGGGCTCGGGCTTGGACGCGCTCGTGGCGTTGGCGCCCTATCAGAACGACGACGGCGGTTTCGGCCATGGGCTGGAGCCCGACCTGCGCACCCCCGCCTCGACCGCGATCGCGACCAGCACGGCAATGCAGATCCTGCGGCGGATCCGGGCGCCGGCCGACCATCCGCTGGTCGAAGATGTGGTGGGTTATCTGGTCGCGACCGTCGACCGGGAGCTGGGCGTCTGGCCGATCATCGGGCCGGCGGTCGACGAGGCACCGCATGCGCCCTGGTGGCGCTACGGCCCGGATCTGGCCGCCGCCTGGAACGGCTTCCGCTTCAACCCGACCGCCGATCTGCTGGCCGGGCTGATCGACTATGCGGCGCTGGTGCCGGCGGATCTGCTGGCAGATCTTGAAGCGCGCATGCTGACGACGGTCCAGGCGACGGGGAAGCTGGAAGGCGCCTATGACCTGATGGCGGCTTGGCGTTTGGCCGAGACGCCGGGCCTATCTGCATCGTTGAGGGATGCCCTGACGAAGCTGCTGGAAGCATCGTTGGCCGCAATCGCGCCGGACGATCCGCACGTCAACTTCCTGGAACTGGCGCCCCCGGCCGCCGGGCCGCTCGCGGCGCTATCGGCCCCGCGCTTCGCCGCGGCGGCCCAGAACGCCATCGCGACCCAGGGACCGGACGGCAACTGGGCGCCGTTCTGGGAATGGAAAGACGTCTCGCCCGCCGGCTGGTTCGCGGCCGAGGCCGACTGGAACAGCCTGTTGACGCGCCACACCATCGAGGTGCTGGCGGCCCATGACCTGATCGAACCGGCATGACGATCGAGACCGTTCGCGCGTTGTGGGACAAGGTCGAGCAGCGCGATTGGACCGGCGCGCGGCGACTGCTGGCCGACGATGCCATCATGACCTGGGTCTGTACGGCCGAGCGTTTTCACGGCGGCGATGCGGTGATCGCGGTCAATGCCGCCTATCCCGAAGGCTGGTCGATCCATGTGCTCGATTGCACGCCGCTCGCCGACGGCCGGATCCTGAGCTTGGTCCGCGTCGACCATCCGCCGCAAAGCTTCTTCGCAACCTCGCTGTTCCGGATCGACAACGGGCTGATCGTCGAGATCGAGGAATATTGGGCGACGGCCGAACCGCCGCCGGCGTGGCGGAGCGCCGGTAATCTGCCGGGCTATCAACGCCTGACCTAGTCGTCCGCCAGCAGCGGCTCCCAGTCGTCCGGAATGCGCGACAGCGGCTCCGGCGGGGCCGTGTCGCGATAGAGCGTCTGCGCCTCTACAGCCGGCCCGCGACGGAGGCCCAATCCCAGCACCTCGACCCGGCGGCGCTGGCGGCCTTGCACCACCGTTACCTGCGCGCCGACGTGGACGGCCTGGTTGGGCTTGGTCACGATGCGGCCGGCGAGCTCGACCAGACCGGCCTCGCACAGGCGGGCGGCGAGCGAACGGGTCTTGGCCAGACGCGCATGCCACAGCCATTTGTCGATGCGCAAGCTGTCGCTCACCCGCGGCCCCGCAGCGCTCCGAGCTTGGCGAACGGGTGATCGGCCGACGGCAGCGGTGGTGGCGGCGCCGTCCGCGCCTCCTTGCGGCGGGGCGGGCGTTTCTTGGCGACGAAGCTGGTGACGCCATCCTCGACCACGCCGCGATAGCCCAGCGCCGTAACGATGCCGGCCAGGTCCGTCAACGGCGACCCGACCAGGGCGGCCAGCGCCCCATCGAGGACGAACCGCCCATCGCGCGCCTTGGTCCTGAGTGTCACGGCGAGTTCCTCCAGCCGGTCGGCCCGGATCGCGCGCGCGCCGACCGGGCGATAGCCGATCGCGTCGAAATAAGCGACCGGCTCCGCCGCCCGCGCCACCGACAGGCGGCCGGCCGGCGGGATGGCCAGCGGCCCCGTGCCGTGATGGATGGTCCAGAGCAGCGCGCGCAGCGTCACCGCGGCCGGCTTCAGCAGCTTGTCGAAATAGATGGTCTCCGTGCCGAAGCGGATGCCGAGCCGGGCCAGCGCCTTGCGGTCGGCCGGGTCGAGTTCGCCGACCAGCGCCCTGACCGGTTCGGCATCGAGCGAACCCAGCCCCTCGCCCAACCGGAACGCCAGCCCGCGGGCGCGGGCTTCGAGCGGGGCGGCCAGGGCGGCCTCGAGCGGTGCCAGGATGCGGGCGATCGTCTCGCGCACGAACCGTTCGAGCCGGCGCTTGACCCCGTCCCGCGCTTCGCCATCGAGGAAATCGACCGCACGCAGCTCGACCCGCGGATTGAGCGCGCGATCGCCGGCGACCAGGCGGGCGACCGGCTCGCCGGCCCAGAGCAACTGGCCGTCCGGCGCCAGCGCAAACATCGTATCGTCGGCGGCGACGAGGCGCCGGGCGCGCGCCTGGACCTCGCCGCGCAGCATACGATTGGCGGCGACCATCAGGGTCTTGGCGCCTTCGCCGGTCGCGGCCGGGTCGGGATGGAAGCCGAAGCCCTTCATCACGCCGACGAAATGGCCCTCGACCCAGACCTCGCCATCGTCGGCGACGCTGGCCATCAACTCGCGGGATTCGCCCAGGCTGCGCACCAGGAAGGCCGAGCGCCGGTCGACGAAGCGCTGGGTGATGCGGTCGTGCAGCGCATCGGACAGCTTGTCCTCGACCGTGCGGGTGCGATCCTGCCAGGTGGCGCCGTCGGCCAGCCAGCCGATGCGGTTGGTGATGTAGGTCCAGGTACGGATATGGGCGATGCGCTGGACCAGCGTGTCGATGTCGCCCTCGGTCCGGTCGATGCGCGCGATCTGGGCCGCGACCCAATCCGGCGGCAGCCGCTCGTCCGGGCCGGTCAGATGGCGGAAGATCTGGGTCAGGAGCCGCGCGTGATCCTCGGTCATCACCTTGCGGAAATCCGGGATCTGACAGATTTCCCACAGCAGGCGGACATTGCCGGGATTGGTCGCTTTTTTGGCGATGTCCGGCTGGCGCGCCAGCACCTGCAGCGCCAGCTGGTCGTCGCCGCCATCGGCGCGCAGCAGCACCGGCGAGGGCGGCCGCGCCTCCAGGCTTTTCAGCAGCAGGGCGGCCGAACGGAAATCGAGCTTGGGATTGCGCCACCACAGGGCGGTCAGCGGATCGAAGCGATGGGCCTCGACCGCCTCGACCACTTCTTCGTCGAGTGGCCCGGCCTCGGCGGTGGTGCCGAACGTGCCGTCGTTCATGTGCCGGCCGGCGCGCCCGGCGATCTGGGCGATTTCGGATGGGGTCAGGCGACGCGGGCCGCGGCCGTCGAACTTGCTGAGCCGGGCGAAGGCGACATGGTCCAGGTCCATGTTCAGGCCCATGCCGATCGCGTCGGTCGCGACCATGTAATCGACCTCGCCGGCCTGATACATCGCGACCTGGGCGTTGCGCGCCCGGGGGCTCAAGGCGCCCAGCACCACGGCGGTGCCGCCGCGCTGGCGCCGCACCAGCTCGGCCAGCTCGAACACGTCGGACACGGAAAAGGCCACGACCGCGCTGCGCGGCGGCAGGCGCGTGACCTTTTGCGGGCCGGTATAGGTGAGCGTGGAAAAGCGCGGGCGCGACACGGTTTCGGCCTGGGGCACCAGCCGGCGCAGCAGCGGCCGGATCGTGTCGGAGCCCAGGAACATCGTCTCGTAGCGGCCGCGCGCATGCAGCAGCCGGTCGGTGAAGATATGGCCGCGCTCCGGATCGGCGGCCAGCTGGATCTCGTCGATCGCCAGGAAATCGACCTGCCGGTCCAAGGGCATGGATTCGACGGTACAGACGAACCAGTTCGGGTTCGGCGGGACGATCTTCTCTTCGCCGGTGATGAGCGCTACGGCGCGCACGCCCTTTTCCCGGACGACGCGGTCGTAGTTTTCCCGGGCCAGCAGACGCAAGGGGAAGCCGATCATGCCCGAGGCGTGGCCCAGCATGCGTTCGATGGCGAGATGGGTCTTGCCGGTATTGGTCGGTCCCAATACCGCCGTGATCCGCCCGGACTCGAGGGTCGATCCCATCATCGGAACATCGGGCCACCGACGCCCAATTGCAAGCGCCGACGGCGCGGCGGCTAGGCCTTGCGCGGGATTTTCGGGTCGCGTCCCGCCCAATAGCCGGCGAGCACCGAGCCCGACAGATTGTGCCAGACCGAGAAGATGGCACCCGGCAACGCCGCCAGCGGCGAGAAATAGAGCTTGCCCAGGGTCGCGGCCAGGCCGGAATTCTGCATGCCGACCTCGAGCGCCAGGGTGCGGCAGACATTCTCCTCGAAGCCCAGCAGGCGGCCGCCCCAATAGCCGCCGAGCAGGCCCAACCCGTTATGCAGCACGACGGCGACGAGGACGATCGGACCGACCGTGGCGATGCTGGCCTGGCTGCCGGCGACGACCGCGCCGATGATGGCGAGGATCGCCAGGATCGAGACATAGGGCAGGCCAGGCTCGATCTTCTTGACCAGCCGCGGCACGAAGTGATTGAGCAGCAGGCCGGCCGCGACCGGCAGCGCCACGATCTGCAGGATGCTGAGCAGCATGCCGTTGACGTCGACCGGCACGGTGGCATCGACGTAGAAGCGGGTCAGCAGCGGCGTCGCCACGATGCCGACCAGCGTCGACATGGCGGCGATGGTGATGGAGAGCGCCACGTCGCCCTTGGCCAGGAACACCATCAAGGTCGACCCGGTGCCGCTCGCCACGCTGCCGACCAGGATCATGCCCGTGGTCAGTTCCGGCTGCATGCCGAGGCCATGGGCGATCAGCCAGGCGGCCAGCGGCATGACGATGTAATGGATGACGACGCCGGCGATGACCGGCGCCGGCTGCACGATCACGCGCCGGAAATCGGCGAAGGTCAGCGTGATGCCCAGGCCGAACATCACGATGGTCAGCAGCAGCGTCACATGGGGCAGCAGCGGACGGAACAGCTCGGGCCAGACATAGGCCGCTACGGCGACCAGCAGCGCCCAGAGCGGAAACAGACGGGTGACGGACACGGCGCTAAAACTCTGACCAATGAGGGGGATATCGCCTTATACCCGACCGGTGCCGCGACGCAAAGGCGGGCTGCCATCAGGGCCCTTGCGATGGCGGGAGCACTCCTACATATGAGGGGCCCCGTTTCATGCAATCAGGTCGATGGTTCTCAAAGATGGCAGAAACCCGCAGTTTTCAGGCCGAAGTCTCGCGCCTGCTCGATATCGTCGCACACTCGCTCTATAGCGACAAAAAGGTCTTCCTGCGCGAGCTGATCTCGAACGCGTCCGACGCGTGCGATCGCCGGCGCTATCTGGCCCTGACCGAGCCCCTGCTGGGCGCGCCCGACGGCAAGTACCGCGTGCTGCTGAAGCCCGATAGCGCCGCCAAGACCCTGACGGTCCTGGACAATGGCATCGGCATGACCGAGGCCGAGCTGATCGAGAATCTGGGCACGATCGCACGCTCGGGCACGGCCGCGTTCCTGAAGAACCTGGAGGGCGACGCCAAGCGCGACGTCAGCCAGATCGGCCAGTTCGGCGTCGGCTTCTATTCGGCCTTCATGGTCGCCGACCGGGTCACCGTCGTGTCGCGCAAGGCCGGCGAGGCCCAGGCGCACCAGTGGGAATCCGACGGCAAGGGCGAGTTCACCGTGACGCCGGTCGAGACCGCCGACGTCGGCACGCGCATCACCCTGCACCTGAAGGAAGACGAGCAGGACTACATGCTGCCGGCGCGGCTTCGCCATGTGGTCAAGACCTATGCCGACCATATCGCCCTGCCGATCGTGCTGGACGAGGATGGCAAGGAAGAGGCGCTGAACAGCGCGTCGGCGCTCTGGACCCGGTCCAAGAGCGAGGTCACGCCTGAACAATCGACCGAGTTCTATCGCTCCGTCGCCCACGCCTATGACGAGCCCTGGCTGACGCTGCATTACAAGGCCGAAGGCGTCATCGAATATACCAGCATGCTGTTCGTGCCGGGTTCGAAGCCGTTCGACCTGTTCGACCCGGCGCGCAAGCATGCGGTCCGGCTGTATGTCCGCCGCGTGTTCGTCACCGACGATTGCGCCGAACTGATCCCGCCGTATCTGCGCTTCTTGAAGGGTGTGATCGACAGCGAGGATCTGCCGCTCAACATCAGCCGCGAGACGCTGCAGGCCAACCCGCTGATCGCCAAGATCCGCCAGGGCGTCACCAAGCGCGTCATGGGCGAGCTGGCGAAGAAGGCCACCGACGCGCCCAAGGAATTCGCCAAGTTTTGGGAGAATTTCGGCGCGGTGCTGAAGGAAGGCCTGTACGAGGAATTCGAGCAGCGCGACGCGATCCTGAACCTCGCCCGCTTCCGCTCGACCGGCGCCGACGGGCTCGTCAGCCTGGAGGACTATGTCGGCCGCATGAAGCCGGGCCAGAGCGCGATCTATACGATCACGGCCGACAGTCCGGAGGCGGCGCTGCGCAGCCCGCAGCTGGAAGGCTTCCGCGCCAAGGGTGTGGAAGTGCTGCTGCTGACCGACCCGGTCGACGAGTTCTGGCTGCCGATGGTGGCGAAGTTCAAGGAGCACGAATTCCGCTCCGTCACCCGCGGCGGCGCCGACCTCGGCACGATCGAGAGCGGCGACAAGGATGCGCCCAAGAAGGACGAGGCGCCGACACCGGCCGGCACCGTCGATCTGATCGCGCTGTTGAAGCTGACGCTCGGCGAGGCGGTCAAGGACGTGCGCTCGACCGACCGCCTGACCGAGAGCGCCGTGTGCCTGGTCGCCGACGAGGGCGACATGGACATGCACCTGGCGCGGCTGTTGAAGCAGCACAAGCAGCTGGGCGAGGAAAGCAAGCGCGTGCTGGAGGTCAATCCGCACCATCCGCTGATCGTCCGCCTGGCCGAAAATCTCAGCAAGGGCGGGACGGGACCGGCATTGGAAGACGCCGCCTGGCTGCTGCTGGACCAGGCCCGCATCGTCGAAGGCGAGGCGCTGCCCGACCCGGTGGCGTTCGCCAAGCGGCTGGCGAGCTGCCTGGAACGCGGCCTGGCCGCCTAAGTGAATCGGGTCGCCGGCCTGCCGGCGACCCGGTATTCCCCATGCCGCTCCTGAATTTTGCCGGCCGCCCGGCGCTCGACCTGACGGACGAGCAATATGCCGCCGCGACCGGTGCCCATGGTCATGCCCTGGTGCAGGCCTGTGCCGGCGCCGGCAAGACCCGCACCCTGGTCGCGCGCTATCTGCATCGCCTGAACGAAGGCGCCGAGCCCGACCGGATGGCGCTCGTCACCTTCACCCGGCGCGCGACGGCGGAGATGCTGGACCGGCTCGGCACCTTCATCGGGGATCGCCGGTCGCTGGAGCGGCGCGTCCGCACCATCGACGGCTTTGCCCAGGCGATCCTGCGCGCGGCGGCCGGATCGGTCGGCGTCGCCCCGGATTTCGGCCTGCTGATCGACGACCGGCGGCGCGGCGACGAGGAACGGTCGGGCGATAGCCGCGAGGGCTTCGCCACCAAGCTGTTCGGCCGCTCCGCCCTCGATGCCGACGAAGACGGCATCAATCTGCTGGGCGCCTTCGACGGCTTCCGCGCCCGGGCGATGGGCGAGGCCGAGATCAAGCGGCTCGCCATCTCCGCCGATGTCGGCGAGGTCTGGCGCCGGGCCGCCCAAGCCTTTCCGAAATACCAGGCGGCGATGGACCAGGCCGGTCGCTACGATCATGCCGAAATCCAGCACCGCATCCTCCAGCGCTGCCAGGCCGATCCGGCACTCACGACCCAGCTGTTCGGCCGCTTCACCGATCTGCTGGTCGACGAATACCAGGACGTGACCTCGGCGCAGGTCGGGTTCTTCAAGCTGTTCCTGGCCGGCGGCGGGCGGATCTGGGCGGTCGGCGACGAAGACCAGGCGATCTTCGGCTTTCGTCATGCCGAGATCGAACGCATCCGCCGCTTCACCCGCGATTTCCCGGCGGCGACATCCTATCGCCTGGGCACCAACCTGCGCTGCGGCCGGGCCATCACGGGCCTGGCCCGTGCCGTCATCGAAGGTGATCCGAAACGCGGCGCCCGGCCGATCGAGCCGGACGACCGACGCGACGGCAGCGGCGCCTTCCTCAATCCCGGCCGCGTCGTGGCCCATGAGGCCGACGATGCCGAGGCCGAAGGCAGCTGGATCGCGCGCCAGCTGGCGGCGCTGATCGACGACGAAGCGATGCCGCCAGAGCGGATCGCCGTGCTCTATCGCGCGCGGCCTTCGGCCGAGACCGTGCTGGACGCGGTCAAAGCCGCGCTCCGCCGCCGCCGGATTCCGATCGAGGAGGGCAAGACCCCCGGCGTCGCGTTCCGCACCATCCATGAATCGAAGGGCCTGGAGTTCGACGCGGTGTTCCTGCCCGGGCTGCTACTGGGCGTGCTGCCGCATTACCGGGCGACCGACGCCAGTGCGCGCGCCGAAGAACGGCGGCTGTTCTACGTGGCGCTGACCCGGGCCGAATCCCGGCTGTTCCTCAGCTGGCCGCGCAGCCGCGCCAAGCGCAACGGCGATGTCGAGGCGGTGCGGCCGAGCCCGTTCCTGGTCGAAGGGCTGGCAGCGCTCGACGATGCTTCGGGATTGGATTGGCAGGGACCGGACGGCCTCGCCGGCTGGCTCGCGCGCCAGGGCAAGAACGTTCGGCGCGACGGCAAACTCACCCGCAGCGTGCCGCGCGCAGAGGCGACGCCCGCCCTGCCCAAGGCGGGACGGCCGCAGCCGGCGAAGACGCTGGCGCAATGGCTGGCGGGTTGGAGCCCGGCCGAAATCGCGCTGCTGGACGAACATCTGGGCCGCAGCCTCAGCACGCTGCAGGGCTTGATCCAGCGACCGTATGGCGAGCTCAGCCAAGTGGTGAAGCTGGCCCGGGCGAACCCCTCGGCCTTGAAGCGCTAGGGGAGAAAAACGGGCGGCCGGATCCGTTCGGACCCCAGGCCGCCCGAGCGCCGACCGGAGGCACGCGCAAGGCTACGCTGATTGCCGGGGACGCCATCGAAACGGCAGTCCCAGCGGCCACAGTCCACGATTCAATTGTGGCGCTGGGCCGGCGGAATTGTGGCGAAATTGTGATTGCTCGAATGCGGCCTAATTGGTCACAGCACCGATTAGGTTCCCCGAGCACCCGTATTTTGCCACCGTTCGCCGGACCGCCCGATGCGACGAAACGTACCGCAAGGCCGATCACGGCGCTGTTCAGCCCGGCCATCCACCCGCATACTCGCGGTCGGGCGCTCAGAATGGAGCTCACATGATCGCGTTGACGCGTCTGTCGGTCCTGCTGTTGTCGTTTGGTCTGGCCGTCGCGCCGGCGGCGCGGGCCGCCGACCGCCTGATCTATCCGGCGCCCGAATATGCCGACGATACCCGCTACAGCGACCTGATCGAGATCCTGTCGGTCGTGATCGAGCGCACGACGCCGGGCTTCGGGCCGGCCACGATGGAGCCGGCCAAGGCGGTGATGAACGAGGCGCGCTATCTGAACGAGCTGCGCGACGGCACCGGCGTCACCGTGGTCTGGAGTTCGACCTCGATCGACAAGGAGCGCGCGCTGCTGCCGGTGCGGATTCCGTTGCGGAAGGGAATCCTGGGTTATCGCGTCGCCCTGGTCGCGCGCGACAATCTGCCTCGGGTCGCCCAGGCGAGGACGCTCGAGGATCTGCGCAAGCTGACGATCGGGCAGGGCATCGGCTGGGGCGACGTCGATCTCTATAATTCGAACGGGCTGAAGGTCATCACCGCCAATTATGAAAATCTGTTCGGCATGCTGGATGCCGGCCGCTTCGACCTGTTCCCGCGCGGCATCAGCGAGGCCTTTGCCGAGCAGGCGGCCCGGGCCCAGCAATTTCCCAACCTGGTGGTCGAGCCGACCCTGCTGATCCACTATGTGTGGCCCTACTATTTCTTCTTCAACAAGACGAATACGGCGCTGGCAGCCCGGGTCGAGGCCGGATTGCGCATGATGATCCACGACGGCAGCTTCGACGCGCTGTTCCGTAAATACAACGATGCCTGGATCCGCCGCGCCGACCTCACCCATCGCCGCGTCATCCAGGTGACCAACCCGTTCCTGCCGCCGGAAACGCCGCTCGACGACCCGACGCTGTGGTTCGATCCGACCAGCTATTGAGCTTTACCCAAAAGGCTGTTGTTCGGCCCGCTTCTGCGATATCAACGAACCAGCACGCCAGCTTCCGATCCCGTGGGGGATGCGGGCGCCATCGGCCGTCCCCGGCCCGCGCCATCAGCCAGCCCTCATGTCTTTGCCGAGCCAGAGGAGTTCGCCGTGAAATATTCCGGCCATGACACGCTGAAGACCCGCCGCCAGCTTTCGGCCGGTGGCAAGACCTATGACTATTACAGCCTGCCGGTTGCGGCCGAGGCTGCCGGTCTGGGCGACATTTCCCGACTGCCGTTCTCGCTGCGCGTGCTGCTCGAGAATCTGGTCCGGTTGGAAAACGGCCGCACCGTGACGGTCGACGACATCAAGGCGGTCGGCCAATGGCTGAACGACAAGACCTCGACCCGCGAGATCGCGTTTCGCCCGGCCCGCGTGCTGATGCAGGACTTCACCGGCGTGCCGGCGGTCTGCGATCTGGCGGCGATGCGCGCCGCCATGGTCGAGCTGGGCGGCGATCCGGAGCGGATCAACCCGCTGTCGCCGGTCGACCTGGTCATCGACCATTCGGTGATGGTCGATCATTTCGGCACGCAGAAGGCGTTCGGCGAGAACGTCGACCTGGAATTCGAGCGCAACGGCGAGCGCTATACCTTCCTGCGCTGGGGCCAGGACGCGTTCGATAATTTCCGCGTCGTCCCGCCGGGCACCGGCATCTGCCACCAGGTCAATCTCGAATACCTGGCCCAGACTGTCTGGGTCGGCCAGGAAGACGATGGCACGCTGGTGGCCTACCCTGACACGCTGGTCGGCACCGACAGCCACACCACCATGGTGAACGGCATGGCGGTTCTGGGCTGGGGCGTCGGCGGCATCGAGGCCGAGGCGGCCATGCTGGGCCAGCCGATCTCGATGGTGCTGCCCGAGGTCGTCGGCTTCAAGCTGATCGGCAAGCTCAAGGAAGGCGCCACCGCGACCGACCTGGTGCTGACCGTCACCCAGATGCTGCGCAAGAAGGGCGTGGTCGGCCGGTTCGTCGAATTCTTCGGGCCGGGCCTGGCCGCCCTCTCGATCGCCGACCGTGCCACCATCGGCAACATGGCGCCGGAATATGGCGCCACCTGCGGCTTCTTCCCGATCGACAAGGAAACCATCCGCTACCTCGGTTTCTCCGGTCGCGAGCCCGATCGTGTGGCCTTGGTCGAGGCCTATGCCAAGGCCCAAGGCTTCTGGCGCGACGAGACGACCCCGGACCCGGTGTTCACCGACACGCTGGAGCTGGATCTGACCACGGTCGAGCCGTCGCTGGCCGGCCCGCGCCGCCCGCAGGACAAGGTGCTGCTGTCGTCGGCCGCCTCCTCGTTCAAAGTCGAGCTGCCGAAGCTCGCCAACAGCGAAGACCCGGCCGTGCTGGCCAAATCGATCAAGGTCGAGGGCACCAACTACGAGCTGGGCCACGGCAATGTCGTGCTGGCGGCGATCACCAGCTGCACCAACACGTCGAACCCGTCGGTCATGCTGGCGGCGGGCCTGGTCGCCCGCAACGCGGTCGCCAAGGGCCTGACGGTCAAGCCCTGGGTCAAGACCTCGCTCGCCCCCGGCAGCCAGGTCGTGACCGAGTACCTGGCCCAGTCGGGCCTGGACAAGGAGCTGGACAAGCTCGGCTTCAACCTGGTCGGCTACGGCTGCACGACCTGCATCGGCAATTCAGGCCCGCTCAGCGACCCGATCACCAAGGCGATCGAGGACGGCGAGCTGACCGTGGCGGCCGTGCTGTCGGGCAACCGCAATTTCGAAGGCCGCATCAGCCCGCATATCCGCGCCAACTACCTGGCCTCGCCGCCGCTGGTCGTGGCCTATGCGCTGGCCGGCTCGATGAACATCGACCTGACCAAGGAGCCGCTGGGCAACGGCTCGGACGGCAAGCCGGTCTATCTCAAGGACATCTGGCCGTCGAACGAGGAGATCACCGAGACGGTCACCAAGAACCTGACCGCCAAGATGTTCAAGACCCGCTACGCCGACGTGTTCAAGGGTCCGGAAGCCTGGCAGCAGATCCAGACGACCGAGGGCAAGACCTACAAATGGGTCGAGGGTTCGACCTATATCGCCCATCCGCCGTTCTTCGAGAATATGCCGAAGGAGCCGGCGCCGGTCACCGACATCAAGGGCGCCAAGCTGCTGGCGATCCTGGGCGACTCGATCACGACCGACCATATCTCGCCGGCCGGTTCGATCAAGAAGGATGGCCCGGCGGGTCAGTACCTGCTGAGCTACCAGGTACGTCCGGCCGACTTCAACAGCTACGGCTCGCGCCGCGGCAACCATGAAGTCATGATGCGCGGCACTTTCGCCAACACCCGCATCAAGAACGAGATGGTCCCGGGCGTCGAAGGCGGCGTGACCAAGCGCAACGGCAAGGTCGAGGCGATCTACGACGCCGCGATGGAATACCAGAAGGCCGGTACGCCGCTGGTCATCTTCGCCGGCAAGGAATACGGCACCGGCTCGTCGCGCGACTGGGCGGCCAAGGGCACGCGCCTGCTGGGCGTCAAGGCGGTCATCGCCGAGAGCTTCGAGCGTATCCATCGCTCGAACCTGGTCGGCATGGGCATCCTGCCGCTGGTGTTCAAGGATGGCCTGACCCGCCAGTCCCTGAAGCTGGACGGCACCGAGACGGTCGACATCACGGGCGTCGAAGCGGGCATCAAGCCGGGCATGGACATCGCCTGCTCGATCACCCGCGCCGACGGCAGCAAGACCGACATCACGCTGAAATGCCGGATCGATACGCTCGACGAGGTCGAGTACTACCGCCATGGCGGTATCCTGCACTACGTGCTGCGCAACATGATGAAGGACGCCGCCTGATCCAGTCTGCGGCTTTCATGAGTTGACGGAACGGCCGGGGTGGCGACGCCCCGGCCGTTTTTGCGAGTGGGAATTTGAAACTCTATTCCTCGGCAAAGCCGGCTGGCGGCTGGACGCGCAATGGCCGAAGCCTTGAGGCGAGGTGGATTCATTCAGGCCGCTCCCGCTACGGGAACATTTGCTTGATCCCATGGCGGGAGCGATGTAGCATCTCGGCATGAGGATCATCGCGGTCAGCACGTTGAAGCTCTTCTGGGAGCAGCCGGCGTACCGCGATGCGGAGCAGCCGCTGCGGACCTGGGTCAAGGTCGCGAAGGCAGCGAAATGGCAGAATCCGCCGGAAGTCAAAGCGACTTTCAACAGCGCCGATATCCTCAAGGGCAGCAGGATAATTTTCGACATCGGCGGCAATAAATACCGCCTGGTCACGCAGATCAACTATAGCCATTCCGTGGTCTATATCCGGTTCGTCGGCACGCACCGGCAGTACGACCAAATCGATGCGCAGACGATATAGGAGCGGAAACATCATGGAGATTCGCCCGATCCGAACCGATAACGATTACCAGGCCGCGCTGGCCGAAGCGTCGTTGCTGATGGCGGCGGAAGCCGGCACGCCTGAAGGCGACCGTCTCGACGTGCTTGCGACCTTGGTCGAGGCCTATGAGGCCGCTCGCTATCCCGTGGAGGCGCCTGATCCGATCGCGGCGATTCAGTTCATGATGGAACAGAAGGGCCTCCAGCGTCGCGACCTGGAGCCTGCGATCGGCGGCCGAGGACGCGTATCCGAGATTTTGAGCCGGAAGCGTCCGTTGACCCTGCCGATGATCCGAGCGCTCGCTCCGCTCCTCGAACTGCCGGCAGATGTGCTGATCAAAGACTATCCGACCGCATCGGCAGCATAAGCATTCGGCGCGGCGCTGGCCCGCGGCCGGACTCTGATTGGCTGAAGCCGTAAGACGCTCCGGCCGTTTTGGTTTTGGACCTGCGGCGCTGGGGCGTATCCTGGGGCATCGGTATCGTGACGTCTCTCCTGGGAGGACCGAACCATGCTCAAAGACATTCTGGTGCATGTCGACGGCGGCAAGGCGGCCGAGCGGCGGGTCGAGGCGGCGGCGATTTTGGCCGAGGCGGCCGAAGGCCATCTGGTCGGGCTGCATGTGACCTCTGCGGCCGAGGATCTGCCCTGGATCGAGGGCTATGCCACCGAAATGGTGATTCGCTACGCCACCGACCGGGCCGAGAGCGAGCGGGTGCGGGCGCGCGAGTGTTTCGAGCGCCAGATCGCCGGCCGGGCCCTGACCCATGAATGGCGCGAGACCAGCGGCCTTGCTGACCGGACCGTGGCGCTGCATGGCCGCACCTCCGACCTGATCGTGCTGGGCCAGAGCGAGCCTGCGGCAAACGCGTTCGGGCCAGCGCCGGGCATCGCCGAACATGTGCCGCTGTCGGCCGGGCGGCCGTGCCTGATCCTGCCCTATGCCGGCCATTGGCCCACACTCGGCCGACGCGTACTGGTCGCCTGGGACGGCGGGCGCGAGGCGGCGCGGGCGGTGAACGACGCGCTGCCGCTGCTGCGCCGGGCCCAGCAGGTCACGATCGTCACCATCGGCGACCGCCTGCAGGGCGGCGGCACCGCCGCGCAGGGCGCGGCCGCACTCGGTGCCCATCTGACGCGCCACGGGCTGACCGTCGAGGTCCGCCACGACAGCGGTGGCGGCGCCATCGCCGTGCCCGACGTGCTGCTGTCGCTGGCAGCCGACCTGTCATCGGATCTGCTGATCATGGGTGCCTATGGCCATAACCGATTGCGGGAGCTGATCATGGGCGGCGTCACACGCGCGATCCTGGACCATATGACCCTGCCCGTCCTGATGTCGCACTGATGGCGCGGCAAGCGGCCTGGATCGATCAGCTCGGCCGATGGATCCGGCCGCCGGCACCGGCGCCACGGAAAATCATCCCCAGCGGCCGTCTGGCGCTGGGCCTGCAGGGCGGCGGCGCGCTCGGTGCCTTTACCTGGGGCGTGCTGGATCGGCTGCTGGAAGATCCCGACCTGCCGCTGAGTGCCGTCAGCGGCGCCAGCGCCGGCGCGGTCAATGGCGCCGTGCTGGTCAGCCACTGGGTGCGCGGCGGTCCCGAGGGTGCCAAGGCGGCGCTCGACCGGCTGTGGCGGCGGCTCGCGGAAAAGGGCCGGCCGGTCTGGATGCCGGCATTCGGTCAGGCGGCCGGCGCCATGGCGCTCGACGTCACCGCGCGGCTGTTCTCTCCCTATCAGCTCAATCCGCTCGACTTGAACCCTTTACGCGAGATTCTGGCCCAGGAAGTCGATTTCACTGCGCTAGCGAGCGCCAAGGCGCCGGAATTGATCATCGCCGCGACCCGGATCAGCGACGGCGGCGCCCGGCTGTTCCGGCGCGGCGAGATCACGCTCGACGCGATCCTGGCCTCGGCCTGCCTGCCGGCGATGCATCAGGCGGTCGAAATCGAAGGCGAGGGCTATTGGGACGGCGGCTATTCCTCCAACCCCCCGCTGCGCGCCCTGGTCGCGGGCACGCCGCCCGACGACTTGCTGGTGGTGCAGCTGAACCCGATCAAATACGAGGGCCAGCCGAAGAACACACGGGATATCAACCAGCGCCTGAACCAGGTCATCTTCAACCGGCCGCTCCTGGAGGAATGGGCCAGCCTGGAGCCCGAGGCCGCCGCCGGCCGGTTCCGGCTGCATCGATTGGTGATCGAACCGGACAAGCTGCCGCCGGGCGGCGCGCTCGACCTCGACTGGAATTTCCTGGAGGCGCTGCGCGATCAGGGCCGCGCCCAGGCGAGCGACTGGCTCAGGGCTCGCGCTCTCACCGGAACGTGAGGCGAGTTGAATAGCGGACGGTGCGGTTCCGGCGCCTAATCCTGGGCATCATGAGCCTCATCCGCCGCCTCGCCCTGTCCGCCGCCGGTTTCGTCCTCGCCGGTTCCGCCGCCCCTGCCGCCCGCGCCGCCGAGCGCCCGGTGCTGCTCGAGCTGTTCACCTCGCAAGGCTGCAACTCCTGCCCGCCGGCCGATGCGCTGCTGGGCGAGCTGGCGCGCCGGCCGGGCGTGCTGGCGCTGGCCTTCCATGTCGATTACTGGAACGGGCTCGGCTGGAGCGATCCCTATTCCAGCAAGCTCTGGACCGCCCGGCAGAACGACTATGCCCAGCGCCTGGGCAAGCACTCGATCTATACGCCGCAGCTGGTCGTCGACGGCGCCGAGGACGCGGTCGGATCGGACCGGGCCGGGGTCGACGCGCTGATCGCCGGCGCCCGCCGCCGCGCCGCGAGCGGGCCCGCGATCGAAACCACGACCGATGCCGCGGGCCGGCGCATCGTGCGCCTGGGGTCGGGCGACGCCGCGCGCGCCACCGTCTGGCTCGCCGGCTACGACCGCAGCCACATCACCCCGGTCGGCCGCGGCGAGAACGGCGGTCGGACCCTGACCGAATATCAGGTCGTCCGCTCGCTGGTACGGCTCGGCGACTGGACCGGCACGGCCACTGAATTCGCCCTCCCGGACGTGGACGCCGAGGGCGCCATCCTGTTCGTCCAGCCGGAGCGCCCGGGCCCGATGCTGGCGGCGCAGGATGTGACCGTGGCGAAGGCAAAATCATAAATCTCCGGGACACGCCGCCTGACGACAAACCGCCCGGCCGATGCTATGAGTTTCGCCCTTTCTTCTTGACGCGGACTCCATGCACCTCGATAGCCTCCCATGCGACTGACGGCCGAGGGCCTGGCCGCGGCGCGGGGCGAGCGGCCGTTGTTCAGCGGGCTCGGCTTCGCGCTCGAGCCCGGGGCGGCGCTGGTGCTGACCGGACCGAACGGCAGCGGCAAATCGAGCCTGCTGCGGCTGGTCGCGGGATTCGGCCGGCCGACCGCCGGCGCGATCCGCTGGGATGGCAAGCCGCTCCATGACGATCTGGAAGTCTATCGGGCGCAGATCCATTACGTCGGCCACCAGGAGGCGCTGAAGCCGGCGCTGACCGTAACCGAGACGCTGCGTTTCTGGGCGGCGCTGGCCGAACGGCCGCTCCGCGATCCGGCCGAACCGCTGGCCGCGCTCGGCCTCGGCCAGAAAGCCAAGACGCCCTGCCGCTTCCTGTCGTCCGGGCAGCGGCGCCGGCTGGCGCTGTCGCGATTGGTCGCGTGGCAAGCGCCGCTGTGGCTGCTGGACGAACCCACGGTCGGGCTCGACGACGAGGCGCTGGGCCTGGTCGCCAGCCTGATCGAACGCCATCGCGCCGGCGGCGGCATCGTCGTGCTGTCGACCCACCAGCCGCTGCCGTTGGCTGGCGCCAACTCGCTGTCGCTGGCGGATTTCCCGCCGGTCAAAATCTTGGTCACTGCGGAATGGTGAGTTTCAAGGCGCTGCTGCTGCGCGACCTGCGCCTGGCGTTCCGCCAGGGCGGCGATGGGGCCATGGCCGTGATCTTCTTCGTGCTGGCGGCCCTGCTGTTCCCGTTCGGGCTCGGGCCCGAGCCCGAGGCGCTGGCGCGCGATGCGGTCGGCATCGTCTGGGTGATGGCGCTCTTGGCCTCGCTGCTGGCCTTGGATCGGTTGTTCCAGGGCGATTGGGAGGATGGCTCGCTCGACCTGATGGCGCTATCGCCGCTGCCGCTGGAGCTGGTCGTGCTGGCCAAGGCGCTCGGCCATTGGCTGGTCAGCGGCTTGCCGCTGCTGATCGCCGCACCGATCGTCGCCTCGATGCTGCAATTCGATACCGCCGGCCTGCCGCGGCTGGTGGCGGCGCTGGCGCTGGGCACCCCGACCTTGAGCCTGCTGGGCGCCGTGGGCGCTGCCCTGACCTTGGGCGCGCGCCGGGCGGCGGTGCTGGTCTCGCTGCTGGTCTTGCCGCTGGAAATTCCGCTATTGATATTCGGCGTGGCCGCGGCCGATCCCGCCGCGACAGGCGACGGTTCGACCCAATTCATGGTATTGGGCGCGCTATTGGCGCTGGCCCTGCCGCTATGTCCTTGGGCGGCGGCGGCGGCGCTGCGCCAGGCGCTCGATTGATGGGGTGAGAGGTTCGATGCATCGGTTCGCCAATCCCGCCCGCTTCATGCGCGTCAGCCAGATCGTGCTGCCGTGGCTCGCCACCGTCACCGTGCTGTTCCTGGTGGCGGGCCTGGTGATGTCGTTCCTGGCGCCGCCGGATTATCAGCAGGGCGAGAGCGTCCGCATCATGTTCGTGCATGTGCCGGCCGCCTGGATGGCGATGTGCGCCTATACCAGTCTGGCGCTCGCCAGTGCCGCGGCGCTGATCTGGCGCCATCCGCTGGCCGAAATCGCGGCCGAGGAGACGGCGCCGCTGGGCGCGGTCTTCACCGGCCTGTGCCTGGTCTCCGGCTCGCTCTGGGGTCAGCCGATGTGGGGCACCTGGTGGGCCTGGGATGCGCGCATGACCTCGGTTTTGGTACTGTTCTTTCTCTACCTCGGCTATATGGCGCTGTTGAACGCGTTCGACGACCCGACCCGCGGCCGGCGCGCCGCCGCGATCCTGGCCTTGGTCGGCTTCGTCAATGTGCCGATCATCAAATTCTCGGTCGAATGGTGGAACACGCTGCACCAGCCGGCGAGCGTGCTGCGCATGGGCGGGCCGACCATCGATCCGTCGATCCTGTGGCCGCTGCTGGTGATGGCCGTGGCCTTCACCCTGCTGTTCGTAACGCTGCTGGTGCTGCGTATGCGCGCTGCCCTGATCGAGCGTAAGATCCGCGTGCTGGATGCCGCCGCCAGCGGGGCGCTCGGCTGATGAGCTTTTCGACCTGGGTCCAGATGGGCGGTTACGCCGGCTTCGTCTGGCCGGCCTACGGAATTGCCGCTGCGGCACTCGGCCTCCTGGCGGGCGGCACGATCCGGCGGTATCGCATGGCGCAGCGACGGCTGGCCGAAATGACGGCTACGCGTCGCGGAGAGGATGCATGACCCGTAAACGCCGCCGTTTGATCTTCGTGCTTGCCGGCATGAGCTGCCTGGGCATCGCCACGTTCCTGGTGCTGAACGCGTTCGACGACAATCTCGTGTTCTTCTACAGCCCGACCGACCTGGTGCAGAAGCATCCGGGCACGACCAAACGCCTGCGCATCGGCGGGCTGGTCGAGAACGGCAGCCTGGTCACGACCGAGGGCGGCAAGCGCTTCAATTTCAAGGTGACCGACGGCAAGACCGACCTGGCCGTCAGCTACCTGGGCGTGGCGCCGGCCTTGTTCCGCGAGGGCCAGGGCGTCGTGGCGGAGGGCAAGATGACGGCGGACGGCAGCTTCGATGCCGCCACGCTGCTGGCCAAGCACGACGAGAAATACATGCCGCCCGAAGTCGCCGACGCGCTGAAGAAATCCGGCGAATGGCGTCCCGATCAACAGGCGGCCGCACCTGGTGCTGCCGACGCGCCCGGAGCCTCGGCGAGCGCGAAACCGTGATTGCGGAACTGGGCCATTTCGCCCTGATCCTGGCGCTGCTGGTCGCGATCGTACAATCCACCCTGCCGATGATCGGCGCCCAGCGGGGCGCCCGGCCGATGATGGATGTGGCGGTGCCGGCGGCCCTGCTGCAGTTCGGCGCGGTGGCGGTGGCCTTCGCGGCGCTGACCCACGCCTATGTGACCTCGGATTTCTCGCTGAAGAACGTGGTCGAGAACAGCCATTCGCTGAAGCCGCTGCTCTATAAGATCACCGGCGTCTGGGGCAACCACGAGGGCTCGATGCTGCTCTGGGCCCTGATCCTGACGCTCTATGGCGCCGCCGTCGCCGCCTTCGGCCGCAACCTGCCGCCGGCGCTGAAGGCCCGCGTGCTGTCGGTCCATGGCATGATCGGCGTCGGTTTTCTGACCTTTATCCTGTTCACGTCGAACCCGTTCCTGCGCGTGTTGCCGGTGCCGCCCGACGGCCAGGGGCTGAACCCGATCCTGCAGGACCCGGGCCTGGCGTTCCATCCGCCGTTCCTCTATCTGGGCTATGTCGGCTTCTCCATGGCGTTCAGCTTCGCGGTCGCCGCCCTGATTGAGGGCCGGGTCGATCCGGCCTGGGCGCGCTGGGTCCGGCCCTGGACCTTGGTCGCCTGGTGCGCGCTGACGCTCGGCATCTGCCTCGGCAGCTGGTGGGCCTATTATGAGCTGGGCTGGGGCGGCTGGTGGGCCTGGGATCCGGTCGAGAACGCGTCCTTCATGCCCTGGCTGTCGGGCACGGCGCTGCTGCATTCGGCGATCGTGGTCGAGAAGCGCGACACGCTCAAAGGCTGGACCATCTTCCTGGCACTGGTGACCTTCTCGCTGTCGCTGCTCGGCACCTTCCTGGTGCGCTCGGGCGTGCTGTCCTCGGTTCATGCCTTCGCGGTCGATCCGGCGCGCGGCGCCTTCATCCTGGGCCTACTGGTGATCGCGATCGGCGGCTCGCTGGTGCTGTTCGCGCTCAGGGCACCCCATCTGCGCTCGACCGGGACCTTCGCGCCGATCAGCCGCGAGTCGGCCCTGGTGCTGAACAACCTGCTGCTGGCAACCGCCGCCCTGACCGTGTTCCTGGGCACGCTCTATCCCTTGTTCCTGGACGTGATCGGCGGCGACAAGGTCTCGGTCGGGACGCCCTATTACAACGCGACCTTCGTGCCGCTGATGGTGCCGCTGGTGCTGGTCATGGCGGCCGGACCGCTGATGACCTGGAAGCGCGCCGATCTTCAGGGCGTGCTGATGCGGCTCCGGCTCGCCTTTGGTGTCGCGCTCGCGGTCGCCGTCATCATGATCATCGTCACCAAGGGCCATGAGGCCGTGGCGCCGCTGGGCCTGGGTCTCGCCGCCTGGCTGCTGGTCGGGGCCTTGACGGACGTGGCCCAGCGCATCCGCCTGTTCCAGGCGCCGTGGCAGGTGGTGCGCAACCGCGTCGTCCACACCACCCGCGCCGCCTGGGGCATGAGCACCGCCCATGCCGGCTTGGCCGTGACCATCGCCGGCATTACCATCGCCAGCGGCTGGCAGCAGGAAGCGATCCAGACCCTGCATCCTGGCGACAGCGTCACGCTCGCCGGCGATCTCTATCGCTTCGAGCGGGTCGAACCCCGGCCAGGTCCGAACTATGCCGCCGAACAGGCGACGGTGACGATCAGCCATGACGGCGACCCGATCGCGACGGTCCATCCGGCGCGCCTCACCTATCCGCTGCAGCGCATGACCACGACCGACGTCGCGATCCATACCGACGGCCTGAGCGACCGCTATGTCGTGCTGGGTGATCCGCAGCCGGACGGCGGCTGGATCTTCCGGATCTATTACAATCCCCTGGTGCCATGGGTCTGGTTCGGGGCGCTGATCATGGTGCTGGGCGGCGTGCTGTCGCTGAGCGATCGGCGCCTCAGGATCGGGGCGCCGGTCAAACGGTTGAAACGCGCGGAGGCTGAACTTGCCGCCTGAAAACAAGACCCCCCTCGGCCGACGCCTGCTGTTCCTGCTGCCGGTCCTGGCGTTCGTGGCGCTGGCGATCACCTTCGCGCTGGGCCTGGGCCATGATCCGACCGTGCTGAAATCGGCGATGATCGACAAGCCGGCGCCGGCCTTCGACCTGGGTCCGGTCATGACGGACAAGCCGGGCCTGACGCGCGCCGACCTGGGCGGCAAGCCGATGCTGGTGAATTTCTTCGCCTCCTGGTGCGCGCCCTGCAGGGTCGAGCACGGCACCTTGAACGGCATCGCCGCCTCGGGCATCCCGCTGGTCGGCATCGCCTACAAGGACAAGCTGGAGAATGCCCAGCATTTCCTGGGCGATCTGGGCGACCCGTACCAGAAGGTCGGGCTGGACCTGGACGGCCGCACGGCGATCGATTTCGGCGTCTATGGCGTGCCGGAGACCTATATCGTCGACAAGGAGGGCCGTATCCGCTTCCGCTATGCCGGCTCGCTGACCGACGATGTGATGAAGACCGAAATCCTGCCCCGGCTGGCGGCGCTGGAGCATCCGTGATCCGACGGGCGCTCCTGGGACTGCTGCTGGCACTGGTGCTGACGGGACCCGCCGGGGCGGTCGATCCCAGTGAACGGCTGGCCGATCCGGTCTTGGAGGCGCGGGCGCGCACGCTCGGCAAGTCGCTGCGCTGCCTGGTCTGCCAGAACCAGTCGATCGACGATTCCAATGCCGACCTCGCCCATGACCTGCGCGTGCTGGTGCGCGAACGGCTGACCGCCGGCGACAGCGACGCCCAGGTGCTGGCGTTTCTCCAGGCGCGCTATGGCGACTATGTGTTGCTGAAGCCGCCGGTCGATCCCGCGACCTGGGTGCTGTGGTTCGGCCCGGCGGCCGTGCTGGCGGTCGGCATCGGCGTGCTGGTCGTCCGCCGCCGCGCAGTGCCGGCCACGCCGATACCGCTTTCGCCCGAAGAACGGGCGCGGCTGGATCTGCTGATGGCGGGCGCCGACGAATGATCTGGCTGTGGGTCGTGCTGGCCCTGATGACCGCCGCCGTGCTGGCAGCACTGCTGCGTCCGCTGCTGCGGGTCGGAGCGCCGGCGGCCGACCGCGCCGCCTATGATCTGGCGGTCTATCGCGATCAGCTGGACGAGCTGGTGCGCGATGAGGCGCGCGGGGCGATTTCGGCCCCCGAGGCCGCGGCCGCGCGGATCGAGATCGAACGGCGCCTGCTGGCGGTGACGCCCGGCGACGCGGCCCCGCCGCCGCGTCCGGCACGGGTTGCCGCCACCATCACCATGATCCTGGTGCCGATCGCGGCCGTCGGCCTGTATCTGGACCTGGGCGAACCGGATCTGCCGGACCAGCCACTGAGCGCCCGCAGTGCCGAACGGCCGCTGCTGGCCGACGACGGCTCGCTCGATCCGGCCAAGGTGAAAGTGGCGCTCGAAGCCCGGCTCCAGGCGGATCCCACCAGCCTCGAAGGCTGGCTGTTGCTGGGCCGCACCGATGCGACGCTCGGCGCCTGGGACGACGGCAAGGCCGCCTATACCCAGGCGCTGACCTTGTCGCACGACCGGCCCGACGTGCTCGAAGCCTATGGCGAGCTGGTGGTGGGCGCCGCCGGCGGCCAGGTCACCGAACCTGCGACCGACCTGTTCACCCGCGCCGTCGCGGCCGATAAAAATCGGGTGAAGGCGCGCTATTACCTGGCCTTGGGCGCCGCCCAGAAGGGGCAGCTGGCCGATGCCATCGCGGGCTGGAAGGCGCTGGAAGCGGATGCGCCGGCGACGGCGCCCTGGCTCGGCACTGTCGTCGACTTGCGCCAGGAGGCGGAACGGCGTCTGGCCGGCGGCCCGGTCGAGCCGCCCGGCGTCGTGCCGGCCGATCCGGCCGCGGCGCAGATCGCCAAGCTACCGCCGAGCGAGCAGGGCCAGGCGATCCGCGGCATGGTCGAAGGGCTGGCGGCACGGCTCGACGCCAATCCGGACGATCTGCCGGGCTGGCAGCGCCTGGCGCGCGCCTATGTCGTACTGGGCGAGGGGCAGAAGGCGCAAGCCGCCTATCGCCAGGTGCTGCAGCGCGATCCGAAGCAGCCGGATGCGCTGTGGCAGCTGGGCCTGGCCGCCGCAGCCAATGGCGACAAGACCGAGGCGGCGGAGCATTTTCGCACGCTGCTGGCGCAACTACCGGCCGGATCGCCGTCGGCGACCCAGGTGCAGAAGGCGCTGGATCAGCTTAACTAAGCCACTCGAAGAAGGTCTCGTGGCCGGATTCGAACCGGTCGCGAAATTCCTGGCCGAAGCGGAAGGCGTCGGGATCGTCATCGATCAGCAGGCCGATCTGGCTGGCATGGGCCTCGATCGCCCGTCGCTTGACCGCCAGCACCGCCCAGATGTCGAGCTGCAGCACCCGGAAGGCCTCCACCGGCGGGCGTTCACCCAGATCCGGCACCAGATCGAACCAGATCGGATATTCCAGCAGGCGCGGGCGTCCGCCCCAGCGCTCGAGCGCCGCGCGCCAGATGGCAGAGGTGGCGATATGGTCGGCATGGGGATCGGCACGCCAGGGCAGCGCCAAGGTGCCCGGCCGCATTTCCGACAGCAAGACGGCGGCCCGGGTGACCAGCCGATCGAAATCCGGGTGGCCCTGGTCCGGCACGCCGCCGTCGGCGACATTCCAGAGATCGAGCCTCGACGCCTCGACGCCCAGCACTTCGAGCGCCACGCGCGCCTCGAACGCCCGCTGTTCGGCCATGCCGGCGCGGGTGAAGCGGCGTGAGTTCGGGTGGGAGGCGCCGCCGTCGCTGACCACGACCACGTGGACATCCTGTCCGGCCCGGTGCATCAGCGCGATCAGCCCGGCAGCGCCGAGGCTTTCGTCGTCCGGATGCGGAGCGACAACCAGGAGTGGGCCGGCCATTTGACTGGGGTCGAGCGGTGTAATCGGCCGCCGATGACGGCCGATCTTGAACCGCGGCATCAAGGACATGGTCCGATCATGGCCGAGAAGCCGCGGCACGTCGACCGTCCGGGCGGAAAAAGCGGCGGCACTACTCGGTTCTGCTGCGCGCCCGACCGCTGCGCTGGACCGCATCGACCAGATCCGGCCAGCCATAGGCTACCGCCGGCACGCCGAAGCGTCCCATGTCCAACTGGCGGTCGGCGATGCGGCGACCACCCAGCCGCTCGTAGAAATAGCGCGACGGATTGGCCGCCAACACCCAGAGCATGGCCGAGGACTGCCCCTCGGCCAGCATGCGCTGGAACAGGGCCAGCAGCAGTTGCCGGCCGATACCCCGACCCTGGTGGTCCGGTCCGACATAGAGCGTGAAGATCTCGCCGGCATAGGGCAGCTGGGTCTCGCGCTGCACGCCGCAGCTGCCGAAACCCTGGATCCGATCCCATTCGTCATAGGCCAGCACGACGTCGTCGGGCCGGTGTTGGATGAAGCGCGACCATTGCCGCGCCCGCTGCCGCTCGTCGAGGGCGGTCAGCAGATCGTCGGGCAGCATGCCCGGATATGTGGAGCGCCAGGTCTCGACATCGACATGGGCAATCGCCCGAACGTCGGACGCCCGGGCGGTTCTGATCGACAACATGCGGCGTCTCCCTCGGTCGACGGGCGCTTCGTCCGGCAATCGTAGCAGGCAAAGCCGGGACCCTCGCAAGGGAGAACTGCGGGTGCCGCCTTTTGGTTTCGTCCGGTGACCAGGAGCCCGAATGAAACCATTCGATACAAACCAGACCGTCCGACGAAATCATGGCGGTACAGGAGGCCGTTAGATCTTGCAGGGCAGAACATCGTCCACCAGGGAGCCTCCGGACATGCGCTCACTCCTCGACGCGATCCTTCCTCTCGATCTCGCCGGCGCCATGCCGATGCTGCTGGGCCTGGCTTCGCTCGGCCTGGCGCTGTACGCGATCCGCTGATCATGGCGCGCTTTCCGAAATGGCAGGATGCCGAACGCCGCCTGCTGGGTCACGCCTGGGGCAAGACGCCGCTCGAGGAAATCGCCCAACAGCTTGGCCGGAGCGAGAACGCGATCCGGCAGGAAGCCTATAAGCTTTTCGGCACGACGCTCGATCGGGCGCCGATGCGCCGACGCAGAAAGCAGCCGCGGGTCCGATTCTATTCGCTCGGTCTCGCGGACTGACCACCACCGTCGGGCCGTTGTTTACCCCCCAGTCCGCATCCGCCCGACGGTGGTTCTTTTTCGGATGAGCCAAGGCAAGGCTTGACGCGGATCGGCCCCTGCCCTGACGCTCGATCTCGCGATTTCACGCAATCCCGAGGTCCGGTCATGCTCCTTCGTCCCGTGCGCCTTGCCGCCTCGGCAGCACTGCTCGCGGCGACGCTTGGCCTCGTGACCCCGGCCGAGGCCCAGGACAAGGTCCGCATCGCGACCGAGGGCGCCTATGCGCCGTTCAATTTCAAAGCGCCCGACGGTACGCTGCAGGGCTTCGACATCGATATCGCCCGGGCGTTGTGCGACCACGCGCATTTGGAATGCACCATCGTGGCGCAGGATTGGGATGGCATCATCCCGGGCCTGCTGGCCAAGAAATACGACGCCATCATCGCGTCGATGTCGATCACCGACGAACGGCGCAAGAAGGTCGACTTCACCGATAAATATTATCAGACCCCGGCGCGCTTCGTGGCCAAGAAGGGCACCCCTGTCGCGATCTCGAAATCGGGATTGCAGGGCAAGACGATCGGCGCCCAGCGATCGACCATCCACGCGCAGTACCTGCAAGACAATTACGCCGACGTCGCCGAGATCAAGCTCTTCGACAATCAGGAAAACGCCGACCTGGAGCTGGCCGCCGGTCGGTTGGATCTGGTGTTGGCCGATTCGATCGTGCTGCTCGAAGGCTTCCTCGCCAAGCCGGAAGGCGAGAATTTCGCGTTTGTCGGGCCCGAGCTCAAGGATCCGAAATGGTTCGGCGAGGGCGCCGGCATCGCGGTGCGCCCCGGCGACGTCAAGCTGAAGGATGCCTTCAACAAGGCCCTGGCCGAGATCCGCAAGGACGGCACCTACGAAAAGATCGACGCGAAATACTTCCCGTTCTCGATCTATTGAAGCGTCGATCCTTCGGCGCCTGAACACGGCGAAGCCGGCACGAGCGCCCGATCGGGCTCCCGTGTCGGCTTCATGCCGTCTGACAGATCAGTTCGACAGGCTGTAGCCGGACCGCGTGGCATCGGCCTCGCAGGCATAGGCGCCGACCTTGGTATGGCCATAATACTTGTCGTTCGGCAGATGCGACGTACGCGCCTCCCAGTTCGCCCAGACGACCTGGTCGGTCGGGCAAGCGGCCTGAGCCTGCGCCGCCGAGACATAGAACGACGGCAGCTGCTGCGGGTTGAAAATCTGGGGATGCGGCGTGGGCGCCGCCGAGGCGGCACCGCTCAGCAAGACGGCAGCGGTGGCGCAAAGGCCGGCAATCATCGACTTGTTCATTTTCGGTCTCCTTCAAACTTCGGGCGAACGGTCAACCGTTCGACCGACTTGAAGTGGGCTGTCGAGATTCAGACTTCCAAGATCGTGTTGATACAAAACTATATGTTTTAGGTCTGATGTGCCCGCGGAACGAGAAAGGGTGCCGACGGGTTGTGTCCCACGAGAGACCCTGATCCCCAGGGTCGTCGCAAGGAGACACGACATGCGCTCGACCCTGATGGATCGCGCTACCAAGGCTTTGCTGTTGATGGTTCTGCTGGGCTCGCTCGGCTCGACCCTGGCCGCCTGCAACACGACGGCCGGCGCCGGCGAGGACATCAGCGCCACCGGCCATGCCATCACCAAATCGGCCGACGAGAACAAGTAATATGGAACGCTGCGGCCGTCTGATTACGGCCGCAGCAGTCCGACCAGGTCCTTGATCGCCGCCAGGTTCGGCTGAGCGATCGCATTGGCCCGCTCCGCCCCGCGCCGCAGGATGGCGTCGAGCGAGGCTACATCCGACAATATCCGCGCCCGCGCATCGGCGATCGGCGCCAGCTTGGCGACCGCGACCTCGGCCAGCGTCTCCTTGAAGCGTGAGAACTCGCGGCCGGCGAACTGCGCCACGGTCTCGGCCAGGCCGGTATCGGTCAGGGCGGCATAGATGCTCAGCAGATTTTCCGCCTCGGGCCGCGTCTTGGCCGCCTCGACGCTATCCGGCAGCGGCAGCGGATCGGTCTTGGCCTTGCGGATCTTGAGCGCAATCGTGTCGGCATCGTCGGTCATGTTGATGCGCGAATAATCCGACGTGTCCGACTTCGACATCTTCTTGGTGCCGTCGCGCAGGCTCATGACGCGCGTCGCCGGGCCCATGATCTGCGGCTCGGGCAGCGGAAAATAATCCGCGCCGAATTGCCGGTTGAACGTGCCGGCCAGGTCGCGCGCCAGCTCCAGATGCTGCTTTTGATCCTCGCCGACCGGCACATGGGTCGCCTGGTAGATCAGGATGTCGGCCGCCATCAGCACCGGATAGGAATAGAGCCCGAGCCCGACCGAATCCCGGTTCTTGCCGGCCTTGTCCTTGAACTGGG
>Ga0302311_10001333_pt1 | contig 29506 bp, 29 predicted proteins | sample III_Palsa_N1_3_FD_200449 | JGI IMG/M metagenome (GOLD analysis project Ga0302311, IMG submission 200449) | Peat permafrost microbial communities from Stordalen Mire near Abisko, Sweden - III_Palsa_N1_3 | ecosystem: Environmental > Terrestrial > Soil > Palsa > Peat permafrost | place: Sweden... | reverse complement strand
AGAATCTTGGAAACCACGCCGGAGCCGACGGTGCGACCGCCTTCGCGGATGGCAAAGCGCAGGCCTTCCTCCATCGCGATCGGGGCAATCAGCTCCACCTTCATCGCAATGTTGTCCCCCGGCATCACCATCTCGGTGTTGCCCGGCAACTCGATCAGTCCGGTCACATCCGTGGTGCGGAAGTAAAACTGCGGCCGATACCCCTTGAAGAACGGGGTGTGCCGTCCACCCTCCTCCTTGGTCAGCACGTACACCTCGCACTCAAAGGCGGTGTGCGGGGTGATGCTGCCGGGCTTGGCCAGTACCTGCCCGCGCTCGACTTCCTCCCGCTTGGTGCCGCGCAGCAGCACCCCGACGTTATCCCCGGCCTGCCCTTCATCCAGGAGCTTGCGGAACATCTCCACACCCGTGCAGATGGTCTTGGCCGTGGCCTTCAGTCCGATGATCTCCACCTCATCGTTCACCTTGACGATCCCGCGCTCGATGCGACCGGTCACCACCGTGCCGCGCCCGGAGATCGAGAACACATCCTCCACGGGCATCAGGAAGGGCTTGTCCACATCGCGCTTGGGAATCGGGATGAACTTGTCCATCTCCTCCACGAGCTTCACCACCGCGGGCACCCCGATCTCGCTCTTGTCCCCTTCGAGCGCCTTGAGGGCCGAGCCGATCACGATCGGGGTCTTATCCCCGGGGAACTTGTAGGTGGTCAGCAGTTCGCGCACCTCCATCTCCACCAGCTCGAGCAGCTCCTTGTCATCGACCATGTCCGCCTTGTTCATGAACACCACCATGTGCGGCACGCCCACCTGGCGGGCGAGCAGGATGTGCTCTCGAGTCTGGGGCATGGGGCCATCGGCAGCCGAGACCACCAGGATCGCCCCGTCCATCTGCGCGGCCCCTGTGATCATGTTCTTCACGTAATCAGCGTGCCCGGGGCAGTCCACATGCGCGTAGTGGCGAGCCTTGCTCTGATACTCCACATGCGCGGTTGAGATCGTGATCCCGCGCGCCTTCTCCTCGGGGGCCTTGTCGATCTGATCGTAGGCCACAAAGGTGCCCCCGTTCGTCTCGGCCATCACCTTGGTCAGCGCCGCGGTCAGCGTGGTCTTGCCATGATCCACGTGTCCGATCGTCCCGACATTCACGTGGGGCTTGTTACGCTCGAATTTTTCTTTGGACATGATCCTTCAACCTCTAAGTATCTCTGCTCGACTATCGACTGCGCAGGCGCCCGCGCGAAGTGCGTGAGCGTTGTGCGATCACTGGAGTCAGGTGAACTTGAAAGGTATTTGCATCGAGGCAAATACCTTTCAAGTTCACCTGACTCCACAGGTCTCAAATAACTCTCTCAACACTCCGCCAGGCCCGATGGTCTGGTGGAGCCCACGACCGGAATCGAACCGGTGACCTCGTCCTTACCAAGGACGTGCTCTACCGACTGAGCTACGTGGGCGGCGGGGTCAATGGAGCGGGTAGTGGGAATCGAACCCACGTCATCAGCTTGGAAGGCTGAGGTTCTACCATTGAACTACACCCGCCTGGTTGATGACGCTGGGAAACCCAAACCCGCTCCGAATCTGCCGACATCGAATCCCGCCCCGCGGTGGAGGGGGTAGGATTCGAACCTACGAAGGCGTAAGCCGGCAGATTTACAGTCTGCTCCCGTTGGCCGCTTGGGTACCCCTCCGCGAAAACGAGCCGCGTATTCTGATTTCAGCACCCTGGCATGTCAATGCAGAAAACGGGCCAATTGCGCCGGGAAGGTCCTAAGTCAGAGGCCGCGGGAGTTCAGGTAGCCATCCACGGCGCCTCTCACCGCGCCGGCAACCGAGGGGGCGCAGAAGAAATCCAGGTCCAGCATACCGAAATCGTCGAGCCGGGCGCGGATTTGCAGCGGATAGTCCTGATTCTTGTAGGTCGCCAGAAACTCCCAGCGCCGGGTCTGGTCCGCCGGCAGCACATCGATGTCATGCGCCACTTGCTCGGCGTCGTGGCGGACAAAGCCCGCATGCATGAGCTTGGCGACCTGCCGCAGCACCGCCTGGGCGTGCTTGACGTCGAAGCTGCTGGTGATGCGCACCAGCGCAGGCTCGGGCAGCGGACCGGCCAGCGCGGGCGCGACGTCGGGGATCTCGCCGGCCCATGGGGCTTGCGCGCCCAACAGCGAAACTACCAGCAGGATAGGGCCAGTTAGACGCTTTATCGGCGATGATCGGCGCATTTTATCGTCCCAGTATCGTTATAGTAGTGCCGCATCGGCGTCGTCCATCAGCCGCCATTGGCCAGGCCGCAGGTCCCGCGGCAACTCTACCGGACCATAGCGCAGCCTGGAAAGCCGGCTCACTTCGAAACCGGCGGCCTGCCAGAGCCGCCGCACCTCGCGGTTGCGACCTTCATGCAGTATGACCCGGAACCAGGAGTGTCCGGTGCCTTCTCGGCCGGGAACCGGTAGCAGCGAATCGAAACGGGCCGGGCCATCCTCGAGCATGAGGCCGGCGCGCAGTCGGTCGAGCACCGCGGGCGGCGGGGTGCCGCGCACCCGCACCAGGTACTCGCGCTCGACCTCGCTCCCGGGGTGCATGAGCCGGTGGGCGAGCGCCCCGTCGTTGGTGAACAGCAGCAGTCCGGTGGTATTGACGTCGAGGCGGCCGATCACCACCCACCGGCCTTGGGCCGGCTGTGGCAGGCGCTCGAACACGGTCGGGCGTCCCTGCGGGTCGGAGCGAGTGGTCATCTCGCCCTCGGGCTTGTGATAGAGCAGCACCTCGCGGCGCACCGATGCGGTCGCCGTCTGCTGCAGCGGCGCGCCGTCCAGGCGGATATCGGCGCCCGGTTCGGCACGCTCCCCGAGCGTGGCGACATGATCACCGACCGTGACGCGGCCCTCGCGGATCCACTGTTCGATCTGGCGACGCGAGCCGTGGCCGGCCGCGGCCAATAGCTTCTGCAGCCGCTCGCCCACCGGCCCGCTCACCGCACGGGCAGCGAGATCTTCCGGAACAGTTCGGTCTGATCCTCGGGGTCGCGCGCTTCGATGGCGCGATCGATCAGGCGCCGCGTCAGGTGCGGGCCGAACAATTGGATGAAGTCGTAGGTGAAGTTGCGCAACAGCGTGCCGCGGCGGAATCCAATCCAGGTGGTGTGAATCGGGAACAGGTGCGAGGCATCGATGACCGTGAAGTCGCTGTCCTGTGCCGGATCGATCGCCACGCTGGCGACGATGCCCACGCCCAGCCCCAGCCGCACATAGGTCTTGATGACATCGGAGTCCCGTGCCGTCAGCGCCACCTTGGGCGTCAGGTTCTCGCGCGCGAACACGGTGTGCAGCGAGGAGGAGCCGGTAAAACTGAACACGTAGGTCACCAGCGGATAGGGCGCCAGATCCTGCAGTGTCAGGCGCTCGATGCGCGCCAGCGGGTGATGCTTGAGCACGATGACCTGGCGGTGCCAGCGATACACGGGCAGCAGCACCAAGCCCGGAAACAGTCCATCCGAGCCGGTGGCGATGGCAAGCTGTACCCGATCGGTGGCGACCATGTCGCCGATCTGCTCGGAAGTACCCTGGTGCAGGTGCATCTCGACGTCGGGGTAGCGTTCGCGGAAGGCGTGCACCACCGGTGGCAGCACATAGCGCGCCTGGGTATGAGTCGTCGCGATGGAAAGCGTGCCGCGGTTGTCCTGGTTGAGGTCGGCGGCCACGGCCTTGAGGCTGTCGATCTCGGCCAGCGCGCGATTGGCGTATTCGAGCACCTTGGTGCCCTGGGGTGTTACGCGCGAGAACGCGCGCCCTTCGCGCACAAAGAGATCGAATCCAAGCTCCCGTTCCAGGGCCTTGAGTGCGCGACTGATGGCGGGCTGCGAGGTGCCCAGTGCCGCGGCCGCCTGTGTGACCGACAGGCCGTGACGGGCGATGGCCACCGCGTACTGCAACTGATGAAAATTCATGGGGGCACGATAAGGCCAAACGGGGTCGCCAATCATAACGATTGGCTATCAAAAAATGGCCTTCTATTTATCGATCGGCTACCGTTGCAGGACTAGAGTGCTGCGCCGCAGGCGTATCGCAAGACAGGGAGGGTTATGATTTACGACAGCATCCTCGCTACCATCGGACGCACTCCCATCGTGCGGCTGCAGCGTCTCGCGCCGGCTGGCGTGACCGTGTACGCCAAGTGCGAATTCTTCAACCCTGGCGGCTCCGTCAAGGATCGCCTGGCCATCGCCATCATCGAGGATGCCGAGGCGCGGGGCACATTGAAGCCCGGCCAGACCGTCATCGAGGCCACCTCGGGCAACACCGGCATTTCCCTGGCGATGGTGTGCGCCGCCAAGGGCTATCCGTTCGTGGCCACGATGGTAGAAACCTTCTCGGTGGAGCGGCGCAAGATCATGCGCATGTTCGGCGCGCGCGTAATCCTGACACCGGCCGCGGAGCGCGGCTCGGGCATGGTCAGGAAAGCGGCCGAGCTGGCGAAGAAGCACGGCTGGTTTCTCGCCAGCCAGTTCGAGAACCCGGCCAATCCGGCCTATCACCGCAACACCACCGGGCCGGAAATTCTCTCCGACTTTGCCGGCAAGCGGCTGGATGTGTTCGTCACCGGCTGGGGCACGGGTGGCACTCTCACGGGCGCGGGCGAGATGATTCACCTGGCGCGCCCGGATGTGCGCATCGTGGCGGTCGAACCCGAGGCGGCCGCCCTGCTCGCCGGCAAGCCCTGGTCGCCGCACAAGATCCAGGGCTGGACCCCCGATTTCATTCCAGGTGTGCTCAATCGCGCCGTGCCGACCAGCACCGTGACGGTCAGCGATGCCGAGGCTTTTGCGACCGCGCGCGCGCTGGCACAGAAGGAAGGCATTTTCGTCGGCATTTCCGCCGGCGCCACGGTCGCTGCGACGCTCAACCTGGCGAAGCAGTCGCCCGCGGGCACGGTGTTGCTGGCCATGCTGCCCGACACGGGCGAGCGGTATCTCTCGACCGCGCTGTTCGAAGGCATCGCCGATGGCTCGGACCCGGAGCCCTGAGCGCCGGTCGCAGGACCGGCAGCCGCAGCACCCGCCTTCCGTGAGCACCCCGGCCACCGTCGCGCTGCCCGACAACTTCAAGCTGTATCACGGCGGCACGCTGCGCGGCGCGCAGATCGCCTATGAAAGCTGGGGGCGGCTCAACGCCGCGCGCGATAACGCCATATTGCTGTTCACGGGCCTCTCGCCTTCGGCGCACGCCGCCGCCACCGAACAGGATCCCTCGCCGGGCTGGTGGCAGCGCATGATCGGCCCCAACCTGGCGTTCGATACCAGCCGCTACTTCCTGGTTTGCGTCAATTCCCTGGGCAGCTGCTTTGGCTCCACCGGCCCCGCCTCGACCGATCCGGCCACCGGCAAACGCTACGGCATCGACTTTCCGCAGCTGGCCGTCGAGGACATTGCCAGTTCGGCCTTTGCCGCGATGCGCGCGCTTGGAATCGAGCAGCTTGCCGCCGTGGCCGGCGCGTCGCTGGGCGGTATGTCGGTGACCGCGTTCGCGACCCAGTTTCCCGAAGGCGCGCGGCGCCTGGTCTCGATCTCGGGCAGCCCCGCAGCCTCGCCGTTTGCGATCGCGCTGCGATCGGTGCAGCGCGAAGCCATCATGCGCGACCCGGATTGGCAGGGCGGCCAATATTCTCCCGACCACCCGCCGCGCAACGGCATGCGCGTGGCGCGCAAGCTGGGCACCATCACCTATCGTTCGGCTGCCGAACTGCGGCAACGATTCGGCCGCGAGCTGCTCGGCGGCAACGCCAGCGCGCTCAGCCAGTTCGCGCCGCGCTTTGCGATCGAGGGCTACCTGGAAGCCCAGGCCGAGCGCTTCGTGCAGGTGTTCGATCCGAACTGCTACCTGTATCTGTCCAGCGCCATGGATCGCTTCGACCTCGCCGAGCACGGCGGCAGCTACGCGGCCGCACTCAGCGCCGTGCGCAGCGAAGCGGTGCTGGTGATCGGAGTCGAGAGCGACATGCTGTTCCAGATCCAGGAGCAGGCCGCCATCGCGCAGGCATTCGAGCAGAACGCCGTGCCCACCCGCTTCGTTCGCATGCCCTCGCTCGAGGGGCACGACTCCTTCCTGATCGACATCCCGCGCTTCGGCGGCGAGCTGCGCAGCTTCCTGGCCTGAGCGGATTTGGTGCAGTGCGTGCGGCGTTTCACAATGCTCGCAGGTACTGTCGTTTTTATGACTAATTGGCTTGTAATACATACAGTCGACCCTACAATACAGTACGTACTACGAACTATCTGTGCGTAGTAGTTCTGTGTCGAGGAGTGAAGTCATGAGTAAATTACAGCTGAAACCCGAGTTCGATAATGTGCCTGCCGGCGAGACGCTGCGCGGGGTGATTGCGGCCAACGATGCCGCGGCTGGCGCCGATATGGCCGGCACGGCCTCACAGGGCCGCGGTGCACGGCGGCGTTCCGATGCGGCACGCCTGCGTTTCTCGATGGACGACGGCTTCCATCTGTTCCGGGTGTACTAAAGAAAGTCAAGTGTACGGTAGCGTGCGGCGCATGAGCGGCATGATTGCACCATAAGGTGCCATCGCCGCCGCCGCCGGCGGCCAGTTGCTGCGCCCGCGGCGATTAATGTCGAGTCGCGTTTGGTAACTTCCTTCGTTGAGGCATAATGGCCCGGCGAGTTGGCCACCCATGAAGCCGACCGCAGATCGATAAGGTCATTGGCCTTTTACCGGACAGGGTAACGACGATGGAACGAAGGCTTCACACCCGCCACCGGGCTCGCACCACGGTCTATATCATGCTGCCTGGCGGAGTTCGTCGTCTGTGCAAGGCGGTGAACCTGAGCGCGACGGGCGTATTCGTGCGCACCGCGGGACTGGGGCTGCGCAAGGGTCAGCAGGTCAATCTCGCCTTCGCGATCGACCTGGGTTCGGTCACCAAAGTGCATCGGCGCTCGGCCGTGGTCGCTCACGTTTCGGGCGGCGGCACCGGCCTGATGATGGACGCCTACGCCGCCACCGCTCGCTGAGCGCTCATAAAGCGTTGTTCGGCCAGATCATGGTGCGCCACATGTGCGCCACCGGTGAGCTGTCGAATCCAAGTCCTTCTTTGGGCTCGCGGAACTGGCGGCCGATGATGTCGGTAAAGATCTCCGGATCGATCGGATCCGACTTCTCAAAAAAATAGATATCGTAGAGCGTGATCAGCCGCGAACTCATGTACCAGCGATGCTCGCGCGCCGCCTCGGCGTCGCGGCGGATGTACTCGGGCGGCTGGTAGTCGGGCCCGAAAAAGCGCACGTACGATTCCGGATACTGGTAGCCGACCGATTCGTCGGCGAAGTAACGCAGCGCCTGGTGATTCTGCACCGCCCAGGCGATCTCCTCGCTGACATACGGGGCGATCAACTGCGCGCCCCAATAGCCGTGATCGCTGCGCAACAGACAGCCGTTGGCGATGTCGTGCAGCAGGCAGGCGAGCACGGTCTTATCGTCGTGGCCGTCATCCAGCGCGCGCTTGCCGCTCATGAGCAGGTGGCGCACCGTGATGTCGGTGAAGCGATATTTGAAGAAATCCAGCAGCTTCGGCCGCGCCGGCATTTCCGGCAGCGCCGGATTGTCGCCCATCATGAGCACGGTGCCGGGCTTGAGGCGGCCGATTACGGCGCCCTCGATGTCGAGCTGGCCGGATCCGACCAGCGACACCGGCGGCGGCAGGATCAGGCGCTCGAGGCCCGCCTGCGATGGCGCAGGTTTTGGATCATTCATCGTGTTATGTCCCCGACACTGGTGCCAAACCTAGCACGCTGTCACCCAGACCCGAAACGGGTCAACGCCTGCGGCGCTGCCGCGCTATGTTGTATGGAGAGGATTGCCGCATCGGGGCGCATCCGGTGTATCAGGGCAGTCGTATAATCAAGTGGTTGGAGGAAGTATGAAACTCATCGGCACCCGGCCTGTTCTCGCAGCTGCCCTGCTGCTGTCCAGCCTCTGGATGCCGGCGGCGTTCGCTTCCAGCAGTGGACACAGTGGCGGCTCGGGCGGACATGCGTCGGCAGGTCATGCCGGCATGGCTCACTCCGGCGGCGCACACTTTGCCGGACACGCCTATGCGCCACGCAGCTTCGTCGGTTCGCGCGCCACTTACGTCGGCGCCTCACGCGCTCCGGCCACTCACTGGGCCGCCGCGGGCGTGGGTCACGCCACTGTCGCATCAGCGCCCGGGATTCGCGGACGCGCCATCGGCGGCCCTGGCTACGGTCACACCTCGCGCTGGGGCGGCGGTTATTGGGGCGGGCGCTACTGGCCGGCCGCTTACTACGGCCCCGGCTTCGCCTGGTTCCTGGCCTCGGTGCCGCTGTACTGCTCCACCTTCTGGTGGAACAACATTCCCTACTATTACTACAACGACGTCTACTACACCTGGAGCCCGACGGCCGACGGCTACGTAGCCACCGATCCGCCGCCCGCAGCCCCGGCTGACGCGCCGAGCACGAATGACGGTTCCTATGACGGCGCCCCCGCCAGCGCGCCTTCGACCGGCGAGGAATATGCGCCGCCCGCGTCTGCGCCCGCAGCTCCGGCTGGATCCGCACAATCTTCGGATGCCATTCCGCCGGGCGGCTTTGCTTCCGGCGGCCCCAGCATCTACGCCTACCCGTCCAAGGGCCAGAACGAGCAGCAGCAGGCCGCGGATCGGGCCGAGTGCACTCAGTGGGCAGCAACGCAGACCGGCGGTGCCGTGGGTTCGCCGGATTATCGGCGCGCGGCCATTGCCTGTTATCAGGGACGTGGGTACAGCGCGCAGTAGTATCGGCTCAAGGGCGGTTCGCGTCTGAGCCCACGAACCAATTGGTGTTTGCCGGCACCTGATGGTGTGTAAATACTTAAAGGGATTACTTACGTCGATGTAAGTAATCCCTTTAAGTATTTACACACCATGAACTGGCAGCAACCTCAGACTGGCTCGTGCTCGACGCGTCAGTTCTTGAGCCGATACCCCGTGCGGAATATCCACGTCACTAATACCAGGCACACCGCCAGAAACCCGATGGTCGCGGCGAGGCTCGTCCCCACGCCCACATCCGCGCTGCCGTAGAAGCTCCAGCGGAAGCCGCTGATCAGGTAGACCAGCGGGTTGAACAACGTCACCGTGCGCCACGCCGCCGGCAGCATGTCGATGGAATAGAACGCGCCGCCGAGAAAGGTCAACGGCGTGATGACGAGCATCGGGATCACCTGCAACTGCTCCCAGCCGTTCGACCAGATGCCGATGATGAAGCCGAACAGGCTGAAGCTTGCGGCCGTCAGCACCAGGAAGGCCACCATGATCAGCGGGTGCAGGATATGCATGGGCACGAATACGGTCGAGGTCGCCAGGATGATCAGGCCGATCAGCACCGATTTGGTGGCGGCGGCTCCGACGTAGCCGAGCACGATTTCGAGCGAGGAGATCGGCGCCGACAGCAGCTCGTAGATGGTGCCCGTAAAGCGCGGCATGTAGATACCGAAGGACGCATTCGACAGGCTCTCCGTAAACAGCGCCAGCATGATGAGACCGGGCACAATGAAGGCGCCGTAGCCCACGCCATTGACCTGCGACATGCGCGCACCGATGGCCGAACCGAACACCACGAAGTACAGCGACGTGGTCAGCACCGGCGTGACGATGCTCTGGACCACGGTGCGCCGGAAGCGCGCCATCTCGAACTTGTAGATGGCAGCAACCCCGCGGCGGTTGAAGACGAAGCCGCTCACGAGGCTGCGCCCGTGACCACTGCCGCGGCATGCGGGCGTGCATTGACCAGGCCCACGAAGATCTCCTCGAGCGAGCTTTGGCTGGTGTCGAGATCCTTGAAGCCGATGCCGAGCTCGCTCATTCGCCGCAGCAGCGCCGGGATGCCCACCGGCTCGCCGCTGGAGTTGTTGAAGTGGTATTGCAGCTCGGTACCTCCGGCGGCCAGCGTCAGCGACCAACCGCGCAGCGTGGCCGGCACTTCGGTCATCGGCTCGAGCAGATGCAGCGTCAACTGACGCGTGCCCAGCTTGCGCATCAGCGTGCTCTTATCCTCGACCAGGATGAGCTCACCCTTGCGGATCACGCCGATGCGGTCGGCCATTTCCTCGGCTTCCTCGATGTAGTGCGTCGTCAGGATGATGGTCACGCCGCGCTCGCGCAGGCCGCGCACCAGCGTCCACATGTCGCGGCGCAGTTCCACATCGACGCCCGCGGTGGGTTCATCGAGAAACAGGATCTGCGGCTCGTGCGACAGCGCCTTGGCGATCATCACCCGCCGCTTCATGCCGCCCGAGAGCGTCATGATCAGATCGCGGCGCCGGTCCCAGAGCGCCAGGTCCCGCAGCAGCTTCTCGAGATAAGCCGCGTTCGGCTCGCGCCCGAACAGCTCCCGGCTGTAACGCACCGTGGCGCCGACCGACTCGAACATGTCGGTGGTCAGTTCCTGCGGCACCAGGCCGATGAGCGTGCGGGCGGCCCGATACTCACGGGCGATATCGTGACCGTCGGCCACCACTTGGCCCGATGTCGACCTGACGATGCCGCAGACAATGTTGATCAGTGTGGTTTTGCCGGCGCCATTGGGCCCCAGCAGTGCGAAAATCTCGCCACGCTGCACCTCGAGGCTGACATCCTTGAGTGCCTGCAGGCCCGAGGCGTAGGTTTTGGTTAAGTGGGAGATCGATAATGTCGAGGGCATGGCCGGCGGCAGAATATAACGGCGCGCTCATCGGCCGCCACACGCTGGCCTGGGCCGCGCTGGTGCTGTCGGCACTGTGCCCGCTGACGGTTCGGGCCGCCGATCGCGACGCGCTCAAGCACATCGTGCAGGACCAGTGCGTGCCGCACTGGCGGCAACTGCATGACCCGGCGCCCTGTGCGCGCATCGTGCCGCCGGATTTCGCGGTGCTGGCCGATCGCAAGGGTGGCGCGCATTACCTGCTGATAGCGACCGGCGACGTCACCGGCATCGAGGACCCGGCACTGCTCGCGGAGGCATCGCCGAATTATTTTGCGGCCGCCTGGAATGCCCGCGACCGGCTGGACGGCGTGATCGGCCATCCACTGCGGCGCGAGGCCGTGGGCCTGGCGATCAACTCGGCCATCATGCGCGGGCAGGACCAGATGCACATTCACATCGAGTGCGTGAAACCCGGCGTGTCCCGTGTGCTGCACGCGGCCGCCGCTGCCCTCGGCCACCAGTGGAGCCCGCTATCGCTCGACGATCGCGTCTACTCGGCGCTGCGAATCGACGGCGAGGACCTCTCGGGTGTCGATCCGTTCAGGCTGCTGGCAAATGGGGTGCCCGGCGCACGCGCCGAGATGCGCGCCTTCACGATCGTGGTGGTGGGCATGCAGTTCGCGGACGGTGCCGGATTCATCGTGCTCGCCGGCCGTACTCCGGCCGGCGGCGAGAACGCGGTCGAGCTGCTGACCAAGCGGGGGCTGGTGGCGCCCGGCGAGACGCTGCTCGACTCGACCTGCGCGATCGACCCCTAGCTCCTGAAGTCTCAGGTCCAGTCGCCGCCGCCGCTGTCACCGCCGGAGGAGCCGCCGTCATCCCAACCGCCGCCGTCGGAGACCCCGAAATCCGGGCCGCCGAGATCGGCATTGGGATCGACATTGGCAGGATTGTCATTGCCGGCATAGCGCTCGGGCACCGGGTTGGCGCCTTCGCGGCCGTGACCGAAGGCGTGTTCGACCAGCTCTTCGCCCGCGGCAATGCCGGCACCGACGGCAAGTCCGCTCGCCAGGCCACCGACCAGGCCGGAACCGCCTCCCATGACGCTCGGGAAGCCACCGGGCGGCGGCATCATCGGCCCCGGGCCCATGGTGGTGTTGGGCATCGTACCCGGCGGATAGGCGCCGTAGCCGGGCACTGCCGCCTGGCGTCGCCGCACCAGCAACCAGAGGACGAAGACCACGGCGGCCACGATGGCGACGAATCCCCACGGGAAGGACTTCGTCGGCTCACGCGCAGCGGCGAAGCCCGCCGCGGGTTCACGCGCCTGCGCCCGGGATTCGCCCGGCGGCACCGGCGCGCCGATCTCCTTGCGCAGATCGGCAACGGAGCGCGGATTCACATTCGGCAGACCCGGTTCCAGCTGGTCGGCCTTGGCGAGCTCCTCGCGCGCCTCGCCATAATTCTTCATGTCGGCATCGATTTCGGCGGCCACGTAATGGGCCCGCGAACTCTGCGGGTGATGGGCCAGCACGATGGCCATCATCTGCTTGGCCTGGTCCAGGTGCCCGGCCTTCGCAGCCTCGTAGACCTGGTTGACGGTGGGATCATTCGGGTTGGGGGCTTCGGCGGGATTTTCCGCGGCCTGCAATGCGGCCCCGGCGGTGAACGCCACGAGACCCATGAGCACTACCCTCAGCTTGTTACGCATCGATTTCTCTCCAGCTCGTAGGACACTGCGCTGTTACTTAGGCATGAACACCCTATCGAGGTTCCGCCCGGTCGCGCGCTATGCTGCGCCCGGCCCTCGAGGGCTTAACACCATGAAATTGGGTCAGGATCGGGGATTACAATGAATATGTACCTGAGCATCGGTCCGGTGGTTTCTCTGATCGCCGGCATTCTGATTCTAATAGTGCCGCGGTTACTGAACTACATCGTCGCTATCTACTTGATCCTGATGGGTCTGATCGGCCTGTTCGGCACCGGCTCAATGCACCTGCACTAGCTCAGTCAGTGGCTCAGTGCTGCTCGACCTGGTAGCCCGCCTGCCGCAGCAGGTTCACCAACCCGTCCTGGCCGACCAGGTGCAAGGCACCGACGATGACCAGGTAATCCTGCCGCGTCGCGAGCAGGCCGGTCACCGTGGGCAGCCAGCGCCGGTTGCGGTCCGTGGTCAGCATCCGAAACAGCTCGGGGTACTGCTCCGAACTCTCGCTCAGCAATCGCTCCAGCCGCGCCACATCGCCCGAGCGCCAGGCTGCCACGACGGCGTCGGCGGAATCCAGCGTGTCATCGGCATCGTCGAGCATGTAGAGCAAAAAGCGCCGCTGCTCATCGATCGAAAGATGCGCGAAGAATCCCAGCTGCTGCTCGACGGTCTCGAGCGCAATGATGGGCTTGTGATCGGCGGCCGCGCGTTCGGCGAACTGCTCATCGACGCCGGAGCCCGCATCGAACCCCTGCTGCGCGAGCTCTGCCTGCTGCATGGCCATGGCGGCAAACCACGGCTGGAAGCTGCTGAAGACTTCCGGTTCCAGGCCAAGAGTGTGCAGGTGGCTGGTGAATCGTTCGTAGATCGAAGGGCCGAGCACTTCGGCGAGCGTCTGACCCGCCGGCAAAGTCTCCAGCTTGGGATCGATGCCGAGCGATGGGTCCGCGCCGAGACTGTTGAGATCGATCTCCATCACCAGCGCCGCGGCTTTCGAGTAGGCGCGCAAGTCCTCGGCCGGCAAATCGCGATCACCCGGTTTCAGGACGTGCACCGAGCCGAGCAGGTAGACGGTGTTGTGTGCGCCCTTGACGGCCCAGAGAGTGTGATGCGCCTCATCCGCCCATGCCCCGGGCGCGACCGACGCGAGGCAGAAGCTCAGCAGCACCGCCGCGTAGCGCAGCAGGCGGCGAGCCCCGGTCAACCCGGCGCCTTCGCAGGCGCCCGCTCGGCCCAGCGCTGCATGATTTCACGCACCGGATCCATCAATGTCAGGAACCGGTCCACGAGCGCCGGATCGAAATGCCGACCGCGATTGTCGCGCAGATAGTTCAGAGCCTCTTCCACCGGCCAGGCCTTCTTATACGGTCTCTCGGAGGTCAGCGCATCGAAGACATCGGCGATTGCAACGATGCGCGCCTCGAACGGGATGGCCTCGCCGGCGAGGCCTGCGGGGTAGCCGCTGCCGTCCCATTTCTCGTGGTGGCCGAGCGCGATCCGATGCGCGAGCTTGAGCACACCGCGTTGATGCTCGCCGATGATGCGGGCGCCGATCTCGACATGCGACTGCATGATGCGCCGCTCCTCGGCATCGAGTGTACCCGGCTTTTGCAGGATGCGATCCGGAATGCCGATCTTGCCCACATCATGCAGCGGGGCGGCATGCAACAGATCTTCGGCTTCGGCTTCGTTCATTCCCGCGGCCAACCCGAGCAGGCGTGCGAAGTGGCTCATGCGGATCACGTGCAGGCCGGTCTCGTTGTCCTTGTACTCCGCGGCCAGACCCAGCCGCTGCACGATCTGCAGCCGCGACTCGAGCAATTCGTCGGTTCGCACCAGCGACAGATGCGTGCGTACGCGCGCCTTGACGATGGGTGCACTGACCGGCTTCATGATGTAGTCGACCGCGCCGGCCTCGAACCCGGACAACTCGTCGCTGGTTTCGGCGAGCGCGGTCACGAAGATCACCGGGATTGCCGCCGTCGCCGGATTCGCCTTGAGCTGCCGGCATACCTCGTAACCGGTCATCCCCGGCATCATCACATCCAGCAGTATCAGGTCCGGGTGTTCCTGCTGCGCGAGTTCCAGCGCGCGCTGGCCATCCTTGGCATAGAGCATGCCGTAGTCATCCTGCAGAATCTGCCGCAGCAGCTGCAGGTTCGACGGTTCATCATCGACCGCCAGGATGCGCGTCGGCAAGCGCGCGCTGGCCTTCATGCCAGCGCCGCCGCCAGCGGCGGTTCGAACTCGGCGCAGATCTCGCGTGTCAGAGCATCGGCGGCCACGAAATCGAAGTCGTCGACCAGGCGCTGCAGCTCATCGAGCCGCGCACCGTCAATATTTCCCGCCAGTGCATCGAGCAACTGTGCGAACGCCGCGCCGTCAAGTTCGCCGCGACGAAAACGGGCGCTCAATTGATCGCCCAATGATCGGATACGGGGGACATCGATCGGCTGCGCGGGCCGCGGCGCGGTACCGGCGGCGGCAGATCTGGCGAGCGCGAGGTCGATCGCCGCAAAGGTGTCGTAGATCAGGTGGCGCAGGCGTGCCAGCAGCGGCCGCACGGCATTGGCGGCATCGCTCTGGAGATTGCGCTCGATCTCATCCAGCAGCTCCGCCAGTTTCTCCAGCCCCAGGTTCCCCGCTACGCCTTTGACCCGATGCGCCAGCGCGTGCGCCTCCGATGCCCCGCCGAACACGTCATAGTTCGAGAGCAGCGTGGGCAGTTTGATGTATTCGTCCACGAAGTGCCGCAGCGCGCGCAGATACGGCTCGCGCTGTCCGCCCCAGCGCGCCAGCGCCTGCTCGAAATTGATCAACTGCGATCGGGCGCCGGGCCGGTAAGCGACCCGTTCAATGGCATCAGCCAGTCCCAGCACTCGCGCCATCTGCAGCGACAGCTCGGCCAGGTCGACCGGCTTGGACACGAATGCATCCATGCCGGCATCCAGCGCGGCACGGCGATCGTCGCTGAGCACGCTGGCGGACAGTGCGATGACCGGCACGCGGGGCGCAGCTCGCTCGGCCTCCTGGGCCCTGATGGCGCGCGTGGCGGCATGGCCATCCATGCCGGGCATCTGCACATCCATGAGCACGAGATCGAATCGCTGCTCGGCCGCCAATTGCACCGCTTCGATGCCATCGTGCGCCGGCACGATGGTGTGACCATGGGTGCCGAGCAGCAGCGTCAGCAGCTCGATGTTCTGCGGCGCGTCGTCAGCTGCCAGGATGCGCAGCGGCGGCAGCACGGCGATGCGCCGATTGCGCTGCGTCTGCTCGAGCACATCCGCGGCCACCGGCAAGGGCAGCAGCACATGGAAGCAGCTGCCCTCACCGAGCTTGCTCTCGACCCAGATGCGGCCGCCCATCAATTCGACCAGCTGCTTGCTGATGGTCGTGCCGAGGCCGGTGCCGCCGTAGCGCCGGCTCATCGAGGGATCGGCCTGCGTGAACGGATCGAAGATGGCTTCGAGTCGGTCGGCCGCGATGCCGATGCCGGTGTCGCGCACCGTCAGATGTACCTGGTCGTTCGAGTCCGCCACGCCGAGGGTCACGCTGCCCTGGATCGTGAACTTGATGGCATTGCCGATGAGGTTGGTGAGCACCTGGCGGATGCGCAGCGCATCGCCGTGGAAGCGCTGCGGCAGCGTGTTCTCATACCGGACATGCAGTGCCAATCCCCTGGCGCGCGCGCTGGCGGCAAGTGTCGAAGACACCTCGTCCACCACCTGCTGCAGGTTGAAATCGCGCAGCTCGAGTTCCACCAACCCCTTGTCGAGCTTTGCCGTATCCAGAATCTCGTTCAACAGACGCAGCAGCGAGCGCGCCGCGCCGCTCACGGTCAGCAGATGGCGTCGTTGATCGCTGGTCATATCGCTCTGCAACAGCACATCGGAGAAGCCGATGATGGAATTCATCGGCGTACGGATCTCATGACTCATGTTGGCCAGGAACGCCGCGCGCGCAGCGGCGGCCTGCTCGGCGCGGTCTTTGGCGGCACGCAGTTCGGTTTCCATCTGCCGCCGCTCGGAGAGGTCGAGAATGACACCGTCGAGAAATTTGAACTCGCCCTGGCTGTCGCGTACCGCGCAGCCGCTGCCCCACATGTAACGTTCGCGCCCGTCCCGGTGCCGGATGCGGTACTCGAGCACGTAGGGCTTGTGCTCACGGATCGCTGCTCGCACGGTGTTCTTGAGCGCTTCTCGATCGTCGGGATGGACCAGGTCGATGATGCGGCGCTTCGAGTTCGGCCCCACGAAATCCGTCGGCGGGTAGCCGGTCAGGCGTTCCACCGCATCGCTGACGAACACCGCGGGGAAGTCGTCCTCCATGCGGCAGCGATACGAGATACCCGGGATGTTGCCGATCAGCGAACGCAGCTGCCGCTCACTGTCGCGCAGGGCCTGTTCCATGGCGCGGCGCTCGCTGACATCGGTCACGAAGGCGACGTAAAGTTCCTGCGGTGTCCGCTGCTCCCCAATCGAGAGCCGGATCGGCAGCGTCGAGCCGTCCGGCCGCACCGCCAGCGCCTCGCCGGAGCGCAGACCGACTGTGCCTCCGATGAGCGCGTTCAGATCGTGGCCGACGATCTGAATGCGCGTGCGCGCAAAGATCTTCTCGGCCGAAGCATTGCAATCGGCGATCATGCCCGCGGCATCGAATATGACCATCCCATCGGCGGCCGTCGCGAACAGCGCACGCTGCCGCGCGTCGCGATCCCGCAGCTGCCGGACTAGTTCGCGGTAGCGCAGCGCGCCGTTGAGGGTCATCACGAGCAGCGTGAAGGCCACCGTGATCGCCGAAATGATCAGTGCCAGCAGCCCGGCATTGGTCGTCGTGCCTGGCGGCACATGACCGACGAAGCGCGCCGCGGCCATGCCGGTGTAGTGCATGCCGGAAATGGCCAGCCCCATGACAACGGCACTGATCAGCATCTTCTGCAGCTGGAAACGGACCCAGAGCGCCAGGGTGGCCAGTGCCACCGCGACGATGATCGAAACGCCGAAGGTCACCGGGTCGTAGCGCAGGATGGGTGCCATCTGCATGGCGGCCATGCCGGTGTAATGCATCGCGCCGATACCGGCGCCAACCGCGATGCCGCCTCCGATGAGCTGCCACGGCCGGATCTCGCGACCGCCGATCAGATGCAGCGCCAGGGCCGAGGCACCGATGCTCGGCAGCATCGACCACAGCGTGATGGCAGGATCGTAAGTGACTGCGCAGACGCTGAAGGCCAGCATGCCGATGAAGTGCATGGCCCAGACACCGGCTCCGAGGCTCAAGGTGCCGGTGATCAGAGCGACTGCGCGCAGCGCGGGGGTGCTTTTCTGGTTCGAATGCGACGCCAGGCGCAGCGCCATCCAGGAAGCAAAGATCGCGACCAATACTGATAGCCCCACCAGCCGCAGATCGTAGTGCCCCACCGCCAGCAGCGTGGGGTCACTCGGTGGCGAAAACAGCGCGTTGATACCAGCCAAATCCATCGAGCTGCAACTGCCGAAGCTGCCACGCACCGGGGCGATGCCGTTGGCGATAGTGACAGGAGGGCCGCCGCATTCCCGTGGGCCAGCCCACAGTTCAGCGCTTGCGGCACTGCAGCAGCTATGACGCTTTGCGGTGGCTCAGCGTCCAGACATAGGCCGCCACGGCCGCCACCTCGTCATCCGAGAGCTCAGCGCCTCCCATGGCAGGCATGGGACTGCGGTACTTCTTAGGGGTGGGCACCCCCTTTGCGATCGTCTGCCGGATGCCGGCGTAGCCACCATCGCTCCAGAGCCATCGATGCGACCCCAGCGGCGGGCCCAGGGAGGTGCCGCCGCCGTCCGTTCCATGGCAGCCCGTGCACCCGGCGCCACTGACTTCACCCCGAAAAACCCGGGCCCCGAGCGAGACCATGGCAGCGGTCGCGCCAGGCGGCACCGGGGCATTCGCGCTCGCCACGCTGCCGGTGTTGGTGTCGGAACGCAGCCCGGCAATCGGCCCCGCTGGCGCATCCGCCGCCGGGCACGGCGCCGCGCCCCCGCCCGACCCGGACGCCGCGTCCACACCCGGCCTGTAGGTGATGCGGTAGACGCGTCCGTGCACATCGTCGGCCACATATAGGGCGCCGTCCGGCCCCACCGCGAGTCCGGCGGGCCGCTGCTGCGCATGCTGCGGGTCGACGCGCGGACCGGCAAAGCCATCGGCGAAGATCTCGCAGCGCTCGCTTGCCTTGCCGTCGATGAGCGGCTGAAACACGACGTTGTAGCCGCCCTGAGGATAGGGCGCGCGATCCCACGAGCCATGGAACGCGATGAAAATCCCCTCGCGATAGCGCGCCGGAAACTGCGCCTCGTGATACATCAGCAGCGCATCGGGCGCCCAGTGCGCCGAAAAGTAGGCGACAGGGGGAAGTTTTTCCGCACAGACCCCGACTGACTTGCCGCCATCGCCGCCGTATTCCGGCGCCAGCACCAGCTTGCGCTGGACCACGTCGAAGTAGCATGCCGGCCAGCCATAGTCGCCGCCGGGCTGCAGTCGCAGCAGCTCCTCGGCCGGCTGCGTGGCTTCCTCTTCGGTGCTATAGAACTCCGGCCAGTTGTTGCGCAGCTGGTCGCGCCCGTGCTGGCTGACGTAGACGCCGTGGCCGTCGGCAGCGAGCGCGAGGCCCACGGCATTACGAATTCCGGTGGCGTAACGCCCGGCCTTGGAGAACACCTGCCCGGTGCGAAGCGCCTCATACCGCCAGATCCCACCGCGCGTCTCCAGTTCGGCGCAGGGGCTGATACCGGGGGCATGCCGCGTACGGTTCTTGTCCTGGCAGGAATTGGTCGCCGTGCCCACATCGATGTACATCTGGCCGTCGGCGTCGATCACAAAGGGATGCATCGGATGATCGCCGCCCAGCGGCAGCTTCGAGACGATGGTCTCGGATGCGCCCTTCGGCACCCCACCGCCGGGCGGCAGCTGATAGCGCACGATGCGATCGTCGATCTCGGCATACAGATCGCCATCGAACACCGCGATGCCGGTGCCGCCGTGAGCACCCGATTCGTGCGTGGGTCCGAAACGCCGCACGGAGTCGGCGATGCCCGCGCCCTTCGAATCCTTGAGCGCGATTAAAAATCCCCCTGGATGCACCGCTCCCGTGTAGTAATCACTGTCCCAGGTGTTGACATACACCACGCCATCGGCCGCCACGGCGAGGTGGCGCGCGTGGCCGAGACCGTCGGCAAATACAGTGGCGCAGAACCCGCCCGGCAGCGTCAATCCGGCGTGATCGCACACCGGCGCGGCAGCGGCACTCGGCGCCATGGCGGCCTGCGGGGCCGCCGTGATGGCGAGCATCGGCAGCAGCACCAGCGCCCTGTAGCTGTTCATGGACAAACCATACCACCGTCGCGGGCGGCGTTGATCCCGGTACAATCGCGCGGATGAATCGATGGCTGATGGTTGGCATTCTGGCGTGGTCCGCATCCGCTTCGCCCGGTACGCCCGGCAGCTACGATCCGCGCGAAACCTTTGCGCCGCTGATGTTGCCGCAGCCGGTCAACGCATTCCGCTCCGCCGATGGCACGCCCGGACCGCAGTACTGGCAGAACCGCGCCGATTACACCATTCACGCCAGCCTCGACACGACGACCCATACGCTGAGCGCCAGCCAGATCATCGCCTACACCAACAACAGCCCGAGCGCGCTGGACTGCCTGTGGGTGCAACTCGATCAGAATCTGTACCGCAAGGACTCGCGTTCGCACTATGCCAGCGGCCGCGATGCCAAGGGCTTCACGGAGGGCTTCATTCTCGAGTCGGTGGAGATCGAGCGCCAGGGACACATCGTCAAGGCCGAGACCCTGATCAGCGATACGCGACTGCAGATCAAGCTCGAGGGCGCACTCGCGGCGCACGGCGGCAAACTCAATATCCGGATTCGCTATCACTACCAGGTTCCCGGCGGCTTCGGCGGCCGCACCGCACATGCACCCAGCCGCAACGGCGAGATCTACGACCTGGCACAGTGGTACCCGCGCATGGCGGTGTTCGACGATCTGCACGGCTGGGACACGCTGCCCTACATCGGCTCGGAGTTCTATCTCGAGTACGGCGACTTCGATTACTACGTCACCGTGCCGTGGGACATGCTGGTCGCAGGCTCGGGCGAACTGGAAAATCCGAGGGAGGTCCTCACCGCCACCGAGCAGTTGCGACTGGCGCAGGCACGCAACAGCGATCAGACCGTGCTGATCCGCAGCGCCGATGAGGTCGGTGATCCAAAGAGTCGCCCGGTGTCGCAGGGTTCTTTGACCTGGCACTACCGCATGCAGAACACCCGCGACGTGGCCTTCTCGGCCTCGCGCGCCTTCATCTGGGACGCGGCACGCATCACGCTGCCCGGGAACGCGCATTCACTCGCGATGTCGTTCTACCCGGTTGAAAGTGCCGGCCCCGATGGCTGGGTCCACACCACGCAGTACCTGCGCGATGCGGTGCAGAATTTCTCGCGACGCTGGGCGCCGTATCCCTATCCGGCGGCGGTTGCGGTCGCCGGCCCGGTGGATGGCATGGAATATCCGGCCATGATCTTCGACGGCGTCGAGGATGCGGGCAAGTTTCTGTTCTGGATCACGGTGCACGAAATCGGACATTGCTGGTTTCCGATGATGGTGGGGTTCAACGAGCGGCGTGATCAGTGGATGGATGAGGGCTTCAACACGTTCATCGACGTCTACGAATCGGACGACTTCGAGCATGGTGTCTATGGACCCAAGCGTGATTCCGAATACGCCCCCGCAGGCGGAAATCCCGTGGATGAGATTCTTCCCTTGCTGGCCGATCCGGCCGCGCCCGTCATGCTGACCCGCGCCGAACAGGTGCGCGAGACCTACCGCCACCCGGTGACCTACTTCAAATCCGCGCTGGGCCTGACGCTGCTGCGCGAGCAAATTCTCGGGCTGGAACGTTTCGACTGGGCGTTTCGCAAATTCATCCGCGACTGGACCTTCCGCCACCCCTCACCTTCGGATTTCTTTCGCGCCATGGAAAGTGCCGGCGGCGAAGATCTGTCCTGGTTCTGGCGCGGCTGGTACTTCAACAACTGGACGCTGGATCTCGCGGTGAGCGGCGCGGCCCCGGCCGACGGCGGCTGGCAGAACGGAGCGCTGATCAGCCTCGTCAATCTCGATCCGCTGGTCATGCCCGCCGTCATCGAGTTGGGCTTTCAGGACGGCAGCACGCGTCGCATCGAACTGCCCGTGGAAACCTGGATCAAGAGCGCCAGCGTCAATATCAGGATCGACAGCACGCAACCCGTGGTGACCGTGACCATCGATCCGGACCATCGGCTGCCGGATCGGGATCGCACCAACAATGTGTGGAAGGCGCCGGCAAGCCCATAGTATCGTGAGCTGCCGCCCCGCTTAAGGAATACACACGATGGTGAGAGAGCCTGATGCGCCGATGAGTCGCCGCGCGCTGTTCCGGATGATCGGCGCGGCCGCCGGCAGCGCGGTCATGTACCAGGCGATGAGCCAGCTCGGCTATGCCGGCGAGTCCGGTTACACCGGTCCAATCCAGCTGTCCGGCGATGTCAGAGGCACCTCGGTACTGATCCTCGGCGCGGGTCTGGCCGGCATGTCCGCGGCCTATGAGCTGCGCAAGGCCGGCTACCGCGTGCAGATCCTCGAGTACAACGATCGTCCGGGCGGCCGCAACTGGTCGCTGTATGGCGGTGATACCTACACCGAGCTCGGCGGCTTCACGCAGAAGGTTCAGTTTGCCGAGGGGCTGTACCTGAATCCCGGTCCCTGGCGCATTCCGCATCATCACTACGCACTGCTCGATTACTGCAAGCGCCTGAAGGTGACGCTCGAGCCCTTCACCCAGGTCGACTATGCGGCCGCCCTGCAGAATCCGGCGGCCTTCGGCGGCAAAGTAAAACGCTACCGGGAAGTGCAGGCCGACTTCCAGGGCCACGTGGCCGAGCTGCTGTCCAAGTGCGTCAATCAGGGCGCGCTCGATGAGGCGGTCAACGCGGAAGACCGCGCAGTGCTGCTCGAGGCCATGCGCGACTGGGGCGCGGTCGATGCGAGCTACGAGTACAAGAAGGGCCTGCTCTCGAGCGAGCGGCGCGGCTGGGTCTCCGATCCCGGCGGCGGCACCACCTCGGTGCCGATACCGTCCGAGCCAATGGCGCTGAGCGAGATGCTGCAGTCGAAGCTGTGGAAGTTCATCTCGGCCGGACACATCTACGAATTTCAGAGCATGATCTTCCAGCCCGTGGGCGGCATGGGCATGATCGGCAAGGCCTTCGGCCGCGAGCTCGAAGGCGTGATTCGCTACAACGCCAAGGTCACGGACATCCGCCAGGATGCCAACGGCGTTACCGTCGCCTACCAGGACACGAAATCGGGCGGCGCAATCCAGACCGCATCCGCGCAGTGGTGCATCTGCACCATCCCGGCCTCGATTCTCGGCCAGATCCCGCTGCAGGTCGGCGCGCCGATGAAAAATGCCATCGACGCGCTCTACTACGACGCCGCCATCAAGGTTGGATTGCAGTTCAGGCGCCGCTTCTGGGAACAGGATGAGTCGATCTACGGCGGCATCACCTTCACGGCGCTGCCCAATGCGCTGATCGGCTACCCGAGCACGCGCTACTTCGATGATGGTCCGGGCGTGCTGCTCGGTGCCTACACCTTCGGCGCCAACGCATTCCAGATCGCGGCCATGCCGCCTGAGGAACGCGTGCGCAAGACCGTCGAGTGGGGCGCGCAGATTCATCCGCAGTACAACACCGAATTCCAGCACGGCGTCGGCGTCGCCTGGCACCGCGTGCCCTGGACGCTGGGATGCGCCGGACATTGGACCGAGGAGTTGCGCGCGCAGCACTACGACAATCTGTGCGCCATCGACGGCCGCATCATGCTGGCCGGCGAGCATGCCTCGCGGATACCGGCCTGGCAGGAAGGCGCGTTGCTCTCCTCGCTCGATGCGATCCGGCGGCTGCATCAGCGCGTGCTCGCCAGCGGGAGCGCCACGTGAGCGCGCGCACCCGACGGCCAGCCGCAGCACTGCTGCCAGCCATGGCTCTGCTCGCGGTCGTCACGTTAAGCGCACCCACGGCCCGGTCGCAGGAAATCTTCGCCGGCAAGTATCCGCAGCAGACCGGCGAGGATCTGTTCCAGAACATCTGCCAGGGCTGCCACATGCCCGATGCGAAGGGTGCCATCGGCGCCGGCGCCTACCCGGCGCTGGCTTCCAATCCGCGCCTCGCCGCCGCCGTCTATCCGGTCACCGTCGTGCTGCACGGCCAGCGCGCCATGCCACCCTTTGGTCAAACCCTCAGCGACGAGCAGATCGCCAACGTCCTCAACTACGTGCGCACGCACTTCGGCAACCGCTACCGGGACGTCATCACCCCGGCAGCCGTCAACGCGCGACGCTAGTCGTCAGCGCTTGGAAAGCAAACAGGCCCGCGGAACTCACGTTCCGCGGGCCTGTCGCATTTGACGGTCGGGTCGACCTGCGCAGTCAATCAGCTGCCGGCCAGCGCCGTCAGTCCCGACTCGTAGATGCCGTCGATGGTCTTTTTGGCATCGGCGTCAGGGGCGCCCTTGGCCTTGTAGTGGCCGTGCCAGGAAATCACCGAACCCGAGCCGGACTTGGCGGCCGAGACACGGATCGTCGATTCATAGTCTTCGACCGGCAGCGGGCCGCTGACGATCTTGTAGGTATAGGAATGCGTCTTGTCGCTCCAGCGCACCAGATGCTCGACGATCGTGCCGCCGCCCTTGAGCGTCAGCGTGCGATCCTTCTTGTCGGCCGACAAATCGCACTTGGCGATGGCCGGGTGCCAGTTGGCGATGCCGCAGAAATCACCGATCTTGGTCCAGACCGCATCAACCGATTGTGAGGTGGTCTTGGAATCCGACGACTTGATCTCGGCCGCTTGCACAGAGCTCGCAACCGCGAACAGACCCAATGCAGCGAGCGCAGTACCTAACGAAACGCGCATAAAACAACTCCTTTGTAGGCTCATTAGAATTCGAGGCCAGTTTGAATGGGTTGCGATCATAGCGCCGCGCCAGCCCATCAGCGAGGGAATCACCGCCCTCCGTGAGGATGCTCTCCGAGTGTGTCATTTCTGACATTCGCGCCTCAACCGCGCATCCGGATCTGAAGTTCATGGCGGCGGTAATCGATGATGACGGTGTCGAGCAGGCCGATGGCATCCATGCCTATGAGTACCACCGGTTCATCGGTCAGTTTCCAATGATCAAATATCCGCATGTCGCCGTACGTGACGCGCGCGCCCTCGATCCGAACCGACCCGAACTCGATCGGCGGTGTGGAATACGATTCGCCGTTCTGCTCATCGGTGGTCACGCCAAAGATCTGCTCGGGCCGCGCCGGCCCGCGCTCATGCCGCAACAGCGCGTTACGCATCGCCCAATTGCCGATGGTGACCTGGCCGCCGGTGTCCAGGATCGCCTTGACCGGTATGCCGCCGACATAGGCCTTCATGACCACCAGGCCGAGATTCGTGCGCTGCATCGGTACAGTGATGAAACCGACATTGGCGCGCTCATTGTGAGATCGGGTGATCGTGATCAGATCGTGGCGGAAATCGATATAGATGCGCTTGTCTTCGAGCCCCTCGGTGCCGAGTATGCCCTCCGCTCCTCCGAGCGCATCGATGACGATCGGCAGGATCACCGGATGCAATGCCAGATCTCCGACCGTCAGCGAGTCGACCCGAATGGTCGGAACCTCCGCGCTGCCGGTGACTCCGCGCAACATCACCGGCGGGGAGGCATCGAGCGGAATACCCAGGGTCTCGGCAACACGCTCCGTCACGCCGGAATGGCTGGCACCGGTATCGAGTACCAGGCGAAACGGCCCCTGCCCGTTGATGTACACCGGGGCCCAGATGCGGCCGATGCGATCCCGGCGGGTCGGTGCCACGTAGCGTGGCTCGGGCGCGCTGACCTGCACCTGCGGCAATTCCTGCACCTGCGGCGGTTCCGGCACCAGCGCGGGCTCAATGGGCTCGGCAGCCGCACGCGGCGGCTGGCTCAGCAGTAACACACTCGACGCGATGAGCGCCGCCGTAGTACGGCGCGGTTTCAGGCGACGAATCCGCTCGTTGTGCATTGCCCACCCCCGCTCGCGGACAGACGCGCACCATATTCATTCCGCGGCAGCCCGATCATGCGCCTCACGCGGTCATGACGCTACCGACCGGATTTGGGATACTGCCGGCCGCTTCATCCACCTCACCCCAATAGAAGGTGTCCCTTATGTCCACTCTCAGGCATGGCCGCACCGGCTTTTATGCAACCCTGGCCGCCATGGCATTCGCGCTTCCCGCGCTGAGACAGGCCGCCCCCGTGGACCCGGCACTTGCGGCGGCCATTGCGAGTCCTGCCCGAAGCCCCAACTTCGTCGCGCGCGATGCCGCGCGTCATCCGGCCGACGAACTTACGTTCATGGAGCTCAAGCCGTCGATGACGGTGGTCGAGCTGTGGCCGGGCGGGGGCTACTGGACCGAGATCCTCGGAGCCTATCTGGCACCGCAGGGACACTACTACCTGGCGATCGAGTCATCGGGCGACGCCGAAGAAGACGCCTCGACCGCCAAGCTGCGGGCGCGCATTGCCGCGCAGGGCGATCGATTCGGCAAGATCAACGAAACCGTCCTCGGACCCAAGCAATTCGATATCGCGCCCGCGGGCAGCGCGGACCTCGTGCTGACTTTTCGAAACCTGCACAACTGGATGGATGGCGGCTATGCCGATCAGGTGATCGCAGCCTGTTTCAAGGCTCTCAAGCCGGGCGGCATCTTAGGGATCGAGGAACATCGCGGCCGTAACGACAAGCCGCAGGATCCGAAGGCCAAGGATGGTTACGTGCGGCAGGACTACGCGATCGCGCTCTTCAAGAAAGCGGGCTTCAAGGTACTCGCATCGTCCGAAATCAATGCCAATCCAAAAGACACCAAGGATTGGGTCGACGGCGTCTGGACGCTACCGCCGACGCTATCGCAGAAAGACAAGGATCGCGATCGATACCTTGCCATCGGCGAAGCCGATAACTTTGTAATGACCTTTCAGAAGCCGCGATAGAAGACATAGTCGGCGGTGTAGTGCACACGCACTTCACTGCCGAGGAGTCCGGCGCCACAGCCGCCTTCGGGCGCCTTGCCGCCCACGGTGTTGATGCGCTGAATCGATTGCGCGTGACTGAGCGGCCCGCTACCCGAGGTCGACTTGGCGTGCAGCAGCAGCCACGGAATAGCCATCGGATCCGGGCCGTTGTCCTTTGATACGACCTCGCCGACGACCTTGCTGCCATCCAGGGCTTCCCAGCTCGGCCCCGCGTAATGGTGAATGATGGGCTTACCGCCCTTGTCGAACAGCTGCGCCTCCGGCGCCTTGAACACCCAATCAAAGCGCGCCGGATCGTCATGGTTGGCCTGGCAGACATAGATCTGCACGCCGACGGCATGCGCCTTCAGGATCAGGGTTTCCTTCGATGACGGCTGCAGCGCTTCAGGGACCGGCGCGGCGGCGGGCTTCATCGAGGTGCAGCCCGCCAGCAGAATCAGAAGCGCGGCTGCAGCCGCGGTTGCTGTCGCACCCTCACCCCGGGTTGCGCCCTTACGCCGGCAAGTGGCAGACCGCTTCGACATTGTTGCCGTCGGGATCGAGTACGAAGGCGCCATAGTAATTCTCGTGGTAGTGGGGACGAAGACCCGGCGCGCCGTTGTCGCGGCCGCCGATGCGCAGCGCCGCCCGATGGAATTCATCCACCTGCGCTCGCGAGGCCGCCTTGAAGGCCACGTGCAGGCCGGTCAGTGGCCGGCCATGATTGCCGATCCAGAAAAATGCCTTGTCGTTGGCACCAAATCCCGCGTGCGAGCCAAGCCCGGTCTGCTCCGGCGTGAGTTCCATGATCAACGAGATCGACAGCGGCGCGAGCGCCGCGGTGTAGAAACGCTTGGAGCGGTCGAACTCGGTAACGGCGAATCCCACGTGGTCGAACATTGGCGCGTTCCGTCATGCAGTCGTGCGATCAGCGGATTATAGCCATTCAGGCGTGAGGCTGCTCCGCGGGGTCGGGAACCTCGATCGGCAGTTCGATCCGTTTCTGCTGTCGCATGATGTGGAGCTTGAGCGTTTCGCCGACACGATAGGATCTGAGGATCTGGTACGCATGCGTGACCCCGCCCGGGACGCGACCTTCGATATCGATGATCACATCGCCGTCCTGGAGTTTCAGGCGCTCATCGGGCGGCGGCCGCCATGCAACACCAGAGTGTTACCCGCGTATCCGGAATGGACCCACGTAAGTGATTGCCGGCTGAGAGATTTGAACTCCCGACCAACGGTTTACAAAACCGCTGCTCTACCACTGAGCTAAGCCGGCATTTCAAGGACTTACGAGCGGATAGATTCCGCCGTGTCAGCGCCTACGTCAGCGCCAATTGCTGATTTCGCACCGATCGGCGGCGACCCACTTCGTTATTCTACGATGAACCCCGAGGATTGAGCCGCAGCGTCAGTCTTCGCCCATGGCCTTCCGGATCGTCGTTGCCAACTTGGCTACTCTTCTTTTCCGCTTTGAGCCATTTCCGATGCCCCAGACGGCGCCGTGATGTGGATTGTGCGGCAACGGATCCCATCCCACCTTGAATCCTGCTTTGCGCAACGCGCCGACGTTCAAGCGCGTTGCGCCGTATGACGGATCTCGAATGTAGTGGAGCGCATCCAGATTCGCGGCCAGAACCCACTCTTCGATATCGACCGACATACCGCCGTTCACATCGCTCGACTCAGAGTAGGCGCCACTGGAGACGCGAGTAATACCGGTGTCGGCTTCCTCGCACAGATCGTCCGGTGTGATATGCCGGATTACATGGTGAGCGTCGAGAATCTCGGCGTGATTATGCGGCTCGATGTTGCCAGCTGCATCGCGTGGCGGATCGGCCGGCATATGTCTGGCTTATGACGAGCTACCGTGTGAAAACGGCTCGCAACAGTGTGGAAAGATCGGAGAATTCAGTCGCCGCGTGCCATTCACGTTCGGTGCCGGATGCTTTGTCGAGATGATAAATAATGACTTCATTCGGTTGAACGACTTCGACCTCGACATCGGCGTCCGCGCTAGACCACACCATCTGAACGCCTCCGTGGCCGAGCGGGATAACGGACGGCGCAACTGTCGCGGGCGCCATAGATTGGCCAAGCACAGAGTAGGCAAAAAACAGAGCATCAGGACGAACCGCAGCCGACCCCCTTCCGTCCCAGTCACGACGCAAGCCGTGCAGTTCCGCGATGCGTTGCTGGAAAACATTGACCCATTCCGGCACGAACCCGACGTCGGTGCGTCCGAGCATGGATGTGCTAACCGCCATGGGTGCCCTTAGGGCGGCATCTATCGTCTGTGCGGCGATGCTGTCGGACCATGACCACTGATCTAACGCCTGCGCTGTGCTCATTACTTTTTGCCCCAAATCTTGTGCATTTCCGGACTTGTAATCTCGTCGAAACTCTTGACGATGTGTCGTCGCCCCAGCTTCAGGAACTCACTCACATCGCCGAGAGCGTCGCCCTTCGGCTTGCCCCGAGCGACGAGAGTCATCTGAACAATGTCGGTGCCATCCAACTTGCGAGCTGGCTCCGCGCCGATCGTCAGCCGTCCGATCGGAGCCTTTGCCTTGTCTCGAATGATGTAACGAAGCATCACTCGACCATCCTCGGCGGCTCCCAAATCAGAAAGCATGGGCGCCTTCAGCCAAGGTTTGAGCAGCGCCGCGAAGATGTCGGATTGCTTTGTGCCTGCTGGGACCGTCAGGTGATTCACGTACGTGAGCTCGCATTGGTTGGGGACAATTTGCCCAAGGCCAATGTCAGCGATCACCTTAGTCAGGTGCGTGAGCCCCGCTTCGAACGTCCCCAGCATCTTCTCGAATCGCGGATATTCGACGCCTTCCGCAACCTTACGCCAATTGTGATGGAAACGATCCCGCTGGACCTGCAGGAGCTCGGTGCGGTCTGAATTTATGAAGAACACACGAGGCGTCGGGACGGACGTCAAGATCTGAAGCTGCGGTATCAGACTCGGAG
>Ga0302311_10001331_pt1 | contig 29532 bp, 12 predicted proteins | sample III_Palsa_N1_3_FD_200449 | JGI IMG/M metagenome (GOLD analysis project Ga0302311, IMG submission 200449) | Peat permafrost microbial communities from Stordalen Mire near Abisko, Sweden - III_Palsa_N1_3 | ecosystem: Environmental > Terrestrial > Soil > Palsa > Peat permafrost | place: Sweden... | reverse complement strand
CGAGTGGTCCGGGCCGATGGGCGGCGCGCGTACCGCGTTCGAGTACAGGACCTACGATGAGCGTTCCGGCGGGGTCGTGGCGGTTTCCGGGGTGCGGGTGGCCGGGGCGGACGGGCGGGAGCTGGTCGCCCCGCTGCGGGTGAGCCTGGATCCGGACGGGGCGAACGGCGGGCGCAACTGGACCGGCTGCCCGCAGCACTGCGCCGACGGGGCCGACCGGCTGGCGCGCTCGGGGGACGCGGCTTACACGTACCGGGTGATGTGGGCGCAGGTGGGTACCGGGGTGCAGGCCGAGCGCACCTACAACGCCCTGCACCAGAAGACGGGCGAGACCTCGCGGGTGCGTGAGGGCGGGCAGGAGCGTGATGCCTCCCGCGTCGCCTACACCTACCCGGGTGTCTCGGCGGACCGGGTTCCGCCGGTGCAGGACGCTCCGGCCAACTACCAGACCCCCACCGGGTCGACCGTCACCACCGTCGACCCGGCCGACTCCTCCCGGACCCGCGAGGCGTCGGCGCGCAGCGAGTACGACGGCATGGGCCGTGCGGTGCTGCAGGAGGCCGGCGGGGTGCGCACCACCACGCAGTACGGGGCCAACTCGCAGCCCACCCGCACCGAGACCACGGATCTCGGGACCGGCGCGAAGCGGATCGTGGACAACACCCTGACCGGTGACGGCCGGGCGATCGCGCGGGCCGTGACCACGAGTGCCGAACCCGGTGCGGAGCCGGTGGTGGTGTCCACCGAGCGGTACACCTACCATGACGGCCAGTTGGCCGGGGAGGTCGCCCAGACCCGCACCACCGGCGCGGCGGGTGCGGACGGCGGCGATCCGGGCGAGGTGCGCACCGACCGCGCGATCGACCTGCGGCGCAACGCTGATGGTACGGGTACGCGCACGGACACGGTCACCGGTCCGGACCGGGTGCCCACCACCGCCGTCAGCGACCTGTCCACCGGTCGTGTGCTCTCGCAGAGGACCGGTGACGCGCCCGCTGCCACCGCCGACTACGACGTGGCGGGGCGGGTGGTGCGGACCACTGCCCCGGACGGGACGGTGACCACCACCGACTACCGGGTGGAGCAGGGCGGGACGAGGACGACCAGCACCCGTCAGTCCGACGGTCTGGCCACCCGCACCAGCACCGACGAGCTCGGGCGTCAGATCCGCACCGAGTCGAACTACCAGCCCGCTGAGGCGACGATCGGCGGTTGGCGCCAGACGTCCGCGGCCGGGTACGACACCTCCGGCCGCCAGGTTTCGAGCACGGATGCGGCGGGGCGGGCGACCACCACCGACTATGACGCGTACTCGCGCCCGTCGCAGGTCACCGGCCCGGACGGTACCCGCACCCGGAACCACTACGACGAGACCACCGGAACCACCACCAGCGCGCTGACCCCCGCCGGCGCCGACCGCGCCGCCGTGACCGGGAGCCAGACCGTGGACGAGAACGGCAACCCTGTCATCGTCGGGACGACGTACGGGGACGGTACCCCCGGCTCCCGCCAGGAGACCCGCTACGACGCCTTCGAGCGCCCCCTGGACTCCGAAGGCTCAAGCCCCTTCGCCGTCACCCACGACTACGGCCCCACCGGCGCGCCCTCCGGCGACACCGTCACCCACACCGGAGGGTCCACGGATCCCGCACCGGGCGGGGAGGTCCGGTCCGGGTACGCCCGCGACGCCCTGGGCAACACCACCGGCAAGACCCTGACCGGCGACGGGCAGGAGGCATCCGGCTGGCGCACCGCCTACGACACCGCCGGACGCGTCGTGCGGAGCACCGCGCCGGGTACCGACACCCCGGCCACGACTGCCTTCAACCCCGCCAACGCCCTGCCGGAGACCGTCGTCCGCGCCGACGGGAGCAGCGGCCACTACCGCTACGACGCGCTCGGGCGCGTCACCGAGTCCTGGTCGAGCCCGGCCGGGAACGGCGAGCAGCGCGAGAGCCACGTCAGGACCGGCTACGACGCGCTGACCGGGCAGGTAGCGGCGACCTGGTTCGCCGACGACGAGGCAGGCACCAGGATCAGCTACAGCTACAACCCGGACGGGTCGGTCAAGCAGCGTACCGACCCGGGCGGGAAGAGCACCGCGTACACCTACACCGACCTCGGACAGGTCCGCACCCTGACCGACCACACCGGCGCGGCGACCGAGTACACCTACGACCGGACCACCGGCCGTCTCACCGACGCCACCCAGACCCGCGACGGGAAGCAGCTGGCCACCGTCTCCTACACCTACGACGGGTCGGGCCGGCTGACCGCTGTCGACCGCGGCAACGGCGCAACCAGCCGGTACACCTACAACGACGCCGGCAAGGCCACCGGCGAGAAGCACACCGGCCCCGGCGGAACGCTCATCGCCGAACACGCCTACACCCACACGCCCGCGGGACAACAGGCCACCGACACGTCCACCGGCCCCGACGGGTCCAGGACTGTCACCGCCTACACCTACGACCAGTCGGGCCGCCTCACCGGCAGCCACCATACCCAGGGCCACACCCCCGGACAGGGCGAGCTGATCAGCAGGACGGCCTACGCCTACGACGTCGGCGGCAACCTCACCGGGCAGGCGGTCACCACCACCGCGGACGGGGCCGAGAAGACCACCACCACCGAATACGCGCACGACTCAGCCTCGCGCACCACGCATGTGACCGTCGACGGGCAGCGCGGTGAGCAGACCTACGACGCCGCCGGCCGCCTGACCCTGGCCGCCGACGGCACCCGCCACGCCTACAGCGCCTCCGGGCAACCGACCGGGAGCACCTCCCCCGACGGCACCACCGTGCGGACCACGTACACCCCCTCCGGTGAACGCGCCACCCAGACCACCACCGGTCCGGACGGTACCGTCCACACCCTGACCTATCACCCCGGCACCGAAACCGACCAGGACGGGGCCACCGCCACCTACATGATCGGAACCACCCGCGAGTCCCGGACTCTCACCGGCACGACCGGCCAGGATCAGGGCCCGGACACCGCCTACTACCTGACCGACCGGCACGGCGACAAGACCCACACCCTGGACCAGGACGGCAAGGTCACCGCGCACACCGCGTACACCGACTACGGCGCCCCCAGGGCCACGGCCGGCGGCTCGGGCGGCAGCGACCCGGGTGCCCGAGCCGGCGCGATCACCGCGAACCCCTACGGCTATGCCGGCGGCTACACCACCCCCATCGGCCACCAGGCCCTGGGCGCGCGCATGTACAACCCCTACACCTACGCCACCGGGGACCCGGTCAACTACACCGACCCCACCGGGCGGAGCCCGATAGGCGACTGGCTGAGCAAGGCGATCAACTGGCAGGGCCTGCCCTACCTCGACATCGGCATCGCCTTCGCCGCCGTCGGCATCACCCTCTACACCGGTGGCGCCGGCGCCCCCCTGGCCCTGGCCCTGATCGGCGCAGCCGCCACCCTGCCCTCCGCCGCCGACCAGATCGCCCGCGACACCACCGGCAACGGATTCCTCAACGACGAACAACGCCTCGGCTTCGCCATCGCCGGCGTCACCGGCGCAGGCGCGGACATCGTCATCGGCGGCGCCAGCACCTACAAAGCCGTCAAGGCCGCCAACGGAGGCGGGAGCGCAAGGGCGGTCCGCGCGGCCGCGCCTGTCGCGGCTGCCAGCAGCGTGCCGGCCGACGCTCCCACCGCCGGGCAGGTGACAGGGCTGTGGAACCGCGTCAAGGGGAATGTGCCGCAGGAGGTGCGCAACTCGGTCGACGAGGCCGCATTCGTCACGGCGTACGGTGACGGTTCGCTCTCAGAGGACGGCCACACGGTTTGGGGCATGGCCAAAGCGGAGGCCCGGGACACGCAGAACCCGCCAGGCGGGTTCGCGGAGGCCGAGGTGCTCCGGCTCTCCTCCGTCGCCGGTACCCCCGACGCGCAGCGTTACGCCGACCTGATCGAGGCCCAGCATGTCTACGACTACCTGGGCACCAAGCAGATGGACATGACGGTGCACCTGGTCGGCGCGGCAGGGGAATCCGGAATCCTGGCCGTCGGCGCGATGCAGATCGGCATCGGCAAGGCCTCGGTGGCGATCGCCCGGCAGATGGACACGATGCACACATGGCTCAAGGTCGTCGACCATCAGGGCGTCGTCGTCCTCGACAACGGCGGGCTCCTGCGCGCCATACTGACCCGCGACGCTCCCGTCGTCTAGCTTGACAGCACGGCGGCGTAGGCGCGGGGCGAGGATGGGACTGGAAGCCACGGTACCGTGGCAGTACGGGCCCCGGGCCCGGTGGGCCTACCGGGAGAGCTCGCTGACGAACCAGTCGATGTTCCCCCGGACCCGGTCGGCGCCGGGGTTGCCGCCCTCCAGCGCCCGCAGCGCGGCCTGGACCGCCTCCTGGTGCCGCCCGCTGTTGCCCAGGCAGACGGAGAGGAAGTCCCACGGCGCCCACCGGTAGTCGGCGTCCTGGACGAAGCCGTTGAACGGCCGGGAGCGGGCGGCGCTCGCCGCGCTGAAGAAGGGGACCGCGGCCACCCAGCGCTCGCGCGAGTAGTGGATCCGGCCGGCCGCCATCCATGCCTCCGGCCGGGCCGGCTCCAGCCGCACCGCCCTGAAGGCGGAGGCGAGGGCCTCCTCCTCGCGCCCGAGCGCGTCCAGGCACTGGGCCTGGGCGGTCAGCGCGTAGTAGCGCTCCCAGTCGGGACGGTCCTGGCCGAGGGCCTCGTCGTAGGCCTGCACCGCCTGCTCCAGGCGGCCGTTCTCGCGCAGTTCGTTGGCGAGGTAGAAGAGGGTGCGCGGCGAGCGGTCGCCCGCCTCGTACAGGTTGTTCAGGATGCGCAGGTTGCGGCCGGTGTCCCGGGCTGCCTGGGCATCGGTGCGGCGGTGCTCGACGACCGCCTCGGGCTCCTCCCGGAGCCGGAGGCCGACGATGTCGACCACCTCGTGCACCGCGCCCTGCCAGCGCAGCCGCTGGTCCCGACGGAAGACGCGTTCGCGTACGACGGTGAAGCTGCACTGGCCACGGGCGTCGAAGGCGTAGTGATAGGGCGTCATGATCGCGTCCAGTTCCGCGCCGCCGTCGCCCCGCAGCCCGTCCAGGATGGTGCGGAACGCCTGCTGCGCGGCGGGCTGGACCCGGTCGTCCGCGTCCAGCCAGACGACCCAGTCGCCGGTGCAGGCTTCCAGCGAGGCGTTCCGCGCGGCGGCGAAGTCGTCCGTCCAGGGCACCTCGATCACCCGGGCCCCGGCGTCCGCCGCCACCTCCCGTGTGCGGTCGCTGCTCCCGGTGTCCGCGACCACCAACTCGTCGCAGAACGACCGGGCGTCCTCCAGGACGGCCGCCAACGACTCTTCTTCATCCTTGACGATCATCGACAGCGAAACGTGTGGCATGCGGCTGATTCTGCGCCCGGCCTCCGCGCGGGCCGCGGTGCGCAACGCCCGACGCGTGCGGAACTCCCCCGAAGAGACCACAGTCAGACGGTACGGTTCGCGTGCGCAGACCGTCAGGCACCTGAACGCTTACACGCCACAAGCCTCAGAATGCGAAGTGGTGTTGACGCTGAAATCGTTCCCGACGTGGGCTTCCATTTCGAAGCAGTCCCGCTTTTCGACCCCATCCAGGTCGAAGAACTGCACGCTCGCGGAGACGCCCCCAAACGCACTGTTCTTCATATCCACCCTGATGCGGCCGACGGGCACACCCCTGACATTGGTGGTCGCGAAGGTCGCGAAAACGTGGTTCGGATTGAACGGACCCGGGTTCTTCACTTCAAAGTACAAACGGCCCCCAATGGTCAGGATACTGCCCACTGGAGGGACGCCTTCGTTCGGCCCGACTACGGCGGTGAGGGTGAATCCGTTCTGGGCACGCCTGAACAGCCCGACCCGCCTGCTATCCAGCGCTTCGGGACCGGAACCGGCTTCATTGACCTGAGTGGAGCTGGTGGACGTGGAGTTGATCTCGGCTGCACCCGTGGCCAGGCCGTTCGCCGAGCTGGTGATCGCGTCGGCATTGCCACTCGGACCGTCGCCGGCACTCGCAGAGCCCGTCGTCGCAGCTACAGCGAGAACCGTTGCGGACAGGAGGAGGAACGGGCGCATGGCTGGATCCTATCTTTCGACGAGCACATCACGATTGAATTTCGATGCAGATCATACCGAAAGCAACAATCAGATCAATGCATTGACAGGAGCGGCAAACGGGTGATGCCGCGGCGGCCGACCAGCGGATCGAGCGGCTGCGGCAGGCATTGCCCTCGCGCTTCCCTGCGGCGGGCCGCCCGACTGGTGGTCGCGTAGCGATTGATGGCTCTGAACAGCGAGAATACGGATCACTGACGGGCAGGTCCGTGCTCGGCTCGGCGGATCTGATCTGATCTGATCTGACGGAAATTTACCCAGGTTCAAAAGGTGTCGAGGCCAGGCCTGGATTCATCGCATACGAATGCCTGGGGCGTGCCCGGGGCCGAGGGCGGGTCTCGATGGAGCAGCAACGGGCGTGACGACTGGCGGCTACAGATACCCGCGCTTAGCTTCAGGTGAAGTGATCACCCATTTCTGGCCCGGGCAAGGGCATCGACGGGAGCGTCTGCGGTTCCGAACGCGATCAAACGGGTGACTCGATCCAACTCCTCAGGAGGGTTTTCATGCTCGGTAGGCATACGTCAGTCCCGAGGGTGCTGCGACGGCAGAGACCCCGATCGGCTCCCCTGGCCGGCAGGTGGTGGACCCTGGCCTGGGCCCGACTGGCACTGTCCGCGTCGTTGAGCCTTTTCGGCCTGCAGCTTGTCCTCGCGGCACCCGCGGTAGCCGCAGGTGGAACGTTCGCCTACGTCGCCACTCAAAGCTCAAACAGCTTGCAGGTGATCAATGCAGCCACCAATACCGTCACCGCCACCATCCCCGTCGGCACCGCACCCACCGCGGTGGCGGTCAGCCCGGACGACTCCACCGCATACGTCACCAACAGCAACTCCAACACCGTGTCGGTGATCAACACGGCTACCAACACCGTCACCACCACCATCCCCGTCGACCTCGGCCCCGCAGGAGTGGCGTTCAACCCGAACGGCGCCACCGCATACGTCACCAACGAGGAGAACTCCACGGTGTCGGTGATCAACACGGCTACCAACACCGTCGCCACCACCTTCGTCGTCGGCAACAACCCCACCGCAGTGGCGTTCAGCCCGAACGGCGCCACCGCATACATCACCAACGGCTTTAACGAAGTGTTGGTGATCAACACGGCTACCAACAGCATCACCTCCAGCATCCCCGTCGGCACCGCACCCACCGCGGTGGCGTTCAGCCCGAACGGCGCCACCGCATACGTCACCAACAGCCTCTCAAACACCGTGTCGGTGATCAACACGGCTACCAGCACCGTCACCGCCACCATCCCCGTCGGCACCGCCCCCGAAGCGGTGGCAGTCAGCCCGGGCGGCGCCCTCGCATACGTCACCAACAACGGCTCAAACACCGTGTCGGTGATCAACACGGCTACCAGCACCATCACCGCCACCATCCCCGTCGGCACCGCCCCCGAAGGGGTGGCATTCAGCCCGGGCGGCACCCTCGCATACGTCACCAACAACCTCTCAGGCAATATGTCGGTGATCAACACGGCTACCAACGCCGTCACCACCACCGTCACCGTCCATGCCCTTCCCACTGGGGTTGCCACGGCCAAAGTTCCGAACCTGGTCACGGGGACTGCCACCTGCCCCAGTGGCACTGCCATCACTGGTGGCGGATATCAGCAGAGCAGCGGCGCTGCCCCGGTCTCGGTGATCGCCAGCCGCCCGGTCGGCAACACCTGGCAGGTACTCGCGGACAACCAGGGCTCTGGGACCGCCAGCGCCACCATCACCCCCTACGCGGTATGCGGCTCGTGAAGCGAACGTGGATTCCCCGGGAACACCGTCAGCCGTCGCCTACCGGCGTGCATGGACAGGTACCTCGCATCCACCGGCCACAACCTAGGAGAAAGACACCGTGAGACTTCACCCGCTGGGACCTGTTCCCCGACGTAGCCTGCACCTGGCCGCCGGTAGCGCCGCGACATTGATCGCCGCTGTGCTGTTCACCGGCATCGCCGCCCCAGAGGCCAGTGCTACCACGCATCTTGGCACCGTGCCGCATAGCCCCTGCCAGGGCCCGCTCTGCTGGCTCATCGGCCCCCCTGGCCCCACCGGCCCCACTGGCCCCACTGGCCACACCGGGGCCACGGGCGCCACTGGCGCCACGGGGGCAACGGGCCCCACTGGCGCCACCGGCCATACCGGGGCCACCGGCCCAACCGGAGCCACGGGGGCAACCGGCCCCACAGGCCTGACAGGTGCCACCGGCCCCACCGGCCCCACAGGCCTGACAGGTGCCACCGGCCCCACGGGCCCCACAGGCCTGACAGGTGCCACCGGCCCCACGGGCCCCACAGGCCTGACAGGTGCCACCGGCCCCACGGGGGCTACGGGGACAACCGGCCCAACCGGAGCCACGGGTGCTACCGGGCCCACTGGAGCCACAGGCGTGACCGGCCCCACCGGAGCAACCGGCGCCACGGGGGCAACCGGCGCTACCGGGGCAACCGGTACCACGGGTGCTACCGGCCCCACCGGAGCAACGGGTGCAACCGGACCCACCGGGAACAACGGCGCCACCGGCGCCACAGGCCCGACCGGAGCCGACGGTGCCACAGGGGCAACCGGCCCCACCGGAGCAACCGGCGCTACCGGCGCCACAGGTGCAACCGGCGCAACTGGCGCAACCGGCGCTGATGGAGCCACCGGGGCTACAGGTGCAACAGGCCCCGCCGGAACTGACGGTGCCACCGGCGCCACGGGTCCGACTGGAGCCACCGGAGCTACCGGAGCCACCGGGGCCACCGGTCCTGTGGGCCCGGTCAGTACCACTATCGTGACAGGGACTCCGGTGGTGGCCCTGCCGAATCCGCTCTTCTAACCCATCCAGCTATGGGTACTTCGCCAAGTCTGGGAGTTCGTGGCTGAAGTGTTCGCGTCGGGATGCGCGGGGTGGGGTGACCACCCTGCGCGTGCTGGCGGTGCCGGTGGTGGACCCGATGGTGTGGGTGAGCGACGACGTCTCGTTCCCCAAGGGGCCCAAGGGGGGGTCGGGGTGGCACCGCAGTGGTACGGGGCGCTGGGCAAGCAGTCCACCTGCCGGGGCGCCGTCAGCCTCCACGCTGTCGGCGACACGGCCTCCGTGCAGATGTCCTGGCACCTGTTGCATGACGACCCTGAACAGGCGGGACACCGCGCGAAGCGGCAGTTGGCCCTGGACCTGATCGACGAGGCCATGGGTGGGGGCCCGGAGCCGAGGGGGATCGTCGCCGACGCCGGCTGCAGGTAGAACACCGCGTTCCGCCAGGGTCTGGCCGGGCGGGCCCGGACTTCGTCCTGGTCGTGCGCTCCGATGAGTCCGCGCGCCCGCGCGATGCAATCCCCGGCGCACCACACCGCCTGCCCGCTACCCGCACGAACCCGCTGCCGCTCAGGGCCCTGGCCACCGAGGGCGGCCAGGCGGCGGCCCGGCGGCGGCCCGCCGCCGGGCGCCCGGGACGGGCACTGCCCACGGCCGCACCGCTGTGCGAACGGCCCACCAGCGGGCAGGACTCCCCGGTTGCCGGTAGGCAGGCCACCGCAACAGTGAGGCTCCTCAGTCCCGTTCGATTCCCTGCCGCGTCCTTTTCCCACGTCGAATCTAGGGATCATCCCTAGGGCCGGTCGACGGGGGTGAGTGGTTTGGTGAATGGACAAAGTTGTTTCAGGCGAGGAGTGATTTCGATGTCTGGTGTCTTCAGTTCGGACCACGGTATGCCGAGGACTCTGGCGCGCTGGGGGCTGGCGGGTGTGATGGGGGTGACGTTGCCGTGGGTGGCGGATATCGGTACGGCGTTCGGTGATACGCGGTCGTCGGCGGCGGCTGGGGGTGCCGGATCGCTGGTGGGAGCGCTGGGTTCACTGGGCGGGATGATTGACGACCGGACGGGTCAGGTGAGGTTCGGGGTTGCGCTGGGTGAGGTCTCGGGCCCGGCGGGTTCGGGGCTGGGGTTGGAGGCGCGGTTCTCGCAGGGGCTGGCGTGGGAGGGGGTGGACCGGTTCGGGTTGGGTGCGGGTTGGTCGTGGGGGCTTCCGTTTGTGGATGTGGAGCGGGGCAAACTGGTCCTGCCGTCGGGTGAGTTCGGGCTGGACGACAAGGCGGCGTCGGGTCTTCGGGACTACAAGCTGAAGGATGTGCGGTTCTCGGTGTCCGGGGGTTCGAGTCCGGTGCAGCATGCGTATGTGCTGGAGTCGGTGAAGGACGGTTCGAAGCACTACTTCGATGCGGCCGGAGATCCGGTCGCGGTTGCGGATCGGTTCGGGCACACCTCGGTGCTGTCATGGCAGGTGGTCAACGGTGAGCACCGGTTGACCGGGGTGACCGGGGCGTGGGGTGCCAAGTTGTCAGTGGTGTATGCGGGTTCGAAGGTGACGGTGACCAAGCCTCAGCGTTCGGGCCAGCAGGCTGCGCCGTCTTCAGTGATCACGCTCGCGCAGGGGCGGGTGACGTCGGTGACGGACGCCGCGGGTCAGAAGACAGCGGTGGAGTGGACTTCGCCGCAGGGCGCGCGCGGCCTGGTGGTGCCGTCTGTGGTCATCTCCCCGACGGGGGCGCGTACGGAGTTCGAGTACCGGACCTACGAGGAGCGCTCGGGCGGGGTGGTGGCGGTTTCGCGGATGCAGGTGCTCGATGCGCAGGGCAGGACCTTGGTCGGCCCGGTGAGCGTGAGTCTGGACCCTGACGGGGCGAACGGCGGGCGCAACTGGACCGGGTGCCCGACGTACTGTGCGGACGGCACGGATCGGCTGGCGCAGTCGGGAGACGGGTCGTTCACCTATCGGGTCATGTTCTCGCAGGCGGACGGCCAGCAGGTGGAGCGGACGTACAACGCCCTGCATCTGCAGAAGAGCGAGGTGTCGCGGGTCAAGGCGGGTGCGCAGGCCAAGGATGTGTCCCGGGTGGAGTTGGAGTATCCGGGGCAGAAGGCGGACGGCGCGCCGCCGAAGGTCATGGACGCACCGGCGAACTATCAGACTCCCTCGTCCTCCACAGTGGTGACGATCGATCCGGCGGATCCGTCCCGCACCCGTAGTTCCAGTGCGCGGGCGCAGTTCGACGAGATGGGCCGCCAGGTCACGCAGGAGCAGGCGGGGCTGGTGACGAGCACGCAGTACGGGGCGAACTCGATCCCGGTCCGCACCGAGACCCGGGACACCGGTTCCGGGGCACGCCAGATCGTGGAGAACACCCTGACCGGCGACGGCAAGGCCGTGGCGAGCACCACGGTCAAGGCCTCGGACGGCAAGGGCGAGCCGCGGACGACGTCCACGACCAGTTTCGAGTACCACACCGGTGAGCTGGCCGGTGAGGTGAGCAAGACCGTCTCCACCGGCGACGCCTCCGCCCCGGGCGGGGATCCCGGCCCTGCGACGACCACGACGCGGACGGCGATCGCCAAGGACGCCAAGGGCGTCGGGCAGCGCACCGACACGGTGACCGGACCCGACGGGGTGACCAGCAGCACGGTCTCGGACCTGGCCAGCGGCACGCCGCTGTCGACGAAGACCGAGGGCCGGGGCGAGGAGAGTACCCAGTACGACATCGCCGACCGGCCGGTCCGCTCCACCGGCGCGGACGGCACGGTCACCCGTACCGACTACCAGGTCGCGGACACGGGCGCGTCCACGACGGTGACGCGGGAGACGGACGGGTTCGCGATCCGCAACAACACGGACCAACTCGGCCGGGAAGTCAGTACGGAGAGCAACTACGAACCGTCGGGTGATCGGATCGGTGCGTGGCGGCAGATAGCCGCCGCGACGTACGACACCTCGGGCCGGCAGAACTCCAGCACCGATGCCGCGGGCCGGGAGACCCGGACCGAGTTCGATGCCTGGGGCCGGCCTGCCGTGACCACGGAACCGGACGGCACCCGTACGCTCGCGTCCTACGACGACGCGGCGGGGACCTCGACCAGTGCCCTGGTCCCGCCGGGCCAGGACACCCCGGCGGCCAGTTCGACGCAGACCGTCGATGAGCAGGGCAACCCGGTCAAGACCGAGACCGCGTACGGCGACGGCACGCCCGGCAGCCGAACCGAGACGCAGTTCGACGCGTTCGGCAAGCCCCTCAAATCCCAGGGCCATGACGGGTTCGATGTGGTGCACGCCTACACCCCGGCCGGGGTGCCCGCCACCGACACTCTCGTCCCGCAGGGCCCGGGCGGGGCGCAGACCACGGCTGAGTACAGCGCTGACGCGTTCGGCAACAAGACCCGGAAGGACCTGAACCAGGGCGGGGCCACCACCAGTGGGTGGACCTCGGTGTTCGACGCGGCCGGCCGGTCCAAGACGCTGACCGCTCCCGGCGGCGGTACCTCGGCCTTCGGCTACAACGCCGCCACCGGCCTGGTCGAGTCGGTCACCCGTCCGGACGGCAGCACCGTGCACCAGCGCCACGACGGCCTCGGGCGCGGCATCGAGGCCTGGACTTCCCCGGCGGGCGCGCCGCAGACCCGACAGGAGCACACCCGCACCAGCTACGACCCGCTGACCGGGAAGGTCTCCGCGGTCTGGTTCGCCGGGGACGAGCAGGGCTCGAAGACGAGCTTCGTCTACCTGCCCGACGGATCGGTCAAGGAGCGGGTGGACCCCGGCGGCAAGAAGACCGTGTTCACCTACACCGACCTGGGTCTGCTGGCGTCGGTCACCGACCACACCGGCGCGAAGACCGCCTACACCTACGACCGGAAGACCGACCGGATGACCGGTGCCGTGCAGACGCGCGACGGCAAGGAGCTCGCGCGGGTCTCGTACGCCCATGACGCGCTGGGCCGGCTCACCTCGATCGACCGGGGCAACGGCGCCCGCACCGAGTACACGTACAACGACGCGGGCCGGGTCACCGGCGAGAAGCACACCGCGCCCGGCGGTGCCGTCATCGCGCAACACGCCTACACCCACACCAACGACGGGAAACTCGCCACCGACGTGGCCGACACGGACGGGGTGCGGACCGCGACCGCCTACACGTACAACGCTCACGGCCGCCTGACCTCCTCGCACGTGACCGAGGGCAGCACCCCCGGTCAGGGGACCCTGGTCAGCAAGGCCGACTACACCAACGACCTGGCGTCCAACGTCACCGAGACACGGACCACCACCCGCGGCGCGGACGGCAAGGAGACCACCAAGGTCGTCAGCTACAAGCACGACCCGGCCTCACGCACCACCACCGTCACCACCGACGGCGTGGAGGCCGCCCAGACCTACGACCAGGCCGGACGGCTGACCAAGGCCGCCGACGGCACCACCCACACCTACAACACCACCGGCCAGCTCACCCGGACGACCGGGCCCGACGGCACCACCGTCACCACGGCCTACAACCCCCTGGGCGAACGCGCCACCCAGACCACCGCCACAAAGGACGGAGACAGCAACACCCTGACCTACCAACCCGGCACCGAGACCGACCAGACCGGAACCACCACCAACCACCTGACCGGGCAGACCCTCGAATCCCGCACCCTCACCGGGCCCGACGCCCAGCCGCACACTGCCTACTACCTGACCAACCGTCACGGCGACAAGACCCACACCCTCGACCAGAAGGGCGCCACCACCAGCCGCACCACCTACACCGACTACGGAACCCCCACGACAACTCCCGGCACCGGCAGCTCCCTCCCGCGCACCGGCGCGATCGGCGAGAACCCCTACGGATACGCCGGCCAGTACACCACCCCCACCGGCCACCAGCCCCTCGGCAACCGCTGGTACAACCCGAAGGCCGCGGCATTCACCACCCCGGACACCCCCGCCGCCGGAATGCTCAACCCCTACACCTACACCACCGGCGACCCGGTCAACCAGGTCGACCCCACCGGCACAAATCCCATGGGGAACTGGCTCAGCAAGGCCCTGGAATGGGAAGGACTGCCCTACCTCGACCTCGCCCTGGCCGCCGCCGCGGTCGGCATCACCCTCTACACCGGAGGCGCCGGCGCACCGTTCGCCCTGGCCATGCTCGGCATGATGGCCACCCTGCCCGCCGCCGCCGACCAGATCGCCATCGACTCCACCGGCGCGGGATTCCTCCCCGGCGACGTACGCACCGCCTTCACCATCGCGTCCATCGCCGGTGCCGGGGCCGACATCGCCATCGGCGCCACCACCGCTGCCAACAAGGTCTTCAAGAGCTACAAGCTTCCGGACGCAGTCATGGAGGGTCCCGCCCCGGCCGCCCGAGCCGCTCTGGGAGGCGCCGCCCCGGCCGCCGGAACCCTGAACACGCTGGCCAAGTCCGTTCTGGAAGGCGCAGCCCCGGCCGCCACCGGAACCCTGAACACGCTGGCCAGGTCCGTCCCCAACCTCCCCCAGCCGCCCTCAGCGAACCAGCTCCTGAAGATGTACCACTTCTTGATCAAGGACAAGATTCCCGCGGAGATGGCGGCCAAGATCGACACGACGGCATTCCGCAACGCCTACCGTGACGGCTACACGCCGGCCAAGTATGTGGACCCCTACCTCCTCACCGCGGAGAGCGCGGGGGGTGGTACGGCCGCCGGGCGGGCCGGCATGGGGAAGACTGAGCTCATCATCGAGGCTTCGCTCTTCATGGGGTCCAAGAAGGCGTTCGTCCTCATCGAACTCGGCAACGACGTCGACGCACAGGCGATCGGACATATGAAAGACGCCTTCGATTACAGGGCCCTGCGCAAGCTGTCCAAGAGCAACGACGCCGTCGACCCGTCGATTGGCGCCAAGTACGCCCAACCCAGTGGCTCCAGTGCCGACATCACGAATTCCGGCTTCTTCAAGCCCCCGACCATTCTCAACCAGAGTTGACGTACACGTGACGGTGGCCCGCTGATTGATCAGCGGGCCACCGTCACGCCGCGGCGGGATTGAACGTCGGGGAGGCCACCCGAACCCGGGCGGACCCGTCACCGGTTCCGACCGCGGCGACGGTCAGGGACGTCCAAGCGCGCGGCTCGGCGCTCCGTGCTCGTGCACGAGAGGCGAAGCCACAGCGGGCTCGGTGTCCGCAGCGTGAGCCTGAGCCGGGCGCTGCGGTTCCGGCAGGGCGTCCATCCGGACGATGTAGGCGTAGCCGCCTCCATCACCGACCTGCCGTACCACCAGCTCGTCGGACAGGGCCTCGGCGACCTCCAGGCCGCGTCGCCCCACACTCTCCGGCTCCGCCCAGTCCGACGGGCGAGCCGGCCGGAGAGCGAAGACAACCCCGACAGGGCACTTCGCGATCTCCAGGAACACCGACCCGGCCCCGTGTTCGACCGAGCTGGCGATCAGCTCCCCGAGCACAATGTCGAACTCGTCGACCAGCGGCGTCCGATCCAGCTGCCAGATCGCCAGCTGACGGCGGGCGACGTCACGGGCTGCCGCCTCCCCCGCTGCGGGGTCGGAAAGGTACCAGGTCAGGGCGACACCCAGCACGCCGCACATCGGCGGCAGCGGACAGATCAGATCCTGCGCAGATCGCTGGGTTCCGGTCTGGGATTGCTTCGTCATGGGGTGATCCCTTGTTCCCGGTAGAAGTTCGGCCTTCAGCATTCAGTCCACTCCCGCCCCAGGCCCGAGGGATCGGGGAAACCCCCCAGACTGCCGAATCCGCCCCGGTCCGGCGCGGCGCACGGAACCCCGGGGTGGGACGACGGGACGAAACGCCCTCCTAGGGAGTCTGCCGGGGGTGCTGCCCATGGACGGACGGGTTTCATGGTGGGTGTTGTTGCACTGCGGCAATCTCCTTTGGAGGCATCCCATGTCACGCCGTTCTCGTCGCACTCGTGCCCACCGGACCACTGGCCGGGCACCCGGCCTGTCGACCGCCCCCACCCCGGCGCTGCCCGAAGCGCCGGCCGCGGCGGCGCGGCGGCACGGACGGCTCATGCGCCATGGGGCCATGGCAGGGCTGGCCTGTGTGATGGGGGTGGCGGTCTCCGGACTGGGGGAAATGCTGGTGGCGACGAAGGCCGCCGCTGTCGCGGGAGCGAATGCCGGAGGCTCGGGATCGCTGGCGGGGGCGATGGGGTCGCTGGGCGGGCTCGTGGACGAGCGCACCGGCCAGGTGTCGTTCGCGGTGCCGCTCGGCGCGGTGACCGGCCCGGCCGGTTCCGGCTTTGGGGTGCAGGCTCAGTTCTCGCAGCTGCAGGCGTGGTCGGGGGTGGACCGCTTCGGGCTGGGGGCCGGCTGGTCATGGGGGACGCCGTTTGTGGACGTGGAGCGCGGCAAGCTGGTGCTCCCCTCGGGGGAGTACGGGCTGGACGACAAGGCGGCATCCGGGCTGACCGACTACCGGCTCGGGGACGTGCGGTTCACCGATACCGGCGGGTCCGATCCGGTCAAGCACGCCTACCAGCTCGAATCGATCAAGGACGGATCACGCCTGTTCTTCGACGCCAACGGTGACCCGGTGGCGGCCCAGGACCGGTTCGGGCACACCACCACGCTCACCTGGCAGCAGGTCAACGGCAAGCACCGGCTGGCCTCGGTCACCGGCCCGCTGGGCGCGCGGCTCACCGTGGCCCACTCCGGCTCGAAGATCACCGTGACCTCCCCTGCCGCCACCGGACAGGACCAGGGCGCCGCCAGTGTGGTGCAGCTGTCCGGCGGACGGGTCGAGTCCATGACCGACGCCGCGGGAAACCGCACGGTGGTGCAGTGGACCAACCCGATGGGTGACGCCGGGCTGGTCGCGCCCGCCGCCGTCACGTCCCCGACCGGGGCCCGCACCTCGTTCGAGTACCGGACCTACGACCAGCGCTCCGGCGGAATCGTCGCCGTCTCCCGGGTCCAGGTCACCGGTGAGGGCGGCCGGGAACTGGTGGCGCCGATGACGGTCAGCCTGGATCCGGACGGGGCGAACGGCGGGCGCAACTGGACCGGCTGCCCCGAGCACTGCGCCGACGGTACCGACCAGCTCGCCCGGTCCGGCGACGCCGGCTACACCTACCGGGTGCTGTGGGAGCAGCAGGGCACCCGGCAGCAGGACGAGCGGACCTACAACGCGCTGCACCAGAAGACCGGGGAAACCTCCCGCATCCGCGACGGCGGGCAGCACCGCGAGGTGAGCCGCGTCGGATTCAGCTACCCCGGGGTGACCGCGGACCGGGTCCCGCCGGTGCAGGACGCCCCGGCGAACTACCAGACCCCCAGCGGGTCCACCATCACCACCGTCGACCCGAAGGACCCCTCCCGTACCCGTGAGGCCGCGGCCCGCACCTCGTACGACAGTCTCGGCCGGGTGACCAGCCAGGAAGCCGGCGGGGTGCGCACCACCACGGAGTACGGCGCGAACTCCCAGGCGACCCGCACGGAGTCCACCGACCTGAAGACCGGTGCGCAGCGGGTCGTGGAGAACAGCCTCACCCCTGACGGCAAGGCCATCGCCGAGAGCGTGACCCGCGCCGCCGAACCCGGCGCGGAGCCGGTGGTCGTCTCGACCGATCGCTACCGCTACCACGACGGACAGCTCGCCGGAGAGGTCGCCGAAGTCCGCACCACCGGCACCGAGGGGGCCAAGGACGACCCGGGGGAGGTCGTTTCCGAGCACACCACCGACCTGCGCACGGACGCCCCCGGGCTGGGAACGCGCACCGACACGGCCACCGGCCCGAACCAGGTACCGGCCACCACCGTCACCGATCTCGCCACCGGCCGTGTCCTGTCCCAGAAGGTCGGCGAGGCCCCCCAGTCCACCGCCGAGTACGACAAGGCCGGGCGGGTCGTGAAGACGACGGGTGCGGACGGCTCCGTCACCACCGTCGACTACCAGGTCGAGCCCTCCGGGACGACGACCACCACCACCCGCCAGAGCGACGGCATGGCCACCCGCACCCACAGCGACGAGCTCGGCCGGACCGTGGCCACCGAGTCGAACTACCGTCCCTCCGACGGCAGGATCGGCGACTGGCGGCAGACCTCGGCCGCCGGGTACGACTCCTCCGGGCGCCAGACGTCGAGCACCGATGCCGCCGGGAAGGCGACCACCACCACGTACGACGCGTACTCGCGCCCGTCGATGGTCACCGGTCCGGACGGCACCCGCTCCGAGAACCGCTACGACGCGGTCGCCGGCGCCACCACCAGCGCCCTGATCCCCGCCGGCCAGGACACCCCGAGCGTGACCAGCAGCCAGAGCGTGGACGAGAACGGCAACGCGGTGGCCGTGGAGACCGCCTACGGCGACGGCACCCCCGGTTCCCGTCAGGAGACCCGCTACGACGCCTTCGGGCGTCCCCAGGGCTCCAAGGGCACCAGCCCGTTCACCATCGAACACCAGTACGGTCCCGCCGGGGCCTCGTCCGGCGACACCGTCACCTACACCGGGCAGTCCGACCAGGGCGCGGGGCAGGTCCGGTCCGCGTACGACCGCGACGCCCTCGGCAACACCACCGGCAAGACCCTGACCGAAGGCGGCCAGAACGCCGCCGGATGGCACAGTGCCTACGACACCGCCGGACGCGTCACCAAGACCACCGCACCCGGCACCGGCACCCCGGCGGCAAGCTCCTACAACTCCGCCAACGGTCTGGCCGAGACCGTCACCCGCGCGGACGGGGCCAGCGGGCACTACCGGTACGACGCCCTGGGCCGCGTCACCGAGAGCTGGTCCTCCCCCGCCGGACAGCCCGACGCCCGCGACGGGCAGGTCAGGACGGCCTACGACCCGCTCACCGGCGGAATCTCGGCGACCTGGTTCGCCGCGGACGAGGCCGGCACGAAAACCAGCTACAGCTACAACCCCGACGGCTCGGTCAAGCAGCGCACCGACCCCGGCGGCAAGACCACCGCCTACACCTACACCGACCTCGGACGGATCGCCACCGTCACCGACCACACCGGCGCGGTGACCACGTACAGCTACGACCCGACCACCGGCCGGACCACCGGTGCGGCCCAGGCCCGCGACGGACAGCGGCTGGCCACCGTCTCCTACGCCTACGACGGCTCGGGACGCCTCACCACCGTCGACCGCGGCAACGGCGCGACCAGCCACTACACCTACGACGACGCCGGGCAGACCACCGGTGAGAAGCACACCGGCCCCAACGGCACGCTGATCGCCGAACACAGCTACACCCACACCCCCGACGGCAAGCTCGCCACCGACGTGGCGTCCGGGCCGGACGGGGCCAAGACCGCGGCCGCCTACAGCTACGACCGGGCCGGACACCTGACCGGCAGCCACCAGACCCGGGGAGAGACCCCCGGGCAGGGCGAACTGATCGGCAAGACCGCCTACAGCTACGACCTGGCCGGCAACCTCAGCGGACAGACCAGCACCACCGCCACCGACGGGAAGGAGAAGACCAGCACCACCACCTACCGGCACGACACGGCCTCCCGCACCACGCAGATCACCGTGGACGGCCAGACCAAGGAGCAGACCTACGACGCCGCGGGCCGGCTGACCCAGGGCGCGGACGGCACCCGGCACGCCTACAACACCAGCGGCCAGCCCACCACGACCACCACCCCCGACGGCACCACCGTCGAGACCGCCTACAGCCCCTCGGGCGAGCGCGCGACCCAGACCACCACCGGCCCGGACGGCACCCGGCACACCCTGACCTACCACCCCGGCACCGAGACCGACCAGGACGGGGCCACCGCCACCTACCTGATCGGCCACACCCGCGAAACCCGGACCCTCACCGGTGCCGGCCAGGACCAGGGCCAGCAGACCGGCTACTACCTCACCGACCAGCACGGCGACAAGACCCACACCCTCAACCAGAACGGCGGGACCACCAGCAGCACCACCTACACCGACTACGGAACCCCCACCACCACCGCCACGGCCGGACAGGACGCCGCCCCCGCGGCACGGGCCGGGGCGATCACCGAGGACCCCTACGGCTACGCCGGCCAGTACACCACCCCCACCGGCCACCAGACCCTGGGCACCCGCCTCTACAGCCCGGCCGCCGCGGCCTTCACCACCGCCGACGCACCCACCGCCGGCATGCTCAACCCCTACACCTACGCCACCGGCGACCCCGTCAACTACTCCGACCCCACCGGCCGGAGCCCCGTCGGCGACTGGCTCGAAAAAGCCCTGACCTGGGAGGGACTGCCCTACCTGGACATCGCCATCGCCTTCGCCGCGGTCGGCCTGACCCTCTACACCGGCGGCGCCGGCGCCCCCCTGGCCCTGGCCATGATCGGCGCGGCCGCCACCCTGCCCTCCGCCGCCGACCAGATCGCCCGCGACACCACCGGCGACGGCTTCCTCAGCGGCAACTGGCGCCTGGGCCTGGCCGGCGCCAGCGTGGTCGGCGCCGGCGCCGACATCGTCATCGGCGGCGCCAGCACCTACAAGGCCGTCAAGGCCTACAACGCCGAAAAGGCCGCGACGCGTGCCGCCGCCGCGGCTCCGGCAGGTGCGCACGCCGCGACCGCGGCAGCGGTCGCACCGGCCGCCGCGGTCCTCGACGACACCCCCAGCGCCGACTCCCTCGTCGACCTGTACCAGCGCGTCAAGCACCATGTTCCGCCGAAGCTGCAGAACGCCGTCGACGAGGCCGCGTTCCGGCAGGCCTACGGGAACGGCGAGCTCTCGGAGCTGGGACAGAACACCTGGCCCGTGATCAAGGCGGAGTACGCCAACCCCCAGGCTCCCAAGGCGGCCGACGGCGGAGCGCTCGGGGAGGCCGTGACGATTCCGTTCGACGCGGAGCGGCACGGGGACCTGGTCGCCACCGACAACGCCTTCCAGTACCTGGGAGTGAAGAAGCAGGACATGGCCGGTACGCAGAACATCGCCGGAAACCAGAGGGACGTACTCATGGGGGTCGTGGACGACGTCGATCCGACGGTACCTCTCCGCGACATGTACAACGCCTTCGGTGCTGCCGTCCCCGGCCTGATGAAGAACGCCGGCATCTCGACCACCGAGTGGGTCAAGGTCCTCGACCCGAACGGCGTCACGGTCTTCCACAACGGCACCGTGCTCCGCGGTTTCCTGAACGTCGGCTGACCCCCGACGTCGCCGCGACCCCGGCGACCGCCGACTAGGGACTTGCCCGGGGGTCCGGCCGGCCGCACCGCGCGACGGTGGATACAGAGCGGCAACCGCCGCACGGTTCCCACCGGAGCCCCGCAGCAGCCGAGCCCCCGGAGCCCGCCGCACCCCAGGAAGGAAAGCCCATGCGTACCACTTCCGAGAAGCGTCGCCGGTCCGGACCGCGCCGCCGGCAGATGGCGGCCGTGGGCACCCTGCTCACATGCGCCGTCGTGGCCACCGCGGTGCCGTCCTCGGCGTCCGCGGCGACCACGGTGTCCGCGACCGACCCGACCTACCAGGTGGACGTGGTCAACTACGCCGGGACCGACGTCAAGGTGCGGTTCTTCTACGGCTCCGGCGAGCACCAGGGCGACGTCACCTCCGACGACTACGGACCGGCGTTCGGCAACGCGAAGAAGCTGCCCACCGGCGAGGCGGTGACGCTCGGCAGCGGGTCGTTGAGCCCGGTCTTCGGCTACCAGACCGCCAAGGGCAGCTACGACAACGGCTACTGGGTGGAGGTCACGCGCGGCGACGACCCGAACGACCGGACGGTGGCCAAGCTCTACCGCTGGAACCCGGGCGAGAAGCCGCCGGGGGTCACCGAGCAGTCCGGTTCCGGGCTGAAGGTGCAGACGATGTACGAGCCCAAGCAGAACGGGTTCGCCGATGACAAGACCCGCATCATGATCACCGACGCCCGCGGCCAGACCGACGCGACCTGGGGCGACGCCTCGTGGCCCTACCCGGGACCGTGGGCCCTGGACACCAGGATCGGCTCGGACAACGGGGGCTGGAAGAACCTCGACGCGAGCTCGAAGCAGTGGCAGCTGACCAGCCTGCAGCCCAACGCCGACTACTGGTTCCGGTGCTACGACGAGAACCTCTCCCGTCTCGCCTTCAACGGGTACTTCCCCAAGGCCGCGGAGCTCGGCGGCGGTACCGCGAACGGCAAGGGCCAGGGCTTCTTCGTGACCAGCGACGAGAACGGCAGGGTCTCCGTCCTCGCACCCAACGGCGCCCCCGCACAGCAGAGCACCTGCGACGTGCACGCCGTGACAAACACCATCGAGGCCAAGCGCATCACCGGCACCAGCACCGAGTTCGGCGTCAACGAGCGTCCCATCTACAAGGTGGACGTCCAGGGCGCCACCCGGGTCTACGAAGGCCGGACGCCGGACAAGGTCCGGATCCCGCCGTACATCGTGGAGGGGCGCGACGCCTCCGGCAAGTGGCAGAAGGTCGGGACCGTCCTGCCCTCGGGGGCTCCCACGGCCGGCGACAGCACGGCGACCCACGGCGGGGCCGACTTCTACTTCCAGAACAAGCCCGGCCAGTCCTTCACCCACCTGCGGGTGGCCGGCGGCTACGGCTTCACCTCGAACGAGATCGCGCTCGCCGGCCTGGCCGCACCGGGCGTGAGCATGAACGACATCGCCGACCTGGAGGTCAGGGCGCAGAGCAGCACGGGCCGGGTCACGCTTGAGGCGAACGGCTCGGCGCAGGAGGAACTCGACCTGCGGCTGTTCGGCCAGAACGGCTCCATCATCAGCGAGTCCGACCCGAAGGCGGCGGCCTACGACTCGGTCTACTTCAGGGACGAGAACGGCAGCCTGATCACCGGCATGTACGACGTCGACGGCGACAACGCGGTCTCGAAGTACCGCGGTTCGAGCATCAACAGCAGTGCGGGCCCGGCGGCCGCGGCAGCCCACGAGGGCACGGACGCCGTGGACGCCACCGACGCCGCGAACGCCGTCGAGAAGCGGCGTTCGTACCTGTCCACGACCAACAGCACGGCCGGGCTCACCTGGGTCACCCCCAATCTCGACCTGGACGACCACATGGAGGCGGCCGACCTCACGCTGAGGGTCGTCGCTCCGCGGCAGCAGATGAACGGAACGCTCACCACCAGCATGCCGATCTCGAACTCCGGCGGCACCGTCGTCTCCGCCGCGGCCCCCAACGCGCACGCGCTTCCCCAGTACCGCGTGGACGCGGTCGGCGGCGGAGCGGCGCAGGACCCGTGGAGTGTCGGCGCGGTCCGCTACCAGGCGCTGACCCCGGCGTCGGGGCTGCCGCGCGGCAACATCCAGAGCAGTCAGGTGGCCGGTCTGCCGATGCAGGTCCAGGCCGGGATTCTGAAGCTCGGCCCGGGCGCCGACCTCTCCACCATCGGTGACCTCACCTCCATGCAGGTCTTCACCGTCAGCCAGCACGGCACGGCCGTCGGCCCCTACAACGCCCCCCGATGAGACGCCGGGCGTTCCCGACCCGGCACGCGAGAGATGAGAGCGGAGAGGAGCCAGTCATGAAGCACAGGAGGATTCTGATGGGGGGCGCCCTGGGAATGGCACTGGCTGTGGCGGCCCCGGTCGTCATGGCGGACGGCGCGACGGCCGTGGACGACGCAACGAACAAATACGTGCAGTTGGAGGTGGTCAACAACACCGATGAGGAGCTGGACGTCGGCTTCGGCAAGAACGAGGACAAGAAACGGGGCCGCACCGCCTCGGCCGACCGCGGCGGCATGGCGGCCATCCCCGGGGCGCCGGTTCCGGTGGGCGCCAAGGGCGGCACGACACCGACCTATTCGGTCGACTTCGTCGGCACCCTGGACTGGAACCAGGCCATGGGCTACATCTACGACCACGAGAACTACTTCAACGTGCAGGCCACGAACAAGAACGGTACGCAGACCGCACAGGTCACCCTGTCCCATGAGGGCCGCGAGTACGGACAGGCCGCGCAGAAGGCCCTGCCGATGACCATGAGCCAGGGTGTCGAGGAGGCGTACGGCGTCAAACTCGTCGATGTCGGCAACCCCGCGAACGGCTTCGCCAAGAAGTACCGCCTCGTGATCGAGCGGGACCAGGCCTGGCAGACCAAGCCGGTCAACCCGACGGTCGCCGGACGGCAGGGCTTCGTTGCCGGCGCCGACGCGTGGTACGGCGGCATGACGGACCGCAAGTGCCAGGACCACATCCCCGCTCCCGGCGATCCTTCGCCGCTGCAGTGCCGCGAGGTCACCCTGACACCCAACATCGAGTACAAGCTCACGTGCTCCCGCTACGACGGGATGTCGGGCCAGGTCACCGTCAACGGCATCCGCTACGACAGTTCCGCCTTCACCACCGGTGAGATCTACTCCAAGACGGACTCCAGGGGCAAGTTCGCCTTCCAGGCCGACCCCAACTTCAAGATCGAATGCCAGAGCTGGGCCCGCTTCATGCCCGAGGTCGACGCCAAGCGGCTGACCGGACCGGTCGCGGCCAAGCCGGTGTACAAGGTCACGATGCCGCAGTTCCAGCGCAGCTTCGACAAGCTCCCGACCGAGGTCCCGGTCACCGCGTACACGGTCTCCGGCAAGGACGCGGGCGGCAGCTGGCGCGAGGTGGGCAAGCTGGTCCCGGTCGGCAAGCCCGACGTGGACCGCGACAAGAAGCTGATCACGTACCAGGAGGCGTCCTTCTTCTTCGAGAACACCGACGGCGCTCCGCAGTACACCGAGCTGAAGGTGAGCGACGGCAGCTCGATCGACCGGACCGTCAACCTGGCCACCGTGCCGGGTCCGCCGGCCGACCTCAGCCAGACCCCGATCACCAGCATCACCTCGGCGGCGGCCACCGGCCTCCCCGTGCCGGGCAACGGGGCCGCGCAGGAGGCGCTCAAGCTCAAGCTGACGGCTTCGGGCGAGGTGGTCAACCCTGACGACCGGCCCGACCTGGCCCGGCTGTACGACTACCTGTACTTCCGGGACAGTACCGGTGCGCTGGTCACCGGCCTGTACAAGAGCCCCGCGGACGGCGGATACACGGCCGTGTCCGGGCACCGGGGCGCCTACGTCAATGAACTGCAGACCATGCAGGCAGGCTCGGACCCGCAGCGCTTCTACCTCTCGACCACGGCGAAGACATCGCCGCGGATCGTGGCCCACCTGGAAGTGACCAAGGTGCAGAAGCAGCCCGGGGAGACCACGGTCACCAGGTCCGACCCGACCACGACCGCCCAGGGCTCGGCGCGCTCCGGCATCTCCCTGAGCCAGGGCGCGGCAGACCCCAAGCAGGGCGCGTTCCACCACAACAACGGCGAGAAGGCCGAGGCGACGCTGCTCAACCGCTACGAGGTGCACCCGGCGCTCACGTCCCTGCCCGCCAAACCGGCGTACACCGGTCAGTTCGTGGTCGAGAACGGCGGCACGAGCCTCCACCTCAACACCATCGAGCACCTCAACGGGACAACCAACGTCGACAGTTACGGCGTCAACTCCAAGGGAACCTATGTGACGATGAACGGCCTGAAGGCATAGCCCCCGATCGTTCGCACCGCACCAGGTCAGGTGAAGGACTGGACCCGGTCCCGCAACTGCCGCCGGTTCCTCACCTGGCCCTTGTCGTAGATGTTGCTCAGGTGGTACTCAACGGTCTTGCTGCTCACATAGAGCTCGGCGGCCATCTCCTTGTTGGTCCAGCCGCGCGCGACCAGCTTGGCGATGTCCTTCTCCCGGTCGGTCAGGCTCTCCCACAGCTTGTCGGTCTCCTCTGTCCGCGCCTTCGGGTCGATCTCGTCGAGCAGGGCCGCGCACTGCGACACACAGGCCTCGGCTCCCTGGGCGCGCAGGTCCGCCTTCGCCGTCAGCAACTGCCGCCTGGCCTCGTCGGTGTTGCCCGACGCGATCAGGGCGGCGCCGAAATCCCGTCGCAGCAGCGATCGGTAGAGCCGCGGCTCTCCTCCGTCCGAGGGGATCCGCAGTCCCCTGCGGAAGGCCTTCGCGGCGGCCACGGGGTCGCCGCGGGCGACCAGGCTGTTGCCCTGTACCCAGTGGATCACCACGGGTATCAGGGCCCCGTTGGAATCCAGCCGCTCCAGGGTCGCCACCGCCTCGACCGCCTGATCGACCCGGGCCGTCCTCGCGCAGGACACCCCCAGTGCCGGGAGGTACCAGATGGCGTAGAGGCGCTTGCGGAGCCGGTTGGCCGGATTCGACGTCGCCTCGGCCAGGAGCTCGACGGCCGCCTCGTGATCGCCCGCGAAGCTCCTGGTGACGGCAGCCGCGATCAACTGGTGGAACGCGGGACCGGCGAAGTCCGAGTTGCGCGCCAGCTCGGCCGCCTCCGCGAGGTCGGCTTCGGCCGCGGCGCTCTGCCCGGTCGCGGCGTACAGGACCGCGCTCAGCCCGTGCAACGAGGCGAAGTCGACCGGGCGGCCCAGGGTCTGGGCCAGGTCGAAGCCGATCGACAGCCCCCGGCGCGCCTCCTGCAACTCGCCGAGGACGATACGGCACCAGATGCCGGTCACCAGGGCGGCGCAGCCGCTGATCCGGTTCAGGACCGGGCTCCTGCGGCGCTCCGCCACCGCGAGGTCGGACAGCGCGTCGGTGAGCCGTCCGCTCATCGCCCGGAACAGGCCGCGATAGGTGAGCCCGTCCAGATCGGGCTCGGCGACTTCGACCGGATTCGGACTCAGATAGGCCAGTTCGCCGAGGCCCGCGTTGAAGCCGTCGGTCAGACCGCGGCTGCGGGCCCGGTTCGCCCTGGCCAGACCCACCACCGTGGGGTCCGTGCTGTGGCTGAGCGCGAAGTCGGCCGACGCGTACGACTGCCCGGCGAGCCCGATCGAGCCCTGAACCGTCGAGAGCTCCACCGAGGCCTGCGCGGCGGCGGTCGACGCCCCTGCCTCGGTGTAGCCCTCCGTCGCGAGCCTGAGATGTTCGCAGGCGGCCGCGTCCCGGCCCTCCGCGTAGCAGAGCAGCCCGAGCGCCTCGCTGCGTTCGGGTGAGGCGGAGACGCCGGCCACCCGGTCGCGGCAGCCGAGGGCGGAGCGGTACTGGTTGCAGACGACGAACAGGCGGACGGCCCGCAACAGCGCCACCTTCCGCCTCGCACTGTCCGGGTCCACATTGGAGACGCCGAGGCAGAGCTCGGCGGCCAGGGGCAGCTCACCTCGGGCGGCTTCGGACTCCGCGGCCTCGCGCAGGTCGTCGGCGAGGTGTGCGTCGTAGTCCTCGACGGCCGCGAGCCGGTGGCGCAGGCTCGCCGGCGGCTCCAGCGCCTCGGCGGCGGCACGGTGCAGCCGCTGCCGGTCGGCCTGGGGGATCGCCGCGTACAGCGCCTCGCGCTGGCTGGGGTGCGCCAGCTCCACGACCGGCACCGCGGCACGGGCGACCCAGTTGACGGCGCCCTCGCTGACGAGCGGATTGATGTCGTCGGCCAGGGTGTCCGAGTCGACGAGCCGGTGCAGCAAGGGCAGCGACGCGGGGGTGTTGAGGACCGTGAGCGCCTCCAGGATCCCGCGTCCGGCCTCGGGGAAGGAGCGGTGCCACTCCCCCACGCTCGCGGCCATGGACTCGGGAACATCAAGGCCGGCCGGGCTTTCGGGGAGCCGGTCCGACGACAGGGCACCGAGCGCCGTCTGCAGGTGCAGCGGGTTTCCGTCGCTCCATTCGAGCAGCCTGGTCAGCCGCGACTCCGACGGCGACGGGAAACCATGGGCCGTGATCAGGGCACGCACGTCCTCGCTGCCGAGCCCCCGCAGTTCGAGCTGGTGGACGACCTGCGCCTGGCCCAGCAGGCCCATCGCCTTGCGCGTGTGGGAGGCGTGCCCGGTGGTCACGATCGTGAGCATGCGGTCGGCGCGCAGGCGGAGCAGCGCGAACCCGATCGTGCTCAGCGACTTCTCGTCCATCGCGTGGGCGTCCTCGACGACGAGGGCCAGCGGTGCGTCCGTGCCCGCCTCGTCCAGCGCCTCGATCAGCGCTCCACCGGCGGCCATCACGGAGGCGCCGAGCGGGATCTCACCGACGTTCCCGGTGAGGTCGGCGCCCGCCCAGCCGTGGACCTTCGCGATCAGCCGGTTCACCACCGCGAACGGCAGGTCGATCTCGGCCGCCGTACCGGCGATCCTCAGCACGGTCCAGTCCCGGCGCGTGTCCAGCAGCCGTTCGACCAGCGCCGTCTTGCCGATTCCCGGGGGGCCGGCGACGAACACCACCTGGGCGTTGCCCTCGCGGGCGGTGTCCGCGTAGTGGCTCAGCGCGGCCGATTCACCGGAGCGTCCGAAGAAGGGGCTACCGCGGGTTCCTTCCATGGGACACCTCACGATGTCGACGAACCGTTCCCAGCTCTCCCGAGCCTACTGCCGCCGGTTCCCCGCCGCCCGCCTGCCTCGCGCAGCCCGGCCCGCTGCCGACCGGCCGCCCCGGAGCCGCTCCCGGATCGGCCGTGCGGACGACCCGGCGCAGCCGAACGACGGGTTCTCTGGCCTCCGCAGGCCGTTTCCGCAGGCCGTTTCCGCGCCCACCGGTGCGGGCGCGGCGGCGGATCAGCCGACCGCGTGGCTGCCGACATAGTGGGCGAAGACGATGACATTGCCGGCGTAGCCGGTGGCTGTGGTGTAGCTGCCACCGCAGGTGATCAGCCGCAACTCCGGGCCGGCCGTGGGGCCGTAGACGGCACCGGTGGGAAAGTCGTTCTTGGCGATGAGCGTGGCCACGTCCACCGTGAAGACCGCGACCTGGCCGTCCGCCCGGGTGACGTCGACCTGGTCACCCTTCTTGGCGGCACCCAGGGCGTAGAAGGCGGCCCTGCCGCGGGGCAGGTCGAAGGAGTCGACATGGCCGAGGATCACGGCCGCCCCTTCCTGTCCCGGCGACGCGCTGCCGTCGTACCAGGAGGCCTCGGTGGCCTGGCTCTCGGCGGGGACGGCGACGGTGCCGTCGGGGTTCAGTCCCAGTGCGAGCACGTCGGCGTGGATGCCCAGACTGGGGATGTCGATGCTGACCGGGGCCGACGACCCCAGTGCGCTGACGCCGGGGACCGCCGCGCGGGGTATCGAGGCCGGCAGCCCGGTCTCCGTGGGCTGCGGCGGTGGCACCCGGTCGTAGCTCACGTCCGGTGACGAGAGCTGCACCCCGAGCACATAGCCGGAACCCGCCAGTACCAGCGCGAGGAAGCACACCAGCAGGCGTACGCCGCCGGCTTTTCCGGGGTGGCGGTCAGCGGTGACGGGCATGGGTGCGGCGGCGCACGAGGAACAGGCCGGTCAGGGCGAGGGCAGCGGCGACGGCGGCGCCGATGACGGTGGGGAGCAGTCCGCCGGGCTGGCTGCCACCGTCGCCGGTGGCCGCGCCGCCGGAGGGGGTGACGGTGATGGTGGAGGTGGCGGAGGGCGGGACGGTGGTGGTCTGGGTGACGGTGACCGTGGGGGTGGGACTGGCCGTCCGGGAGGCCGTCGCGGAGGCGGAGGTGGAGCTGGAGGCCGAGCTGGAGCTGGAGCTGGAGGGTGAGCCGGAGGCGGCGGTGACGGTGAGGCTGCCCGACCCCTGGAGTGCGGCGGTCTGCAGGTCGTTCAGGTCGCAGTAGAGCGTGACGTCGGTAGTGCCGGTGGCCGCCGTGGTGCTGATGGTGGCGGTGCCGGAGACCTCGCCGGGCTCACCGGCAACCGCGGTCAGG
>Ga0302311_10001326_pt1 | contig 29607 bp, 21 predicted proteins | sample III_Palsa_N1_3_FD_200449 | JGI IMG/M metagenome (GOLD analysis project Ga0302311, IMG submission 200449) | Peat permafrost microbial communities from Stordalen Mire near Abisko, Sweden - III_Palsa_N1_3 | ecosystem: Environmental > Terrestrial > Soil > Palsa > Peat permafrost | place: Sweden... | reverse complement strand
ATCCTGGTGCTGATCGCCGGCCTCGCGATCGCCTATTCTGGTGCACAGAGCAACAGCCAACGTCAAATCGACCGCGCCACGGTCCAGAGTCAGATACTGGCATCGACGGTTACCGCGGCGCTCGCGTTCAACGACAGGATGGCGGCGGAGGAATATGTCAGTGCGTTGCGCTCCGATCCGGAGATTCTGAACGCGGCTGTCTACGACGCCGGCGGACGAAAATTCGCGGATTTTTCCCGCCTCAAAGAGCTACCCGTGCCCGAACGACTCGCGGTGAGCGGGACCAAGATCGAAAGCAATCGAGTGACCATCGTGACGCCGGTGGCCGAGGGCCCAGCGCACCTGGGATCGGTGTATCTGCGCGCCACGATCGACTCACCGGCGCAACGGCTCCGGCGCTACGGCACCATCGGCATGCTATCGACGATGGCCGCGATCGTAGTTGCGGTGCTGGGGATCGCGCATCTTACCTTGACCAAGGCGAATCAGGATCTCGAACGCCAGTCGCTGGAGCTGGCGGCAGCGAACCAGCGGCTGCTGCAGCAGATCGACGAGCGTGAAAAGGTCGAGGCGGCGCTGCGCCAGGCGCAAAAAATGGAAGCGATCGGCCACCTGACCGGCGGCGTTGCTCATGATTTCAACAATTTGCTCCAGATCATCCTCGCCAGCCTGGACATGCTGCAACGGCGGTCAATGCACTGGAACCTGGCTGCCAATGCCATGCGCGACTTCCGACGCTATCTGGAAGCCGCCACCGTCGGCGGCGAACGCGCGGCCTCGCTCACCCGGCAACTGCTGGCGTTTGCACGTAGACAGCCGCTCGAGCCCACCAAGGTCGACGTGAACCGGCTGGTCGCCGGCATGTCCGAGTTGTTGCGCCGCACTTTGGGCGAAACCATCGCGGTCGAAACCGTGCTGGCGGGAGGATTGTGGTCCACCTTCGCCGACGCCAATCAATTGGAAAGCGCCCTGGTCAATCTTGCCGTGAATGCGCGCGACGCAATGGCGGAAGGCGGCCGGCTTACGATCGAGACCGCGAACTCGTCGCTCGACGAGAATTATGTTCGCACTCACGACGATTTGGAGCCGGGCCAATACGTGATGATCGCGGTGAGCGACACCGGCAGCGGGATGACCCGCGAGGTGATCGCCCAGGCGTTCGAGCCCTTCTTCACCACCAAGGACATCGGCCGCGGCACCGGTCTTGGCCTGTCGCAGGTCTACGGCTTCGTCAAGCAGTCGGGCGGCCACATCAAGATCTACAGCGAGCCCGATCGCGGCACCACGGTCAAGCTCTACCTGCCAAGGCTGGTTGTGGCAAGTGACGAGGTCCAGGCGACCGGGCCGGAAAAACAGATCCCCAAGGGCACCCGCACCGAAACCATCCTGGTGGTCGAGGACGAGGACGAGGTCCGTGCCTTTTCTTCCGAGATGCTGCGCGAACTGGGTTACGGCGTGATGGAAGCGGCGGACGGCCTCGCCGCACTCAACATCATCGAGTCGGTGCCCTCGATCCAACTGCTGTTTACCGACATCGGATTGCCGAACGGACTGAACGGGCGGCAGCTGGCCGAGGAGGCGCTGAAACGCCGGCCGGAACTCAAGGTGCTGTTCACCTCGGGCTACGCGCGCCACGCGGTCGCGCACAGCGGCAGGCTAGACGCGGGCGTGATGCTGCTGGGGAAGCCGTTTACTTACGGGGCGTTGGCGGAGAAGGTTAGGCAAGTTCTCAATGCGTAAGTGAAGGGGAAGGAAGTCTTCTTTTTGTGAACAAAAAGAAGCAAAAAGACTTTAATAATAAGGCGAAATGCAGATTTTCAAAAGTTTTTGTTTCTTTTTTCAAAAAGAAGACTTTCGCTTGCCTTTCTTAAGCCGGCAACGAAACCGTCACCACCAATCCCCCGTTCTTATGATTCGCCAGCGTCAGATCCCCGCCATGCGCCCGGATCACATTGCGGGCGATCGGCAGCCCTAAGCCAATCCCGCCGGTCTGCCGGCTGCGGCTTTCCTCCATCCGATAGAACGGCTCGAACAGCCTCTCCCGCTGTTCCGCGGGCACGCCCGGGCCGAAATCGCGCAGCGTAATGCTGACTTGACCACCCGACGGCGGGTGCAGTGTCGCCTCGACGCCCTCGCCATAGGCGATTGCGTTGCTGATCAGATTTGACAGCGCCCGCTTCAGCGCCATCGGACTGCCGCGGAAGGTGTAATGCGGCGGACCGCGATAGGTGATCCGGTCGGCATGCTCGGGATGCAGATCGGTGGTCTCGTCGAGGACGGTGCGCAGCAGTTCGGCGAGATCGAGCCGCACCGGCGGTTCGCCGCCGGCGATGTCGCGGCCGAACGCCAGCGTCGCGGTCACCATCGCTTCCAGCTCGTCGAGATCGCGCAGCATGGTCTCGCGCAGTTCGTCATCCTCGACGAATTCGGCGCGCAGCTTCATGCGCGTGATCGGCGTGCGCAGATCGTGGCCGATTGCGGTGAGCAGGAAGGTGCGATCAGCAACGAAGCGACGGATGCGCCCGGCCATGGTGTTGAAGGCATGAGCGGCGCGGGCGATTTCGGTCGGACCGTCTTCCGGCATCGGCGGCGCGTTGACGTCCCGCCCCAATGCGTCGGCTGCGGCGGCAAGCGTGCCGATCGGCGCCACCAGGCGCCGCGCGCCCCATATGATCAGAATCGCCGCAGCAACGGTCATCAGCACGAAGGCAGCGAGGAAGGTCGAGCGCCACCACTCCGGCCGGGATGCCGACAGCCGCATGTCGAGCCAGTCGCCGTCGGGCAGCAGCATCGAAACCGAAAAGAACCGATCGCCGCGCTTGCCCCAGACCAGGAAATCACGCCAGCGCAAATCGGGGGGCAACGGCACGAATCCCATGTTGGCCTGCATGGTTTGCTGGATATACTGAGGCGCGGGCGATCCCGCGTCCATTAGCGGGTGATCCTCGATGGTGGCTTTCAACGCATAGGTGGGATCGAGTTCGGTCAGCAGCGCAGCTCGGTCATCCGGGTCGGTGGTGACGACGGAGCGATAGAGCGTGCCTAGCTTCAGCCCCATATCGCGCTCCTGCGCCAGGCGCTGGAGATCGATGCGGTCGAGCGCATGGATCCACAGTCCCAACGCCTGCACGATCGCGAGCGCCAGCACCAGCACCAGAGTGGTGCGGCCGGCCAGACTGCGCGGCCAGACATGGTTTCGCAGCCGTGCGCCAAACTCCATGACCGGTGCGATAACGGCGGCAATCCTGCGCCGGATCAGGGGGTGCGCGCTGGGCGCGTCAGACGCGCTCGACATCGACCGCGAACACATATCCGCCGCCGCGGACGGTCTTGATCAGTTGCGAATTGCGACTGTGATCCTCAAGCTTGCGACGCAGCCGGCTGATCGCGACATCGATCGCGCGATCGAACGGACCGGCCTGGCGGCCACGCAGCAGATCGAGCAGCATGTCGCGGGTAAGCACGCGCTTGGCGCGCTCGACCAACGCGATCAGCAGATCGTATTCGCCGCCGGTGAGCGCGACCTCGACCCCGTCCGGATTGAGCAGGCGGCGGCGCGCCGGCTCCAGCGTCCAGCCCGCGAACATCAGGGCGCGCACGCCGGGCTCGATTTTCTGCTCGCGGGTGTCGCCCGCACGGCGCAGCACCGCACGCACCCGCGCCAGCAGCTCGCGCGGATTGAATGGCTTCGACAGATAATCGTCGGCGCCGAGTTCCAGCCCGACGATGCGGTCGGTCTCGTCTGCCATTGCGGTCAGCATCACGATGGGTACCGGCGACTGCGAGCGCAGCCAGCGCGCCAGATCGAGGCCACTTTCACCCGGCAGCATCAGGTCAAGCACCACCAACTGAAAATGACCGTGCGGCCACACCCGCTTGGCCTCGCGGCTGTCGCGAGCGGTGGTAACGCGGAAGCGGTTCCGCTCCAAAAATCGGCCGAGCAGGTCGCGGATTTCACGGTCGTCGTCCACGACCAGGATGTGTGGCATTTGCTCCATGTTACAATCATAGGCGAGTTGGCGCGCCGCGGCACTAGGGCGTTGCATTACGTTGCACTTTCCTTAGGCCAGGCAGCGCAGCAACGGTTTGTTCACCCCGCCCGCGATAAAACCCTGCGAGGCCTAACTGCGGTCGAAAGCTCTTAGGGTGAACTATTGCGCACGACGCTGATCGAAAGGTTTCAGCCCGCGACCTTTGTGGAGCGCGGCGTCGCGATTCCGTTCACCACACCGATGCTGAGCGGCACGCGGGCGCGGCCGGACGATCGCTCTGGAATGGAGCTGGTGGTGCCAAATCCAGGCAGCGGTCAGGGGGTATATGTCTTTAATTGGAGCCACTTGGCGAAATTCTGCCAGCCCAGCCTGCATGATCTGGCGCTGACCGAGCGGGTGGCAGCGCTGAGATCGCTGACCCCGGCGACCATTCGCCGGGTATCGCGGGAAGTCGCGACCGAAGGTCTGGCGGGGCGCGAGGTGGCACTGGCGGCCGACCGGTCCCGCGGTGACGATGAGCAGGCGACCGTGGTCACCAATTATCATCTTCTGGTTCGCCTGATGCGCCAGATTGCCGCGAATGATCCGAGCAAGTTTCCGGCGGAGCGCGAATCGGCGCTCCTTGTTCAGCGACGCGCCCGAGAATCGATCGCGATCATCGCGCCGCAGATCGGCCTCTTGCCCGACCAATTGGCGGTCAACCTTGAGGAGTTAGCCGAAATTTGCCTTCGGGTCGGCGTCGGCAACGCTGGCATAACCGCGCAAGCGCCTCTTATGATCAAGGAGCTGCACCGATTTCGCGCCGGTATCGCGGCCTGGGTCGCAGCTCGGGACGGCGATCGCGCCGATCAGGCGCGCTACATCCTGTCGGAGGCCGACGCGCTGCTGGAATTGGCGGAGCCGTTGGTGGCAGCGAGCCAGCGGCGGGCGTTCGATGTGATGCAGTTGCTGCGCGACTACAGCGCCGCTCCGGCCAAATTGGCCGCGGAGTTCGCACGCACCGATTGGCTGCTGGACGGTTGGGCGCTGATGTGCGCGCGCTGGCGGGCCGCCCCGCCCGACCAATATGACGAAGTGATCGAGGAGTTGGCTGCGATGCTGCCGCCGATGCCGGCCGAGGCGTTGGAGTGGGGCTATCGGTTGAGCGTGGGGATCGAGCGGATTTATCGCCGTCACGTTCCGGCCGGCCACGACTGGCGCACCGGCTTACTGGCGTTTCAAGGCATCGAGCGCGGCGAACAAGCGCTTCGTCTGACCTTCGAGTCCGCAGCATGACGTTCGTTGCGCCCTCGGACCATTTTGGCCAAAGTTTTTTTGCTTCTTTTTGTTCACAAAAAGAAGCCCTTCCTAGCCTTGGCGATGCCTCATGATGTCGCTCCGGCACGAAATCCGCAGTCTGTCATCTTCGGTCCGCACCGCGACCGACGAGCAGATCGCCCTGGTGGTGGCGACGATCGACCGGATGGAGATGCGCGGCGTGGCCGACGCGCTGGTGGCGCCGCTGCGCGGTCGTTTGCGCGCTTTAGCGGTGCCGCGCCCTCGCCAGCTCCGTCGCCTTTGCTTCGAGCCGCTGGATTCGTTGATCGTCGATAGTGCGGTGTGGAAGCGGGCTCAACCTTTTGTGCCCCGGAGCGCGTTGGTGCCGCTGTTCGAAATCATGCAAAGAGAAAATCCGGAGCTTTGCGATGGCGGGCAGCTTTTAGTGGGTCCGGAGTCGTATCCGTCGGGACGCGCGCAACTTTGCGCCAAATTATGGCTCGACGGGGCGCGGGCGCTCCAGAGCTCGCCGGCACCTGCGAATTGGCGGCAGACCAGCGGCCTCGCCGACGCGGATTATTACGCCATCCGTTCGGTGGTGGTGGTGATACTGGAACAGGCGGACCGGCTGTGTCGGCTGGATCCGCGCGCGGAGGAAAGGCAGATTTTGGCCGAGCTGCGCGAGATTCTAACCGCGGCGGCCCAAGGGGGCGCGCTCGCCTGGCAGGCGATGCTGGTATTATTATTCAGCCAAAGCGACTTCGTGGCCCTCGCGGTAAGGCTAGGGCAGGAGTTGGCGACCACTTCGGCGCTTGCAGTCGGGCTCGACGCCGCGTTCAAAAGCGTAAGCGCGGTGTTGCAAGGCAAGTTGGACCTGCTCGGCGATAGTGTAAGCGTTGCTCCGATGGAGTTGGCGAATATGGTCGACATCATTGTCGATCTTGAAGCGGCGGCCGGTCCGCGCAGCGAACGCAAGCGGACTGCCGAGGTCTTGCGCCGCAACGCCAGTCAGCTCTGCGCCAAGGCGGTCGCGCGGGTAGTCGAGCAGGAGCTGATACCGGCGCTGAAGCGTGACGGCAACGAACCGCAGCCCGAGGTACAAAGCATTGCCGAAACCGCCGCGCGCAGCGTCCGCGCGCTGGGGCTGGTGGCGGAGCGGTTGGGCGTGAGCGACAAATACGATGCGCGTGCGCGCGCGGTGGTGGTGCATTTGACTGATACCGGCAATTGTTTCGACCCGATCGATCGCGCCAGGCTGCTCGAAATCCTCGGTCGCGGCAGTGAAGCGCAAGAGGTCCTCCGCGCCTTCTATGCCGCTCGCGCCTTAATCGTGTAAAGTTTTTTGGTTCTTTTTGTTCACAAAAAGAACAACTTACTTCCCTTGCCTACTGCCCCGGCGGCTGCAGCGGCACCGGCGTCGGCGCCGGTGCCGGTGTGGCATCCGGCACCACCGGCGGCGAGGTCAGGCTTTGGCTTTGCACCGGGGTCACGCTCGAGGTCGGCGCGGCGATCTGCAACCAGTCCGCCAGGGTGCGGCGGATCTGATATTCGAGCTCGACGTTCATATCGTCCATCATCTGCTTGGTCATGTCGTAAAGCGTGCCGCGCAGATCCCCGATGTCACCGGTGTAGACTCGGGTGACCTTGGCCATCGCGTAGGCAACGCGCTGGTTGTCGGCACTCAGTATATTGATGTGCACCACGAAGGTGCCGAACAGACCGGTATCCGTGCGCACGATCGAGGCCTGATCGATGACGAATTCGGCGCGGCCGGTGTCGCCCGATGCCTGCAAGCGCTCCATCGCCATCAGCGCCAGCGCGTCGGTTGGCAGCATCGGCGATTGCGGCGAGAAGTCGTTGGCGATGATGGTGGCGCGGTTGTCGATCGCGATGCTGGCGACTGAAAGCCGCAGCACCGGCAGATAGGAATAGTCCAGCGCCGGGAAATTGGTCCGCGGCGCCGGTTCTTCGTCGGAGCAGGAGATCAGCAACCAGGCCCCCAGCAACGGCGCAAGCATGGCGTGGCGGCGGCCGACGGAGCGCGTCATATTGTATTTCCCCCGAATCCCGAAGATCGGAACGCTAATCGGCGCAGAGCCTGCCCCGCTCCACCGCGGCGGTCAAACGATTATGCACGGCGGCAATCGGCGTCGCACAACGCCTGACATTTCTTTACGCCGGGCGGCGAATGTCCTCTTTCTCGAAACAAAAATCCAGATTGCAGAACTCGCAGGTCATCGTGATCACGCCGTCCTCGGCCATTTCCGCCAGATCATCCTCCGCGAATCCGGCCAAAATGCCGGACAGATGCGCCCGCGAGCAGCGGCAGCCGTAGGCGAGCGCGCGCGGCCGCTCAGAGCAGACCTCTTCGCTGTGAAACAGACGGTAGAGCAACTGTTCCGGCGTCACGCTCTCGTCCAGCAATTCATCGCCGGTGAGCGTGGCGGCGAGCGCCGTCGCGGTCTGCCACGCGTCTTGCGGATCCTCCACCGATTGGTCGCCGAGCGCGATGCGCTGAAGGATCAAGGCGCCGGCGCGCCAGCCGCGCGCGGTGCGTTGGCACGCGAGCAGCAGCTCGGTCGGGATCTGCTCGGAGGTGGCAAAATAGTGCGCCGCCATTTCGGTGAGGGTCTCGCCCTCGATGCCGACCAGCCCTTGATAGCGGTCGGTGGCCTGACCCTGATCGACGGTGAATGCCATGTAGCCCTGGCCTAGCAGGCTGCCGGCGGAAGTATCTTCGGCGCCTAGACGCTCCGGATCGTATTTGGCGTAGCCGCGCAGCGCCCCGGTGTCGGTGCAGTCCGCGATCAGCAGCGTGACCGGACCGTCGCCCTTGGCCTGGACGCTGAACGAGCCCTGAAACTTTAGCCCGGCGGCCAGCGCCGCCGCCAGCGCCATCGCCTCGCCGGTGAGCGCCTTCACCGCGTCGGGGTTGTCGTGACGATCGAGCAGCACTTCTGCCAGAGCGCCGAGCCGCACCAGCCGGCCGCGCACCGGCCGGCCGCGTAGATAGAAACCGGTGACGCCGCGCGGCACCACCAAGTCCGGCACGGCGGGCCGGTGATGATCAAGGAAATCGGGGGTCGCGCTCATTTCAACGCTTATCGCAGTTCAAGCGCGATCTTTACACGAGCCGGCGAAATGGCAAAGCTTCGGCGCCAAAAAACACCGCCGCGGACCGGTATGGGTGGGTTGCCCTTGACAGCTCCACATGGAATTACATATGGATGGGGACGGAACTTACGAGCTACGCTACGACGACCGCAGCCGGGCCGAGGTGCGTCGCGAACTGGCGGCGATGCGCACCGACCCGCTGCTCAAGCAGGATTACGGCCGGCTGTTGCGGTCGCTGCAGGATCTTGCCGAGCGCGGCGCCAAAGCGAGGAATGAAAATATCCAGCTCTCCTCGCTCGACCCGCCGCTACACCTGCTGATGGTTGGAAATTGCACATTGTTCTATGCTTACGGTGAGTGGAACGGCGCGGCAGCGATTTATTTGTTGGGTTTCTATCGCAAGGGAACCCATCTCGTACAGATCGGCACGGCCGCCAAGCGGCTGAGCCAGATGCCATAGGAGACGACGGTGACCCCAGACGCGAGCCAATTCTCGATCGAAACCGAGCTCCGCGACCCGGCGGTGCGGGAAGGATACAACGAACAGGATGCAGTGGTGCGGGCGGCGGCGCTGGTGCGCAGCATGCGCGAGGCGGCGGGGCTGAGCCAGAGTGCGTTGGCGGCGCAGATCGGCACCAGCCAGGCGCACCTCAGCATGCTGGAGCGCGGGGTCGGCCGCCAAGGCCCGACCTTTCTGATTCTGCAGAAAATTGCCACCGCTTGCGGACAGGAACTCCACATATCGGTGTTGCCGGTGAGCCGACGGGCCATGACGCGCCAATATCAGGAACACCAGTTTGAGGCGGCGGCGCCGGTGGCGATCGCGACCGGAGCCAGGTGAGCACACCGATTCTGAGCCCCGCCGATGTGATCGCACTATCCAATCTGAAGGATTTTCTTGGTCTGATCGGCACCGGCTTGATCGCGATCCCGTTCTTCCGGCTGGAGAAAAACAAGCGCGACGCCAAGAAGCTGAGCCAGCCACCGACCACCGATGCGCAACTGGCCGAGGATTTCAGACAGGCCGGCGAAGACACCAAGCAAGCAATGGACCAGCCCAGCGCGCCGGATTATCTGGCGACGCTGTGGGGTCTGGGGCTGCTTGGCCTCTCGTTTCTGATTTCGATCCTGATGCCCTACGTCAGCTCGTGAGTCCGGCGTCACGCCGCCGGCGTGAAGCGCTTGACGAAGGCCGAAATGCGGTGGCGGCGAAGCTCGCTGCGGGCCTTGCCGTCGTTGGTCATGTAATTGAGCTGCACCGTATAGCGCGGCCCGACGAATTGCTTGTGGCCGTGCCAGGCTTCCTGGGTGTTTGGAAATACCAGCAGCGTGCCGTTCACCGGCGGAACCTCGCGGGCGAAATTCTCGATGTCGTCGGGCCCGCGCAGCAGACGCAGACAACCGGCCGAGCGCGACCAGGCATCGTTCTGGGGATTGAGATATAACAGCATCGTGACGAGCTTGGCGGTGCTGTCGCAATGGATGCGGCCGTCCTTCTCGCGCGAATAGCCCCGCAGCGTCACCATCGTGGGACTGCCGTCCAGAGCGAGGCCGAACTTTTCCCCAACCAGCTCGCGAAACCGCGGCCCCTCGAGTTCCTCGAATAAAGCACGCGCGTCGGCCCCGAGACTTAGCGCGGAAGGCGGAAACGAACCGCCGCGCTCAAGCCGAGGCAGACCCGCGGTGATCGCCGGGAGACGGTCGGGACGCACGAAACCTTCCACCACAACATGAGCGAACGGGTCGGTCGCCACCGGAGCCGCGGCCAGGGCACCGTAGTCCAGTTGGTCCATAGAAGCGCCTCCGGAAAGCAACCAAAACAAAGAAGAGAAAAGCAAAGTCTTCTTTTTGTGAACAAAAAGAAGCAAAAAAACTTCGACACGAAGAACTAGCCGGCGCCGAAACCCATAAATAGCACGCACATCGGCGCTGCAAAGAGCGGAGCTGAGTTGCGAACAACGCGTTGTAATTTTAACCATAGTTCGCTATCGAAGCATTATGAGTTTGCAGCGCAGCATAGATCAGCTCGTCACCCATGAAGGGCCACTCGCCGCCTACCGCAGCCTGCTCGCCACCGGACAACTGAAAACCGACCCCGCCCAGGCATTGGCGGCGGAACGACTGCAAAGCCTGTGGCAGCAACTGAGACATTACGACCTGCCGACCCACCGCGACAGCGAGGGACTGTTCGGCCGGCTGTTCCGCCCCAAACGCTTCGACGAAGCGCCCGACGACCACCCCAACGGCCTCTACCTGGTCGGCGAAGTCGGGCGGGGCAAATCCATGCTGATGGACCTGTTCTTCATCGAGGCACAAGTCGCGCACAAACGCCGCATCCACTTCCACCAGTTCATGCAGGAAGTGCATAAGCGCATCTTCGCCTGGAAACGCGCCAACCCCGATGGCCACGACCCGATCCCGCCACTCGCGGGCGAACTCGCTGCCGAGGCAGCACTGCTCTGCTTCGACGAATTCCAGATCAACGACATCGCCGACGCCATGATCCTGGGACGCCTGTTCGAGGCACTGTTCGCCCGCGGCGTGGTAGTGGTCGCGACCTCCAACACCGCGCCCGACGATCTGTTCAAAGGCCGCCCAGGGCGAGACGCGTTCCTCCCCTTCATCGAGCTAATCAAGAAACACCTCGACGTGATGGTGCTCGACGGCGCGCGTGACTACCGGCGCGGCCGACTGCACCTGCTGCGCAGCTGGATCACGCCCGCCGACGCCAGGGCGCGCACCGCGCTCGACCGCGCCTTTGCAGTCCTGTCAGGCGACGCCCCAGCGGCTCCCGACCACCTGTGGGTGCATGGCCGGCGAGTCGAGGTCCCGCTCGCAGCCCAGGGCGTCGCGCGCTTCGACTTCGAAACCCTGTGCGGCCGGCCGCTCGGGCCGGGTGATTACCTGTCGCTCGCGACCCACTTCCACACCCTGGTGCTCGACGATATCCCGGTGCTGACGCCCGACGAGTTCGACCGCGCCAGACGCTTCATCATCCTGATCGACGAACTCTACGATCACCGGGTAAAACTGGTGGCATCAGCCGCAGCCCCGCCCGACGCCCTGTTCGTGGCGGGCGAAGGCTCATCCGCCTTCGAACGCACCGCGTCGAGGCTGATAGAAATGCAAAGCCAAGAATACCGCGATCTGCCGCACCTGACGTAGCGCTGGTTGACAAGCAGAGGGCGCCGGCGTGAGGGCGCTGGGGCGGGGAAGGCAAGGAAGAGAAGTCTTCTTTTCTTGAAAGAAAAGAAGCAAAAGAACTTTGAACGTTTTGGGGCAGTGGGATAACGGCGAGGCCTTGCCTGGAGGGAACGAGGCGGAGAGATCTGGCTTGCCCACTGCCTGCACTCGCTGGGATATCTCAGGGCGCGGCACTCGCCGGGATTTATGCGCTTGGTTGTGCCTCGCCCTGAGACCTCCCAGCGAGTGCAGGCGATGAACAAGTTAGGCCTAATCGTCTCGCTCTCACCCCAAGCAAAGACCTCGCCGTCATTTCTCCGGCCCAAAACGTTCAAAGTTCTTTTTGCTTCTTTTTCTTTCAAGAAAAAGAAGACTTTCCTTCCCTTACCTTTCTCACTCCTGCCTCTTTCACGCTCGCGTCCTCCGTATGTCAAAAAACCCTATCCATGACCTGCCCGCTGGGATATCGGTCGCCGGCATTCTGCTGCCTTCGGCGATCGCTTATGCTGCGATTGCGGGGTTATCGCCGGATCATGCGATTGTCGCTACCGTTGTCGGTCTGCTGGTCTACGCCTGCATCGGTGGCAGTCGCTTCGCGATGGTGGCGCCGACCTCTTCCTCGGCGGCAATCCTGGCAGCGAGCCTCGGCGGAATGGAGGTCAATCCGGCGCTGCGCGCACCGGCGGCCTATGCGGCGGTGCTGCTGACCGGTGCGTTCTTCCTGGCAGGGGGTGCGGCGCGGCTGGGCGCGCTGGCGAGTTTCATGTCGCGTCCGGTGCTGCGCGGCTTCACCTTCGGCATCGGCATCATCATCACTTTGCGCCAACTGCCGGCGATTTTCGGAGTCAGGGTAACCTCGACCACGCCTTGGCGCCTGGTCGAACAGGTGGTTGCGCAGGCGCCGGCGTGGAATTGGCCCAGCCTGACGCTGGGGCTGTGCGGGCTGGCGGCACTGCTGTGGTTTCGGCGCTTTCGCGCAATCCCCGGCGCAGTCGTAGTGCTGGCGGCCGGGATCGCGATCGGCGAATTGGGTGATCCGGCAGCGCGGCATCTGGCGCTGGTCGGGCAGATTGCGATGCCCGCGGTGGAGATCGGCTGGCCGCGGCTCGCCGGTGCCGAATGGACCCGGATGGCGGAGTTCGCGCTGCCGCTGGTGATGATCCTGTTCGCCGAAAGCTGGGGTTCGGTGCGCGGCCTGGCGTTGCTGCACGGCGACAAGGTACAGCCCAATCGCGAATTACTGGCGTTGGGGGCGGCCAACCTGGCGGCGGGGCTGGTGCATGGCATGCCGGTCGGAGCAGGATTCTCGGCATCGAGTGCGGGCGAGGTTGCCGGGGCGAAGACTCGCTTGGCCGGCGTGTTCGCGGCGGCGGTGATCGTGGCGATGACGCTGGCGGGGCGCGGCGCGATCGCGCATCTGCCGCAATCGATCCTGGGCGTGGTGGTGATTTCGGCGCTGTTCCATGCGCTCGATCCCGGACCGCTGTTGCGGCTGTGGCGGATGGGGCGGGACGAGTGGGTGGCGACCGCCGCGGTGATTGCGGTGGTGGGGTTCGGGGTGCTCGATGGCATGTTGGCCGCGGTTGGGCTTTCGCTGCTGGCGTTGCTGCAACGGATGTCGCGATCGCGCGTAGCGGTGCTCGGCCGCCTCGCCGGAACGCATGATTTCGTCGATCTGACCCGCAACCCGGAGGCGGTGAGCGACCCCGGAATTTTGGTGCTGCGCCCGGCCGAGCCGCTGTTTTTTGCCAATGTCGAGCGCGTGCTGGAGGACCTCGCGGCGCGCGCGGCGGCGCCCGATGTGCAGGTGGTGATCATGTCGGTGGAAGAGAGTCCCGATCTCGATAGCACGGCGCTGGAGGCGTTGATCGACTGTGATCAGCGCCTGAAAGCGGCGGGACGCTTATTGCTGTTGGCCAGGACCAAGGACGAAGTCCGCGAGGGGTTGCGGCGGGCGGGCGGCGAGAGTCTCTGCGGTAGCGATCGTTGTTTTTGGAGCGTTGCCGACGCGTTCGAGCACGCCGCCGCGGTCGCCGCCAAGGGGCCCCGGCAGGGTAGAAAATAAAATCAATACGCTAGACCAAGGGAAGAATCTTCTTTTTGTGAACCAAAAGAAGCAAAAAAACTTTGTCAATTCAATCAATTGCGAGCTTCCCAGGTCGGGCGGGAACCAATCGAATAAAAGTTTTTTGCTTCTTTTTTTCAAAAAAGAAGACTTCCTTCCACTTCGCCTTTTGCCTTCGCCTACGCCGCCCTGACCTCACCCAGGAAGCTCCCCACCTGGGCGCGCAGTGATTCGCTATTCTGGCTGAGGTCGCTCGCCGACGCGAGCACCTCCGCCGCCGACGCACCGGTTTGTCCTGCGGCTTCGCTCACGCCCGCGATGTTGGAGCTTACTTCCGCGGTACCCTTCGCGGCCTCGGCGACGTTGCGAGCGATCTCGCGCGTCGCAGCACCTTGTTCCTCCACCGCCGAAGCGATCGCGGTCGCGGTTTCGCTCACTCGGGCGATACGGCTATTGATGTTCTGGATCGCGTGCACCGACACTTTGGTCACTTCCTGGATTGCCGCGACCTGGCTCGAGATCACTTCGGTAGCTTTGGCGGTCTGGCTCGCGAGCGCCTTGACCTCGCTCGCGACCACGGCGAAGCCCTTGCCGGCGTCGCCGGCGCGAGCCGCTTCGATGGTGGCGTTGAGCGCCAGCAGGTTGGTCTGCGACGCGATATTGTTGATCAGGGTTACCACCTCGCCGATCTTGCGGACTGACTCGGAGAGGCCCTGCATTTGATGGTTGGCGCCGGTCGCCTCGTTCACCGCTTCTTTGATCTCGCGGTTGGAGAGGTTGATTTGCTGCATGATTTCGGCGACCGAGGCCGATAGTTCTTCAGTCGCGGCGGCCACGGTGTTGACGTTCTGGGTCGCTTGCTCCGACGCCGCGGCGACCACGGCGGTCTGACGCGAAGTTTCCTCGGCGGTGGCCGCCATCGCCTGGGCGGTCGCCTGCAGTTCGGTGGCCTGGGCGCTGACGCCGCTAACGATGGTGCCGACGCGGGCTTCGAATTTTCCGGCGAGCTCGGCCATCGCCTGCCGGCGTTCGACCGCGGCGCGCTTTCTGGTGTCTTCCAGCTCGGATCGCACCCGCGCGGTCTCGATCATATTGGCCTTGAACACGGTTACGGCCTTGGTCATTGCGCCGATCTCGTCGCGGCGCCGGTCGTTGGGAAATTCGACGCTAAAATCCTGGCGGGCCAGCGCGTCCATCACCGATTTCAGATGTGCGATCGGCCGGGCCAATCCCTTGATCCCGATCCATAAGGCGGCGGCCAGACTGACCAGAAGACCGATTACCGCCGAAGCCAGCAGGATGCGCATGGAGGCGCCGGACCGATCGTTCAGATCGGCAGAGGTTCGAGCAGCGTAGGCGACCAAGCTGTCGGTGAGGGCGGCTTGTTGCTTGCGCCCGATCTCGACCGCAGGGACACAGCTGGCTTTGAGTTCCGCATCGAGCTTCGTGACGTCGTCGCCCGATGAATTCTCGGCGGATGCGCCATTGATGGGATCGCATACTGCGAAAGCCTGCTGCATTTGCGCGACCGCCGACTGGATGGCGTCGGATTTTTCCGGTAACGCCTGCGCCACAGCGCCCATCAACGCGAGATATTTTGCCTTGTCGTCAGCTAGTTCCGTAGAGAGGACGACGTTGCCTGCGTCGGTCGTTTCAGCCGCCACTTGATACGAAGCAGCAAGATAGGACTCGGCGTAGCGGCCAGCCCGCGCGTTCTTCACTGCGCTGATGTCTATCCGGCCGGACAGATCGGAAAAGGCCGCGTCGGTTCGGCTCATCTGGTAGACCGCGTACCCGGTGATGCCAGCGGCGGTCAGACCCAGCAACGCCAAGATCAGGATAATCTTGTTTAGAATCCGTAGGTTATCGATGTTCAACATTCAAGACCTCATACCGGCGCGGTCCCGGAAATCGGGGAGGTCCTGTTAGTAGGGCGGCAAGCTTAACATTCCGTTGAAGCGAGGGGCGTGCGATCAGCTGTGCTTCAGCCGTTTCACTTCCACCAACTGCCACAACAGCAGCACCGGAATCCCGATCGACATGTCGCGCGCCCGGCGGATCAGCGATGCGCTGAGGCACAAATCCGGAGGCACCCCAAACAGCGCGCCGAGGCCGATGTAGCCGGCCTCCTGCACCCCGGCGTAGCCCGGCACCGCGATCGCAAGCGCGAGTGCCGCATGCAGCAATCCCTCCATCGCCAGCGCATCCACCAGCGGCAAGCCGACGCCCAGCAGATGAAACGCGAGCCAATTGCCAAGCCCCTTGCCGAGCCAGCCGAAGAAATGCAGCAGCGTGCCGAGCGCCAGCGTGCGCGGGTTGCCGTAGCTCGCGGTGAGCTCGGATTCCGCGCCGAGGTCGATTTCGCCCTGCGCGATCCAGGGCGCCAGCATCCGCTTGCCCATGGAAACGAAAATCGGCGCCACCCCGTGCTGCAGCCTGACCACCAGCACCATGCCGACGAAGGCGACGCCCAGCCCGATTTCGGCGGCGAGATGCACCTGGTGGCTATGCACGCCGACCAGCAGGATCACCAGACCGATCGCGGCGAAGGCGATCTCGGCGGCGAACTCGGTGGTGATGTCGACGATGGTGGAGACCGCAGCGACGTGCCAATCGACCTGGTAGAGGCTGACCGCGCGGGCGCCGGCGACCAGACCGCCGAGCACCGAAAATGGCAGGCAACTGCCGGCCGAATCGCGCACCAGCCGGCCGCGGATGAACGCGCCAAGGCGGCGGATGCCGGCCGGCGCCACCACCCACCAGACCACGCCGAGAAATACCATCACCGCGAGTTGCAGCAGGCAAAAATAGCCGAACTGCCAGGGACCCACCGATAAAATGGCGTGGACCACCTTCCCGGCGCCGAGCCAGCCGATCAGGATCGTGACCACGAGCAGCCCCAGAATCAGCGCGACAACCGAGATTTTCCTGAAATTCTTCACCCGTAAGCAAATCCCCAGTTGTGACGCCGCGAAGGCGGGCTATTCTCCTTCCCGCGGAAGAGTAACGGGGGAAGTATTCCAATGCAGCGTCCCACGCGCCGGCAGCATGCGGCGAGCGGCGTATGATCGCTTGGCTCGACGACGCGCTCGCCTTGCTGGCCTTGATCGGTCTCCTGCAATGCGTCGCCGGTTTGGTGGTTGTCAGGCGTTTCGTCAAGCGCATCCCTTTGGTAACGGCGGAGCTACCGCCGATCACCGTGCTGCGGCCGCTGTGCGGCGACGAGCCCGAGCTGGAAGCGGCGCTGACCTCGTGCTTCATGCAGGATTATCCCCGCTTCCAGCTGGTGTTCGGCGTTGCCCGCGCCGACGATCCTGCGGTGGCGATCCTCCAGAGCGTGCGGGCGCGCTTTCCGGACCGCCCGTCGGCGCTGGTGATCGACGGCCGGCAGCACGGTACCAACCGCAAGGTTTCCAATCTGATCAATATGTTGCCCCAGGCCGAGCACGATCTGCTGGTGATCTGCGACAGCGATCTGCATCTGGCGCCGGATTATCTCGCGAGCTTGGCGGCCGAGATGGAGCGGCCCGGCACCGGCCTGGTGACAGCACTTTACACCGGCTTGCCGTGCGACGGCGGAATGTTCGCGCGGCTGGGCGCGACCCAGATCAGCCATCAGTTTCTGCCCGGCGTGCTACTGTCGCGCGCGCTCGGGCGGCAGGATTGCCTGGGCAACACCACCATGCTGCACCGCGAGACGCTGGAGCGCATCGGCGGCCTGGCGGCGCTGGCGTCCGACCTCGCCGAGGATAACGTGATGGGACAAAAGGTGCGGGCGCTGGGATTGCGGGTGGGAATAGCGGCGACGGTCGCCACGGCGATGGTGCCGGAGGCCGATTTCCGCGCGCTGTGGCTGCACGAGTTGCGCTGGACCCGCACCATCCGCGGCGTCGCGCCGCTCGCGATTGCAAGTTCGGTGCTGCAGTATCCGCTGTTCTGGGCGTTTCTGGCGCTGCTGGTGCCGGGCAACACCAATCTGGAGCTGGTGCTGTTCGGGCTGATCTGGCTGGTGCGGGCTGCCACGGTAAGCCAGATCGACCGCGCGCTGGCTGGGCGAGTCGGCCGTGCCACCCCGCCGGTGGGTTCATGGCTGCTGCCGATCCGCGATATTCTGTCGGTGATCGAGGTGGTGGCGAGCTTCACCACCAACCAGGTGCTGTGGCGCGGGCATCGGATGAAGGCGTGAGGGGGCGAGAGAAGGAAGTCTGCTTTTTTGAAAAAAAGCAGCAAAAAACTTTTATATAACCGCGCCGGCGTTTAGGCTATTTAGCGTGTGCGACCGATTACTTAACTATTCAGGGCGAGGCTTTCCGACTTGCGCTTGGGCCTCACCTATCCGCAACTTGAGACCGCAGCGTTTCAACCAGATCAGGCCCCATCACCGAAACCTTTCCACTTCGTTGGATTGTCCGGTAAATACACGAATATAGTTTGATATCCTCCGCCAATAGCTGCCGGAGGTGTGGCAGCGCGTCGTGCATAATCTCTGGTGAGATGAATTTTTCCGATATGTTCAGCCGTGAGTCGATCTCAATTCCCCAGCGCTTGCGAAGCCATTCACTGTATCGATCGGCCACGGTAACCTCTACCCGGCAAGCCGCGAGTAGCGCGAGCGCGCGGTCGGCGGTGTCTCCCCCAAGCCAAAAGCACATCGAATTCGACCGAACTATTTCCGGACAACGCAGGATGGCCGAGCAAAGTTGCTGCACTTTTGCCGGTGGCAAGTCGACTGGCAATTTATCCAGACCCAGTTGGTCCAACCACTCTCTCGTATCCGGAGCGAAATTCCCCGACTTGGTGTCGGCCATCAGCCTGGTCATAACGTAGTTGGTCTGCGACTCCGCAATCTTGATCGGGTCACGCACAACCGTAAACACGCAGTCCGATAGCCGAATGAGATCATTCGCGATGTAGTAGCCCAGCGGGTTGTGGCCTGAAATCAAAATTTCATCAAAAAAGCGAATATTGATCACCAGGCGGGATATGGCCTTGAAAAGTTCCTCTGTTGTGGTCCAGTTCACGTCCGTTAACGATTTATGCAGCGACGGATATCTTGCAGTCAGTTTGACTGAAAGGTCGGTCCCGGCGCATTTTGGCACATGGACAAATATGAGCCGCTGTTTTTCGGCGAACGCGTTCAGAAACAGCGGAATCAGATCAGCCTGAAATTTGCTCGATAACAGAAGCTCATTGACGTAGTCGCGAGTTGGACTGTTTCCACTCCACTTATCGCCTATCGATGGCCCCATAGCAGCACCACCGAAGACGATAGCGGGCGCCTCAGCCGGGCTCACTCCCCTGAAATCCAGCCTTCTTAGCAACTCGTAGACACTGGCGGTCTCTTCACAAAGCGCGAGCCGTTCAAACAAGTCGCGCGGATTGCGCGGTGCTGGAATAAGCTCAGGTTCGCCGGACCAGTCGTGACGACGAGAGCATTTTTCCACGGTGTCGTCGATATGCAATACGACGTCGCCGCCTTGAAGCAATTGCCCGGTTTCAGAGAAGCGAATGGCTATGCTGTGATCCTTATCTCTGGGCAGCGGCTCGGGCAGGTTGAAGCGAAATCCGTGCGCCCCCTCTCCGAAGGTGCCGAGCCGCTTCAGATCCGCCCGCGGTGCGTCGCAGGCGACCTGCGCGATCTTGCGGCCAGAAATGAAGATAGAAATTTCCGCCACCGCGTCTGGCCGATCGGCAACGGCGGCCCAGCCCCAAATCGTATCCCGGGTCACTGCGTCCACACTGCCTCGAAACATCCTGATCCTCGCCGTTGACCGCATCCGCGGCAGCTTGGTCCGCCCCGGAAGGATGGCGGTCGCCAAAGGTTATCGTCACCCCGCAAGAATCACAACGGCGCATTGGCCCGATCTCAGACCCCTGACATTCTCTGCATTCGGCCCAGGCCACTTCGCATCTTGCGGCGGAATCGCGTCCCGGCCAATATCCCGCCCGGATGTGGACCGAAGTGGTGCCCGAACGCTCACACTGCGCGAGGACGCTGAACCTGTACCATCAAATGGCCCAGTCGATGGAGATATGCGTGACGATCGAATCGAACCGACCGTCGGGAATAGGCAGATGGTTTGGCTGGCTCGCCGGGCCTCGCGCGAAACCACCAGTCGCCCAGACCAGCGCAGAACCGCATGAGACTGCAGCGGAATACGATCCGGCGTCGTCGGCGCCACACCCACCAGGAGCCGCGGCAAACTCCGAGCGGCCGATCTCCGTTTCGGCGGGCAGCCCCTCCCCCGAAAAATCCCGCGAGAAAGATCCCCCTGCCACGCCATCGGTCGTGGTGGTCGCCATCGTCAAGAATGAGGCACGCTATCTGCTCGAGTGGATCGCCTACCACCGCACGGTTGGAATCGACCATTTCATCATTCTCGACAATGAGAGCACCGACGGCACCTATTTTCTGTTGCAGCCGTTGGCGGACGCTGGGCTAATCACCTACTTCCGCTGGGATCTAAGGCAAACCTATCCTGGGTTCGGAACGGTACAGGTCGGTCCTCAGGTACCCGCCTATAACTTTGCGCTGCACCTGGCTCGAAATCTCGGCCGTTGGGAATGGATTGGATTTATCGATCTCGATGAATTTGTCCTGCCAACCGAAACCGACAACATCGGCGACGTGCTGAGTGGGTTTTCCGCCTTTGGCGCGGTCGGCGCAAATTGGCGAATGTTTGGGTCCTCCGGCCATCTCAGCGAACCGCAAGGGCTCGTGATTGAAAACTTCACGCGCTGTTCACTCGACGGATTTTCAGCCAACAAACACGTAAAGTCCTTTGCCCAGGTAAGCAAACTGCAGCAGGCGGGAACTCACATTCCGCAGACGCTGACCGACCACGTTGTGGATATGGCTGCTCGACGGATCTCACCTGAGCGGCACGGAGTTCACGATGCGGTGGTTTACGATAAACTTGTGATAAACCACTATTTTACCAAGAGCTTTGAGGAGTGGTCACGCAAGCGAATTAAAGGTAATGTGGCCAGCCGCATCACCAGATCGAATTGGGACCGTCCCCCGGAAATGTTTGCCGAGTACGACCGCAATGAACGCGAAGACCGCGCAATCCTAAAATATGTGCCGGCGGTTCGGCAGGCGATTAGTGAATTGAACTCGATTATAAGGAACTTCCCAAACGAGCCCGCGTCGGCCGGTGATCCGGAGGAACGCGCATCGCTGTTCCGGACGATCGCGGCGGAGGCAAAGACTTTACTCGCAACCAATCCGGAAGAATTCGTCAGCAACTATGCGAAGCTGCTACAGAAATACGTCGACCAGATCGACTCGTTTCCGTTCGACGCTGACTGGTACGTCCTGCTTTATCCAGACGTGGTGGACGCTGTGGCGGCGGGAAAGGCAAGCAGCCCATACGAACATTTTGTGACATCGGGATTCCCCGCCGGCCGTATCGGGGCGCCGATGCCGGCCGACGAACTATGGTATTCAAGCATCAACCGGGATGTTGACCGCGCCGTGTCCGAGGGCAGAATAGCGTCTACGCCGATGCATTTTCGTAGATGGGGTTTCTTCGAGGGAAGGGTGCCGAGCGAGCTTCATCGGGTGGACAAAAGATGGTACGAGACGACCTATGCTTCGGTGAGCTGGGAGATTGATTTCGGACTCTTCAGCAGTCCACAGGACCATTATAATCGCAGAGGCTATGCACTGGGTTTTTGGCCCTCGGAAGAGAGTTTCGCCATTTCAACCGGGCAGAAGTGGCCATGGGACGAAAGAAGCGGATCCAGCTGGCGATTCGCCGGACCGCATCCAAAGGAAATGCCTGCTCACACGGCAACGTCTTTCGTGAGACAAAGTGACGCGATTTCCTCGTCCGCACCGACGTCCGGTCCAGCGACAGAAATTTCATTCGTGGGAAATCTCGGCGAAGCGTTCGATCGCGAGCCGGATAATGATTTCAGCGAGATATGGTACCTATCGCAGAACCAGGATGTGGCCACGGCGGTGCGGGCGGGGCGACTACCCAACGCTTACGCACATTACCGCAGATACGGAAAGGCTGAAGGCAGGACGGGCAAACCACCTAACAACCTGAGCGCTGCGGAGATGCGTAGTCATCGGGACGCACGTTACCTCGCACCCGATGACCTCTCGGTTTCAGGGATGGTTCCTAAACATGTTGTAATCGTTGGCTCCTGCCTGACCGAGTCCTGGCGATTTCATCTGGCAAATCCGACCGGAACCAAGGCGGACCTGCTGCAGATGAATAACCTATCCCGGATGCCAAAAACCAGCATCGAAGCGATCGCAAATTACGATTTTCAAGTCATCCAGATTCCCCTGAGGTCCGTAATGAGCGGCGATCGGCTCTGGAAAATCGCCGCGGACGACGACGATGGTCACGAACGGTTGTTTCAGGAGTGTTGCGCTGGATTGAAGAGGATTCTGGTAAATTGGATGGAATGGAATACAAAATACGGTCTGCTGACGTTCGTGGCAAACTTTATGGTGCCACAACAAAATCCTCTCGGGCGACTTGCCCGCCGATATCATCTCAGCAACGTGGAATACTTCGTCGAACAAATAAACCGCAGGCTTGAGGAGCTAGTTAGCGGCCACAAGAACGCCTATATCGTCGATATCGATCGTATGTCGGCTTCCCTGGGGCGGCGGTTCGTTCAAGATGATAGCGTTACAGGACTTTCTCACAGCGCGCTGTTTCCGGACTGGCGCGATCCAGGAGCACGGATCGAGCCGTTGCCGCATATGACGTGGTACTACGACATTCACATTGCGGAGTTTCGTGAAGTTCTTTGGGCTGAGATGGTTGCGATGTTTCGCACGATCCGGCAGGTCGATGCCGTTAAATTGGTGATCGTCGATCTTGACGATACCATGTGGAACGGCGTCAGCGGCGATTTGGCCGAAATTTCTGGCGATATGATCGAAGGCTGGCCAATTGGCGTAGCGGAAGCATTGGTCTACCTTAAGAAGCGCGGAATTCTATTGGCAATAGCGAGTAAGAATGACGAGGCCAGGATCAGAGAGATCTGGCCCACAATTTTTCGTGGCAGGTTTAGCCTGGATGAGTTTGCCGCGGTGCGCATCAACTGGCGGCCAAAGACCGAGAATGTTCGTGAAATCCTCAACATCATGAACCTCCTCCCTCGCAGCGTCGTCTTCATCGACGACAATCCGGTTGAAAGGGCGGCCATGAAAGGCGCCTTTCCGGACATGCGGGTCATCGGCAAGAACCCGTATCTTATCAGACGTACGCTGCTGTGGGCACCGGAAACCCAGGTCGCTATGATCACTGAGGAATCCGGACGGCGAACCGAAATGATGCAGGCGCAATTCTCCCGCGAGGAAGAACGCGCCTCAATGTCACGGGAGGAATTCCTGCAAGCCGCTGCGCCTGTCGTAACCTTGTTCACGATCGGAAACACCGGCCACCCAAGATTCGGTCGCGTGCTCGAGCTGGTGAACAAGACCAATCAATTCAATACCACCGGGAGACGATGGAAGCGGGAGGAGTTTCAGCGGCATCTCGACGACGGTGGATCGATTTGGGCCTTTGAGGTAACCGATACTTACACATCCTATGGTCTCGTCGGAGTGATTATGACCGCGGGTGACTTGATTCTTCAGTGGGTGATGTCATGCCGTGTCCTGGGTTATCAGATTGAACCGGCGATCATGGCCTACCTTGTGAACGAGACTGGAATGGATCGTGCCGCGCCGGTTTCTGGTATTCTGATCGAGACCGATGTGAATTTTCCCTGCCGGGATTTATTTTCGTCTTGTGGCTTTCGGCTGGACGGCGATCGGTGGGTGCTACCTCCTGAAACCGCCCTGACGGTGCCCGGTCACGTCCAACTCGATTGCGTTTCGGCCCAAGCCGTTGGCCAACCAGTGGGTTAGCCTTGATAAAATCTCAGCGCAGCTTGCGCAACGGGTCCGCGGCGACATAGGATGGGCTTTACGCGGAGCACGGGGCAGCCATGGATCAGATTCGCGTTTCGCTCCCTAAACCCACGATCGGAAAATTGGCGCGGCAGATCGCATCGGCCGCGGCGATGCTGATACCGCTTTGTGGTACCGCCAACGCTCGGGCCGGTCAAATTTGGCTGTCCGGCGTCGACGCCTTCGTGATCAAAGCAATGAACCCTAATGCGCGCTCAGATTACTTGAATTTATTCGATCCAAACGCGCCCTGGTCTCAAGCGGCTTCTGCCGTGCAGGTTTTCAAAACCTCGACCCAATTTCTTCAGTATGCGCCCGACGCCGACTTATCTCGCATGTTCGCAGGTCTGAAGCAGCGCAACATTGCGCTCGGGATGGAAGCGATGATGCTAACTCCCACATCACAGTGCGGAGCCGGCATCGAAGGCTATCGCAACCCGACGGCGATGGCAGATATCGCCGCCCGCATCCGCCGCCTGGGCGGCGACTTGCGCTACGTCGCCATGGACGAGCCGGTCGACGGCGGCCATTACTCCCATCAACCGAACGCCTGCCAAGCACCACTCTCCGATCTCGCGGCCGACGTCGCGGGCAAGGCGCGGCAGATCAGGCAGATTTTTCCCGATGTCGAGATCGGCGACATCGAGCAGATCGGCAACCCAAACTTCCCCGATAATGTGCGCACCCTGATGGAATGGATCGACGACTACCAGAACGCCACCGGCACGCCGCTCGCCTTTGTCGACTTCGACGTGGTCTGGACCGGCGATTGGCGGCCGCAGCTCACGGAACTCACCAAGCGGTTGCACGACAAGGGCATCAAGGTCGGCATTATCTACGACGGCAACGCCGACGATCCATCCGACGTCGCCTGGACCACCAGCGCCGAACAGCGCTTCGCCGCTATCGAGGCCGATCGCTCGCTGGTCCCCGACCAGGCGATCCTGCAGACCTGGATGCTCCACCCCGCCGAGATGCTGCCGGAGACCGAGCCCGGCACGATGACCTATCTGGTCGATCGCTATCTCGCAGCCGAGACCCGCCTCACCCTGAAGGACAAGGATCATCGGCTCTCCGGGCAGCTCACCGATGCCGATGGACAGCCCGAGGGCGGCCAGACGCTGCGGATCGTCGCCACCGATACCGGTCCCGCCGGCGGACCGACGGTAAGAACGTTAGCCAGCGAGACGCCCCCGCAGGCGGCGGAAGCGATCCTCGCGCTCCGGATCAACACCGAATGTTCCTGCTCCGGGTCTGCGGACGTCACCATCGGGCCGATGAGCTATCGCGACGACCAGTCGGGGCAGCAAGTGCCGCTGAGCTTAGCGGACACCCACTTCGCCGCGGACGAAGGCGAGGCGGCGTCGCAAAACACGTCGCGCTTTCCGGTTTCGCCGGGTGATCCGTTCACTTTGCAAGTGCCGATGAGCGCGTCCTACGCATCGCGCAACAGCGGCTACGTCGGGATCATTTTTCTTGACCGCACCGGCCGTGAAATCGAGCGGCTGCGCATGCCCTTCCAGCCCCAATCCTGGCAGGCGGCGACCGTCACCCGCGCCGACGGGCGCTTCTCGGTCGACCCGGCGGCCAACCCTGCCGCGCCTGCCTTCGTCCGCGACCATCCGGCCTATCAGGTCGAGTTCGCCGGCAGTCCCGCGCTGCGAATGACGTCGGCTGCTACTGGCAAGTAGCAAGAGTCTTCTTTTTTGAAAAAAAGAAGCAAAAAACTTTTATTCGAAAGGATTGGCCCTGAACCTGACGGATCCGCGCCCCACATCCAAATTACCAAAGTTTTTTTGCTTCTTTTTGTTCACAAAAAGGAGATTCTTTCCCTTCCCCGTAACCCCTTGACCTACCCATGACCGAACTCTCCCGCGCCGACGCCGAGGCCGAGCTCGCCTTTCTCGCCACCGAAATCGCCCGCCACGATCTCGCCTATCACCAGCACGACGCGCCCGAGATCACCGACGCGGAGTACGACGCGCTGCGCCGGCGCAACGCCGAACTCGAGGAGCAGTTCCCCGACCTCGCCCGGTCCGACAGCCCCGCCCACAAGGTCGGTGCCGCGCCGGCGTCGGGTTTCGCCAAGCACACTCACCGGGTGCCGATGCTGTCGCTCGACAACGTGTTCGACGCCGAGGAATTCGCCGATTTCCTCACCCGCGCGCGGCGGTTCCTGGGCTTCGCCGAAGATCAGCCACTGCCGATGGTGGGCGAGCCCAAGATCGACGGGCTGTCGATCTCGCTTACCTACGAGCATGGCAAACTTATCAAGGGTGCCACCCGCGGCGATGGCACGGTCGGCGAAGACGTCACCGCCAACCTGCGCCAACTCGCCAGCATCCCCAAGCAGCTCCGCGGCGAGGCTCCGGCGCGGATCGAAATTCGCGGCGAGATCTTCATGACCAAGGCCGATTTCGAGCAGCTCAACCACACCCAGGAAACCGAGCGCCAGAAGATCTTCGCCAACCCGCGCAATGCCGCCGCCGGCAGCCTGCGCCAACTCGACGCCAGCATCACCGCGCGCCGCCCGCTGTCGCTGTTCGCCTACGCGATGGGTGAGGCCAGCGCGCCGGTCGCGAAAAGCCACGGCGACTATCTCAAACAACTGACCAAATGGGGGTTCGAGGTCAATCCCCGCTCGACCTTGCTGCCCGACCTCGCCGCCGCGCTGGAATTCCAGGCCAACATGGCCGCCGCCCGCGCCGCCCTGCCCTACGACATCGACGGCGTGGTCTACAAGATCGACGATCTCGCGCTGCAGGGCCGGCTCGGCTTCAAGGACCGCGCGCCGCGCTGGGCGATCGCGTGGAAATTCCCGGCCGAACAGGCGACCAGCGTGCTGGAAAGCATCGAAATCCAGGTCGGCCGCACCGGCGCGCTCACCCCGGTCGCACATTTGCAGCCGGTCAACGTCGGCGGCGTGCTGGTCAGCCGCGCCAGCCTGCACAATGAAGACGAGCTGGTGCGCAAAGACGTGCGGGTGGGCGACACCGTGATTCTGCAACGCGCCGGTGACGTGATCCCGCAAATCATCGGCGTCGTGCTGGAACGCCGCCCCGCAGGTGCTGCGCCGTTCGTCTTCCCCAGCCACTGTCCGATCTGCGGCAGCCTTGCCGTGCGCACCGACGGCGAAGTGGTGCGGCGCTGCACCGGCGGCCTGATCTGCACCGCCCAGGCGGTGGAGCGGCTGATCCACCTCGCCTCGCGCGCCGGCTTCGACATCGAGGGCATGGGCGACAAGACCGTCCAGGAATTCTGGGACGCCGGCCTGATCAAAAGCCCCGCCGACATCTTCCACCTGCGCGCGCACGAGGCCGAAATCGCCGCACGCGAAGGCTGGGGCCCGCTATCGGCCCGCAAGCTGGTCGAAGCGATCGGCCAGCGCCGCACCATCCCGCTCGCCCGCTTCATCTACGCGCTGGGCATCAGGCGGATCGGCGAGCGCAACGCCAAGTTGCTCGCCCGCCACTATGGAACCTACGCGCATTGGCGCGCGGAAATGGAATCTGCCGGGGCGGGCGATACCGAGGCCCGCCACGCGCTCGACAACATCCTGGGGATCGGGCCCGCGATCGCGGAAGAACTCGCCGACTTCTTCGCCGAGCCGCACAACCGCTCTACCCTCGACCAGTTGACTGCCGAGCTCACCATTACGGATGCGCCGCGCGCCAGCGAAGGCGCGCTTTCGGGCAAGATCATCGTCTTCACCGGCAGCCTCAGTACCATGTCGCGGCCCGAGGCCAAGGCCCGCGCCGAAGCGCTGGGCGCGCGCGTGACCGACAGCGTGTCGGCCAAAACCAACTACGTGGTGCTGGGCGCTGATGCCGGCTCAAAGGCCAAACGCGCCGCAGAACTGGGCGTGCCGACGCTGAGCGAAGACGAATGGCGCGCGGTGGCGGGACTCGAGTAGGGATGAAATCAAGGAAGTCTTCTTTTTGAAAAAAGAAGCAAAAACTTTTATCAAAAAGAATCAAAGTTTTTTTGCTTCTTTTTGTTCACAAAAAGAAGACTTCCTCTTCACATTCCTTACGGACACTCAGTTCGGCACCCAATGGTGGCCGACCGGCGCCGGCCCGGCCGGATTTATGCGAACACCCTCTAGGTGCAGCCGTCGCCGTGGAACTCGTAGCTCGTAACCACGCCGCCGGTGATTTCAAACGCGGTTTCGCAGGTCACAGTGTAGATGTCGGTCGGACCCCAATCGCCGCCCCAGCCGCCCCAACGTCCCCAGCGTCCGCCGTACCAGCCGCCACCGCCCCAGTTATCGGCCCACTGGTAGCTATGCTCATAGGCCACGAACTTGATCCCGTTCGCCTTATAGGTGCGGTTGGGCACGCCCAGGTCGCGTACCAGCTGAATTTCGGTCTTGCCGATCTGGGCCTGCAACAGCGGGTTCGGGCCCGGCGGAGTCGTCGCACACCCGGCCAGGGTCAGCGTTGTGGCGGCGAGCAACCATTTGTACATCTAAAATACCTCCGGTAGGGGGATTCTAAGATTGGCCGGATGAACTTACAATGTGGGCAACCATTGCAATTGCGCAATCCTGCCCGCGCCCGAAGCGAGCATCGCCAGCCGGTCAAATCCCATCGCGATCCCGGCACAGGCGGGCAGGCCTAATTCAAGTGCGGCGAGCAACTCCTGGTCGAGCGGCCAATCCTGACCGCCCAATTCCGCGCGGCGGGCGCGGTCGGCCGCAAAGCGGGCGCGCTGCTCGGCCGGATCGGTGAGTTCCTCGAACGCGTTGGCGAGTTCCATGCCGCAGACGTATAGTTCGAAACGCAATGCGACCCTGGAATCATTCGGATCGCGGCGGGCAAGTGCTGCCTGCGCCGCCGGCCAATGGGTGAGGAAGGTCGGGCGGTCGCGGCCGATTTCGGGTTCGATCCGGGCGAGCAACAGCCGGAAGTACAGATCCTCCCAGCTCTCGCCTTCGCGCAGGCGCTCGCCGGCCTGGCCGGCCAAGGCTTGGGCGTCGCCCGCGGTGCCCAGCACATCGGCGCCGGCGTAGCGGGTGAAAGCGTCGGCCACCGTCAGCCGCTCGAATTGCGCCAGGTCACTGCTGATGCCACGGCAGGTCACCTGCGGCGGCAGCACTGCGCGCAGCAGTGCCTCGGTCTGGTCCATCAGGCCGACGAACGAGAGGCCGGGTTGATACCATTCGAGCATGGTGAATTCGGCCGCGTGCAGGTCGCTGCCTTCGCCGTTACGCCAGACCCGGGCGAGCTGGAAGATCGGTCCCGCGCCGGCCGCCAGCAGTTTTTTCATCGCGAATTCGGGACTGGTGTGGAGGAACAGCGGCCGTTTGCCACCGTCCGGGGCAATCTGTTCGGTGGCGAAAGCGGAAAGATGGACCTCCTCGCCCGGCGTCGCCACCGCGTAGGGGGTTTCGACCTCGGTGAAGCCACGGGCGGCGAAAAACGCCCGCACGCCGGCGGCCAGCAGCCCGCGCCGGCGCAGAAACGGCAGCCGGTCGGCCAGGCTTTCGGGATGCCAAACGGGAAGCGACATGGCGGGATAGGTGCGCCCGGTTTGGCGTTGCCGCAAGCGATGCTCTATAGGGCGGCGATGCAAGACACCAATATTTCCCGCCCGATTGTCGATGTTGCAGGCTTGATCGCGGCCGGCCTGGCCCCCGAAAGTGCCAGGGCTGGGCTCGACCTGGTGGCGGCGCGCTACGCGATCGCGATTCCGACCGCGATGCAAGCGTTGATCGAGACCCCGGACGATCCGATCGGCCGGCAATTCATCCCCGACCCCGCCGAGCTGATCCCGGCGCCGCACGAAAGCGCCGACCCCATCGCCGACGACGCACTGTCGCCGGTGAGAGGGATCGTGCACCGCTATCCCGACCGCGCGCTGCTGAAGCCGCTGCTGCTGTGTCCGGTCTACTGCCGCTTCTGTTTCCGCCGCGAGCACGTCGGCCCCGACGGCGGCCTGCTCGCGTCCGCCGAGCTCGATGCCGCGTTCGACTATCTGGCGGCGCATCCCGCGATCACCGAGGTGATCCTGACCGGCGGCGATCCGCTGTTGCTGTCGCCGCGCCGGCTGGGCGATATTCTGGCGCGCCT
>Ga0302311_10001325_pt1 | contig 29613 bp, 28 predicted proteins | sample III_Palsa_N1_3_FD_200449 | JGI IMG/M metagenome (GOLD analysis project Ga0302311, IMG submission 200449) | Peat permafrost microbial communities from Stordalen Mire near Abisko, Sweden - III_Palsa_N1_3 | ecosystem: Environmental > Terrestrial > Soil > Palsa > Peat permafrost | place: Sweden... | reverse complement strand
CAGATAAGAAAGATTAATTTATTTATAAGAAATCGTCGTTTCTGTTCTTATCTGTGTCATCTGTGGATAAAATTCTTGCCTTCTCTATCTGCGGATAACCCCTGCCTGACCCGGTACACAACCCCGAATGGCGACCAGCGCGGTGCCACGTCCAGCCAGAACAGCGCGGTCGTCGCGTTGGCAAAACTGGTCTTGTAGCGGTCGCCGCCGGCTAAAAAATCGTAGGCCACGGCGCCCTCGCGGCGGGCCAGCGTGATGGCGGCGTGGTGGCAGGTCAGGCCGGGTTTCTGGTGCAGGCCGGCAGCGGCGTAGTCGAAGCCGGACTGATAGGCCAGCACGCGGCCGCGATGGCGGAAATTGTAGAGGTAGCCGATCACCGTCCCGCCCGCGGCAACCCGCAGCAGCTCCGCCTCGCCGCGCGGCAGGGCGCGAGCCAGCAAAGCGCGGTGGAAGACCCGGAAAGACGGGTTGGCGAACGCCCCCGGGCTGCCGCGCGCCGTCCAGGTGGCTTGGTGCAGCGCCGCCAGCGCGTCGAGAAATTCTTCGGCTTCGGCGAGCGTGGCGGCGCGGTCCACCCGGACCGGGCCGGCGGCGGCATAGGCGCGGTCGGAGCGGCGCAGCTGGTAGCGGGTGTTGGCGCTGAGGCCGGCCAGAAAATCCCGCGTGCCGAGTGCGGAAAAGTCGATCCACGGCGCGGCACTTTGGCGCAGCAGCCGCACCGCACCGGCGGCCCGGGCGGCGGAACCATGCGCCGCGTCCACGCCCGACAGGCGCAGCCGTCGGCCGCGCCAGGATGTGCCCAGCAGCGCGTGCAGGCAGGCCGGCAGCAGCGCCTCCGCCCCGCGCGCCCGCAAAACGCCGTTGTGCTCGACATAGGCGGCGTCCAGCGCCGGATCGCCGCTCTCGTTCAGCCACACCGCGCCGCGGCGGCGGTTGCAGAGCGCGAGCGCGACCGTCTCGCCGTCCCGCTCGGCGCGCAGCAGCACGGCAGCGGGGAAGCGAGCCTCGGCGCGGCAGCCGACCCAGGTCCAGCTTTGAAAGAAAGAAAACTCCGACCGGGCCTCCAGCGCCCGCCATGCGTCCGCGAGGCCGGCGATGTCGGGAGCGGGCGACAGGGAGAGGCGGACAGCGCTGGGCACGCCGCCTTGTTGCGGCAGCGGGCGGCGGCCGCCAAGAGGCTTGCGCGAGACGCTCGCGCAAGTGGGGGGCTGGCGCGACCCGGGGCTGCTGCGGCATTGGACAGCGGTGCTCAGCGCCATCGCGACCGTCCTGCTCGTGCCGCCGGTCAACCTCGTCTTCCTGGCGCTCGCCGGCATGGCGCTGGCGCGGCGCTGGCCGGCGCCCGGGCGGCGGCTGGCGGCGTTGGCCATGCTGGCGCTGCTGCTGCTCGCCATGCCCGTCGTGCCGGGCCTGCTGCTGGCGGGGCTGGAACGCGGGCTGGTGGCGCCGGACGCGGCGCACGCCGACCCGCAGGCGATCGTCATCCTCGGCGGCGACGCCGCCCCGGACGGGCCGCGCCAGGACCAGACGGCGGTCGGCGCGCTGACCCTGGAGCGGCTGCGCGGCGGCGCCGAACTGGCGCGCGCGGAGCAGTTGCCGGTGCTGGTGACCGGCGGCGTGGTCAGTTCGGCCGGGGCGCCGGTGGCGATCCTGATGGCGCGCAGCCTCGCACAGGATTTCGGCATCGCCGCGCGCTGGGTCGAACCGGGCGCGAAAACCACCTGGGAGAACGCCGCGTTCAGCGCCGCCATCCTGCGGCGGGAGGGCATCGGCACGGTGCTGCTGGTGACGCACGCCTGGCATATGCGCCGCGCCCTGATCGCGTTCCGCGCCGCCGGCCTGACCGCCCTGCCCGCGCCGCTGCTGCCGGAACACCGGTTCCAGCTCACCTGGAGCAGCTTCGTGCCGCGCGCCTCGGCCTGGGAGCGAAGCTATTTCGCGCTGCACGAATGGATCGGCTGCGCCTGGTACGCGCTGAAGGCCCGATGATCGAGGCATTCGACAGCGTCGATGCGTTGCCGGCGGACGCGGCGGCGCTGCTGGCGCAGGCGGAGCGGACGGAATTCCAGCTCGGCGCCGCGTGGTTCGCCACGGTGGCCGCGCACGCGCTGCCGGCCGGCGCGCGGCCGCGGCTGCTGCTGTATCGGGAGGCCGGGCAGGCCATCGCGCTGCTGCCGCTGCAGCGTGCCGCCACCGGGCGCCTGGAAGGGCTGACCGCACCCTACACCTGTATTTTTCGTCCCCTGGTGGCCGCGGACGCCGACGCCGGCGCGCTGGCCCGCGCCGGGCGGGCGTTCGGCCGCGCCTGCCGCAGCCATGGCACGCTGCGGCTGGAGGCGCTCGACCTCGACTGGCCGGGCCTCGCGCCGCTGCTCGCCGGGTTCCGCCGCGCCGGGCTGGTGCCGCTGCGCTTCGCCCATTTCGGCAACTGGCACGCCGACATCGCCCCCGGCGGCTGGGCCGGCTACCTCGCCGGCCGGCCGGGCGAACTGCGGGAAACCATCCGCCGCCGGCTGGCCCGCGCCGGACGCGATGCGTCTGTGACGTTCGACCTGATTGCCGATGGCGCCGGGCTCGATGCCGGCATCGCCGCGTACGCGGACGTCTACGCGCGCAGTTGGAAAGAGGCAGAACCGTTTCCGGATTTCGGCCCCGCCTTCCTGCACGCCGCCGCCGCGGCCGGCGTGCTGCGGCTCGGCGTGCTGCGGCGGGGCGGCGTGCCGGTCGCGGCGCAGTACTGGACTGTGACGGCGGCCACAGCGACGGTGCACAAACTGGCGCATGACGAAGCCGCCCGCGCGCTGTCGCCCGGCACCGTGCTGACCGCGCTGATGCTGCGGCATCTGCTGGAGCGGGAGGGCGTGGCGGCGCTGGATTTCGGCCGCGGCGACGACGCCTACAAGGCCGGCTGGACTGGCCGCCGCCGACAGCGCATCGGCGTGCTGCTCTGCCCGCCCTGGAACCCGGCGGGACTTTTGGCGGTTGCACGGCATCTGCTCGGGCAGATCGCCGCCGCCGTTCGTAAAACGGTGGGAACGGATCGGATGTCCGGATAACATATGTTTTCGCTCGACGGCCCCGCCGCCGGGATGGTTTTTGCGCAACGAGCACGGGCGGGGTCGGCGTGAGCGGGTTTCTGGTTACCGGCGGGGCTGGCTTCATCGGGTCGCACCTCGCCGACGCCCTGCTGGGCGCGGGGCACCGGGTGCGGGTGCTCGACGATTTCTCCACCGGCCGGCGCGGCAACCTCGACCCGCGCTGCGAGGTGATCGCCGGCGACGTGGCCGATCCCGCGGCGGTGCGGGCGGCGCTGGCAGGGCTCGACGGCTGCTTCCATCTCGCCGCGATCGCCTCGGTCGCCCGCGCCAACGAGGACTGGCTGGGCACGCACCGGGTCAACCAGACCGGCACGGTCACGGTGCTGCAGGCGGCACGCGATGCCGGGCTCGAAAAAGGCAGCCGGCTGCCGGTGGTCTACGCCTCCTCCGCCGCGGTCTACGGCGATCTCGGCGGGCAGATCGCGCGCGAGGCGCTGCGGCCGGCGCCGATGACCGCCTATGGCGCGGACAAGCTCGGCTCGGAACTGCATGCCCGCGTCGGCTGGCAGGTGCATGGCGTGCCGACGCTGGGCTTGCGCTTCTTCAACGTCTACGGGCCGCGGCAGGACCCGGCCTCGCCGTACAGCGGCGTCGTCTCGATCTTCGCCGCCCGGCTGGCCGGCGGCACGCCCCTGACCGTGCACGGTCAGGGCGCGCAGACCCGCGACTTCGTGTTCGTGGCCGATGCGGTGGCCCACATGATCGGCGGCATGCGCCACCTGGCGGCGGCGCACGGCTGCGGCGTGCTGAATGTCTGCACCGGCCAGGGCACCTCGGTGCTGGAGCTGGCGCACGCGCTGGCCCGGCTGCACGGGCGGCCGCTGCGGGTGCAGCATGGGCCGGCGCGCCTGGGCGACATCGCCCGCTCGGTCGGCGACCCGTCGGACGCGATCGCCCGCCTCGGCCTGCGCGCGGCGACGCCGCTGGCCGATGGGCTGGCGGCCACCCTGGCCTGGCTGCAACCGACGGCGGCGTGAGCGTAGGGAGGCAGGAAGAGAGGGTTATCCACAGATGACACAGATAAGAAGGGATTTTATGAATATTAGTTCTGATCGTGCCGGGAAATATGGGAATCCGGGGAACACTTCATGATGGTCGTACCGATGGCATGCACCACTTGCTTTTTCGGCGTGACAATGATTAGTTTATTATAAATAAATCCTATCTTCTTCATCCGTGCCCATCTGCGTCATCTGCGGAAAACCCTCGCGTTCTTATCTGTGTCATCTGTGGATAACACCCTTTCTACACCCCCAGCCGCCGCGACTGCAGCGACCAGAACCGGCTATCCGGATCGACGCGCGCGCGCAGCGCCTGGAATGCGGCCAGATGCGGGTAGGAGCGGTGGAACATCGCCGCACTCATGCGGGCGTCCTTGGCCAGGTACAGCCGCCCGCCATGGTCGGCGACGATCGCGTCCAGCTCGCCCAACAGCGCGAACGTCCGGCGGTTGGCCGGAAAATCCAGCGCGAGGGTAAACCCCTCCATCGGGAAGGCCAGCACGCCGTCCTGCGCGCCGAACAGTTTCAGTACCGAGAGAAACGAGCCGGCGCCGGCGGTGGAAATGCGGGTCAGCAGCGCGGTCAGGCCGGCGGCGCTGGCGGCTTTCGGCAGCACGCACTGGTACTGGACGAAGCCGGCGCGGCCGTAGATGCGGTTCCATGCCAGCACCGCATCGAGCGGATAGAAATACGTATCGTAGTCGACCAGCGCCGTGCCCGGCTTCGCCCGGCGCCAGTAGAGTTCGTTGAACGCGGCGACACTCCAGCGGTTCAGCGCCCAGGACGGAAAATCCACCGGCACCCGCAGCGTCCGCCGACGCACCGGCCCAAGCCCTGCCCGCTCCGCCGGCACGTCTTCGCGTTGCGCATGCTCGCCGAGATACAGCAGCGAACGGCCGAGTGCGGCGCCGCGCGCCAGGCAGTCGATCCAGGCGACCGAATAGGTTGCGCGCGTCGCCTCCAGCGCCGCCATCGCCTCGGCAAGATTGGCGCAGCGGCGGGTCTGCTGGCGGATCAGCGCGGTCTCGACGCGCAGCAGCCGCAGCGTGACGGCGAGGATGATGCCGGTCAGCCCCATGCCGCCGCTGGTGGCGGCGAAAATATCCGCGTGCTCCGTGCGCGAGCAGGCCAGCACCCGCCCGTCCGCCAGCGCCAGCTCGATCGCCTCGACATGGGCGGAAAAACTGCCGACGGCGTGGTGGTTCTTGCCGTGCACGTCGGCGGCGACGGCGCCGCCGACGCTGACGAATTTCGTCCCCGGCGTCACCGCCACGAACCAGCCATGCGGCAGGATGTTGTCGATCAGGTCGCCGAGCAGCAGGCCGGCTTCGACGGTGATGCGCCCGGCCTCGCGGTCGAACGCGCGCACGCCGCGGTTGCCGAGCATCGACAGTGTGGCCTGCGGGTTCAGCGCGGCGTCGCCATAGGCGCGGCCATTGCCGCGCGCGATCAGCCCGGGCTCGGCGGCAACGGCCGCGAGCACGGCGGCGCGATCGGATGGGGCGAGCTGGCGTACCGCGACACGCGGATAGTTGCCCCAACCGGCGAGCAGGAAATAATGGTTATACACAGATGACACAGACAAGAGAAGGGTGATCCGCAGATGGCGCAGATGATAGAGGATCAGGAAGAAGATATTTCATATAAGAAAGAGTATTCTTATCTGTGCCATCTGTGGATAAAACCTTATCTGTGTAATCTGCGGATAACCCTTAATCTTCTACCGTGGCTCAGATGCTCGCCAGCACGACGACCGCGATCAGCCCGGCGCAGACCAGGCTGGTGCGGTCGCGGGCGGCGAACACCACCGGGTCGTCGTGCATCTCGCCGCGATGCGTCAGGATCAGCACGCGGCTGATCCAGTAGAGCAGGATGCCCGGGATCGCCCACAACCGTTCGGTGTCGCCGTACAGCCCGGCGACCGCGGGGCTGTTGATGTAGAGGATGAACACCAGCACCGCGACGTAGCCGGACGCCGAGGCCATGGTCTGCAGCACCGCGAGGTCGGTCAGCCGGTAGCCGCGCCCCGGCGGGTCGGCGGACCCGCGGCCGAGCCGGTCGATCAGTTCGGTGCTGCGCTTCACCAGGGCCAGGCACAGGAAGAAAAACACGGAAAACGCCAGCAGCCATGGCGACAGCGTCACCGCGACCGCGGCGCCGCCGGCAACGATGCGGATGCCGTAGAGGCCGGCCAGCGTGATCACGTCCAGGATCGGCTGCCGCTTCAGCGCCACCGAATAGGCCAGCGTGAGCCCGGCGTAGACGGCCAGCACGCCAAGGAACGGCAGCGGCAGCAGCAGCCCGATCGCGACCGCGCCGGCGAGGGTTGCAGCCCCCATGGCGACGCCGTGCAGCATGTCCACATGCCCGGCGGCGAACGGGCGGTGCCGCTTGCTGCGGTGCTGGCGGTCGTGGCGCAGGTCGAGCAGGTCGTTGAGCAGGTAGACGCTGGAGGCGCACAGGCTGAAACTGGCGAACGCGAGCGCGCAGGCCACCACCATCGTCGCATCGAACCGGTGCGCGGCGAAGCCCGGCACCAGCAGCAGCAGGTTCTTCAGCCACTGGTGCGGCCGCAGCGCCTGCACATAGTGGCGGGCCGCAAGTTTCTTCGGCGTGATGACCCTGGCGTCGGGGAAGCGCCGCTGCACGGTGCGCAGCAAGGCGGGAGAGACGTTGACCGCGAGCACGCCGCCGGCCACCGCCCACACGTCGAGGTCGGCGTCGGAATTGCCGGCGTAGTCGAAGCCGCCGCGGCCGAACGCGGCGCACAGCGCCTGCGCCTTGGCGGCCCCTTTGAGGTTGGCGACGCCGTCGGAGGCGAACACGCCGTCGAACAGGCCGAGTTCCTCGGCGACCGCGCGGACGTAGCGCGCGTCGGCGGCGGAGGCGAGAAAGATGCGCCGCCCGCGCGCGCGCTCGGCGCGCAGCAGCGAGAGCAGGTCCTCGTTGAACGGCAGGCGCGGCAGGTCGAGCGTGACCTCGGCGGCGACGCGGGCCTTGAAGGCGGCGCGGCCATGCGCCAGTGCCGCCAGCACCGCCGGCAGCCGCAACGGGGCTGCGGAGAGCAGGGCAAAACAGGATTCGACCAGCAGGTCGGTGCGCAGCAGCGTGCCGTCCAGATCCACGACCAGCGGCCGCTCGTCTGCCAAGGGTGCGACGGCCTGGTCCATGTCGCCGCCTCAGCCGGTCTGTGGCGACGCGGCGGTGCGCGGCGCGATCCCGGGCACCAGCCGCACCAGGCTGTCGATCGTCAGCAGCAGGATCAGCGGCAGCACCTCGAAGATCACGCGCAGTTCCTTCTCCACGCCGCCGATCAGGAACAGCACGAACCATGGCACGATGACGATGCTGGCGCGGCGCAGGAACAGCGGTTTTTCGCTGAAGCGATGGAAGACCAGCACCAGCGCCACCGTCATCGGGATCAGCCAGGAGATGCTGATCTGCTCGGTGAAGAAATAGATCTGCTGCGGCAGGTAGTACTCGTGGCCGAGCCCCGGGTTGTCGGCGAAATGCGCGCGCACCAGCCCGTGGATGACGGCGAAGCTGGCGAGTTGCACCAGGAACAGCGCGGCGGTGCGGCCGGGCGTGCGGTGGCGCAGTTCGGCCAGGAAGAATCCGCCAGCATACAGGATCAGCGTTTCCTTGGTCAGGAACGCCAGCGGCAGCAGCAGCGTGAACGCCAGCGCCCAGCCGCGCTGCAGGCACAGCAGCAGCAGGGTGACGAACATCAGCACGCCGAAATCGTAGACGTGCGACAGATGCTGCAGCAACACCGCGTTGACGCCGAAGAAGGCGAAGCCGAGGCCGAACAGCGCCACCAGCGGATTGCCGAACATGCGCAGGCAGACGGCGTAGATCAGCAGCAGGAAGGCGAAGCATTCCGCGCCGGCGACGGCGACGTAGGCGGCGACGTCGTCGCAGGTCGGCGCCGGGGTCACGGCGACGTCGGCGCACCAGCCCGGCAGTTTTTCGGCCAGCGGCCCCGGCAGCGCGCGCAGCAGCGCCGGCGCGCCGATGTCTTCCGCAAGGCGGATCAGCGCCGGGTTCAGCACCCGGTACACGAATGGCTTGTACGCGGTGCCGTCGAGATAGAGTGCGAGGTTGACGCGGTCCTCGCGCAGCAGGTTGGTCTCGGTGATCTGGTTGCCGACCGCCTTGAAGCTCAGGAAGGCGGCGAGCACGACGGCGAGCAGCAGCACGGCGGCGCGCAGCGGCGGCGTCGCCAGCCGGGCGCGCCAGTCGCCCAGGAACAGCCAGTCCACGAAGGCGGCAAGCGCCCGCAGCGGCGTCTGGCTGAACGCGGCCGACGGGATGGTGCCCCGGGAAGACGTGCCGGCAGGGTGCATGGAAGATACCCGATCCTTGCTGAGCCACCGCCCGCGTGCCCCGGACCACGGGGTCCGGGATCGTTACTGAGACGAGAAAGCGATTTCGCTTGGCTATCATAGTGCGGCGCACACGCCAAAGCGAAAACGCCACGTTTACCGCCCGGTAAGCCCCGCCCTGGTATCCGGGACAGGAGCGCGGCCGCAGGGGACGCGCCGGGCAGGTGGCACGATGGCGTCCCGGAGCACCACAGTTTCGCACGCGGCCCGGCACGCCGAGGCCCCCGCAGCGCTGCCCTGGCCGGCGGCGGCGCTGACCATCGGCACACTCTCCGCCGGGCTCTGGCTCGGCATCTTCTGGCTCGTCGCCGCGCTGTTCTGAGCCGAGGACGCGCGCGCGGCAATTGCGCGCCTCGTCAGCCACATAGCCTGATTGGGGGCTTGTACCGGCGGCACGAGGCGGCTATCCTCGGCGGATGCCGATCCGCCGCGAACTGCGCCCGCTCTATCCGCGCAACTGGCCGCACATCAGCCGGCAGGTGCGCTTCGGCCGTGCCGGCGGCCGCTGCGAGGCCTGCGGCCGGCCGCATGGCGTGATCCTGCGCGTGCTGCCGGACGGCCGCTGGCTCGACCCCGAGCGGCAGATCTGGCGCGATGCGCGCGGCCGGGTGGCGCGCAGCCCCGACCTCGTGGACTGGACGCGGCTGCGCCATACCCGCGTCGTGCTGGCGGCGGCGCATCTGGACCACGACCCCGCGAACAACCGCGCTCGCAACCTGCGCTGCCTGTGCCAGCGCTGCCATCTCCGCCACGACCGCGCACACCATCTGGCCGAGCGGCACATCACCTATCGGCGGCGCTTCGCGCTCGGCGACCTGTTCCTCGGCCCGTACCGGCCGCAGTTGCTCATGGCCTCATCTGCTCATGGCCTCATGAGGGCATGAGCAGATGAGGCTAAGCCGCCGCGGCGACGTGCAGTTCGACGCGCAGGCCGGCGGCGGCCAGCATGTTCACCAGGGTGTCCAGCCCGAACAGCCCGATCTTGCCGCGCATGAGGTCCGACACCCGCGGCTGCGTCACGCCGAGCCGGCGGGCGGCTTCCGCCTGGGTCCAGCCCTGGCCCTTGATGTGGTGTTCGAGCGCCATCATCAGCGCCGAACGGAGCCGCATGTTTTCCGCCTCGGCCGGCGTGTCCTCGATCGCGTCCCAGACATTTGCAAAATCCCGGTCGCTCATTGGCTCAGCTCCCTGCTCAGTTCCTGATATCGCTTCGCAGCGAGGTCGAGATCGCTCCTGGCGGTCGTCCGGGTCTTCTTCTGAAAACAATGCAGGACGTAGATGGCCGCGGCGAACTTTGCGACGTAGATGACCCGGAACGCACCGTCGGCATCCCGCAGCCGAATTTCCCGCACGCCCTGCCCGACCGTCGTCATCGGCTTCCAGTCGCTCGGTTCATGGCCATTCTGCACCCTGTCGAGCTGATACCCAGCCTCACGCCGGACCACGGCAGGGAAGGCGCGCAGGTCCTCAAGGGCGCTTCCCCGGAACCTCAAGGACTTGGCAGGTCCCTCCATCGCCGGTGGCTATACAATCTTTTGTATGTTCGCACAACTTCTGCGGGGAAGGCGCCTCGGGTGGCGCCTTCCCCGTCCGGTCAGGGTTCGGCGCGCGTCACCTCGATCCGGTCCAGGCCCTTGTAGCGATAGAAAATCACCGAGGCGAACCAGGCGGCGATGAACAGGCCGATGATGACGAAGCCGAGCGTGCCGAAATTGTCGTTCAGCGCGCCGATGCCGTCCCAGAACGGCCCCTGCAGGTCGAGCTGGTCGCCGAGCAGCCCGAGCGCCTCGATGCCGCCGATCAGCACCGCAACCACGACCGAAACCAGCGTGATGGTCAGGTTGTAGTACAGCTTGCGGATCGGCTTGATGAACGCCCAGTCGTAGGCGCCGAGCATCAGGATGCCGTCGGTGGTGTCGATCAGCGACATGCCGGCGGCGAACAGCGCCGGGAACACCATGATCGACCAGATCGAGACGCCCTTGGCCGCCTGCGTTGCGGAAATGCCGAGCAGCGCCACCTCGGTCGCGGTGTCGAAGCCGAGGCCGAACAGGAAGCCGAGCGGGAACATGTGCCAGCTTCGCGACATCAGCCGGAACAGCGGGCGGAACAGCCGCGCCAGCAGGCCGCGGCTGTTCAGCAGGATGTCGAAATCCTCCTCCACATAGCGTCCGCCGTGGCGGACGTGCTGGAAGGTGCGCCAGACGCCACGCAGGATGATCAGGTTGGCGGCGGCGATGGCGAACAGGAACAGCGCCGAGACGGCGGCGCCGACGATGCCGCCGATCGCCTTGAACTGGTCGAACGAGCCGGCCAGCGCGGTCGCAGTGCCGGCGATCGCCGCGGCGGCCAGGATCACCACGGTCGAATGGCCGAGCGCGAAGAAGAAGCCGACGCCGACCGGGCGCTTGCCCTCCTGCATCAGCTTTCGCGTGACGTTGTCGATGGCGGCGATGTGGTCGGCATCGACCGCATGGCGCAGCCCGAAGCCGTAGGCCAGCAGCGCGGTGCCGAGCAGGACCGGCTGGTCGCGGAACAGCAGCACCGCCCAGGCCCAGACCGCGAGGTTGGCCAGGATCAGCACGCTGTAGATGCCGATGATCGGCCGCCGCAGCGCGGCGGATCGGTCATCGAAGGCCCATTTCAGCACCGTCCACATGTCGTTTTCTCCGACGCCATGTCATTGCAGGCGCGGCGCGGCCCGATCGGGGATCGGGCCGGGCCCATCGGGACACCCCGCCCGATGCGGCTGCGTTGACGTCCCGGCCGCGGCAGGATGCCGCGACCATGATGGCAGGTCTCCTGGCTTGCGGGTCCCTGCCGGTCGCCGCCTTCCCAGGCTGCCGCCGGGAATGACCCGGGGCGGACCCAGTGGCGGAATGGCGACCGGCTCGCCGCCAACAGTTGCGGGGGCAGCCACGGCATTCGACCGCGTTCCCTTTTGCGTCCCCTCGCGGGGAACCATCCCGGCGACGTTACGGGCCGGCCGCGGCGATGGTCAATCGGCGCCGGGGGCCGCCGCTGTCCGGCAGACGATCGTTTGGCGGGGTTTGCCAGGTGTCCGGAAACGCGCCACAAGGCGCGGGAAATCGGACAAGATGATTGCCGGACGGCAAATCGGACAGATATGGCGCTCGTCGGCTACACCCGCGTCTCCACGCTCGACCAGGAGTCTGCGCTGCAGCGCGACGCCCTGGCGGCGGCCGGCTGCGCCAAAATCTTCGAGGACCGCGCCTCCGGCGCCCGCACCGACCGGCCCGGGCTGGCGCAGGCGCTCGGCTTCCTGCGCGAGGGCGACGTGCTGGCGGTGTGGAAGCTGGACCGGCTCGGCCGGTCGCTGGCGCATCTGGTCGAGACCGTGGGGGCGCTCGCCGATCGCGGCGTGGGGTTCCGCTCGCTGACCGAGGCGATCGACACGACGACGCCGGGCGGCCGGCTGGTGTTCCATCTGTTCGCCGCACTCGGCCAGTTCGAGCGCGACCTGATCCGCGAGCGCACCCGCGCCGGGCTCGCCGCCGCCGCCGCGCGCGGGCGCAAGGGCGGCCGCAAGCCGGTGGTGACCGAGGACCGGCTGCGCCGCGCCCGGCTGCTGATCGCGCAGGGGCTGACGGTGCGCGAGGCGGCGGCACGGCTGCGCGTCGGCAAGACCGCGCTGTACGAGGCGCTGGCCGTGCATCAGGCGCCCCCGCCTTGACCGACGCCCCCGCGCCCGTGTTCGACGCCGCGTTCCAGGCGCGGCTGCGCGAGCTGTTCAAATGGCGGCGCGACGTGCGCCGCTTCCGCGCCGACCCGGTGCCGCCGGCGCTGCTCGACGACCTGCTGGAGGTCGCAGTCCTGGCGCCCTCGGTCGGGCTCAGCCAGCCCTGGCGGTTCGTCACCGTCGAAACCCCGTCCCGCCGCGCCGCCGTACGGGCCAGTTTCGAGCGCTGCAATGCGGCGGCGCTGGCCGGCCAGGACGCCGACCGCGCCGCCCTGTACGCCCGGCTGAAGCTCGCCGGCCTCGACGAGGCGCCCTGCCACCTCGCCGTGTTCGCCGAGCCCGACCCGCTGCAGGGCCACGGCCTCGGGCGGCAGACCATGCCGCAGACCACGGCCTATTCGGCGGTGATGGCGGTGTACACGCTGTGGCTCGCGGCGCGGGCGGCCGGGCTCGGCCTGGGCTGGGTGTCGATCCTCGACCCGGCCGCCATGGCCGCAGTGCTGGAGGTGCCGCCGGACTGGAGTTTCATCGGCTATTTCTGCCTGGGGTATCCGCAGACCGAGGCCGATGCGCCGGAACTGGAACGCGAGGGCTGGGAACACCGCCGCCCTGCGGGCACGGCCCGCCTGCACCGCTAGGCAAGCGGCTTGCTCAGGGACTGCAGCGTCAGGGCCTTGCCCTGCTCCCGGTCCAGCGCCGGCGCCGCCGGCCGGCGCGCGTATGCCAGCGAGAATGGCCGCTCGACGCCGCAGAACAGCAGCGCGGCGGCGGTGCTCGCGGCCAGGAAGACCGGCGGCATGGCGAACCAGAACACCGCGTCCGGCGCCGCCCCGCCGGTCAGCCGCACCACCGCCTGCACCGATGCCAGCACGACGAAGGCGTGCAGCAGGTAGAACGAATACGACATGTTGCCGAACCAGCGCAGCCAGCGCCACGACAGCGCCCGCCCCAGCACCGAGTCGCCCAGCAACGCCGCCGAGCCGACGCCGTAGAACGCCGCCGCGAGCACGGCGGACAGCCCGAATTCCGGCAGCGTCGGCGTGCTGCACAGCGCGAAGCCGAGGTCGAAGCCCAGCAGCGCCGCCCAGGCGGGCACCGGCTTGCGGCCGGCGGCGGCGGCTTCCGCCAGCAGCATGCCGGCGAACAGCGACAGGCCGCGCACCGGCACGTTCGCCACCCCGGCCGCCGCCAGCCCGAACGTCGCCGCCGCCAGCGCCAGGATGCCGGCGACGCGCCACCGGCGCGAAAACCGCCCGAGCCCGAGCGTGCCGACCAGCACGGCGCAGGCGACGTAGAACCACCACTCGTAGGACAGGCTCCAGTTCACCGTGAACAGCGGCGGGATCGGCAGCAGGCCGGGCAGGAAGGCGAGGTTGGCGAGCAGATAGAACCCGGCGTCCACGATCCCGCCGGGGATCTTCGCCACCGGCCGCCAGGCGTCCACGGCCGCGCCGACCGCCAGCGCCACCAGGAACGCCGGATACAGCCGCTGCGCCCGCCGCCACAGGAACGGGCCCAGCGCCGGCCGCTTGCGCAACAGGATGCTGTAGATCAGGAAGCCGCTGAGCACGAAGAACAGCTCCACCCCGCGGTTGCCGACATTGCGCAGCGCCACCGCGAAGACGTGGGTCGGGCCGCCGAGCGGCACCAGCACCAGGAACTGCATGCAGTAGTGCTGCAGGAACACCAGCCCCACGGCCACGCCGCGCAGCCCCTCCATCGGCAGCAGTCGCGCCGGGCCGCCGAGTTCGAACGTCGCCGCATCGGGCAGCAGGCGCCGCACGCGTTCTCGCAGCCGGTGCATCGTGCTCCCCTGCCCTGGCGCGCCGTCCCGGCGCGCCTCACTCCCTCTGTGCCTCATGAGCGCATGCGGTGCCACCGTCCTGCCGTCTGCCGAGGTGGGGACTTTAGCGGGATTCCCGTCCCCCTGCCCGCCCGACCGCGCCGGCGTGCCCCCCCGAGTCGGCTACCGCGCCGGTGCGCGCCTGGTCGCTGCCACGGCGCGCCGGCGCAAAAACTTGTCCACAGGCGGGGTGGGGACTCTTGCGGGGACGCCGGGGACTCTTGCGGGGACGCCCGACGGAAGATCAACGAGTCGCGAGAACTATCCCGAGGACTCTTGCGGGACAAACTAATAGTAGAATCACTAATAGCCTTCCTAGTAGCTGATCCCGCAAAAGTCCCCGGCGATTTTTGGCAACGTCCGCGTCACATTGGCCCGCATCGGATCGGCACACCCCACAGCAAGGCAAGCGGGCTCAGGAAATGCGGCGATGGGCGTCATCCACGAGCTGATCGAAACGCAAGGACGGCAGGCCGCCCTGTCGGCCGATATCGACCGCCGCGTCGTCGACGCCGCCATACGCTACATGAGCGACGAGGACGGCGACGTCGGCTTCGTCTACAGCGGCTGGGCGCAGGCCGCCCTGCCCCACCGCAAGCTGCCCGACGACGAGGTCTGGCAGATCCAGACGGAAAAAGTCACGCTGCTGGTGGAGCCCGGCAAGCGCATCGTCGCCGACGGCAAGCCGGTCTCGGTCGGCGTCCCCTACGGCTCCCGCGCCCGGCTGATCATGCTTTACCTGCAAACCGAAGCTCTTCGCACCGGATCGCGGGAAATCGAGCTTGGGCGCAGCCTGCGGGCATGGCTCGGCCGCATGGGCATCCCGCAAGGCGGCAAGTCGATCAAGGAAGTGCGCGAGCAGGCCGAACGCATCTCCCGTTGCCGGCTGACCTTCCACATCCAGCAGGGTGGCCGCGCCGGGCTGCTGAACCAGCATATCCTCGACACGGCGATGTTCCTGACCGGCGACGACCCGGGCCAGGGCAGCCTGTTCGTCGAGACGGCGCGGCTGTCCGAGACGTTCTTCGAGCAGTTGCAGCGCCACCCGGTGCCGATCGAGGAAGCGGCGATCCGGGCGATCAACAACAACTCCATGGCGCTGGATATCTACTGCTGGCTGGCCTACCGGCTGCACGTGCTGCCGGCCAGCCGGGCGATCACCTGGAAGGCGCTGCACGCCCAGTTCGGCAGCGGCTTCACCCGGCTCGACCATTTTCGCCCGCGCTTCCTGGAAAACCTGCAACTGGCGCTGGCGGTATATCGGGACGCGCGCGTGGAAGTCAGCGTCAAGGGCGTGCTGCTGCAGCCGTCCCGCCCGCCGGTGCCGCCGCGGCTGCCGGCGGCTTCCCGCTAAAGTCCCCACCCCGCGAGAGCAGGACAGCCGCCGCCGTGCGCGGTTTGCGGTGTCGCTGATGGGGCGTGGGAAGACTTCCCACAAAATTGCGCCGGGAGTCGTTCCGGGCTTGACGGGCCGGTCTGTGTGTGGGAATTTTTCCCACACGGACGGACCAGCCACTCAAAACGGAGTAGCTCAGATGGCCCAGACCCTCGCGACCGACGCGCTTGCCGGCACCTTCGGCCTGATGCCGCGCTACCTGCGGGAACGGCTGGCCGCCGAGGCCGAGGCGCCGGCCGAGGCAGCCACGGCGGTGCCGCCGCCCGCGCCCGTGGTCACCGACCTGCTGCTGGCGATGCGGCGCATCGACGCTGCCACCCCCGACCTGCGCCGCCGCATCGCCGCCGCCAGCCAGTCGCGTTTTTCGCCGCTGGCGATGGCTCCCGCCTTCGCCGGCGCCTCGTTGATGCTGGGGGTCCTGCTGCGCACCTGACGGCACTGCCTGTGCGGTCCCACCGATCCCGCAAAAGTCCCCACCTCATCGTCTCATGACTTCCTTGCCTCATGAGGGCATGATATCAGCCGCTCATGAGCAACAGAGGCGATGAGGCCATGAAGGTCGTCGCGTTCACCTCCGACAAGGGCGGCATGGGCAAATCGACCGCCGCCCTCAACCTTGCCTGCGCCGCCGCCGAGGACCGCTACGAAACCGCCGTGCTCGACCTCGACCCGCAGGCCTCGGTCGGGCGCTGGGCGCGGCTGCGCCGCCGTGCCGGGCTGCCGCCGCGGCCGCTGGCGGAAACCTGCGTGCCGATCGACGTGGAAGACCGGCTGGCCGAGCTGCGCGACGCCGGCGCCGACCTGGTGCTGCTCGACACCGCCGGGCGCGACAACAACGCCATCACCGCCGCCATCGCCGCCGCCGACCTGGTGCTGGTGCCATGTCACCCGACCGACCTCGAACTCTCCACCCTCGGCCCGACATTTGCGCGGCTGCGGGCCGAGGCGCGGCCGAATTTCGTTCTCCTGATCGACTGGTCGGCCGGTGCGCAGCGGCGGCGGCTCGATGCGACGGCGGCCATCGAGCGGGCCGGCGGCCGCGTGGTGCCGGCGCCCTATACGCATCGCGCCGACTACCGGGTGGCCCTCGAACAGGGCCAGGGCGTCACCGAGTACCAGCCCTGGCAGGCGGCCGCACAGGAGATCCGCGTGCTGTGGGGGTGGCTGCGCGACGAACTGGCGCTGACCCGCACCGCCGCAGCGGCATGAAGGGGACGAAACCCATGGCACGCAAAGCCTCGACGCTGGCGGCGCTCGACATCGAGGCCGAAGGGCTGGCGCAGCAGGACGGCCTGGCCGAGCGGCTGGCCCGGCAGCGCGCGGCCGCGGTGGCGCCGCCATCCGTCGGCCGGGCCGGGCCCGGGGCGGGACAAGCGGCGGGGCAGGGGGCGGGACATGGCACCGACCTGGCCCCGGCCCGCGATGTGGCACAAGGCCCCGGCCACAATGGCTGGCGGCGCGGCAAGGCGCTGCTGCAGGTGGCGATCCCGGAGGAGGCGCACATGGAACTGAGCATCCTGGCCAAGCGCCGGCGCATGACGCTGAGCCAACTGGTCAAGGCGGCGCTGAATCAGTGGCTGGACAGCCACGGCCACGCGCTGCGGCTGCCCGAATAAGCGCGGCGCAGGCGGCGCCGCACCGGCCTGCGGGCCGGCATCAATCCCTCATGCCCTCATGAGGGCATGCAGCGCTCAGAACGGCGATTTGCGCTGAGCCGTCGCCTTCGCTGCCGCCGCCAGCATGCTGCGCAGGCGCCGCCGCCGCCGCACCAGTTGGCTGCCGGACAGCATGGCGAACAGGCCCTTGGTCGGCTGGTCCGGCGCCACGTCGTCGTTCTGCAGCACCCACCACATGACGACGCCGACGCCAAGCACCGACATCAGGAAGAACAGGCCATCCATTGACAGACACTCCCGGGCCGGTCACGCCGCCGCCGATGCACCCGGGGCTGGCATATCCGGGGCGAGTGTATCATCGTCGGGCTATTCCTCATCAACAGGCGGGCCGCGGCCCGGGTCAAGGCTGACGTGCGCGACCTCGCTCTGATCCTCGGGATGCTGTTCTACCTGCCGATGGCGCTGCGCCTGCCGGCCGCCGGCATGCTGTGCTGGACATGGTTCTCCATCATGAACCCGCACCGGCAGCTCTACGGCTTCGCCTATGGCCAACCGCTCAACAGCGTCGTCGCGGTCGCCACCATCATCGGCTTCGTCGCCTCGCGCGAGCCGAAGCGATGGCCGGCGGATGCGACGCCGTGGCTGCTGCTGGCGCTGATGGCGTGGATGACGCTCGACACGCCATTCGGCGCCGCGCCCGAGTACTCCTGGGTGTTCTGGGACCGCACGATCCGCCTGTTTGTCATGATCTTCATGGTCTACTTCCTGTTCACCACGAAGGCGCGCATCCACGGCATGATCTGGGTGCTGCTGATCTCGCTCGGTTTCTACGGCGTCAAGGGCGGGGTGTTCACCATCCTCAGCGGCGGCCACTCGATCGTCTACGGGCCGACCGACAGCGTCTACAACGACAACAACCAGTTGGCGCTGGCGGTGGTGACCGAACTGCCGCTGATCTACTACATCGCCCAGCACACCCGCGCCGCCTGGCTGCGGCTGCCGGCGCTCGGCGCGATGGCGCTGCAGGTGGTGATGGTGTTCGGCTCGTACTCGCGCGGCGGCGTGCTGGCGCTGGGCGTGATGCTGTCGATCCTGTGGCTGCGCAGCGACCGCAAGATCCTGTACGCGATCCTGGCCGTCGCCGTGGTCATGGGCGGACTGAGCCTGATGCCGGACTCGTTCTTCGACCGGCTGCACACCGTCAACAACCTCGACACCGATGAGAGCTTTCAGGGCCGGGTGACCGCGTGGCACGTGGCGTTCCTGTACGCCACCGAGCATTTCCCGTTCGGCGCCGGGTTCAACGGCGCGCAGACGCCGATGGTGTTCAGCTACTACTATCCGGGCGTGCCGACGCATGCGGCGCACAGCATCTATTTCCAGATCCTCGGCGACCATGGCTGGGTCGGGCTCGGGCTCTGGCTGCCGATCCTGGCGCTGGCGCTGCGCAATGCCGGCATCATCCGCCGGCAGACCCGCGGCAACCCGGAACTGCTGTGGGCCTATGATCTGGCCGACATGATGCGGGTCAGCCTGATATCATTCTATTTCGGCGGTGCTGCCCTCAGCATGGCGTATTCGGACGTGTACCTGGTGCTGATCGCGCTGCTGGCCAACCTGCGCGTGCTGACCCAGCCGGTCACCATTGCCGCCCAGGCGAAGGCGCAGACCCGCCGGCTCGGCATGCGCCCGATGCCGGACCTGCAGCCCGGGGCGGCAACCAGCCGATCGATGACGCCGTACGAACCGCGGCCGTAGCGGCCGTCAGGCGGCAGCCCCGAACAGGGTGGCATAGGCGCGCACCATCGTCGCCTCGTCGTACTCCGCTTCCGCCCGCGCCCGGTTGGCGGCGCCGACCGTGTGCCGCAGCCCCGGCTGGTCGAGCAGCGCCGCCAGCGCCCCGGCCAGCGCCGCTGGGTCGAGCGCGGTCACGAACGGGCGGTTTTCCGCCGCCAGCATCGCCGCCACGTCGCCGACATCGGTCGCCGCGACCGGCAGGCCGGCGGCCATCGCCTCCAACACCGAGAGCGGCATCTGCTCGGTGTCCGACGACAGCGCGAACACGTCGAAGCCGCGATAGGCCGCTTGCGGCTGCTCCAGGTGGCCCGCGAAGTGCACCGATCCGGCCAGCCCGAGCGTCTGCGCCAGCGCTTCCAGGGCCGGCCGGTCCGGGCCGTCGCCGACGATGACGAGGCGGGCCGGGCGGTCGCGGCGGACGATGGCGAAGGCGTGCAGCAGCCGCGAAAGGTTTTTCTCCGCCCGCAGTGCTGCGACCGTGCCGATCACGGGGCCTTCGCCCGGCCAGCCGGCCGCCGGCCCGTCAGCGGCGAAACGCGGGAGAAAAATGCCGTTGGGCAGGTAGTGCACGCGCGCCGGGTCGAGCCGCCACACCCCGGTGGCGATACGCCAGAGGGTCTGCGAGGGCAGGGCGACGGTCGCCCGGCGCAGCACGAGGCGACGGGTCAGCACACGACGGAAAATCTGGCGGGAGCGTTCCTCCGGCCCGAACCCGTCCTCGATATGCACATGCGGGCGGCGGGCCAGGATGTTGGCCATCGCCCACTCGATGGCGCCCCAGTTGTAGGTGACCAGCAGGTCCGGCCGCAGCGCACGCAGCGCGCGACGAAAGCGCCGCAGATTGCCGAAGGTGTCGCCCTTTAATATGTCTATACATGGAAACCCGGCCGAGACGTGGGCCGGCAGGCGCTCGCGGCAGGCGAGGTTGCCGTCCATGGCGACGATGTCGTGGTGCCAGGCCGGGCCGAGCCGGTCGGCAAGAGTACAAAACCGCACCTGCGGGCCGCCGACGGCGAAGGTGGAGAAGACGTGCAGCAGTCTCCTCTTGGTCTCATGAGGCAATGAGGTCATGCGGCATGGATCGTGATGGCCTTGCGGCGGAATGCTTCCGCGTCGGCGGTCGGCTGCCAGCCCAGGTCGCGCCTGGCGTCGGCGCAGTCGAAGGTCGCGGCCATACCGCGCGACAGGAAATCGCGGCGGCTCGGCATCGGCACGGCGCGGCCGGTGGCGCGCTTGACCAGCCATTTCGCCATGTCCTCCAGCCACAGCCAGGTCGGCGACTGCGGGTGGAAGTGCAGCGGGCGATGCAGCGTGCGGCCGAGGTCGGCGATGTAGGCGTGGGCACCCGGGCGCACGTCGCCGACGAGGTTGTAGCAGCGGCCGTCGATGCCGTCGGCGCGGATGGCGCCGAGGATGGCGGTGGCGACGTCGTCGACCAGCACGAAGGGCAGGGGATTGCGGCCGGCGTTCCAGCCGATGCAGTGCTGCTCGGTGTTGAAGAAGCCGAGGCCGCTGTGGAACGGCGAGGTGCCGTCGCCGACCACGACGCCGGGGCGCAGGATCACCACCGGCAGGCCTTCTTTCGTGTGCAGCGCCAGCAGCATGCGGTCGGTGTCGGCTTTGGCGCGGGCGTAGTCGGCGCGTTTGTCCGATGCCGGGTCGGGCGGGGTGCTGCCGGTGACCGGCTGGTCCTGCGGGCCGAGATAGAGGGCGGCAATCGAGCCGACATGGATCAGGCGTCGGGTCCCGGCCGCGAGGCAGGCTTTTGCCACCGTTTCGGCGCCGCCGAGCATGGCGGCGCGCACCGCCTCGAAACTCTGGCCGCCGCCGCCGTGGGCGAGGTTGACGACGGTGGCGCAGCCCTGGATGGCCGCGGCGACGGCGGCGGCGTCACGGATGTCGCCTTTGTGCAGCGTGACGGTGGGGTTCTGGAAAATCGCCGGCAGGTTTTGGGTCGAGCGCGCCATGACGGAGACGGCGAGGTTTTCTTGCAAGCAGGCTTTGACGAGGGCGGTGCCGATGAACCCGGTTCCCCCAAGGATCGCGACCTGGGGTGCAGGGGCCGTGGGCCCCGTCTCCTGCAAAGGTGGCCGGGGTTCGGGGCGGAGCCCTGACCTTCCTGGAAGTTCGCCGGCGATGCGCTCGCAGAGGTCGACGAGGTCCTTGCCGAACTGCCCATCGGTTTCCGGCGTCCTGCCGGCATCAAGCGCCGCGTGGAAGGCGGCGATGCTGGCCTGCATCGACAGGAAGAACGGGTCGCTGCGGCTGCGGAGTTTGGCCGTGGACGCCACGTAGCGGGCGGCGTTGCCAAAACTGTCGCGGGCCAGTCCGCCCGCCGTGCGCAGGCCGGAGAGCAGCGCGTCCACCGGCTCCAGCCAGCGGGTGCGGCCGTGCACGGCGAGCCGGTTTTGCAGGATGTCGGCCACGATCACGCCGTCGTCGCAGATCGCGGTGACCTGCCAGAACGGGAAGTCCGCACCGACCGCAAAGCGCAGTTCTGCCGGGATTTTTTCGCCCCGCAGCGAAATGGTGGCGGAGCGCACGAACGGCACGCCGGGGGCGATCTCGATCGCCGGGTCGGCCAGCACGCGCAGGTCGCCGATCGGGCCGGAGAGAACAAGGATTTGCGAGAGCGGATGCACCGCCTGTTCCAGCAGCAGGTTGCCCGGCGTGGAAAACATCCAGTGGCCGAACTGGCGCGCGGCGAGCTGGCGCAGGGGGACGTTGTAGAGCACCGAAAGGAAGCGCGGCTTGCCATAGGCGCGGGCCTCGACCAGCGCGCGCAGCCGGGCGAAGGCCGGGTGACGGACGAAATTCTGGTTGACGCCCAGGGCCGCGCGGCCGCGCGCGGCCGCCGCGAGCAGGTCGGCGCATTCCATGGAACTGGCAGCCAAAGGCTTTTCCAGGAGAACGGCAATGCCGGCCTCCAGCAGCGGGATCGCCGTGGAGGCGTGCAACGGCGGCGGCACCAGCACATGCGCGCGCCCGAACCCGCCGGCGGCAAGCGCGTCGGCGACCGAGGCATGCACGGCCGCGCCGAACGGGCGCGCGAGGCGCTGTGCCGCGGCCGCATTGGGATCGACCACGGCCGCAATCGTGTGGCCGCGTAGCGCCTCGGCGTGGACGCGCGAAATCACTCCGGCGCCGATCAGACAGACGCGGGCCATTCACAAACCTTCAACCAGCAAAAAGGCGAGGGGCGTTGCCCCTCGACCCGACCAAAGGGCAGAAGCCCTTTGGAAACCCGTTCGTCAAGCCAATGGGAGTTTCAGGCGCCGCGGTGGCAGCGGGGCAGCCGGCTGTTCAGGAGAACAGGGGCAGGCGGATCGCCAGCATGACCAGCTTGGCCAGGGCAAACCACGACAGCAACGATACCGCGACGACCACCGGATAGACCAGCAACGGCGATATCCGTGCATCCTGAGCGTCGGTCGCCGGCCGATGCTGCCTGGCCGGGGCATGGCCTTTCGCGGGAAGCGTGTAGATCGGCGCGATCACAGACACTTCGGATCCTCCGACAGGCGGGCCTTCGGAAACGTTCCAAGCACGCGACACTCTAATTTTAGAGCCGCTGGTATCGCAAGTCCAAATTTCGGATCCAAGCGAAGAAAAATACCTGCCATAACGTAAGTGTTGCAGATCGTTCCGTTAACTCACCTCAATTGCCATCCGCACCAGTTTGTAAACCAACCAAAACAGTGCCAGCCACAGCCCGGCGGACATCATGGCGATCAACGGCAGGGCGAGCCAAAGCGGCAGCCGCCCCTCGCCTCGGAGAGGCCGGATTTGGAAAACAACGCCGCTTGCGCGGGCAAGAAGACCAGTCGCCGCCATCGCGTGGACCCAATACGCTGCTGTCGACACGTAGTACTTGGGTTGTCCATGGCTCGACGACTAGCCCGCGTTTTGCTCAGATGTGCTACCGAATTTCGGCAGTGATCACCTGGGAAACGCGGAACGGACCGTTCCGTTCCGAATATCACGCAGATGTTGCCACGGCTCCATTTTCACATGCGACAAGGTATTTGCCGATAGCCATCACGCCGCCGCCGCCGCGACCTCCGCCGCCCCACCGGCGGCGGCCTCGGAGACAAGAAACCCCTCGAACACCAGCAGCAGCCAGAGCGTGCCGCTGTGGTCGAAGGCGCCGGCCGCGTGCTCGTCGATCAGGCGCGCGAGCGCGGGCAGGGCGAACAACCCGCTGCCGGCCATCGCCTCGCCGAGCAGCCGCGCCCGCAGCCGGTCGGCCTGGGCGCGGAACGTCGCCGCCGGGGAGGTGGCAAACCCCTGCTTCGGGCGGTACAGCAATTCGCGCGACAAATGCGGCTCCAGGGCGCGTTTCAGGATGTATTTGCCGGCGCCATCGCGCAGCTTCAGCGCCGCCGGCAGGGAAAAACCCCAGGCCAAAAATGCCTCGTCGAGGAACGGCGCCCGCACCTCCAGCGAGTTGGCCATGCTGGCGCGGTCCACCTTGGTCAGGATGTCGCCGGGCAGCCAGGTGTGCAGGTCCACGTATTGCGCCTGCACCAGCGCGTCGTCGGTGCCGGCCGCCTGCATCAGCGCGGGGATGCGCGCCGTCGGGTCGTGGCCGTCCAGTGCGGCGGCGAGGGACGACGAAAACAGGGCGCGCCGCCGCTCCCGCTGCACCTTGGTCACCGTGCGCGCGTAGCCGAGGGCGCTGTCGAGCGACAGTTCGGTCAGCGTGTGTTTTGCCCGCAGCCAGCGCGGCGCGCGGTCGAGTTTGGGATATATCCGGGCCAGCGTGCCGATGGCATGCCGCCGCACCCCGGCCGGCAACAGTTTTCGCGCGCTCTCCACCAGATGATGCCAGCGATAGCGGCGATAGCCGGAAAACACCTCGTCGCCGCCATCGCCGGACAGCGCGACGGTTGCGTGCCGGCGCGCCAGGGCGCTGACGGTGAAGGTGGGCACGGACGAAGAATCGCCGAACGGCTCGCCAAAAATGCGGCCCTGCAGGCGGGCGGCGTCGATGACGTCGACGGCGGCGGCGCGCTCGTTGTGCTGGCGCGTGCCGTAGCGGGTGGCGACCATGGTGGCGTAGGGCGTTTCGTCCTCGGCGCCCTCGAAGCCGATGGTGAAGGTGTCGAGCGGTTCGCGCCGCAGCCGGGCGGCGACGGCGACCACGGCCGATGAATCCACGCCGCCGGACAGGAAAGCGCCGAGCGGCACGTCGGCGACCATGCGTTTGCCGGTTGCGTCGATCAGGTGGTCGAGCAGCCGATCCGTGGCGGCGGCCTCGTCGATGGCGACGGTGCGGGTCGGCGCGTCCCAGTAGCGGCGCGGTTCACCGGGCGCCTTGCCGCGCTCCAGCAGCAGGAAATGCGCCGCCGGCAGCCGCTTGATGCCCGCATAGATCGACCCCGGCTCCGGCACGTAGCCAAAGGCAAAAAAATCTTCGACGGCGGCGGGGTCGATGCGGCGGGGCAGGGTGGGCGCCTGGGTCAGCGCCGCCATCTCCGAGGCGAACAGGAAGCGCCCGGCCGGGTCGGTCGCGTAGTAGATCGGCTTCTTGCCCATGCGGTCGCGTGCCAGGAACAGCGAATCCCGATTGCGGTCCCACAGCGCGAAGGCGAACTGCCCGGACAGGTGGCTCAGGCAGTCCGGCCCGAAACTCTCCCAGGCGTGGAGGATGGTTTCCGTGTCCGAGTGGTCGCTGCGGAACACGTGCCCCAGCGCCTGCAACTTCGGACGCAACTCGGCGAAATTATAGATTTCGCCGTTGAAGACGATGACAACGGACGAATCCTCGTTGAACATCGGCTGGTGGCCGCCGCCGATGTCGATGATGGCCAATCGCCGGTGCCCGAGCCCGACATGCGGCTCGACGTGGAACCCGTCGCCGTCCGGCCCGCGATGCGCCAGCACCGTCGTCATCCGCCGCAACAGGGCGGCATCGACGGGGGCCGTCCCGGTCGGATGGAAGATGCCGGCAATGCCGCACATGGCGCGCTCCTCGTGGGTCGGAAGGCAAGGCCAGGGGCTTTGCCCCTGGACCCCAGCAAAGGCAGAGCCTTTGCAATCCATTCATTGTTTGGGGATGGGAAGGGGGCAACTCCGTGGTGTCCACCCGTGTCGTCGCCCCCCTTCCCATCCCCAAACCAAGTGCGGGGTTCCAAGGGCTTTTGCCCTTGGCGGGGTCGAGGGGCAGCGCCCCTCGCCTTCCTTACAACCCGTGCGGTGCGGACAGTGCCAGCAGGCCCGCGACGTCGGCCGGCCGGGTGTCGTTGCCGACGACACGATACACCAGCACGGGCGCGGTGTCCGGCACATCGACGCGGCCGAGCAGGTGCCAGCGGTCGGGGTCTGCGGCCACGGCGGCCTCGACCTGGCGGACATGCGTCCATTCGCGCGGGCCGCCGTCGGCGCGGACCAGCACGGTCGGGATCGCCAGTGCGTCGATCGCGGCCATCACCTCGGCCGTGCTCTGGAAGCGCGGTTCGTAATCCTGGTTGTTGTAGCCGCCGCCGCCGAGCAGGCGGGAGCCGCGGACGGCGAACAGGTTGGGCCGGTTGCTGTCGTGCATGGCGATCTCGACGATCGCCTCGGCTTCCTGCAGCGAATCGGCGGCGATCAGCACCGCGGGGTTGCCTTGCGTGGGATGGGCGAGGATCTGCTGCACCGCCTCGATGACGCCATGGTGCTGCTTGCGCACGAGGTCGGCGGAGGTGAGCAGGAAGGCGAGGCCGAGCAGGCCGGCCAGCAGCGGCGGGCGCAGGCGGGCGGGGGCGAGGCGCTCGAGGATGGCGGCGAGCGCGTGGGCTGCGAGGATCAGCAGCGGCGGCAAAGCGGGGGCGAGGTAGCGGTCCTGCAGCGCTGCCGGCACCACGACCTGAAAGATCCACACCGCCGCGAACAGCGCCGCCGCACCGACCGCCAGCCCGCCGGCGCGGCGCGGCCGGGCCACCACCAGCACGAAGCCCGCGGCGGCGAGCAGCACGATCGGCAGGCCGAGCGATTCGCGCAGGAAGCGCAGGTTCCAACTGGTGGCGAGCAGCGTGAAGTCGAAGCCCCAGGCGAAGCGGAACCCGGCGGCGGCGCGCGCGTAGGTCAGCCAGTACCAGGGGGCGGCGAGCACGCCGACGATCGGCAGCGGCAGCCAGAACGTGCCCCGCCGCAGCAGGTCGAAGCGGCGGCCGATCAGCACCGCGCAGGGCGGCAGCAAAGCGAGGCAGGCGCCGTTGCCCTTGACCATCATGGCGACGAAGGCGAGCAGCGCGAACAGCACGGCGTCGCGGGCCCGCGCGTTGGCGAGATAGCGGACATAGGCGAGCATCGCCAGCAGGCAGGCGAGCGCCGTGGGCACGTCCAGCATCACCGTCTGGCTGCCGGCCTGCACGATCGGGGCGGCGACGAAGATGCCGGCGGCGACGGCGGCGACGAGCGGGCCCATGCGGCGCGCGAGGCTCGCATACAGCACCAGCGCGGTCGCGAGCGTCACCGCAGCAGACAGCAGCAGCACCGAGGCTCGGTCAGGCGAGAAGACCAGCATCCAGGCGGCTTCCAGCAGGTAGTAGAACGGCGGCCAGTGGCCGATGCCGACCAGTGGATAGTGCGCGTAGAAGGTCCGCAGGAAGCCGAGCGGCGACTGCCCGAGGCCGGTGGCAAGATAGTCGTGCAGCATCAGGCCGGAGATGTAGTGCGAGGATTCGTCCTCGCCGATTTCGCAATGATAGGCGCCGGAGGCGACCTGCAGCGCCAGGATCAGACCGGCCAGCAGCACGGCGACGAGCAGGGCGGAGGCGTTGCGCCATGGGCGCGCCTCGAAAGCAGGGTTATCCACAGATGTCACAGATGTCACAGATAAGATGAGGGGTTATCCGCAGATCGCGCAGATGCGGGAAGATGATAAGGGAGATTTTTATATAAATAATTCCTTCTAATCTGCGACATCTGCGGATCAGTCTTGCCTTCACTCACTGCCGGGCCCCGGCACTGCCAGATAGGCCAGCCGCTTGAACTCCTTTCGCCCGCGCGCCACGGATTCGAGAATGAGCCCGGCGGCGAAGGACAGGAACGACAGCAGCATCAGGCCGGTCGCCAGCACCGCCGTCGGCAGCCGGGGCACGAGGCCCGTGGCCAGGAATTCCATCACCACCGGCACGCCGAAGCCGATCCCCAGCAGCAGCAGCAGCAGCCCGCAGAGCGAGAAGAACTGCAGCGGCCGTTCTTCCTTAACCAGAGTCACGATGGTGCGCAGGATGCGCAGCCCGTCCGAGTAGGTGCGCAGCTTGGAGGCGCTGCCGGCCGGGCGGTCGCGGTAGGCGGTGCGCACCTCGCCCATCGCCATGCGCAGTTCCAGCGCGTGCACGGTGAACTCGGTTTCCGTCTCGAAGCCGGTCGCGAGCGCGGGGAAGGATTTGACGAAGCGGCGGCTGAACACGCGGTAGCCGGACAGCATGTCGGTGACGCGGTTGCCGAAGATCGCGGCCACCATGCCGGTCAGCACGCGGTTGCCGAGCCGGTGGCCGGGGCGGTAGGCGGCCTCGATGTCGGTCACGCGCGTGCCGATCACCATGTCGAGCCCGTCCTCCAGCAGCCGGCGGACCATGGCGGGGGCGACGGTGGCGTCGTAGGTGTCGTCGCCGTCCACGAGAACATAAATGTCCGCCTCCACGTCGGCGAACATGCGGCGTACCACGTGGCCCTTGCCCTGCAGCGTCTCCCGCCGCACCACGGCGCCGGCGGCCAGCGCCGCGGCGACGGTGCCGTCCGTCGAGTTGTTGTCGTAGACGTAGATCACCGCCTCCGGCAGGGCGGCGCGGAAGTCGGCGACCACTTTCGGGATCGCCACGACCTCGTTGTGGCAGGGCACCAGCACCGCGACGCGCAGCAGGGTGCGCGCGCCCGGCGCGGGGCGCGCCAGCATGGCGGTTTCGCTCACGTGCGGCGCCCCGGAACCGGGAACGGGCCGAAGCCACGGATGGTCATGCGGCGGATCTCCGGCCGGAAGAGGGGATTCTCTGCGGCAACGAGATTATCCGATCGCCCCGGCGCTGCGCTAGAAACCCTTGGCGCGCGCCTGTAGGGTGCGGCAGCGTCGTGACGGCGGCGGAAAAATCAACACCAGGATCGCGTGCGGCATGACCGAGCCCTACTCCCTCGCGTCGGCGGCGGCGCGCTCCACCTGGCCGATGCCGCAGCGCTCGGCGGCGGGCGGCCCGTGGCCGATCCTCGCGGTGCTGGCGCTGGCGCTGCTGCTGCGGGTGTTCTTCGCCGCCGGCATCTCCGGCAACGACGACCTGTCGGTCGCCAACAGCGCCATCGGCATCCTCGACCGCGGCATCGGGCTGCCCGGCGGCCACTACGCCGCGCGCTTCGGGCTGACGCTGCCGCTGGCGGCGGTGTTCCGGGTGGCAGGCGTCGGCGTGCCGCAACTGGTGCTGCTGCCGCTGCTCGCCAGCCTGATCGGCGTGTGGCTGGCATGGTGGCTCGGATGCCGCCTGTTCGACCCGCTGGCCGGGCTGCTGGCGGCGCAGGCGCTGGCGTTCTACCCGATGGATGTCGAATACGCCGGGCTGTTCTTTCCCGACCTGATCCAGGGCGTGGCGCTGGCCGGCAGCGTCGCCTGCGCCATCGAGTTCGGCCGGCAGAAACGCGGCATCGGCTCGGCGGTCGCGGCGGGGGCGCTGTGGGCGTACGCCTATTACGTCAAGATCGACGCCGCCGTGCTGGTGTTCGTGCTGCTGCTGGCCTGGGGGCTCGGCTACCTGCGTCTTTCGCGGCTGCTGCTGGTCGGGCTGGTGGCGCTCGGCCTCGTCGGCGTCGAGCTGGTCGCCTACGGCGTGCTGACCGGCGACCCGCTGTATCACATGACGCTGGAGCGGCGGGCGGCCAACGAGACGCTCGCGGCCGGCATGGATTACCGGGAGCTGTTCACCTACCCGAAGGCGATGTTCCTGACCGTCTACGAGACGGGGGCGCATTGCTACCTGCTGCTGGCCGCGTTCCTGCTGGTGCTGCTGCGGCGGGAGCGGCCGGCGCTGCTGGTGGCCGGGTGGGTGGCGATCTTCTTCGCGTGGCTGCTGTTCGGCGTCGATCCGTTCGGCGCCACGCTGCGGCTGAAACCGCAAATTCCGCGCTACCTGATGGATTTCGCAGTGCCAATGGCGGTGCTGATCGGCTGGACGTTCGCGACCGCTTTGCGCCGCCTGCCGGTGCTGCTGGTGGGGCTCGTGGGCGTCGGCGCGGCGCTGCTGGCGGTGGTGTTCATGGCGTTCAACGGCCTGTCCTACCAGCCGGCGGAGGCGACGCGGCAGAGCCTGGACGAAGCCGTCCGCCGCGACTGGTTCCCGCTCTATACCGACGTGCAGAGCATGGCGATCGCGGTGTTCATGCTGCACGATTCGCCGCGCCTGCCGGAGCTGCACCAGATCCAGATGCATGATTTTCTGGCCGGCAAGACGACGTTCGGCAGCATCGCCGAGCCGCGCGCGTGGCTTTTGGACAACGCCGCGTTCGAACGGCGGCTGGCGCACCGCAACCTGGTCACGCCGATCGACCCGGCGCAGTTCGGCATGAAAGTGACAAAGGTGTTTTCGGTCGACCGGCCGTTGCCGGACATGGATTACGCGATTCTGCGCGGGCTGGTGGCGGTCAGCGCCCTGGTCCCGGTGCCGGGCCTGCGCAACCACATCCGCGACACCGCCGACGACCTGCTGCTGCCGGGGGTGGCGAGCGTGTACCTGCTGGAGAAGTAAGGGTGGTTATCCACAGATGGCACAGATAAGAGCAGGTAAGGGTTATCCGCAGATGTCGC
>Ga0302311_10001320_pt1 | contig 29644 bp, 25 predicted proteins | sample III_Palsa_N1_3_FD_200449 | JGI IMG/M metagenome (GOLD analysis project Ga0302311, IMG submission 200449) | Peat permafrost microbial communities from Stordalen Mire near Abisko, Sweden - III_Palsa_N1_3 | ecosystem: Environmental > Terrestrial > Soil > Palsa > Peat permafrost | place: Sweden... | reverse complement strand
CTTGAAGCGATGCGTCTGCGTATTCGCCCACATCGACATGAAGCCGCCGTAGGAGCCGCCCATCAGCCCCAGCCTGGCATCGTCGATCGGCGCCGCCGCCTCGGCTGCATCGATGCCGGCGAGGATATCCACCAGGTCGCCGCCGCCAAAATCGTTGCGATTGGCAGCGGTGAACGCTTCGCCCTGCCCGTAGCTGCCGCGGGGATTGGGGAAGAACAGCCAATAGCCCGACTTCACCAGCGCGGCGAGCGGCCCCTGCCAGACGAACGCCGGCACCGTCGCCGACGCAGGACCGCCGTGCACCACAGTGATCATCGGCGCCTTGGCGGACGGCGCGGTGGCGCCACGCGGCGCGACCAGCCAGCCTTGTACTTCGCTGCCGCCGCTCTTCCAGGTCAGGCTGCGCGCAGCCACCATCGGCGCGTAGCCGTCGTTGTCGTGGCTGATCCGCACGGGCGCCGCCAGCGGACCGGCAAGGATCGCGGGGCCGTGCTCGTAATCCTGCGTGACGGTCGCCATGACGCCGCCAGACGCGAAGACGATCTTCGCATCCCCGGCGGCGATACCGGCCGAGGCCGTCCAAAGCGGCGCGCCGGCACCTCGTGCAGCGTCCACCGGGACCACGGCCGCCCTGGCACCGAGCAACGCCGTGCCGCGCAAGCCCTGCCCGTCCCACGTCAACGACGTGAAACTGCCCTTGTAGCCCGGCGTGACGTCACGCGGCGCCCCACCGGCGAGCGGGACGGTCCAGACATCGCCGCCGACCGCCCCATTGTCGCTCATCAACCCGCCGATGAACGCCACGCTCTTGCCATCGGGCGAGACGCGCGGGAAATTCACCTGCGTCGTGGGGCGCGCGATCGTCCTCACCGCGCCCGTCGTCGCATCGATTGCGTCGATCGTCGCGACCCACCAATTGGCGTCGCCATTGCCTCGCGCGCTGGTTGCGACGAAGCCGCGACCGTCTGGCGTCCAGTCATATTCATAGACGAACCGATCCGCCGGCGACACGGTGCGTAGCGCGCCGCCCGCCACGGGGACGATCGCGATACGCTGTTCGTCGTTCACCTGGCCGATCTCGCCGACTTCGCGGATACCCGCCTGCGTCGCGCCCGTCTCCTTGCGCGCGCCGATCGTGACCAGCAGCGCGATCCGCGTGCCGTCAGGCGACCAGCGCGGTATCGCGGCGAGGCCCTGTACGGTCGCCAGCCGCCGCGTCGTGCGCCCCGCCTGCACCATCAACGTCGCCGTACCGCTCACGCGGTCGCGCGCCACGAACGCGAGTTGTCCACCGGGGCCGAAGGCGAGCCCCGAATAACCGCATGCGCGGCAGGGATCGAGCCTGGTGAGGACGTGGCCGTCGCTCGCGGCACGGACGACGATGGTACCGCGCGCCGCCTCCGGCGCGTCGGGTTCGTCCGCGCTCTCGACAGTCGCGATGCGGTCACCCGCCGACGCGATCGCCAGATCGGCATATTGATGAAGCGGCTGCGCCGACACGGACGTGCCCGCGGCGATGACAAGGGGAAGAACCAGCCCGTAATGCGCGCGCACGAACATCCTTTCAATCGTCGGTTACCGGAGGCGATAGCATGGCGACCGGCAGGTGCAACGCGCTACCGACAGCTTCTTGCGCGTCCGGCCTCTTGCAAGGCACGGATGGTGCGATCACAAGCCGCCGAGCATAGCAGGAGAGGACCGCCGATGCCCGACACGCCGCCGATCGACGCTGCGACACGCGCGGCGCTGCATGCGCGTTCGCTGGCCGATCTCGACGGCTTCTGGCTCGAGCAGGCGCAGCGGCTCGACTGGATCGCGGCGCCCACCAAAGCCGGCGACTGGAGCTTCGACGAGAAGGACTTCCATGTCCGCTGGTTCGAAGACGGAACCCTCAACATCTCCGCCAATTGCCTGGACCGCCATCTGAAAGATCGCGGCGATCAGCTTGCAATCATCTGGGAGCCCGACGAACCCGGCGAAGAACCACACCGATTGACCTATGTCGAGCTCCACGCCGAGGTCTGCCGCTTCGCCAATGTGCTCAAGGCATTGGGCGCCGCGAAGGGCGACCGGATCACGATCTACATGCCGATGATCCCCGAGGCCGCGATCGCGCTGCTCGCCTGCGCGCGGATCGGCGCCGTCCATTCGGTGGTGTTCGGCGGTTTCTCGGCGGACGCGCTCGCCGGCCGGATCGAGGATTGCGGCAGCCGCATCGTCGTCACCGCTGATGAAGGACGCCGCGGCGGCAAGCGCGTGGCGCTCAAGGCCTGTGTCGACGAGGCGGCCGGGATCACCGCCGAAATCGACAAGGTGCTGGTGGTGCGCGCGACCGGCGCCGCCGTCGCGATGACGCCGGGCCGCGATCTCTATTACGACGAGGCGGCGTTACGGGTCGAAGCCGATTGCCCGCCCGAGCCGATGGCCGCCGAAGATCCGCTGTTCGTGCTCTACACCTCGGGATCGACGGGCAAGCCCAAGGGCGTCGTCCACAGCGGCGCGGGCTATCTGCTGTGGGCGGCGCTGACCCATGCCACGGTGTTCGATTACCGCGCGCCCGAAGTCTTCTGGTGCGCCGCCGACGTCGGCTGGGTCACCGGGCACAGCTATATCGTCTATGGTCCGCTCGCCAACGGCGCGACGACGCTGATGTACGAAGGCGTCCCCAACTGGCCGACGCCGTCGCGGATCTGGGAGGTGGTCGACCGGCACCAGGTCGCGACGCTCTACACCGCGCCGACCGCGCTGCGTGCGCTGATGAAGGAAGGCGACGATTTCGTCACGTCGACCAGCCGCAAATCGCTGCGACTGCTGGGCACCGTCGGCGAGCCGATCAACCCCGAGGCGTGGCGCTGGTATCATGACGTCGTCGGCGAGGCGCGCTGCCCGATCATGGACACTTGGTGGCAAACCGAGACGGGCGGGCACATGATCACCCCCCTGCCCTCGACTCCGCTCAAGCCCGGCAGCGCGACGCTGCCCTTCTTCGGCATCGAGCCCAAGCTGCTAGACGGCGACGGCAAGGAACTACACGGCGAGGCGGAGGGCAATCTCGTCATCGCGCGCTCGTGGCCGGGCCAGATGCGCGGCGTGTGGGGCGACGAGCAGCGCTTCTTCGACACCTATTTCCGCACCTTCCCCGGCGTCTACACGACCGGCGACGGCGCGCGGCGCGATGCCGACGGCTATTGGTGGATCACCGGCCGCGTCGACGACGTCATCAACGTCTCGGGCCACCGCATGGGCACCGCCGAGGTCGAAAGCGCGCTGGTGCTGCACGAGCATGTCGCCGAGGCCGCGGTGGTCGGGATGCCGCACGACGTGAAGGGGCAGGGCATCTATGCCTATGTCACGCTCAACGCGGGCGTGTCGGGCGACGAGACGCTGCGCAAGGCATTGCGCGACTGGGTGCGCCACGAGATCGGTCCGATCGCCACGCCCGATGCGATCCAGTTCGCGCCGGGGCTTCCCAAGACGCGAAGCGGCAAGATCATGCGCCGCATCCTGCGCAAGATCGCCGAGGGCGACACCGGAGCGCTGGGCGATACCTCGACGCTGGCCGATCCCGCGGTCGTCGACGATCTGCTCGCCAACCGCATCGCGCATGCCGGCGGCTGAGCCGTTCAGCGCGTGGTAACGCCCAAGTCGTAGACGGGGCGCCGATGTCTTCCACGGAGTAGCCGGTGACCCGCACGATCCTCGCCGTCCTGTTGCTGACCGCGGGGGTGTCAGAATCGGCGCATGCCCAGACGCGGCCGATGCCCTCCTATCAGGACGACGAATCCTACGGCCAGCCGACCGCGTCCGACGACAATGCCAATAGCCGCGACGCGCGCCAGGATTCGGGTTATCCGCGCGGTTTCGGCGATCCCAAGCTGCGCGGCGCCGATCGCCAGGACGACTATCCCGGCTATGCCGACGTCCCGCCGCCATCCGGCCAGACCGGCGAGGACTCGGCGCACCGTGCCGACCGCCGCCGCACCGCAGAGCTCAACCGGCGCGCGCAGACGCAGCACACCGCCGCCGCCGCCGGCCAGCCCCGCAGCGACTACGGTCAGCAGAGCGCGCAATATCGCGCCGAGCTCGCCGATCACGCGCGCGCGATGCAGGATTATGGCGAGGAGCGCGCGCGCTACGCCCAACGCATCGCCCACTGGCGCGCGCGCGCCGACGCGTGCGAGGCGGGCAATCTCGACGCATGCCAGGGTGCGGAGTAAGCGCGGCGCGCGCAATCTTTCAGGTGAAGCTCGATATGATCGCGGCCAGCGGCAGGCCGGCGTCGGCGGTCGTCACATCCTGCTCGTCCGGTCCCGGCACCTCGAGCGTCGCGAACTGGTTGGCGACGAGGCTTGCGGGCATGAAATGGCCCGGCCGATGCCCGACCCGGAGCACCGCCGTCTCCCGCGGCAGTGCGAGGTAGAGGAAGCGGCACCCGCCCGACGCGACCCGCAACCGGTCGCGATAGGTGCGCTTGAGCGCCGAGCAGGCCACCACGATCCCCGCCGGATGCGCCACCCGATCCGCCAGCGTGGCGCCCACCGCGTCCAGCCACGGCGCGCGGTCGATGTCGTCGAGCGGCGTACCCGCATGCATCTTGGCGACGTTCGCCGCGGGATGCAGATCGTCACCGTCGACGAAATCGAGGCCATGCGCCAGCGCCAGCGCGCGCCCGATCGTGGTCTTGCCCGAGCCCGACACGCCCATGACGACGATCGCCGGCCGGATGCCCTGCGCCGCGCTCATTTGAACAGCACGAGCTCTTCGGCCATCGTCGGGTGCAGTGCCATCGTGTCGTCGAATTGCTGCTTGGTCAGCCCCGCCTTCACCGCGACCGCAGCCGCCTGGATGATCTCGGGCGCGTCGGGCCCGATCATGTGGAGGCCGATCACCTTGCCCGTCGTGTCGTCGCAGACCATCTTGTAGAGCGCGCGTTCGTCGCGGTTGGCGAGCACGTTCTTCATCGGCTTGAAGTCCGAGGTGTAGACCTTGACGGTGCCGTAGCGCTCCTTGGCCTGCGTCTCGGTCAAGCCCACCGAGGCGATCGGCGGGTGGCTGAACACCGCCGACGGAATGCAGTCGTAATCGACCCGGCGCGGGTTGTTGCCGAACTGCGTGTCGGCGAACGCATGACCCTCGCGGATCGCGACCGGGGTGAGCTGGACGCGATTGGTGACGTCGCCCACCGCGAAGATCGAGGGAACGGTCGAGCGACTGTCCTCGTCGACCTTGATCGCGCCCTCCGCGTCGATCTCGACGCCGAGCGCCTCCAGCCCCAGCCCCTCGCTATTGGGGCGGCGGCCGATCGCGAACAGCACGACATCCGCCTCGAGTGGCTCGTGGCCGGTCAGATGGCCGACCAGCGTGCCGTCGTCACGCTTCTCGAGCTTCTCGAGCGGCGCGTTGAAGCGGAAGTCGATGCCCTTCTTGATCGAGATCTGGAGCAGCCGGTCGCGCACGCTGTCGTCATATTGGCGCAGGATGTCGGACCCGCGATTGACGATCGTGACGTGCGACCCGAGCTCGTTGAAGATTCCCGCGAACTCGTTGGCGATATAGCCGCCGCCCGCGATCGCGATCCGGCGGGGGACGTCGTCGAGATGGAATGCCTCGTTTGAGGTGATGCCATATTCCGCGCCCGGGCAGGTCGGCGGCGCGGGGCGCGCGCCGGTCGCGATCAGGATGATTCCGGCGCTGTGCCGCGTGCCGTCGGCAAGCTCGATCTCGTTCGCGCCGGTGACGGTCGCGCGCTGGTGGAAGCTGGTGACGCCGTGGCTGTCGAGCGTGTTCTGGTACAGCCCCTCGAGCCGATCGACGTCGGCGAGGACATGGTCGCGCAGCACCGTCCAGTCGAAGGCGCATTCGGGCACCTGCCAGCCGAAGCGCTTGGCATCCTTGAGGTCCTCGGCGAAGTGCGCGCCGTAGACCAGCAGCTTCTTGGGCACGCAGCCGCGGATCACGCAGGTGCCGCCGACGCGAAACTCTTCCGCCATCGCCACCTTCGCACCGTGCGCGGCCGCGATGCGCGCGGCACGCACGCCGCCGGACCCACCGCCGATCACGAACAGGTCGAACTCATGATCGGACATCAAGCAAGGCTCCCAGTAAGGTGTGCGGCACGCGCTATGGTGGCGCGCATGTAGCGATGCGCCTCCCATCCGCCAACGCTCCGTACCCGAAAGGCGTGCCAAGGAAGCACGGATCGCCCTGCACGCGCTTGACCTCGCCACCGGCCTTGCCCAAAGCGCCGCTGTGCCCGCCACCTCCCAGACGACGCGTAATCCGCATCACGCCGCGCGTTCGCCCAGCGACTGGCGGGGCACGATCCGCTTCGTTCTCGTCGTCGCATTGCTCGCCCTCGGGCTGCGCTCGTTCGTCGTTATGCCGCGAAGCATTCCCTCCGAGTCGATGATGCCGCGGCTGCTGGTCGGCGATTATCTGCTGGTCGCGAAATGGCCCTATGGCTGGTCGCGGTTCAGCTTCCCCTGGGCGCCGCCCGGACCACGCGGGCGCATATTCGGCCGCGCGCCGAGCCGCGGCGACGTCGTGATCTTCCGCGCGCCGCCCGACGACCGCGAGGATTATATCAAGCGGCTGATCGGTCTGCCCGGCGACCGCGTCCAGATGCGCCACGGCGTGCTGTGGCTCAACGGCACGGCCGTGCCCAAGGTGCGCATAGCCGACTTCGCGGTGCCGATCGCCGCCAACACCGAATGCAGCGTGATCGCCAATGTGCAAGTGCCCTATGGCGCAGGCGCCGACGCCGAGGGCCATCCCGCCTGCCGCTTCCCGCGCTACCGCGAGACGCTGCCGGGCGGCGTCAGCTACGACGTGATCGACCAGGGCGAGACGCCGCAGGACGACACGCCCGTCATCACCGTCCCCGCCGGCCATTATTTCCTGATGGGCGACAACCGCGACATGTCCGCCGACAGTCGCTTCGCCGCCGTCGCGGGCGCCGGCATCGGCATGGTGCCCGCCGAGAATCTCGAAGGGCGCGCGATCGTGACAATCTTCTCGGTCGACGGATCGGCGCGACTGCTCGATCCCGCGACGTGGCTGCCCGCGATCCGCCCCGCCCGCATCGGCAAGGGCTTCCGGTGAGCGACACCCTACCCGCGCATGTGATCGCCGCGATCGGCCATACGCCGCGCGACGAAAAACTGTTCCTGTCCGCGCTGACGCATTCGAGCCATGCCGGCGAAAGCTATCAGCGGCTTGAGTTCCTGGGCGACCGCGTGCTCGGCCTCGTCATGGGCGAGTGGCTGTTCGAGCTCTTCCCCGCCGAACCCGAGGGCAAATTGTCGCGTCGGCTCAACGCGCTTGTCTCGGGCGACACTTGTGCGGAGATCGCGCGCGATCTCGATCTCGGGCCGCATCTGCGGCTCGGCAAGCAGGCACGCGACGACGGCGCACAGCACAGCACCTATGTGCTGGGCGACATCGTCGAGGCGCTGATCGGCGCGCTGTTCATCGAGACCGGACTAGAGGGCGCGCGCAGCTTCGTCCGGCGCGCATGGGGCGATCGTGTCCATCTCGACAAGGCACCCAAGCATCCCAAGGCCGAATTGCAGGAGTTCGCCGCCGCCAAGCAATGGCGCCCTCCCGTCTACGAGATCGCGTCGCGCTCGGGTCCGCATCATGCGCCCAAGTTCGTGATCACCGTCGCCATACCGGGGCGTGCTACAGCGGAGGGCAGCGGGACCTCCAAGCAGGAGGCCGAGACCGAGGCCGCCCGTGCCCTGCTCGAGGAATTGAAATGAACGACGTACCCATCGAATCCGCCGCCACCGAACAACGTTGCGGCCTCGTCGCGATCGTCGGCGCGCCCAACGCGGGCAAATCGACGCTGACCAATGCGCTGGTCGGCCAGAAGGTGGCGATCGTCAGCCCCAAGGCGCAGACCACGCGCGTCCGGCTGATGGGGATCGCGATCGAGGGCGACAGCCAGATCCTGCTCGTCGACACGCCCGGCATCTTCGATCCCAAGCGCCGGCTCGATCGCGCGATGGTCGCGGCCGCCTGGGAAGGCGCGCAGGACGCCGACCTGATCGCGCTCGTCGTCGATGCAAAGACCGGGCTCACCAAGCGCATCGAGCCGCTGGTCGAGTCGCTGTCGAAGCGGCGCGAGGCCAAGATCGTGATCCTCAACAAGGTCGATGCGACGCCCAAGGAAAAGCTGCTCGCCACCGCGCAGGCGCTGCAGGAGCGGCTCGCCCCCGAGCATATCCTGTTCGTGTCGGCGACGACGGGCGACGGTGTGCCCGAACTGAAGACGCTGCTGGCAAGCCGCGTGCCCCAGGGCCCTTGGCATTTCCCAGAAGATCAGGTCTCTGACGCCACCGACCGGATGCTCGCCGCCGAGGTCACCCGCGAGCAGCTCTATCTCCAGCTCCACGCCGAGCTACCCTATGCCTGCGCGGTCGAGACCGAGAAATACGACGAGCGCAAGGACGGCTCGGTCGCGATCCACCAGCAGATCCTCGTCGAGCGCGATAGCCAGAAGGCGATCATCCTCGGCGCACGCGGCGTCCGGCTCAAGGAGATCGGCAGCCGGGCACGCGCCGAACTGGCGCCGCTTCTCGGCCGTACGGTCCATCTCTTCCTGCACGTCAAGGTCAAGCCCGACTGGGAGGAGGACCGCGGCCTCTACCGCGAGATCGGGCTCGACTGGGTCGAGTAGGGCGTTGCCGCCTAGGCATGTCGGCACGGCGTCGCGGAGCGCCGCGTTAACCGCCCCTTTGTCTTTCGGACCTACTTTCGCGCTCGCGCAACCAGAGGTCTGCCATGCACCCCAATGCCGAGCTCCAGCTTTCGCGAAGCGATCTTCGCTTGGTCGAACGTTTCGACACACACGTCGAGGCAGGCATCAGGCGGTCGGGCTCGATCGCGATCCCGGCGATCGTCACCGATCTGTCGTTGACCGGCTTCCAGGTCGAATCCGAGGAGCGCCTGCCCGTAGGCAATGTGGTCTGGCTCAAACTCGGCAAGCTGGAGCCGCAGATGGCCCATGTGATGTGGAACCGCAAGTTGATCGCAGGCTGCAAATTCGGTGCGCCGCTGCATCCGTCAGTGCTCGCCCAGCTGGTCGCATTGACGAAGCCGGACAAGATCTGAGCGCGAAGATCATACCGCGCCTCAGCGCAGCGTGACGACCGGCACGAACATATAGCCTTCGTTGCGCACCGTGCGGATCAGATCCTCCCCGCCTTCGTGACCGGCAAGCTTGCGGCGCAGCCGGCTGACCTGGACGTCGATGGCGCGATCATAATGCTCGCTCTCCTGCCCCGTCGCATAATCGAGCAACCGATCGCGGCTGAGCACGCGACGGGGATGCTCGACGAACGCGCGCATCAGCCGGAACTCGCTATCCGATAGGGGGACCGCCGCCTGCTGCGGATCGATCAGCGTGCGGCCAATCAGATCGATCGTCCAGCCCGCGAACCGCGACAGGCCGTCATGTGCGACGTCCACGCCCGCGGCCGAAGCCTCGGCCGCCGCGCCCGCAGCCTTGCCTTCGCGACGCCTGAGCACCGTACGGATGCGCGCCAGCAACTCACGCGGGTTGCACGGCTTCGCGAGATAATCCTCCGCGCCCATTTCGAGTCCCACGATCCGATCGATATCGCTACCGACCGCCGACAGCATGATCACGGGCGGCGCATCCTCGTGCTGGAGCTTGCGCAACGCGGACAGGCCATCCTCGCGCGGCATCATCACGTCGAGCACGATCAGATCGTAGCGCCGCCGCTGCAGCTTCTCGCGCATCTCGTGCGGATCGCCGGCGGTATCGGTGCGATATCCGTGCTTTTCGAGGAAGGACGAGATCAGCGTGCGGATGCCCGCGTCGTCATCGACGATCAAGATGTGCGTCGCGAGGTCCATTTGGAGCAAGATGGCGTTCATGGCGCGACATTGCCAGCCCAAGTTTGCGGGGAAATGGCGGCGGGGCCGCGCGACGCAACGTGCCGACACATCGCGCAATAATCGACGATCCCCGCGACATCAGGGCGAAGGCCTCGCCGCTTATGATCGGCCCGATTGCCGCGCGGAGGACATCAACATGCGTCACCACCGTCCTGCCATGCTGGCGGTGTTCGGCGGGCTGATCCCGACGGCCGGGATCGCCAACCTCGTCGCGCCGGCCGCCGGACCTCGGCCGATCGCTGATAGTTACGGCGTGGCGCCCGGCCCGCTGATGATAGCGCTCGTGGCGATCCTGCTGGTCGGTCTGATCGCCATGCTCGTTGCGGGCCGGATGTCGTGGCTGCTCGGCGCGATCGTCATGATCGGCTGCATCGCGCTGCTGGGGGGTGCCGCGATCATCGAGGGGATCGAGACCGCGATCGCGGTCAGCCCATGATCCGATTGCCAACGCAAGCGACGCTGTGCCGCGGCGCGCATGGCGCGCGCACCCGCCGCATGGCATATCGCCGGTCATGACATTGCTTCGCCGCCTCCTGCCCTGGCGCGAGCCGCCGATCGTGTTCCAGATCCTGGTTCTGCTGCTTGGCGGCCTCGTCGTCGCGCAGTTCGTGACGCTGCTGCTGACGCTGGTGCTTCCCCCGGCGCCGCCTGCGCAGCACGGTTTCGGCGAGATCGTCGCGGCATTGTCGCAGGATCATGCCGATTCGCGGCTCATTCGCACCGAACAGTCGGGCCCTCCCGATGTGCGCGGCCCCGGCTGGCTGACCTCGGCCGAATCGCGGCACCAATTGGCCGCCATGCTTGGTGCGCGCGACGAGGATGTGCGCCTCGCCTTCTACGCGCCGCTGCCGTTTGCGGGAATCACCGCGCCGTCTACCCGGCCGCTATTTCCGATCCGACAGGTCGCCTGGCGGACGTGGCCCGAGCCATTGCGGCCAAGCTATACTCTCCCGGCACGGCTTATGCCCGCCAGTTTGATCGTCGAGGGTCCGGGCGAATCATCCGGCGGTGGCCCGGGCGGATCATTTGGTGGCGGTTCGGGTGGATCGTTCGGTGGCGGCCCGGGTGGATCGTTTGGCGGCGGTCCAGGTGGCTCGTTCGGCGGCGGCCCGGGCGCGGGTTCGCCCGCTGGGGGTTTCGGTGATCGAACATTCCCCGATGACGGTTCCAGGCGCGGCCCCGGCCAACGCGGCGGCCAGTCCGGCGACCATAATCGGGGCGGCGGCGCGACGCGCGGGGACGGCGCTGGCCGGGCCGGACAACCAGCCTCTCCGTACGACCTTGATCATCAACCGATCGGCCCCTTCGCGCACGGCGACGATTACGGCATCCCAGACGGTGGTTCGCGCGGCGGTGTCGGCGACCAGTCGCGCGCCGTACCGCCCGCGGTTCCCGTCCGACCGGACAATGATGATGCGGCGGCGGCACCGGCGCCGCCTCCACCCGCGACGACCACGATCGAGCGACATGAGGCTCGACGTACGGACCCGGCGATCGCGACGAGCGCTGCGATCCTACCGAGCGCCCCATCCGCGACGGTCGCGCGCGCGGATCACGCGCCGGCGCCCGCCCCGACGCTGTCGCGCCCGCTGCCGATCGCGCCGCCACCCCGTGCGCTGTTCGGTCTTGCGCCCGCGCCCTTCGTCGAAGGCGATTTCGTCGCCGCGTTGCGCCTTCCCGGCGGCCGCTGGGCGGTGGTTCAGCCCAAGGCCGCGGGATTTCCCAATGCGTGGCAGCGCCGCGTGATCCTGTGGTTTGCGATCGCGTTCGCGCTGGTGGCGCCGATTGGCTGGTTGTTCGCGCGCCATATCGTGGAGCCGCTCGCGCGCTTCACGGCGGCTGCCGAACAGCTCGGGCGCGATCCGTCGGCCGCACCGGTCGCGCTCGAGGGACCAGCCGAGATCGGCCGCGCGGCACGCGCCTTCAACGTGATGCAGAGCCGGCTGCGCAGCTTCGTCGACGATCGCACGGCGATGGTCGGCGCGATCAGCCACGATCTGCGCACGCCGCTTACCAGGTTGCGCTTCCGCATCGAAGAGGTCGACGACGATGGCATCCGCGAGGGCATGAACGAGGAAGTCGCCGAAATGGAGGCGATGATCAGCTCGGTACTGTCGTTCATCCGCGACGCCTCGACCGCCAACGTCCGCGAGCGGCTCGATCTCGGCATGCTGATGGAGGATGTCGCGCAGGATGCAACGATGATCGGCAGCAACGTGACGGTCGAACGCATGGCATCGGCGACGGTCGAGGTCGACGTCCTGGGAATACGCCGCCTGCTCGCCAATCTCGTCGAGAACGCCGTCAAATATGGGCAGCGCGCCCGCATTCGCCTTGCCGTCGACGAGCATGCCGCGATCGCCGAGATCATCGACGACGGACCCGGCGTACCCGAAGACGAACTCGAGCGTGCGTTCGAGCCCTTCTATCGCGCGTCCAACGCCGTCGCCTCGGGCAAGAGCGGCACCGGTCTGGGCCTCGCCGTCTGCCGGTCCATCGCGCGCGCGCATGGCGGCGATGTCCGCCTGCTTCGATCGGCCGAGGGCTTCTCCGCCGAATTGCGGCTGCCGCTCGCCTACGACACCAGCCGGATCGCCGCTTAGCCGCATCCAGCGACATTCGTAGCAGTCTGCAACAGAATGACATCCGGGAGACGCATCGACCGACGATCAGAGCGCCAGCAATGGAGTTGGACATGGCGAAGCGACCGGTCGGGCGGGCGAAATGCGCCCTGGGGCGACACACACCCAAATCTCCACGCGACAGCGCGGACCTGCCGATCCGGCGGGACGTCTGCCGCTATTGCGCGCAACCGATATTGCGAACGCAAGCCACGCGGATCTGGTTCGTCTCCTCCAGCCTCGCGTGAGGTAGCGGGACCTGTGTCGATGGACGCTTAACCGACCACCGCGGCGTCGCGCGTCCGATCCCGCCGCCGGGCAAGCTGCGCCCGCCAGCGGCGTCCACGCCACCACATGATCAATCCGGTGATACCTAAAACGGTCGGGGCAAGCCCCCACAGCACCATGATCACCCGCCAACCGATGCCGAGTGTCGTGCCGTCGTGGAGATGCCGCACCGCGAGCGCCAGCCCGCCGCGCCGCGTCGCGATCGTCGCGGTGCCGGTCGTATCGTCGATGGTGACGTCGGTCGGGCCCTTGGCGGTTGCGAGCGAGACGCGCCACGGCCCATCATCGCCGGTCGGCCAGGCGATCGACGCCGCATCGCCCGGCACCGCGGCCTTCGCTGCGGCAAGCGCCTGATCGGGCGTCAGCGCGGGATGCGCTGCGGGTGCCATCCTGCCACGGTCGCCCATTCCGCCGCCGGGTGCGGCCAGACCGATCGTCGCCATCATCTGCGGCCAGGCGATCCACACGCCTGTGAACGCCTGGAACGCCAGCGGCAGGGCGATCCAGAAACCCACGGTGTGATGCAGATTGGCCTCGAACGTGCGATCGCCGCGCTTCCAGCGCAGCCCGCTGGTGAACCTCCCGGTCATCGGCCACCAGAGCCACACCCCGCCTGCAGCCATCAGGAACATCGCGATCCCGAGCAGCCCGACGAGCGCGCGGCCGAAGCCCGGAACGAACAGGCTGCCGTGGAAATTATGGGCGAGCCGAACCAGGCCACTGTCTCCACGCGACTGGTCGAGCAACCGACCGGTGGCCGGATCGAGCCAGAGCGTGATGCGCTGCGGCGGTCCCTTGTGTGCGGCGCGGTCATGCGCGGCATGGCCCGCACCCGCGTCCTGTCGCGCGCCGTCCCGCCGATCGTCCTTATGGCCGCCCTTATGATCGCCTTGCGGCGCGTTGCTCGCCATCACTACGACCGGGCCCTCGCCGTCGGGGTAGCGGACCGCTGCGATCCGCTCGTCGGGTTGCAGCGACGCGCGCGACGCTGTCGCATAGGCGGACGGCGCCAGCGTTGCCGTGCCGTGTACCGCATAGCGCTGCGGATTGAGGCCGCGATCGATCGCATCGTCCCACGCGAGCACGATGCCGCTCAGGCCCAGCGGAATCAGCAGGATCATCAGGAACAGCCCGGTCCATTTATGAAGCTGCCACCATGCACGGCGCAGCGCTTGCCGGCTTGCCATCGTCATCGCCTCGTCGTTGGGATTGTCGTTCGTTCGTCGCCCCAACCGCTGCCATGAGCGATAATGCTAGTCAATCGCAGATCAAACCTCGGCCCAGCGGCGAAGCAAATTGTGATAGAGGCCGGTCAATTGGATCACGGTACGATCGCCCTGCCCCTTCTCGGCGGCGAGCGTCTGTACCGCCTGATCGAGTTCGAACAGATGGCGGCGCGCCTCGCCGTCGCGGACCATCGACTGGATCCAGAAGAAGCAGGCGATGCGTGTGCCGCGCGTCACTGGCTCGACGCGGTGCAGGCTCGAGGCCGGGTAGACGATCATGTGTCCCGCCGGCAGCTTGATTGACTGCGTGCCATAGACATGCTCGACGACGAGTTCGCCACCATCGTAGCTGTCGGGATCGGCGAGGAAGAGCGTCGCGGAGAGATCGCTGCGCAATCGGAAATCGGTGCCGCGCTTCATCCGGATCGCATTGTCGATATGCGTGTCGAACGCCTGCCCCCCGGCGTAGCGGTTGAACAGCGGCGGGAACACCTTGGCGGGCAGCGATGCCGCGACGAACAGCGGATTGCGGTTCAGCGCCGCGAGCACCAGCGCGCCGCCTTCGCGCGCCGCGACGCCGTCCTCCGCGAGTTGTTCGTTGCGCTTGGCGAGCGCCGCCTGCGGGCCCGAGGTCGCGTTGCCGTCGACCCAATCGCCGGCATCGATGATCGCCCGCAGCCGCGCCACGCCGCCGTCATCGAGCAGCGCCGGTATCTCGATCATCATCGGCCGCCTCCCATCGTCGCCAAGGCTATGGAAGGCGGCGCGTCCAGCAGCAAGGTCAGAAATTGTAGAACAGGCTGGCGGTGGTCGAGCGCGTCGCACCCGGCTCGGCCCAGCCATTGTTGCGGATGCTGGTGTAATAGTGCGTATTGGTGAAGTTTTGCACGTTCACCTGCGCGGTCAACTTGGGCGTGATCGGGTAGCTCGCGAAGGCGCGGTGCAGCCAATAGGCCTTGGACATCGGATATTTGCCGTTGATCAGGTGATTGGCGTCGGTGACGATCGCGAAGCTGCCCTGGTAGGTGAGCCCGTAGCCGATCTGCAGCCCGAACGGCAGCTGATAGGTGGTGAACAGGCTGCCCGAGTTCTTCGGCGTCTGCTGGAGCGGACCGCCGGTGGTCGGCAGCGCGGCGAGAACCGTCGCGCAATCGCCGGCGAGCGGGTTGGCGACGCAACGATCGGGGCCGCCCTGCAGCACCTTGCTCTTGAGATAGGTGTAGTTGGCGAAAATCGTCCACTGCTTGGTCAGATTGCCGCTGGCGCCAAGCGCGATGCCGTCGACCCGCGAGCGACCGTCGGGCACCTGGACGGGCGCCGGGTTGCCGGTGCCGTCGGTCGATGCGATGCGGAAGTTGCTGCGCTCGTTGCGGAACGCGGCAGCGGTCAGCTGAAGCCGGTGATGGAAGAGATCGGCCTTGGCGCCGACTTCGTAGTTCTTTGCCTTCTCGGGCTGGAAATCGCAGAAGTTGATGAAGGTCGACGTGCCCGCCGTGCCCGTGGTGCAGCCGCCGTTGACGGTCGAGATCGAAGGCGTCTTGGAATTGCCGTAGGCGGCGTAGAGGCTGATCGATCCGGTCGGCTTGAAGACGGCGCCGGCGCGGTAGGAAAAGAGATTGTCGCTCGCGTGCTGCGGGATCACCGAGGTCAGCGCGCCGAAGGTCGAGCCCGGCGTCACGCTGTAGTTGTAGGCGGTATAGTCGCCTGCACTATGCTCGTAACGCAGCCCGAAATTGACCTCGAAATATTTGCCGATCTTGGACGTGTCGAACAGATAGGCGGCATAATCGGTGTGCTCGCCGACGCCCTGGCTCGACCGGGCGAGGTTGATCGGGCCCGTATAGATGTTGCCCTGCGAGGGATCGGCGATGTTGATCAGCGGCAGGCCGGTGGTGGCATAGGGATTGCTGCCGTCGGCGTTGAGGAATTCGCGGCCGGTGGTGAGGTTGTAATGTTCCCATGTCGCCGAGCCGCCGAGCACCGCCTCGTTCTGGATCGGCCCGGTGCCGAAATTGGCGCGCAGGTCGAGCTGGTCGTAACCGAGCTGGTTGCGCGTATCGCGCAGGTTTCCGCGCGGGCCGCCGGGCAGATAATAGCCCTCGGGAACGACGACGTTGTGCGGTGCCGCCGCCGTGCCGAGGTTGATCGTGCACGATCCGTCCGCCGCGGCTTTGGTGACGCCGGTGTTGGCCGGGGTCGCGCTCAGGCACTGGCCGTTCAAGGCGAACACGCCGGCCTGCGGCGGATCGACGATGGTGAGCTGGCGGATGTTCTCGTAGCGCGTCAGGTTGCGGATCGTGAGATGATCGGAGAAATCATGTTCCAGGATCGCGGTCAGCTGCGTGATCGTCTGTTTCTGCTCGTCGATATTGCGATAGCCATAATAGCCGCCATAGGGCACGCCGTCGGGCTTGCCGCCGGCCGCCGCGAACCAGGGCACGCCATATTGCGGCGTATTGTTGTCGTGCTGGTAGAGCCCCATCAATGTCAGGCGCGTGGGTGAATCGATCCCGATCGTCACCGCGGGCGCGACGCCCCAGCGGCGGAAATGCTCGTAATCGAGCCCCGGCGTGTCGTCGCGGTGATAGACGGCATTGAGCCGGAACGCGATCAGATCGTTGACGCGGATATTGGAGTCGACCGTCGCGCGGTAATAATTGTCCGTGCCGATGCTCGGGCTGATCACGGTAAGATCATGCGCCTGCGGCAGCTTGGAGACGAGGTTGATCGTGCCGCCGACCGAACCCGATCCGTTGAACACCGAGTTGGCGCCGTTGTAGACCTCGATCTGCTGCAGATCGAACGTCTCGGTGCGACTATATTGCGCGCTGTCGCGGACGCCGTCGATCGTGATGTCGGTATTGGCCGAATAGCCGCGCAGGTTGATCGAATCGCCGAAGCCGCCGCCACCCTCGCCCGCACCGAAGGTGATACCGGGCAGCGTCGACAGCGCGTCGCGCAACGTCAGCAAATTTTGCTTCTTGAGCGTGACGTTGTCGATGACGGTGATCGTCTGCGGCGTGTCGAGCAGCGGCGCGGTCGATTTGGCGGACGCGACGTCGGGCTGCGCGTATTTGCCCTTCACCGTGATGAACTGCTGCTCGCCGCCCTCGCCTGCCGCCGCCGTGCCCGACGAGGCGCCAGTGCCATCCGTCGCGCCGGTTTCGGCGAGCGTGGCCTGCGGACAGACGATCGACCCGACACAGGCGAGCGCGAGGAAAGCGGGTACGCGAGACGCGATGCGGTCGGTTGCGGACAAGATAGGCTCCCTTCGATCATTGTGATCGCTTTTGTTGGAGCCGCTAATGCGAGTGAAACGCATTAGTGTCAACGGGGCATGGCGAGCCCATAGCTTACGGGACGCTGAACGCATGGCGCCCGCCGCGACGCTGGTCCGCGGCAGGCAGGAGAATTTCTTGGGAGTCGATACGACGGCACGCGGTACGCCAGGACTCGAACGACGAATCGCGACGAGCGGCAGAAGGGTATCGCGATCGGCTATGCGGTCGCGTCGCGCCGAGGGCGGCTATCCGATCAGCGCAGCGGCCCAGTAGGACGTCAGCCAGGCGCCGAGCCCGAGGCCGAACGCGGCACCGACGATCGCGGCGAGCAGAACGAGGAAGAGATGGTTGACGAGTTCGTCACCCGCCGCGGGGATCATGTCTGGTTCGCTGATCATGCGCACCCCATGGCGCAGCCGGGTATCCGCGCGATTGCAGGATGTTGCACGCGCGACACCGGCATCGTCGGGGTCGATGGAGACCGGATTGCTGCGATGGTCGCAGCCCGACAAGACCGCCGTTTCCTTTCGGATATGGCTTATCCTATGGCAGCCTCATCTATTAGGGTCTCGAAACCCTCAGAAATCAGGGTCTGCATGTCCGCTTCACCGTCACCACTAGGTCCGACCGCGCCGCGACGGACGTGCCCCGAAGCCATGCCAAGGCGAATAGCGCCGCCACCACGCACCGACTCCTCGGCCTTCGGCGCCTGACGTCCGATCCAGGGCTGAGCCAAACCGTCGATCCAGACCTATGATCCGAAACGGCCGCCATCCGGCCCCTCCGCCGCCGCGCCGGATCTCGCGTCGAAAAGACGTAGAGCGCCCCTGTCCGCGATCCGTTGAGAGGGTAATGCCCGCCACGCGGAGATATCGATCTGGGTCATTGTTTGGGCAATCGTCGCATGTATCTATCGTCATCGGCCGCTATGGCACGCGTTATATGTCAAAAATACAGTGCCAAGACGTTATTTTCGACCGCCGTCAAAAGACGGGGCACGAACATGCTATCTCCACGCTCAAGAACCGCAGTCGTATTCGACTTTCATCACGATCAGCCTTTTATACCATTAAAGGGGGTATATATCATAATGACACGAGTTCCATCGAAGGTCCGCTGCGTCGCATCTCTACTTGCGATCATGATAGCATCCGATGCCGCATCGGCCTTTGCCCAAGCTGCCGGAAATAGCGCAGCGCCGTCGCCGTCAGTCAGTCCGTCGCCCGATGTCGACGTCGGCGACCGCGGCATGATCGTCGTCACCGCACGCAAGAAGTCCGAGGACATCCTCAAGACGCCGATATCGATCAGCGCGTTCACCAGCGCCGACATCAAGGCACGCGGGATCGTCTCGCTGCAGGATATCGCGGCCTACACGCCGGGCATGAACATCGACAACGCCGGCGCCAGCCGCAACGATCGCTCGTTCCAGCAGATCATCATTCGCGGCTTCACCCCGCCGAGCGCGACGTCGCAGACCACGTCCGTGTTCATCGACGGCGTGCCAGTCACGTCGGCGACAGCGATCAGCAACATCACCGACCCCGAGCGCGTCGAAATACTGAAAGGTCCACAGAGCGCCTATTTCGGCCGCCAGACCTTCGCCGGTGCGGTTAACATCGTCACCAAGACGCCAAGCGACCATTGGACGGCTTCGTTCGACGGCCTGCTCGCGACGCACAACAATCACGACGTCACCGGCGAGGTCAGCGGGCCGCTGCTCGGCGACATCCTCGGCATCCGCGTCACCGCGCGCGAATATGCCAAGGACGGGTCCTACGATAATGCCGGCGTGCGGGGCCAGACGCTCGGTGACCAGGAGAGCAAGACGGGCACCGTCTCGCTCAACTTCAAGCCGAGCAGCAATTTCACGGCCAAAGCCTTCGGTATGATCACGACCGATAACGACGGTCCATCGGCGCAGGGCGTGATCAGCGCCTATACGGTCAAGAACGGCGCCGGCCAGACGCTGCTGACCAGCCAGTCGAACTGCACGGTGGGCAACAATCATCCCTATATCTGCGGCGTGACGCCGGATCTCGCACAAGGACGTCGGCCAACACCACCGACGACAGCTTCATCAAGAACTTCCTCGCCAATCCTACGGGGCGCCTGATCGATCCCGACGACGGCGTGCAGGGCTACGGCCTCAAGAGCCGCTTCTACCATCTGCATCTCGCGATGGACTGGAACGTCAGCGACAATTTCCGGCTGAGCTCGCTCACCGGCTACAACAACGAGCGCGTCAGCGAATTGTCCGATCTCGACAATTATTACGACGTCAGCACCAAGAACTCGAGCACGGCCACCGGCGCGCGGAGCTATTTCGACTTTCCTTACATCGTCGAGCATACGACGGTCGACTGGTCCCAGGAAGTTCGCGCGAGCTATGACGCCGGGCCGTTCAAGGCCACGGTAGGCGGCAGCTATCTTCAAAGCCTGAGCAAGAACGGCCTCGGCGGCGGCAACGGCGCTCTGGGGACCTCGACCTTCTCGGCCGTGAACGGGTCCAATCGCTCGAAGACCGAAGGCGCGTTCTTCGGCCTGAGCTACCAGCTCACCAGCAAGCTCTCGCTGAACTTCGACGGCCGCTACCAGATCGACCAGCTCTACACCTATGCACCACCCGCCGGCGTCAACATCGTCAGCGACGTGTTCGCGCCGATCGGCCAATATGCAGGCGGCGCGCTGCTCGCGCACAAGAACTACAAGAACTTCCTGCCGCGCGCGATCGTCCAGTACAACGCCACGCCAAACCTGATGGCCTACGCCTCCTATTCGCAGGGCGTGAACCCGGCGGGCTTCAACAACCAGTTCCTCGCCCAGGGCGAGTTTGTCCAGCGGACCGCGGCGGCGAACGGCTATGCGCTCGTGGTCAACCCCGAGAAGCTCGACAATTACGAAGTCGGCATCAAGGGCCGGCTGTTCGACAACCGCATCCGCTATAGCGCCGCGGTCTACCGCGCGATCTGGAAGAACCAGATCAATTCCACCAACCTCAGCGCGACCGACCCCGCCACCAACATCAACTACACGATCACCGCAGCGCTCAATGCCGGACGCGTCCGCATGACCGGCATCGAGGGCCAGGTGACCGCGTTCGTCACGCCCGAGCTGACGCTCGATCTGGGTGGTGCGATCAACGACAGTCATATCGAGAAGCTGGTCGCGCCCACCATCACCGCGCTGACCGGAATCACCGACTTCAGCGGCAAGCAGAACCCGTACACGTCGAAATACTCGGCCACCGCATCCGCCGAATACCGTCGCGCCATTCCCGGCTTCGACGACATGAGCGGCTATATCCGCGGCGACTTCGTCTACAAGTCGGGCGTCTATTCGGATGCGGCCAACACCGTGCGCACGCAGGCCTACAAGAACGTCAACCTCCGTCTCGGCGCGACGCGGGGATCGGTGAACGTGGAATTGTTCACGACCAACCTGTTCAACAACCGCGCCTACACCAACATCCAGAACAGCTCGGTGCTGGTCTCGAACTTCGCCTACTCGGCAGTGAGCAGCGAGCTGCTGGTCGGGCTGCGCGATCTGCGGACCTTCGGCATCCGCGTCCACTACGCGCTATAGTGTCCTTCGGGGCGGTCGCGTGTCGACCGCCCCACGCTGTACGGACGCCTCTCGATCACCGTCAGGCGTAGCGGATCGCGCACGACGGCAGGCGTCGTCGGGCACGTGCATTCGAGGCGAAGCCATTGATCCGGGCTCCGCATCCGAAAGGCGCATATCGAAAATGCTACGGATCGGCACCAAGCTACGGAGACGCGCGCGATGAACCACTTACCGCGCCGGACGACAGCAATCGTCGGTCTCGCCCTGGCCGCCTGTATCCCCACGTTCGCGCAAGCGGCGCACGTGCCCGCAACGCTCGCGATCGACGGTGGCGCGGTCGCCATTCCGACGGCCGGGCCGGATGGCATGATCACTTTCAAGGGCATCCCCTATGCGGCGCCGCCTGTCGGGCCGCTCCGCTGGCGGCCGTCGGCACCGCTGCCGACCTGGAACGGCGTCCGCAGCGCCACGCAGTTCGGCCCGGATTGCATGCAGGCGCCTTCGGAGACATCCAGTCCCGCTGCACGACCCCGATCGGAAGACTGCCTCTATCTCAACATCTGGACGACGGCGCTGACGGGCGCCAAGCGCCCCGTCTATCTGTGGATCCACGGAGGCGGGTCGCGCGTCGGATCGGGCGCACAGCCCGAGTTCGACGGAACGGCGCTGGCCAGACAGGGCATCGTCGTCGTGACGATCAATTACCGTCTCGGGGCCTTGGGCTTCCTCTCGACCAGCGGCCTCAGCGCCGAAAGCGGTCACGGGGCTTCGGGCAATTACGGCCTGATGGACGATATCGCGGCATTGCAGTGGGTCCAGCGCAACATCGCGCTGTTCGGTGGCGATCGGGCGCGCGTGACGATCGGCGGCGAATCCTCGGGCTCGGTCAGCACCGGGGCGTTGATGGCCTCGCCGCTGGCACGGGGGCTGTTCCGGCAGGTGATCGGCGAGAGCGGATCCGTCTTCCGGCTCGCCGGCTTCGGAAGCATGGGTGCGACGTCGCTCGCGGCGGAGGAGACCAAGGGCGACGCGCTGGCGCACAGCCTCGGCGCAGAGACTCCCGACAAGCTGCGCGCGATCCCCGCCACCGCGATCCTCGCTGCTGCCGACAAATCGGGCGGCTATTTCAACTTGCCCGTCGTCGACGGCTATGTGCTGCCCGACGCGCCGCTCAGACTGTTCGCGTCGCACCGCTTCAACGACGTGCCGCTTCTGCTCGGCTGGAACGCGCAGGAAGGCTCCTTGCAGACGGCAGGCCCGCTGGGGACGCTGCCGCAGCTTCTCGACCGATATTATGGTCCCGGCGCCAAGCCGCTCGCTCATTTCTACGTATCGTCCAAATCCGACGATCTGCAGGCGGAGATCACGGCCGCCGGGGACAACGCGATCGCCTACCCAACGTGGAAATGGGGAATGGCGCAGCAGCGCTTCGGTCGCCAGCCGCTCTTCGTCTACCAGTTCGACCGCGCGCCTCCGATCCCGCAGGGCAATTTCGGGCCCCGCTTCGATGTCGGGATCGCGGGTGCCTATCACGGGGCCGAGATAAGCTATGCCTTCGATACGCTCGGCTCGCGCCCGACCTGGGCCGTGACGCGCGACGATCACCTCATCGCGCAAACGATGTCGCGCTATTGGGCGAACTTCATCAAGACCGGCAATCCGAACGGCGCAGGCCTGCCATCATGGCCGCGCTACGAGCCGTCCAAGACTCCCAGGCGGATGGCGATCGGCCTCGACATCCGGGCGACGAACGACTCAGACTATTCCCGGTTTGCCGCGATCGACGCTGCGCACACGCAGAACGATCCGCCCCTCCCGGGCCCGCCCGATCGATCCGGCGGATCGCCACGCTGAGCCTCGGGAACCGAAGACGCTTATCCCGAGCGCGTAGGCCGCTTCTCGACGCCGCGCCGACCAGCACCCCTACGCCTTGATCCGCACCGGCACGGACTTCGCTGCCGGGACGTGGCTCTCCTCGGCATGATGCTCGACCGACATCAGCACGTTGCACTCCGGATAGTAAGCGCCGAGGCAGCCCTCCGGGATGCTGTAGGGCATCACGATCAGCCCCTCGCGCGCGCGCGTCCTGCCGTCCTGCGCGTCGCTTTCGAGTGCGACGATCTGGCCTTCGCGCAAACCCGCCCGGTCGATGTCGTTCGCATTCATGAACAGCACGTCGCGCGTGTTCTTCACGCCGCGGAAGCGATCGTGATAGCCGTAGATCGTCGTATTGAACTGGTCGTTTGAGCGCAGCGTCATCAGCCGGTAGCGGCCCTCGGCATCGTCGAACCCCGTCGCGGACAGCCCTGTCGGAGTCAGGAACTCGGCCTTGCCGCTCTTGGTCAGCCAGATACGCTGCGACGCCTTGTTGCCCTTCCAGAAGCCGCCCGGCTGAAACATGCGCGCGTTGAAATCCTTGAACGGCTCGGGATAGGTCGCCTCGATCGCGTCACGGATCGTCGCGTAGTCGGCCACCCACGCATTCCAGTCGAGCTTAGGATTAGGCGGCAGCAGCCGCGACGCGATGCCCGCGACGATCGCCGGCTCGGACAGCAGATGCGGGCTCGCCGGTTCGGCCTTGCCGCGCGATCCGTGGATACAGCTGGTCGAATCCTCCACCGACACCGCCTGCGGGCCCGAGGCTTGCTCGTCGCGCTCGATCCGCCCGAGGCAGGGCAGCAGATAGGTGATCGCGCCGGGGAACAGGTGGTTGCGATTGAGCTTGGTGGCGATCTGCACCGACAGCCGGAGCCTCGGCCACGCCGCCTCCATCGCGGCGGTCTCGGGTACCGCGCGCAGAAAATTGCCGCCGAGTGCCACGAACGCCTTGACGCTGCCGTCGATCACGCCGCGACAGCTCTCGACCGTATCGAGCCCCTTTTCGCGCGGCGCGGTGAAGCCATATTGCGCCTCGATCGTCTCGACGGGGACGAGTTCGCTCTTCTCGGTGATGCCGACGGTACGCTGGCCCTGCACGTTGGAATGGCCGCGCACCGGCGTCGGCCCGGCACCGGGTTTGCCGATGTTGCCGCGCATCAGCAGCAGGTTGACGATCATGCGGACATTCTCGACGCCCTTGATGTGCTGCGTGATCCCCATGCCGTAGATCGCCATCACCGCCTTGGCCTTGGCGTAGAGCCGCGCCGACTCCTCGAGTTCGGCGCGCGCCAATCCGGACTCGCGCTCGATGTCGGGCCATTCGGCGGCGCGTACCGCGGTCAGGAAGTCGCCGAAGCCCGTGGTATGTTCGGCGATGAAGCTGTGATCGATCACCGCCTCGCCGCCCGTCGACTGCGCCGCATCGTCCCATTCGACGAGGCATTTGGCGATGCCCATCATCGCACCCAGATCGCCGCCCGCCTTGACCTGATGATATTGCGTCGAGATCTGCGTTTCCCGGAGCGTCGCCATCTCGAACGGGCTCTGCGGATCGGTAAAGCGCTCGAGTCCACGCTCGCGCAGCGGATTGAAGGTGACGATCTCGACACCGCGCTTGCGGCAGGCGCGCAGATCGTGAAGCATCCGCGGGGCGTTCGATCCAACGTTCTGGCCGAAGAACAGGATCATGTCGCATGTCTCGAAATCCTCGAGCTGCGTGGTGCCGACCGGAACGCCGATCGCAGCCTTCAACCCGACCGACGTTGATTCGTGGCACATGTTCGAGCTGTCGGGCAGGTTCTGATTGCCGTACATCCGCGCCATCAGCCCGTACATATACGACGCCTCGAGGCTGGTGCGCCCCGACGAATAGAAGACGACCGATTTGGGATCGAGCGGCTTCAATTCGCGCGCGATCTCATCGAACGCCTCTTCCCATGCGCAGGCGACATATTTGTCGGTGGCGGCGTCGTAGCGCAGCGGGTGGGTCAACCGGCCGTGCTGTTCAAGATCATAATCCTTCCACCCGCGCAGCTCGGACAGCGTGTGCTCGGCGAAAAACTCAGGCGTAGTGCGATAGGTGGTCAACTCCCACGCCGTCGCCTTGGCCCCTTCCTCGCAGAACTCGGCAGGGTGGTGCTTAGCCGGCTTGGGCCAGGCGCAGCTGACGCACATGAAGCCATCGGGCTTGTTCTGACGCGCCAGCTCGCGATAGCCTTCCGCCGATATCTTCTCGCGCGGCAGGATGTCGGCGAGCGATCGCACCGATCCCCAGCCGCCAGCGGGGCCCTCGAACGGAGTCAGATCAGGCGCGTCGGATTTCTGCTCGGTCATGACTCTTCCTTTGCTCACCGAACGCGCCGTGCGGTGGGAAGATGCGCAGCGCGCAGCGACTTTCGCGAGATCGTGCTAATGGCCGCCGATGGGCCGAACGCCGCGTCTCTCGCGAAGACAGTTTATCGGGACGTCGCTCCCGCTGCTGGCGTGCGTCGGCGCATCGCCCGCACGCGCGGCACAAAGGGGTCTGGCTTCGGCAGCCCCGACGGTGAACCCCTGGCTGGTCGATCGTGCGCTCGATGCGCTGGCGCGGCACAACGGGGCGGTCTGGTCGCGCGACGTGATCGCGATCGCCGATTTCGGCCTGCCGTCGTCGGCCCCGCGCTTCCACCTGATCGACATCCTCGCCGGGACGACCACCAGCCTGCGCGTCGCGCATGGCAAGGGATCGGACCCCGATCATAGCGGCTCCCTGCAGAGCTTCTCCAATGTCGAGGGATCGATGGCGACGTCGGAGGGTGCCTATCTCACCGACGACACCTATGTCGGCGTCCACGGCCTGTCGCGCCGGCTGACCGGTCTCGATCCGAGCGACGACAGGGCGGAGGCACGCGCGATCGTGATCCACGCCGCCTGGTATGCCGATCCCGCCATACTTGCGCAGCAGGGCAAGCTCGGCCGCAGCGACGGTTGCTTCGCGTTCGGCGAGCAGGACATCGCGCTGGTGCTCGCACGGCTCGGCCCCGGCCGGCTGATCTACGCCGGCAAGGCATGACCGCGCGACATTCCGGCGCCGTCTCGCGCGGTCATCCGGCCGCGAGCGGCTTGACATTCGGCCGCCGGATGGCGCGCATGACGGGACCGGCCTCGGACCATTGGAGCAATCATGAGTGACACCGGCCTGCTGACATTTTCCGGGCTCCATCTACGCCCCGATCCCGCGCGCACCGTGATCCGGCCGTTCGACCTGGCCTACCCCGATGCGTTCCGCGACGATGCGCATCCGCGGATGCAGCAGATCGTCGAGCGCGTGCTGACGCTCGACGCGGCGGCGCTCCATGCCGAACATGAGGCGATCATCGCCTCGCTCGATACGCGGCATCGCGACGTCGAAGGCCTGCTGATGCGGCGCTTCGATCAGGTCCGCGACAGGGTGCCGCAGGCGGATGCGCTGTCGGACGAGGCGAAGCTGGTGATCGCGGCCTATTTCAGCGAGGAATATTCGTTCGAGGCCGCCGCGCTATTTAATCCCAGCATGGTCCCGCGCCTCCATCAGGACGGCGCCGCGCCCGGCGAGATACGCTTCTTCCTGTCGCTGCGCGGGATCGGCGAAGGCCACATCTCGTCGGTGACCTTCCGCACGGGCACATGGAGCGCGGCGAACGGTTTCGCGATCGACGAGCCGAGTTCGCAGGCGGTCACTCCGCGGATCGAGACATCGGCGGAGGGCGACGAGAACGGCGTCACGCGCGTCGTCTGCGAGGGCAGCGAGAATGTCTCGGAAAGCGTGCTGTTCCCGGTCACGCCCAGTCAGCGCCAGGGCATCGAGGATCTGCGCATGGTGCGGTTCGTCCAGGACGACGGATCGGTCGAGATACTGGGAACCTATACCGCCTTCGACGGCCGCGACGCGCGATCCGAGCTGCTGCACGCGACGGGTTTCAAGAATTTCGAGATGCGCCCGCTGAAAGGCTCGGCCGCCGCCGCAAAGGGCATGGCGCTGTTCCCCCGCAAGATTGGCGGCCGCTTCTTCACGCTCGGCCGGCAGGACAATGAGAGCATCTGGCTGCTCGACTCGGACGATCTCTACACATGGGACGGCGGCGCCAAGCTCGTCTCGCCGCGCTTCCCGTGGGAGTTCGTGCAGATGGGCAATTGCGGATCGCCAATCGAGATCGACGAAGGCTGGCTGGTGCTGACCCACGGCGTCGGCATGGTACGCAACTATTGCATGGGCGCCTGCCTGCTCGACAAGGCCGATCCCTCGAAACTGCTCGCGCGCACCGCCGAGCCAATTTTGCGCCCCAGCCCGCAGGAGCGCGATGGCTATGTCCCCAACGTCGTCTACAGCTGCGGCGGGATGGTCCACGATCGAACGCTGCTGCTGCCCTACGGGGTCGCGGACAATTTCGCGACCTTCGCCAGCGGATCGGTGGACGAACTGCTCAAGTCGATGACATGAGCCGCCGCCCGCGACGACGGCACGTCGATCTCGGCAGCTTCGAGGCGGTCAAGATCGGCGGCCCGGGCGCGCTCGCCGATCTCTACTACACGCTGATGGAGATACGCTGGCCCGCGTTCATCGCGCTGGTCTCGGCGGTCTTCCTGATCGTGAACCTGCTGTTCGGGCTGCTCTATGCCGCGCTGCCCGGCGCGATCGGCAACATGATGCCGGGCTCGATCGCGGACGGTTTCTTCTTCTCGGTCGAGACGCTCGGCACGGTCGGCTACGGCAATATGGCGCCCGCGACGCGGCTCGGCCACTCGATCGCGGCGGTCGAGATCCTGCTCGGCCTGTTCTTCTCCGCGACGATGACGGGACTGATCTTCGCGCGCTTCGCCCGGCCGCGCGACAGCGTCGTGTTCAGCCGCGTCGCGGTGATCAGCCGGGTCGGCGACCAGTTGATGCTGATGGTGCGGCTGGCGTCGATCCGCACGCGCCCGCTTGCCGACGTCAGCGCGCAGATGTCGTGGCTCGAGCGCATCGAGCTTGCCGACGGCCGCGTGTTCCGCCGCCTCAACGACCTGCCGCTGGTCCGCGCGCACAACCCCATGCTCGGGCTGGCGTGGACGCTGGTGCATGTCGTCGAGCCGGACTCGCCGATGTTGGCCGCGCTCGACGGAAGCGGGCGGTTCCAGCTCACCGTCACGATCGGCGGCACCGACACGCTGCTCGCCAGCCAGACGCTCGGCGGCCACAGCTACACCCGCGCCGACATCCGCCAGGAGCATGACTTCGAGGACATCATCGTCGACGCCGAAGGCATCGTGCATCTCGATCTCTCGAAGCTCCACGACGTTCGCCCTAGTCTCGTCAAGGTCCAATAATCTCGAACGACGGTAGGGGCTTGCCAAGTCGGCCACGACACCGCATCTTGTCTGCACGACGTGAAACCGAAGCGAAGACTTCGGTATGCGTCGATGGATCGAGAGGATGCGACATGGCTGACAAGATTTTCGGTGCTACCGGCTGCAACAAGAGCGAGCTCAAGCTCGTGAAGCGCCAGCCTGCCGCCGCCGCGACGCTGCAGAGCGCCGGCGGAACGACGACACGCACCACGCGCTGAGATACCTGCCGGAGGCGCCGCGGCGCCTCCGGCAAATCGGCATCACGTTATGTTGTCGGTGCGCCACGACATGTTCGGCTGCGTGTCCGAACACTCGACGTTCTGCGGCGCTGCATCCATACCTCTGCGTATCGGAACCGTGAGGCGCCAAGATTGTTTCGCTCCCGTATTTTAAATCTGGGAGACTCTTGTGCTCGGCACGATCCTCATCATCATCCTGATCCTGGCACTCGTCGGCGCATTGCCGACCTGGGGGCACAGCCGGAGCTGGGGCTACGGTCCATCGGGCGGCTTGGGACTGATCGTCATCATCGTGATCATTCTGGCGCTGCTGGGCGATCTTTGATCCCATCCGGTCAGGCTAAGAGGACGGGCACGATTCGTGACTTTCAGGCAACCTGAGTCCATCGCCCACTCTCGTCCTGTCGCCAGTAGCGCGTCTCAACGGCGTCCCGCCCGCTGAGATCGCGCCACGCGGCGCGCGCGACATCGATCGAGCGATCGTCGAAGAAGTGGAACGCGCGCTCGAACGCCGTCGCCGCATCACGCCACACGCCGTCGATCAACGCGACATGCCGCGCGGCGTTCGTCGGCTCGATGACGGTCGAGATCAGCACGGGCTGGTCGTTACCGGCACGGCCGTGCGCCAGGAAGCTGTCGGGCGACGCGGTCCACAGCGCCCCGTCGAGTGCCGCTGCCTGCGCTTCGTCGCCCGTCACCACCAGCAGGCGCCCGCCCCCGGCCAGCACCCGCGTCGCGATGCGGGCGAGGACGGAGGCAAGCGGGTCGCGGCCGAGCTGGTAGAAATCGACCTGCATCGACCGCGCCTGTCCTATTTGGCCTCGATGGCGTCCGCGACGAAGCTGTCGAGCAGGCGCACGCCGTAACCGGTGGCGCCCTTGTCCCATGTCGCGCCCGCCTTGGCGGACCACGCCATGCCGGCGATATCGAGATGCGCCCATTTCACGCCGTCTTCGACATAGCGTTTGATGAAATGCGCCGCGGTGATCGATCCCGCCTGGCGCGGGCCGACATTCTTCATGTCCGCGATCGGCGAGTCGATCAGCTTGTCATAGGCATCCGACAGCGGGAAACGCCACAGCTTGTCACCGACCGTCTGCCCCGCCGCGGTGAGCTGCGCCGCAAGTCCGTCGTCGTTCGAGAACAGCCCGCCATGCTCGTGGCCGAGCGCGACGATCATCGCGCCGGTCAGCGTCGCGAGATCGACGATCGTCTTCACCCCGTGCGTGCGCTGCACCCAGGTGATCGCGTCGCAGAGCACCAGCCGGCCTTCG
>Ga0302311_10001315_pt1 | contig 29685 bp, 24 predicted proteins | sample III_Palsa_N1_3_FD_200449 | JGI IMG/M metagenome (GOLD analysis project Ga0302311, IMG submission 200449) | Peat permafrost microbial communities from Stordalen Mire near Abisko, Sweden - III_Palsa_N1_3 | ecosystem: Environmental > Terrestrial > Soil > Palsa > Peat permafrost | place: Sweden... | reverse complement strand
TGCTGCCGCTGCTGCAAACCAGCGAGCGCTCCTGGCTGGAGACCGGCCCGATGCAAGGCCCCATCACCTTCGATCCGAAGACCGGCGACAAGCCCGGCCCGCTGCTGATCGGCATCACCCTGTCGCGTCCGGCGCCGCAGGCGGCAGCGCCCGCTGCGCCGGCGACACCGCTGGCCAAGCCCGAAGCCGACAAGCCGGCGGGGCGGGTACAGCGCGTCGCGGTGGTCGGCGATTCCGACTTCCTCGCCGACGCCAACCTGGGCCAGCTCGGCAACAAGCAGCTGGGCCTGAACCTGATCCAGTGGCTGGCCTCGCGCGACTCGCTGCTCAACATCGACGTGCCTAAGGCGCCGGACACCTCGCTGTACCTGCCGGGCTGGGCGACATGGCTGGTGGTGGTGGGCTACACCCTGGTGCTGCCGGTGCTGCTGCTCGGCTACGGCATCACGCGCTGGCTGCGGCGCCGCCGCAAGTAATCCATCAGGCCTGATCCCGCGGAGATTTTCGTGAAGCAGATGCGACTCAACCTGATCCTCATGGCCATCGTGCTGGCGCTGGCCGGCGCGCTGTACTTCGGCCAGAAGAAGGAGCCGCCCAAAGGCCAGCCGCTGACCGCGCTGAGCGTGAGCAACATCAGCAAGATCACCCTGCATCATCCGAATGCGGCGGACATCGTGCTGGAGAAGCGCAAGGAAGGGCAGTGGGCGCTGACCGCACCGGTGCAGGTGGCCGCCGATCCCTATGAGTTGAATTCCCTGCTCAACGTGGCGACGGCGGAAACCAAGTCCACCATCGATCCGAAAGACGTGAAGCTGGCCGACCTCGGGCTGGACCCGCCGGCGTTCAGCCTCACGCTCAACGATACCAAGATCGACTTTGGCGGCACCGAGCCGCTCAACTACCACCGCTATGTCGAGACCGGCGGCAAGATCGGCCAGATCGACGATCCGCCCGCTTCCGCCCTGGACGCCGACTACTCCGACCTGGTGGCCAAGTACGTGCTGCCGCAGGGCGCGCAGATCGCCAGCATCACCGTCCCCGGGCTGAAGGTGAGCCGCTCCGCCGACGGCAAGTCCTGGACCGCCGATCCCGCAGATCCGAAGTCCGGCAGCGACGAGCTGCAGAAATTCGTCGACGCCTGGATCGCCGCGCGCGCCCTGTGGAACGCCGCCAGCCCGGCCGACGCCAAGCCGGTGCCCAACCAGCAGACCGCGCAGGTGGCGCTACAGAACGGCAGCACCCTCAGCTTCAACATCGTCGGCCGCGACCCGCAGCTGGTGCTGGAACGCGCCGACCTCAAGGTCCAGTACGACCTGGCCAAGACCGATGTCGACAAGCTGCTGAAGCTGCCGCAGCCGGCCACCGAGCAGAAAGCGCCCACTGCGCCGGACAAGAAAGTGGAAGCCGCTCCGCCAGCTACTGCAGCGGCACCTTCCAAACCGTAATTCTGAAACCCGCCTCCCGGCGGGTTTTCTTTTTCAGCCGCATTACTAAAGGCCCGTTCGCCCCGAGTGCCCGCGCAGCGGGTGTATCGAGGGGCCAGCGCTCCATCGGCCTCGCCACCGCCAATTTGCGCCAACGCCAGAATCGGCGAAACTCACCGCCATGCCCGAACTCCCCGAAGTCGAAACCATCCGCCGCGGCGTCGAGCCGCATGTCGTCGGCCACACCATCCGCGAAGTCATCGTGCGCGACAGCCGCCTGCGCTGGCCCATCCCCGCCGAGTTCGCCGACTTCGCCCGCGGCAAGAAAATCCGCGCCGTCTTACGCCGCGGCAAGTACCTGATCTTCGACCTTGGCGGCGACCGCCTCATCGTGCACCTGGGCATGACCGGCCGGCTGTCGGTGCTCGAGCCCGGCACCCCGCTGAAAAAGCACGACCACGTCGACCTGCTGCTCTCCGGCAAGGTGCTGCTGCGTTTCCACGATCCCAGGCGATTCGGCGCCGTGCTGCCCTGGCCCGCCGCCGACATCCATCACGTCCTCCTCGCCGAGATGGGCCCCGAGCCTTTCTCCGACGAGTTCTCCGGCGACTACCTGTACCAACGCTCGCGCGGCCGCAGCGCCGCCGTGAAACTGTTCATCATGGATGGCCGCATCGTCGTCGGTGTCGGCAACATCTACGCCTCCGAAGCGTTGTTCTATGCCGGCATCCGGCCCAAGACCGCCGCCGGAAAAGTCACCCGCGCCCAGTACGCCAAACTCGCCGAGGCGATACTCGACGTGCTGCGCGTCGCCATCGAACACGGCGGGACCACCCTGCGGGATTTTCGCGGCAGCGATGGTTCCAATGGGTACTTCAAGCAGGAACTGCGGGTGTATGACCGCGAGGGCTTGCCTTGCTATGTGTGCGGGACGCCGATCAAGCGGATGGTGTTGGGACAGCGGTCGAGTTTTTATTGTCCGACGTGTCAGCGCTGACGCCTTGCTTTTAGTCCCCTCTCCCCTTGGGGGAGAGGGTCAGGGTGAGGGGTGGTTGCGGCGCACACGGCCAGAACTGGATCCCCGCCTGCGCGGGGATGACGGAGGTGGATGTTTGGGCTTTGCTTTTGATTATGCCCCGGAGTCGCCGAATGGCTCCGCGGTTATCTGATACTCATCTTCATAGACAACATAACCTGGCCTATCTGTTTTTATTACTTCTACATGCACATCATGAGCCCTCAATATCTGCGCCAGACCATGCATCTTTCGAATGTGCTCTATCGCCGAATCCTTGAACCAGCTCAGAGCAACTTTTTTTGCATGAGGCCTCGATGATCGCGAAAAATTTCGGGGCCGTTCGAGGTTGCTGCTGAACCAATTCTTGATTTCATCGCGCACGATCTGCTCGTGCGATTGCAGCACGCCTAAATCGTCCAATTCCGCGATTGCCTGGAACACGCCCTGACGTTTTGCAGAGTCTTCATCTCTATGCAAGACGACAAAACGTACAAAAGCCATGTCTGATCTTTAACAGTGTGCGGCGGAATGACGTTAGCGTATTTTGTCTTTCGCGGCTTTGCTTTTCGCTGTTGCTTGTCCGCCGTTGATGTTCCTCCCCGTGTGGCTGCGCCGAGCATCGCAAAGACGGAGTGGAATAGCCGCGCGCAGACGCGGGCGAGGCATGGATGCCGAAGCCGTTTTAGACAGGCCAGGGATGGCCTGTCTAAAACGCCCACTCCGGCTGCGAAGCGCAGGGGACCGTCCAATCGCTTTGCGATTGGACGGCGCAGACATCGGGGCGGCGCTTCTTGCCTACTTCTTGGCGCTGTTGCCAAGAAGTAGGTCGCCGCAGGCGAAAAACTTCGTTCAGGCGTCAGGAGGATCCGACACGCGCGCAAGCGCACGCTGCGCTGTTTCAGAGGGGGTGAGGCCAGATTCTTCGCTGCGCTCAGAATGACAGGGGGAGAGGCTGGCGCTGGTCCCTCCCTCGATACGGCGCTTCGCGCCTACTCGGGACATTCGGAACAGCACACCCGCTGGCGCGGGCACTCGGGACGAACGGAGTTTGGTGCTAATCAGACAGAAAAGCACCCCTTCCCTCGGTCCCCTCCCGCAAGGGGAGGGGAAGACCAGCGTGGTCCTTTCCACCGATGAAATGCTTAAAACCTCCTTCTGATACAAGGCCCTAAAATCATCCTTGACATGTGACTAAAAGGTCACGTATTGTTTCCCCATGGACGAAGTATTCAAAGCCCTCGCGGACCCGACCCGCCGCAGCCTGCTCGACGAGCTGTTCAAGGAAGACGGCCAGACCCTGAGCATGCTGCAAGCCCGCTTGCCGATGACCCGCTTCGGCGTGATGAAGCATCTGAAGCAGCTGGAGGAAGCGGGCCTGGTGGTGAGCAAGAAACGCGGCCGCGAGAAGCTGCACTTCCTGAATGCCGTCCCGATCCGCCTCATCCATGACCGCTGGGTGAGCAAGTACGCCGCGCCCTGGGCCGCAGCCCTGAGCGGCCTGAAGCACGAACTGGAGAACAGGACGATGGAAAAGGTATACGAGATCTACATCAAGACGACGCCGGAAAAACTGTGGCACGCGATCACCGATACCGGGATGCGGCGCAAATGGAATTTCGGCGCGGAGGTGATTTCGGACTGGAAGCCTGGCTCGCGCATCGAGGGCTCCGGCGGCGATGCGCTGATTTTCGAGGGCACGGTTCTGGAGATCGATCCGCCGCGCCGGCTGGTGCAAAGCTTCACGGCGCTGTGGGGCGAGGATGTGAAGAGCGAGGGCACCTCGCGCGTGACCTGGGAGATCACGCAGGTGCGCGACTCCTGCCGGCTGGTGGTGACCCATGACCGCCTGCCCGAAGGTGCCAATGCCCAGCTCTACGGCGGCTGGCCGATGGCGCTCTCCGGGATCAAGACCCTACTGGAGACGGGCGAGATCCTGACCACGCCGGGATCGCTGCGCTGGCTGGAAGGGCAGCAGGATCAGATGCCCGGAGTGCGCTGATTGAATGCGGGAGCCGCCGTGAATCGCAGGATTCGGCGGCTTCCGCTTTGGCGCGCGTGCCGGGGTCGAGGACAATAATCGCGGCCCGGCCGCTGACGCTTCACCCCTTTTCCGTCACCCCGCTCTCCGGTTAGCTTGTGGCCTCTTAGGGAGACCCCATGACCACCGGCAACCTGCTGACGCAACCGCTGCGCCTGCCTTGCGGCGCCACGCTGCCCAACCGCATCGCCAAGGCGGCGATGACCGAGGGCATCGCCGATGCGCAGCTGCGCGCCAGCGAGCGCCATGTGCGGCTGTACCGGGCCTGGGCGGAAGGCGGGGCCGGCCTGCTGGTCACCGGCAATGTGATGATCGACCGCCGCGTGCTGGAGCGGCCGGGCAATGTGGCGATCGATCCGGCGCCGCCGGATGCGGAGTCGATGACGCGGTTGCGCAACTGGGCCAAGGCCGGCACCAGCAACGGCAATCACCTGTGGATGCAGATCAGCCACGCCGGGCGGCAGTCGCCTTGGTATGTCACCGGGCAGCCGCTGGCGCCCTCGGCGGTGCAGCTCAAGCTGATGGCCAACTACCGCCGGCCGCGCGCGCTGCGCGAAGAGGAGATCCTCGACTTCATCCAGCGCTATGCGCGGGTGGCACGCACCGCGCGCGAGGCGGGCTTCACCGGCGTGCAGGTGCACGGCGCGCACGGCTACCTGCTCAGCGCCTTCCTGTCGCCGGTGACCAACCAGCGCGGCGATGCCTGGGGCGGCAGCCTGGAGAACCGCGCGCGCTTCCTGCTGGAGGCGGTGAAGGCCACACGCGCGGCGGTGGGCGCGGACTTCCCGGTGGCGCTGAAGCTCAACTCGGCTGACTTCCAGAAGGGCGGTTTCAGCAGCGAGGAATGCCTGCAGGTGGTGCAGTGGCTCAACGGCAGCGGGCTCGACCTGCTGGAAATTTCCGGCGGCACTTACGAGCAGCCGCGCCTGCTCGGTTATACCGGCGATGCCGATACGGCGGTGGAAGCGGCGCAGGCCCCGGTCAGCAGCACCAGCACGCAGCGGCGCGAAGCCTACTTCCTCGAATACGCCGAGGCGATCCGCAAGGTGGCGAAGATGCCGCTGATGGTGACTGGCGGCTTCCGCAGCCGCGCCGGCATGGAGCAGGCGCTGCAGCAGGGTTCGGTGGATGTGATCGGCCTGGCGCGGCCGCTGTGCACCGATGCCGATGTGCCGAAGCGCCTGCTGGCCGGCGACGACACTCCCTTACCCGGCTACGAGCACAGCCTCAAGCTCGGCAACGGCGTATTCGCGCCTACCACCCATGTATTCCTGTTCAAGCTGGTCAATCTGCTGGGGCAGCAAGGCTGGTATTACCAGCAGATCGCGCGCCTGGGCGATGGCCTGAAGCCGGCGCTGCAGCGCGGGGTGTTCAATGCTTTCGTGCGCTATTTGTGGGATGAGTACACGACGGCTTGGCGGATGGTGAGGAAGCGCGTTTAGTTTGTAGGGCGGGCCGTGCCCGCCGCTGTACCGCAGCCTGATCGAAACAGCCGGCGGCCACAGGCCGCCCTACGATTGCTGCGTCATGCCGGCGAAAGCCGGTATGACGATTAGCTACCGAAAATCGTAGGCCACGCTCAGGCTGAGCGCGTATTGCTGCTTCTGTTGCACGTTGGGACTGCTGGCGGCAGGGCCGAGCAGGGTGGTGGCGGCGAACACGCCGTTGAGGAACCAGTGCTCGCGGAAGATATAGGTCGCGTTGGCGCCGACGCCGGCCGACTTGACGCCGCCGCCGGGTGTGTACGTCGGCAGGTCGTTGCTCTTCGCTTCGTCCTGGGTCACGCCGAAATCGTTTTTCATGTAGGTGTCGTTGGCCATCGTCACCGTGCCGCCGGCGAAGATGAAGAATTTCTTGTTGCCGTATACCGGCAGGTAAGCGCTGACGTCGCCGATATAGCCGCCCACGCCGCCGATGTTGTGGCGCACGTCGGCGCGCACGATCACCGGGAAGAAGACGTATTCGGCGAAGAGCTTCGGCGCCGCCGCGGCGGACAGATTGTGCTCGCCGAGCCGGTAGTAGTCGCCCTCATTGCGCCCCAGGTCGTAGGTCAGGGCGATGCCGGCGCGGTAGTTGGTGCCGCGCAGCAGGTTGACGCCGAGGCCTTCGCCGGTGGAGAAGAAGGCGAGGTCGCGATAGCGGACGTCGATGGTCGGGCCGGGCTCGATGTAGTAGTCGCCCGAGCCCTCGAAGCGCGGCAGCAACTCGAAGCCGCCGCCGACCAGAATGTCCCAGTGCGGAGGATTCGGATCGAAGCGCTTTCTCAGCACCTCGCCGGCGGAGTACTGCCATTCGCCCAGCGGGCTGGGCGTCTGCGCATGGGCCGGGGCGATGAAGCCGAGCGCCATGGCGCACATGCCCAAAACTACAAGGAAGCGCATTCCTACGGCTACGCGATCAGATCGCCCTGGCTGCATTCCCTGCTCCTGTGGCTATTGCGGATTACGAACAGGTTACAGAGTTACGCCAGGAAGGTGAAAATGCAAGCGGACGGGATTCGACCTGGGTCCACGCCAGAGCCGCCCGCTCAGTTGAGGACGCGCGGTACCGCCAGCCGGAACGGGTCGATCATCGCGTCGAAGGTCTCGCCCTGTTCGGTGACCATCTGGAAGCTGCCGTGCATGGTGCCGACCGGGGTGTTGAGCGGGCAGCCACTGGTGTACTGGAACTGCTCGCCCGGCTTGAGGGTGGGCTGGTAGCCGACCACGCCGGGGCCGCGCACTTCCTCGGTCTTGCCTTCGCCGCTGGTGATGATCCAGTGGCGCGCGCGCAGCTGCACCGTGACCTCGCTCTCGTTGCGGATGGTGACGTGATAGGCGAACAGCCAGGACTGGTTGGCCGGGTCGGACTGGTCCGGCACATGGCGCGGCTCGACCGTGATGCGTACGCCGCGGGTCACCGTATTGCTCACATGAAGCCCGCCTGTAGTTGCGCCGCCTCGCTCATCATCTCGCGGGTCCAGGGCGGATCGAACACCAGCTCCACCTCGGCCTCGCGCACGCCGGGGATCTGCTGCACCTTGCTCTTCACGTCGGCCACCAGCACATCGCCCATGCCGCAGCCGGGCGCGGTCAGGGTCATCACCACGCGCACCTTCCAGCCGCCTTCCTCGGCGGGCTCGAGGAGGCACTCGTAGATCAGGCCGAGCTCGACCACGTCGATGGGGATTTCCGGGTCGTAGCAGGTCTTCATCTGCTGCCACACGGCTTTTTCCACTTCCGCCTCGCTGGCATCGGAGGCGATGTCCGGCACGCCGACCGGCGTCTTGCCGATGGCGTCGGCGTCCTTGCCGTCGATGCGGAACAGGTGGCCCTGCATCTGCACGGTATAGCTGCCGCCGAGCGCCTGGGTGATGCTCGCCTCGGCGCCTTCGGGCAGTTCCACGCGGGTGCCGGCGGGGATGAGCACGCCAACCACATCGCGGCTGAGAGTGACGGTTTCGTAAGACATGCTGGGGAACTGGGGGCGGGGAGACCGCGATTAAAGACCAATCTGGTCCGGTATTTTAGCGCTGATTGCAAGATCTTGGCGCGGTTGTGGCGGTAACCGATTCCATGCAGGATGTGCGCTCACTTACGGACAGGAAGCCGATCATGCACGCACCGCTCAAATCCGCCGTGGCCCTGTTTCTGATGTGCATTGCCGGTGCCCAGGCCAGTCCCGTTGCCCGTCCGGTGGATGGCGGCTCCAATATGCCGCCGCCGGAGCGGCGTGCGGTGAGCGTGAGCGGGCAGGGCGAGGTCAGCGCCGCGCCGGACCGGGCCCGGCTGAGCATGGCGGTGGAAGAGACCAATCCGGACCTGAAGGCGGCGCAGGCCAAGGTCAACGGCATCGTGCGCACCTATCTGGGGCAATTGCGCAGCCTGGGGGTGAAGGACGAGGACATTTCCACCGCCGGGCTCAGCATCCGCTCCGAATACGATTATTCCGGCGGCAGCGGCTCCACTCCTGGCGGGCGCAAATTCCTCGGCTACCACGTCACCCGCAATATCGAGGTGGTGGTACGCGAGCTGGACAAGATCGGCGACTACCTGCAGCGCGCCACCGACGCCGGCATCAACAATATCTCCGATCCGCAGCTCGAATCGTCCAAAGCCGAGGAGCTGCAAAGCCAGGCCCTGGTCAAGGCCGCGCAGGATGCCCAGGCCAAGGCGAAGCTGCTGGCCGACACCCTCGGCGTGAAGCTGGGCGCGGTGCATACGGTCAGCGCCAGCTCGGTTTCGCCGCGGCCGCCGGGCCCGCAGCCGCGGATGATGATGGCCGCCGCCGCCGCGCCGAGCGGCAACGAGGAAATGGGCTTCGCCGCCGGCCAGATCCAGTTCAATTCCAGCATCACGGCGGAGTTCGACCTGCTCGCGCCCTGAGGCCCGATCCGGCGCGCCAGTGGATGCAGACCAGGCCAACAGTGCGAAGTTCACGAATTGATGGGATAATTCCGCACTTTCCTCCCTCACTGGGATAGAAAGTGCCGCAGAACCCGCCGTCAGCCCACCCTTTGGTCGGCATTATCATGGGCTCCCGCTCCGATTGGGAGACGATGGCGCATGCCGCGCGCACGCTCGACAGCCTCGGCGTGACCTATGAAACGCGCGTGGTTTCGGCGCACCGCACCCCCGATCTGCTATTCGAATATGCCGGCGCGGCTGCCGGGCGCGGCATCCGCGTGATCATCGCCGGCGCCGGCGGCGCGGCGCATCTGCCGGGCATGGTGTCGGCCAAGACGCGCCTGCCGGTGCTGGGCGTGCCGGTGCAGTCGAAGGCGCTGAGCGGGATGGACTCGCTGCTGTCGATCGTGCAGATGCCGGCCGGCATTCCGGTCGGTACCCTGGCCATCGGCAATGCCGGCGCCACCAACGCGGCGCTGCTGGCCTGCTCCATCCTGGCGCTGGGCGATGCGGAGCTGGCCGCGCGGCTCGACCATTTCCGCGCCATGCAGACCGCGCAAGTGCTCGAACATCCCGATCCCAGCGTCCCTACCTGAATCCCTCCTGTGAAGATCGGCATCCTTGGCGCTGGCCAGCTCGGCCGCATGCTGGCATTGGCCGGCTATCCGCTCGGCTTCGAGTTCGCCTTCCTCGATCCGGCGCAGGAAGCCTGCGCCGCGCCGCTGGGCGGGCACCTGCGCGCCGACTACCTGGATCAGGACGCGCTGGCGAAATTCTGCGCCGACGTCGACCTCGCCACCTTCGAGTTCGAGAATGTGCCGCAGCAGGCGGCCGAGTTCGTCGCCGCGCGGGTGCCGCTGTTTCCCGCGCCGCGCGCGCTGACCGCCGGACAAGACCGGCTCAGCGAGAAGCAGATGTTCGTCTCGCTCGGCATCCCGGTGCCGAAGTTCGCCGCGGTCAGCTCGCGCGTCGGGCTGGAGACGGCGGCGCAGCATACCGGCCTGCCGGCGGTGCTCAAGACCCGGCGCATGGGCTATGACGGCAAGGGCCAGTTCGTGCTGCGCAGCGCCGCCGATTTCGATGCCGCCTGGGCCGAGCTCGGCTCGCAGCAATTGATCCTGGAAGCCTTCGTGCCGTTCGAGCGCGAAGTATCCTGTCTGGCGGTGCGCGGCCGCGACGGCGCGGTGAAGTTCTACCCGCTGGTGCAGAACGTGCACCGCAGCGGCATCCTGCGCACCGCGCGCCCGCGCGCCGGCGATCCGCTGCAGCAGCTGGGTGAGCAGTACGCGCAGCGGGTGCTGGAGCATCTCGACTACGTCGGCGTGCTGGCCTTCGAGTTCTTCGTCGCCGACGGCGGCCTGCTGGCCAACGAGATCGCGCCGCGCGTGCACAACTCCGGCCACTGGAGCATCGAGGGCGCGGAGTGCTCGCAATTCGAAAACCACCTGCGCGCCATCGCCGGCCTGCCGCTGGGCAGCACCGCGCTGCGCGGCGAATCGCTGATGGTGAACTTCATCGGCAGCGCGCCGCCGCTGCCGGCCATGGCCGCGCTCGAAGGCGTGCACGTGCATCTCTACGGCAAGCTGCCCAAGCCGCAGCGCAAGATCGGCCACGCTACGCTGACCGCGGCGGACAGCGCCACGCTGGAAGCGCGCCTGCGCCAGCTCGAACCCCTGCTCGACCAGAACGGCTGAAGCCGCGCGGCGGCCTTTCCGGTCAGCCGCGCTTCAGTTTCGATCCTGTATCTTTGGTGGCGTGCCAGTCGACCGCAACGGACCAGGCGGCCGATCACCAAAGGGGGAATCGATCATGTACGGAACAAACCAGTTACAGCGACACGCCGCCGGCAGCCGCAAGCTGCTGCTGTGCGCGGCGATACTTAGCCTGATGCTGCCGCTGGCGGCTTGCGTGGATGACGGCTACGCGCAACCGCAGCCGGCTTACTACCCGCCGGCACCGGCGCCGCAGCCGCCACCACAAACGGTGTACTCGCAGGAAGCGCCGCAGCCCTACGCACAGCCGCAGCAAGCCCCGCCGCAGGACGGCTACTATCAGCAGCAGGACCAGCAGCAGGATGCCTCCTACGACGCCAGCGCCAGCGAGCCGCCGCCGCCGCTACCGGTATACGAGCAGCCGGAGTGCCCGGGACCGGGCTATATCTGGACGCCGGGCTACTGGGCTTATAACGGCGGCTACTACTGGGTGCCGGGCACCTGGGTGGAACCACCCCAGCCGGACGTCTACTGGACCCCGGGTTATTGGGGCTGGAGCAACAACATCTACGTCTTTCACGGCGGCTACTGGGGTCCGCACGTCGGCTACTACGGCGGCGTCAACTACGGCCACGGCTATGGCGGCAACGGCTACGAAGGCGGCCGCTGGAACAATGGCGAGTTCAGTTACAACCGCGCCGTGAACAATGTGAATGTCACCAATATTCACAACACCTACAACACCACGGTGATCAACAACGTCACCGTCAACAACATCAGCTACAACGGCGGCCCCGGCGGCACCCGCGCCCAGCCTACGCCGCAGGAACAGCAGTGGCGCAACGAGCAGCATATCCGCCCGACGCCGCTGCAGATGCAGCACCAGAGCACGGCCAGCGGCAACCACGCCCTGTATGCGAATGAGAACCAGGGCCGGCCGCCGATCGCGGCGACGCCGCGGCCCGGCGCGTTCAACAACCCCGGCGTGCGGCCGGCTGGCGGTGCACCGGCCTTCGGCCAGCAGGAGCAGCAGCGCATGCAGCAGCAACAGCAGCAGGTCGAGCAGCAGCGGCAACAGGGCCAGCAGGAACAGCAACGGCAACAGCAGCAGATGGAGCAGCAGCGCCAGCAGGTCCAGCAGCAGCAACAACGCCAGCAGCAGATGCAGCAACAGGCGGAACAGCAGCGGCAGCAAGCGCAGCAGAATCAGCAGCGCCAGCAGCAGCAAATGGAGCAGCAAAGGCAACAGGTTCAGCAACAACCGCAGCGCCAGTTACCGCAGCAGCAACCACAGTTCCAGCAGCAGAGGCCGCCGCAGGCGCAACCGTACCGTGCCCCGCAGCAGCAGCATCCGAAACCGCCGCCGCCGCACAATGAGCACGAGGGTCAGCGGCCGGAGGAGCGCTAGGAACTTCTGATTAAATCGTCATTCCCGCGAAAGCGGGAATCCAGGAACGTCACCGATTGCGGCGCAGATTCGTTTGTTTGTGAAGCGGAACAAAGCATTGCAGCCTCGCGCTGGCTTCGGCACTGTGTCCTCACCCTTCCTGGATTCCCGCTTTCGCGGGAATGACGATGATCCAATTGTTCGGAGTTTTCTCAAGGCTGGGGCGGTACGGATGAAGCCGCGCGGCTCTCACTCCATGCGGCGCGGCGGCAAGCCAGTACCTCCCGGTACTATCCGGGGGTCTGGCGACCCGCTCAGGTCTTCTTCAGCACCGCGTTCACTTCCTTCCACAGGTCGCGGTACGCCTCCGCGGCGTAGCCGTAGGACTCGAACACTTCCACCGGCGCGCGATGCTCGCCCATGCGCTCGATCGCCGAGGCATAGGGAATCACTGTCTTGCATACATCCTTGATGATCTTCGGCGGCTGCTCGATCAGGGTGCGATGCAACAGGCGGCGCCGGTCGGCCATCGAGTAAAACGGTTTGAGCGTGTTGCGCGGAAAGCCTTGCTCGGCGTAGTAGTCGATCACCGTCTTCAGCGCGCGCAGCGACAGGTGCGTCGGCACCGTGGGCACCAGCACCAGGTCGGCGGCGGTGAAGATGTTGTCGGCCAGGTGCGACAGGCTCGGCGGGCTGTCCAGCACCACCAGGTCGTAGCGGCGGTTGACCGGCTTGAGCCGCTGCGCCAGGGCGTCGCGCTCGCCGTCCCGGCGCAGCCAGGTATCGAGATGGCGCGTATGCAGGTCCGCCGGCAGCAGGTGCAGCTTGTCGTAGGCGGTGCTCTGGATCTGGCCTTCGATGTCGCCGTTGGCGCGCCACATCGATTTGTCCGGCACTTCCTCGGTGTTGGCTTGCAGGTACCAGCTGGCGGCGCCCTGGGGATCGAGATCCCACAGCAGGGTCCGCAGACCGGCTTGCGAAGCCAGATAGGCCAGGTTGACCGAGGCGGCCGTCTTGCCGACACCGCCCTTGAGGTTATAAACCGCGAGAACCTTCACGCGCGTCTCCCCTTGAGGGCCCTTGCGGGCTCTTGCACTGTGCACGGCCGATCCGAATCGACCCCTTGAATTCGTGGGTCTAAATCAGCGATACGCTGAATTTATAACAATTTCACGGACTTGGCACAGATGGCCAGAGGCGGGGCGCATCCCGCGCCGCCGACCAGGCCGCGCGGGATGGTCATAAGTCATTTTAAATCAACGACTTATGCTTCATTTAGATATCGAGATTGCTGACCAGCAGTGAGTTGCGCTCGATGAAGTCGCGGCGCGGCTCCACATCCTCGCCCATCAGCGTGGTGAAGATCTGATCGGCCGCCACCACGTCTTCCACCTGCACCCGCACCAGGCGGCGCACGGTCGGGTCCAGGGTGGTTTCCCACAGCTGGCCGGGGTTCATCTCGCCCAGGCCCTTGTAGCGCTGGATGTTGAGACCGCGGCGGGTCTCGCTCATCAGCCAATCGTAGACGTTCTGGAAGCTGGTCACCGCATGGGTCCGTTCACCGCGGCCGATGCTGGCGCCCTCGCCGAGCAGATTGGCGGTTTGCTGGTTGAAACGCACCATCTGCTGGTAATCGACGCTGGCGAAGAAATCCTCGCCGAAGCTGTACTGGTATTCCAACCCGTGCAGCCGGCGCTCGACGCCGAGCAGCGGCGTGCCGTTTTCTCCAATCGTGCCCTTGACCTTGTAGCGCGAGGCGCTGTGACCGTCATTCAGCGCGGCGACGAATGCCGCGATCCAGGTTTCCAGCGCCGCGGCTTCGGTCGGTACCGGCGCCATCTTGCGCAGCTGCTCAAGTAGGTCGACTTCGTAGTGACGCGACAGGCGCTGCACCACGCTGTTGAGGTGGGAGTAGTCGCGCACCAGGTGCGACAGCGCGGCCTTGCTCAGCGGCGGCTGGCCGGTCGCGGGCACCAGCTCGGCCTCCTCGAGGGCGGCGCGCAGCTGCCACTCCTCCATCTCGCGGTCGTCCTTGATGTAGGTTTCCTGCTTGCCGGCTTTCAGCTTGTACAGCGGCGGCTGCGCGATGTAGACGTGGCCGCGCTCGACCAGGCTGTACATGTGGCGGTAGAAGAAGGTCAGCAACAGGGTGCGGATGTGGGCGCCGTCGACATCGGCGTCGGTCATGATGATGATGCGGTGGTAGCGCAGGTTTTCCGGCTTCATGTCGTCGCGGCCGATGCCGCAGCCCAGCGCCGTGATCAGATTGCCGACCTCCTGCGAGGACAGCATCTTCTCCAGCCGCGCCTTCTCGACGTTGAGGATCTTGCCCTTCAGCGGCAGGATCGCCTGGAAGCGGCGGTCGCGGCCCTGCTTGGCGGAGCCGCCCGCGGAATCGCCCTCGACCAGGAAGATCTCGGACTGCGCCGGATCCTTCTCCTGGCAGTCGGCCAGCTTGCCTGGCAGGCCGGCGATGTCCAGCACGCTCTTGCGCCGGTTCAGCTCCTTGGCCTTGCGCGCGGCTTCGCGGGCGCGGGCGGCGTCGACCACCTTGGCGCCGATCATCTTGGCTTCGCGCGGGCGCTCCAGCAGGAATTCCTTGAGCTTCTCCACGATCAGCTGCTCGACCGCCACCTTGACCTCGGAGGAAACCAGCTTTTCCTTGGTCTGCGAAGAGAACTTGGGATCGCGCACCTTGACCGACAGCACCGCGGTGAGGCCCTCGCGCGCGTCATCGCCGATCGGCTCGACCTTTTCCTTCTTGGCCAGCCCCTCGCTCTCGAGGTAATCGTTCATGGTGCGCGTCAACGCGTTGCGGAAACCCGTGAGATGGGTGCCGCCGTCCTTCTGCGGGATGTTGTTGGTGAAGCAGAACACCCCTTCCTGGTAGGAATCGTTCCACTGCAGCGCGGCCTCGACGCCGATGCCGTCCTTCTCCGCATCGACGTAGATGATGGTCTCGTGCAGCGGCGCCTTGTTCTTGTTGAGGAACTCGACGAAGGCGCGGATGCCGCCGTGGTATTCGTAGACATCCTCGCGGACCGTGGCTTCCTCGCGCAGCACGATGCGCACGCCGGAATTGAGGAAGGACAGCTCGCGCAGGCGGCGCGCCAGGATGTCGTAGTGGAAAACGGTCTGGGTGAAGATCTTGTGGCTGGGATAGAAGCGCACCATGGTGCCGCGCTTGCCGGTTTCGCCCTGCTCCGCCAGCGGCGCCTGGGGTTCGCCCATGCGGTATTCCTGGTGGTAGTGGCGGCCGTTGCGGTAGATGTCGAGCAGCAGCAGCTCCGACAGCGCATTCACCACCGACACGCCGACGCCATGCAGGCCGCCGGAGACCTTGTAACCGCTGCCGCCGAACTTACCGCCGGCGTGCAGGATGGTCATGATCACTTCCGCCGCGGAACGGCCCTCTTCCTCGTGGATGTCCACCGGAATGCCGCGGCCGTTATCGGTGACTGAGACGCTGTTGTCCGCGTGCAGGATCACCTGCACCTCGGTGCAAAAGCCGGCCAGGGCCTCGTCGATGGCGTTGTCCACCACCTCGAACACCATGTGATGCAGGCCGGTGCCGTCGTCGGTATCGCCGATGTACATGCCGGGCCGCTGCCGGACCGCATCCAGGCCCTTGAGGACCCTGATACTGCTGGCGTTGTAGCTGGTGTCGTCGCTTGGAGAAGTGTTCATCGTCTAGTTCTTTTCTGACCGCCTATTTTACCCGTTTGCACGGGGTCGCAGCATTCCATGTTCCACGTGGAACATATGGGCGTCGAGGGTGTTTTTCATCGCCTCCGGCAGCTCCAGCGCTGTGACGAATTTCTGGCCGGGATACGCCAGCAAGGCCTGCAGTAGGCGCGATTGGAACGCGGATGACAACTCGGCGGTGAAATCGTCGAGCAGCAGCACCGGCACCCTGCCGCCCCGCTCCGCCACGATCCAGCACTGCGCCAGGATGAAAGCCGCCACCAACAGCTTCTGCTGACCGCGGCTGATGCGTCCCTTTACCGCCTTGGCGGCGCCCTCGCCATCCGCATGCGTTCCAAGATGCGCGGTATAAAAGCCCAGCTCGGCACGCTGCGGCCCGCTCATGGTCAGCCCATGGCGCCGGTCCCGTTCGAGGCTGGCTTCCAGCACCTCCAGGTAACTGCGGTCCGCATCCCAGCCCTGGCTGTAGCGCAGCTGCCAGCGCTCGCCTGGAAGAAGTTCAGCCAGCAGGGCCTGGCTGCGGGCCTCCACCTCCAGTGCATGGGCCCGGCGCTGGGCGCTGAGCTGCTCGGCGGACTCCGCCAGCTCCCGGTTCCAGGGCGCCAGCTGCGCGGGCGTACCGCCCTCCCGCAGCATGGCGTTGCGCTGGCGCAGGGCCCGGCGGGCGCGCTTCCAGGTCGGCATGAAACGATGTTCCACGTGGAACACACCCCAGTCGAGGAAGCGGCGGCGTATCCCCGGCCCCTCCTCAAGCATGCGATGCATACCTGGATCGAGGATCTGCAAGGGCAAGCGACGCACCAGTTCCGATAGGGCCAGCTCACCCTCGCCGTATTCGATGGCGATTTCCCGGTCGCGCCAGGTCAGCTTGAGCAGATCCGGCGGTGCGCCGGAAGGATCGACGATCTGCCCCGCCACCTGCCAGGCTTGGGTGCCGTCGCGCGCCAGCTGCGCCGGCAGCACCCGCCAGCTATTGCCCCGCCCGAGCACATGCAGGGCTTCCAGCAGCGAGGTCTTGCCGGCGCCGTTGTCGCCGGTGATCAGGTTGAAGCGCGGGTGAGCGTCCAGCAGCAAGTTGCCGAACAAGCGAAAGTCGCGTGCCTGGAGCTGGCTGATCAGCATGGCGTGATCGGCGCTAGCGCGGAAACGACAACGCCCCCAGGGATCAACCAGGGGGCGCTAGATGAAGCTGGATCTCGACGCATTTGTAGGGCGGCCTGTGGCCGCCGCATGCGCAGGGTCCGGAAAAAGCCGGCGGCCATAGACCGCCCTACGATGAGATCAATTGAGGTTGAGATGCCGGTCAGCCCTCAAAGCCGCATCGGCATCACGACGTACTTGTTGGCGTTGTTGGCCGCGTCGTAGACCAGGCCGCTGGCGTCGCCGCTGCGCAACTCCATGATGAACTCGTTGCCTTCGATGGCGTCGAGCGCATCGAGCAGGTAGCCGACGTTGAAGCCGATTTCCAGCGGCGTGCCGCTGTACTGCACCTCGACTTCCTCTTCCGCCTCTTCCTGCTCCGGGTTCTGCGTCTGGATGCGCAAGGTGCTGCCGGACAGGGTCAGGCGCACGCCGCGGAATTTCTCGTTCGACAAAATCGCCGCACGCGACAGCGCCGCGCGCACCCGGCCGCGATCGCCATGTACGGTCTTGTCCGAACCTTCCGGAATGACGCGCTCGTAATCCGGGAAGCGGCCCTCGATCAACTTGGAGGTCAGCTTGAGGCCGTCCAGGTCCACCTGCACCTGGTTGGCCGAGAGATTGAGCTGAATCTCGGTGTCGTCCGCTTCCACCAGGCGCTGCAATTCCAGCACGGTCTTGCGCGGCAGGATCACCTGCAGGTCCTTCTTCACCCCGGTGTCGCGGCGCAGCTCGGCCATGGCCAGGCGGTGGCCATCGGTGGCCACGGTGCGCACGCGGTTGGCGCGGATCTCCAGCAGCAGACCGTTGAGGTAATAGCGCACATCCTGCTGCGCCATGGCGAACTGGGTGCGGCTCAGCAGCTCCTTCAGTTCCTTGCCGGTCAAGGTCAGCTTGGTCTCGGAGCCGGCGGCGCTGAGCGAGGGGAATTCGGCGGCATCCAGCGTCGCCAGGGTGAACCGGCTCTTGCCCGACTTCATGGTCAGGCGGCTCTGGTTCAACTCGACGCCGATGGTGGCGCCTTCCGGCAAGCCGCGGCAGATGTCGTGCAGCTTGCGCGCCGGCGCGGTGGTCTTGCCCGGCGTCAGGTTCTGCACCTGCACCCGGCGCTCCACCTGCAGCTCCAGATCGGTGGCGGTGAGCACCAACTCATCCTCCTGGGCCACCAGCAGGATGTTGCTGAGGATCGGCAGCGACTGTCTTCGCTCGACCACGCCGATCACTGACTGAAGTGCGGAAAGCAGCTCGCCTCTCGGGATTTGGATATTCATGGAGCGAGTTCAGTGTCTTGGGCAGGTGGACTATAGATAAATATGGTTTTAAATATAAAAGACAGCTGTATTAATAGTCTGGCTATAAAACGCTGGATAAAACGTAAAATCCGAACGTTTTCAATAGTTTGCTCTATTTTTTTGCCTGATTTCAGCACCTGTGCAAGGCCCGGTTAGCATCTAGCAAGCTGTGCACAAAAAGATATTCAGGCTTATCCGCCGGATTATACACAGGCAATTCCAGCCTCCGTACCCAGCTTTGCAAGCCCGCGCACAGCTCATTAATTGGTCAGCATGCGCAGCAGGTTTTCGTAGTCCTCGCGCAGGCGTTCGTCGTCGCGTTTCAGTTCCACCATCTTGCGGCAGGCGTGCAGCACGGTGGTGTGATCCTTGCCGAAAGCGGCGCCGATTTCCGGATAGCTGTGCTGCGTCAGCTCCTTGGCCAGCGACATCGCCATCTGCCGCGGCCGCGCCAGCGTGCGCGTGCGGCGCACCGAGCTGAGGTCGGTCAGGCGGATGTTGTAGTAGCCGGCGACGGTGCGCTTGATGTTCTCCAGCGTCACCGCGCGGTCGTAGGAGGCGAACATATCCTTCAGGCAGCTGCGCGCGAATTCGGTGGTGATCGGCGTGCCGGTGAGCCGCGCCGAGGCGTTGAGGCGATGCAGCGCGCCTTCCAGTTCGCGCACGTTGGAACGGATGCGTTGCGCTACCAGGGCCGCTACGTCGTCCGGCATACGGATGCCGAGGGTGTCGGCCTTGGCCAGCAGGATCGCCACGCGCGTTTCCAGTTCCGGCGGCTCGATCGGCACCGACAGGCCCCAGGTAAACCGCGACTTGAGGCGCTCGTCGAGCGCGTCCAGCTCGCGCGGATAGCGGTCGCAGGTCAGCACGATCTGCTTGCGGCCGTCGATCAGCGCGTTGAAGGTGTGGAAGAACTCTTCCTGCGAATGCTCTTTGCCTGCAAGGAAATGGATGTCGTCGATGAGCAGCGCATCGACCGAGCGGTAGAAATTCTTGAACTCGGCCTGGCGGCCGAAACGGATCGCCGACACCATCTGGTTGAACCACTGCTCGGCGCCGACGTAAACGATGCGCGCGTTGTCCCGCCCTGCCGAGATGGCGTTGCCGATGCCGTGCATCAGGTGGGTCTTGCCCAGGCCCGACTCGCCGTAAATGAGCAGCGGGTTGTAGACATTGCCGGGGCTGCTCGCCACATGCTGGCCGGCGGCGCGCGCCTGCGAGTTGGACTTGCCTTCGATAAAGGTCTGCAGCGTGTAGCGCGGATCGAGGCGGCCCTTGACGAAGGGCGAATACTCATCCGCTTCCGCCGGCGCCGCGCCGCTGGCGCCGCCGGATGTCGCGGGCCGCGGTTCCGCGCCGCTGCCCACCGCGATGTTGACGTGTAGGTCATAGGCGGCGAGGCTCGACACCGCGCGCTGGATCTTCTGCAGGAAATCGGTGCGCACGCGCTCCATCACCACGCGGTTGGGCGCCAGCAGCGTGACCTGGTCGGCCGACACCACGGCGCGCAGCGGCCTGATCCAGGTGCCGATCTCCTTGCCGGGAAGTTCCGCTTCGAGGCGCTCGACGCACCGGTCCCAAAGGTCCTCTCTCAGCATGCCCCGCCCGTCCATGTTTCATTCGCTTTTTGGACGAAGAGTCTAGCTGTTAGCCGCTGACTTATCCACAGGTTAGAATTACCCCGTCCGAACAGGGGTTTGCAGGGACTTTCGCACCTGATGTTGCTTGATGGCGCGTTAGACCTATAAAATAGACCTCTTTTGTCCCGCTCGAGCAAGCAGTCATGAAACGTACGTTCCAGCCGCATACCCTGCGGCGCAAGCGCACCCACGGTTTCCGTGCCCGTATGGCCACTGTCGGTGGTCGTCTGGTGCTGTCGCGTCGCCGCGCCAAAGGCCGCGCCCGTCTCATCCCGTAAGCCGCTTGAGCTCGAGGTTGAGCCCACGATTGGGTTCGGGATTGAGTTGGAGCCGATGCATGGGGGCGCGCGGCTGCAAAAGCGCGTCCGCATCCGCCAGCCTGCCGAATTCAAGCAGGCTTTCGCCAAGGGATTCAGGATCACGCGGACGCCGCTGGCCGCGGTATGCCGGCCGGACAACGGCACAGGCCATCCGCGGCTCGGGCTGGCCATCGCACGCAAAGCCGCGCCGCGAGCGGTGGACCGCAACCGCATCAAGCGGCTGATCCGCGAAAACTTCCGGCACAATCAGCAGCGCTTGCCCCCGGTGGATCTGGTGTTCTACGGCATGCCGGGCCTGCATGGCATGAACAACGAGCAGCTGCGCGCGACTCTGGCGGAGATCTGGCTCAAGGTGATCGATCGATGCGGCGGCTACTCATCGGATTCATCCGCGCGTACCAGCGCTTCATAAGCCCGTTGCTCGGGCCGCGCTGCCGTTTTTACCCTTCCTGTTCCCAATACGCCGCCGAGGCCATCGACCGTCATGGCCCTGTCAGGGGCGGCTGGTTAGCTTTGCGCCGCATCGTGCGTTGCCATCCGCTGAACGCGGGCGGCCTCGACCCGGTGCCGGAACACCTGCACACCCACTGCTCCACCGTCTGCAAGCCCAGGTAGAAGCTTCCCATGGAAAATCGCCGCATGGTGCTGGTCGCGTTGATCGGCCTGTCCCTGTTCCTGCTGTACCAAGCCTGGCAGACCGACTATCCGAACAAGCCGCCGCAGCTGCAGGCGTCGTCGAGCAGCACCGCGCTGGACGCGAACGGAGTACCGGTCAGCGCCGCCGCGGCCGGCGCCACCGACGTCGCGCCGGGAAGCGCCGGCCCCACCCAGCAGCAGGTGCAGGTACAGACCGATCGCATGGTGGTGGATATCGCCCTGGCCGGCGGTGAAGTGCGCCGCGTCGAGCTGAGCGATTTCATCGCCGACAAGAAGCACCCCGAGCAGAAGCTCGACCTGCTCGACGACCGCGACGGCCAGGTCTTCACCTTCCAGAGCGGCCTCGCCGGCACCGAGAAGCCGCTCACCAGCGGCCAGTCCAGCTTCACCTCACCGCAGGCCGGGTACAAGCTGGCCGACGGCGCAGATGCGCTCGACGTGCCGCTGGAGTTCACCGATGCCGCCGGCTACACCGTGCGCAAGGTGTTCCACTTCAAGCGCGGCAGTTATGAAATCGGCCTGACCCAGACCCTGGCCAACCACAGCGGCAGCCCGCTGCAGGCCGCCGCCTTCCTGCGCTACCAGCGCACGCCGCCGCCGGCCCAGGCCGGCCCCGGTTTCCTGCACACCGCCGCCGGCTTTTTCGGCATCGGCGTCTGCGTGCAAAAGGAAAAGAGCGACGACTGCGCCTACAAGAAGAAGGCCTTCAAGGATCTCGACAAGGAAGCCTACGAGGTCAAGCAGACCGGCGGCTGGATTGCCATGGTGCAGCATTACTTCGTCACCGCCATCATTCCGCCGCAGGACCAGGGCGCGGACCTGAGCGGCAAGAAAGTCTCCGGCGGCGCGCTGTACCAGGCGCAGTACCTGGGCGATCTCACGCCGGTCGCCGACGGCGCCGAGCACAGCTACGACGCCAAGCTCTACATCGGCCCGATCGCCCAGGGCAACAACCTGGAAGGCGTGGCGCACAAGTTCGAGCTGGTCGAGGACTACGGCATCCTGGCGCCGGTGGCCAAGCCGCTGTTCTGGGTGCTGTCGCACTACCACACGCTCACCGGCAACTGGGGCTGGTCGATCATCCTGCTGACCCTCACGGTGAAGGCCCTGTTCTTCAAGCTGTCCGAGGCGCAGTACCGCTCCACCGCCAAGATGAAGCGGTTCAGCCCGCGCATCAAGGAACTGCGCGAGCGCTTCGGCGATGACCGCGAGCGCCTCAACAAGGCGATGATGGAGCTGTACAAGAAGGAGGGCTTCAACCCGCTCGCCGGCTGCTGGCCGCTGCTGGTGCAGATGCCGGTGTTCTTCGCCCTGTACTGGGTGCTGAATCAGAGCGTCGAGCTGCGCCAGGCGCCGTTCGTGCTGTGGATGCAGGACCTGTCCGGCCCCGATCCGTACTACGTCCTGCCGGTGCTGTACGGCATCAGCATGTGGGTGCAGCAGCGCCTGTCCGGCCAGTCGGCGACGATGGACCCGACCCAGGCCAAGATGATGAACATCATGCCGATCTTCCTCACCGGCCTGTTCCTGTTCTTCCCGGTGGGCCTGGTGCTGTACTGGCTGGTCAGCAACATGACCAACATCCTGCAGCAATGGGTCATCGCGCGGCGGCTGGAAGCGGCGGACCTGAAGAAAGCGGAAGGGTTGAAGAAATAGCCGTCGCCGCCGTATACGGTTTATGACGACAATCCCCGCTCCGGCGGGGATTGTTGTTTCAGAACCGTAGGGCGGCCCGTGGCCGCCGATGCGCCCTTTCAAGCCGCGCGGCGGCGGCGGCCACAGGCCGCCCTACAAAGATTGCTGTTTTGGGCCTCGTGGCGAAGGCGGGTTTACACTGCCGACATGAAGCGCGCCGCCGTCGACACCATCGCCGCCATCGCCACGCCGCCGGGCCGCGGCGGCGTCGGCATCGTGCGCGTCTCCGGGCCGCTGGTGCCGCGCATCTGCGAAGCCCTTGCCGGCGCCCTGCCGCCGCCGCGCCAGGCGGTGCTGCGCGGCTTCCGCGACGCGGTCGGCGAGCGCGTCGACCAGGGTCTGCTGCTGTATTTCCCCGCGCCCCGCTCCTACACCGGCGAGGACGTGCTCGAATTGCAGGGTCACGGCGGCCCGGTGGTGCTGAGCCTGCTGCTGCAGGCCGCCTGCGCTGCCGGCGCGCGGCCGGCGCGGCCGGGTGAATTTTCCGAGCGTGCCTTTATCAACGACTGCCTCGACCTGGCCCAGGCCGAAGCCGTGGCCGACCTGATCGACGCGTCCAGCCGCAGCGCGGTGCGCGCCGCGCTGCACTCCCTGCAGGGCGAATTCTCCAAGCGCGTGCAGGGCCTGCTCGACGAGCTGATCGCCGTGCGTGCCGACCTCGAGGCCGCGCTCGATTTCGCCGACGAGGACGTACCCTGGATTACGCCGCAGACCCTGCACGACCGCACGGCCGGCCTGGTGGAAATCACCGCCGACCTGATGCGCGAGGCGGCGCAGGGCCGCCGCCTGCGTGAAGGCATGACCGTGGCCATCGCCGGCCAGCCCAATGTCGGCAAGTCCACCCTGCTCAACCGCCTGGCCGGCGCCGAGGCCGCCATCGTCTCGCCCCACGCCGGCACCACCCGCGACCTGCTGCGCGAGCACATCGTCGTCGACGGCCTGCCGCTCACCGTGATCGACACCGCGGGCCTGCGCGACACCCAGGACCCGGTGGAACAGGAAGGCGTGCGCCGCGCCTGGGCCGCGCTGGAAAAAGCCGAGCTGATCCTGTTCCTGGCCGACGACCGCAACGGCCTCACCGAGGCCGACGCCTCTTTGCTGGCGCGCCTGCCGCCGGATATCGAGACCCTGCTGCTGTTCAACAAATGCGATCTCAGCGGCGCCGCCCCCGGCCGCGACCAAGATACGCGGGGCCGCATCCGCCTACGCCTCTCCGCTGCCGCCGGCCAGGGCATCGAGTTGCTGGCCGCGGAAATCAAGCGCGCCGCTGGGTTCGCCGCCGCCGGCGCCGAGGGGCTGTTCACCGCCCGCGCCCGCCATCTCGATGCCCTGCGCCAGGCCCAGGCCTCGCTGCGCCTGGCCCGCGCCCACGCCGCGAAAAACGCTTCGCCGGAACTGATCGCCGAGGAACTGCGCCTGGCGCAGCAGGCGCTGGACGAAATCACCGGGCGTTTCAGCAGCGAGGATCTGCTCGGGCGGATTTTTTCCAGCTTCTGCATCGGCAAGTAGCGCGCGGATCTCCCTCCGTTTCGCCCAGCCCGGTCTTTCCGGATTTCTCCGGCGCATCCGGGATCAGCGCGGCGCCGTTTGATGGCGCAAAAAAGAACCCTTAATCTCTGCGGCGGGGATTGCGGCTGCCTGATCACCGCAATGCGGGCTGAATAAAATTCAGAACGATTACATGGGGAATGTTCCATGCGGCGCTTCAAGTCGATATCGGTGTGCGTTGCGATCATCGCTTATGCGTGTTTGCTCGTCGGATGCGCGCCGGTCTCGCGCCACATGCACGGCAACGCGATCCTGGAAAAAGACGCGGATGGGCTGAAAGCCAGGCTGGATCACGCCGATTACTGGAATCGCCAGTGCGGCGTGGGACTGTCTGTCAGGAGTGATGGACTCATTCTCGATCTCTCGGACAGCGCAACGCATGCCGGACTGCGGCGGGGCGATCAGATCGTCAGTGTCGATGCGCATCGGTTCGAGGATGCGATATGGTTTGCCGATGAAATGGGTAAACACGCATCGGGCGACATGGTCCGTTTCTCGGTGCTGCGGGACGGAGTGAGCCGGGACGCTACGACCGAATGCCATGACCTTGCCGAAATCAAGCAGTTGCAAAAAGCGCTGCTGGCCGCCTTGAGCGATGCCGACCGGGACGAGTGTTTGCATGTCCTTTCGGAGTTGAATGGAAAAGCTCCGCTCAACTCCACCTACGGGTCCATTGGATTCGACTGCCGCTATGCGGGCCAGACCGCGAAGCAGGCCGGTAACGCGGCTGCCATCGAGCTCTATGATGTGGAGCGTATGTACCTTGTGGAAGTGACGAAAAACAAGGAGGCTTTCGAAGAGGCCAGGCCCAAGGTCATCTTGATTGTCGAGACGCTGCAAAACACCTACTACAACGGCAATCTGGCGCGTGCGCTGCAGGAGAAGCTGAAGCAGGCCGAGCTCGATACTTACGGTAACCCCGACAACTCGGGCGCCACGGCGTCAGCCCAGCAGAGCGCTCCTCCGCCAGCGGCGGCGATGTTCACCGGCACCGGATTCGCCGTGTCTGGCGACGGCGCCATTCTCACCAGCGCTCATGTCGTAGACGGCGCAAGCTCCATCGTGGTCGTGCTGAGCGATGGTTCGAGCCACCCCGCGAAAATACTGCAGCTCAGCGTGCATACCGACATCGCGGTCTTGAAGATCGAGGCCGCCACGCCGGCATTCCTCGAGCTCGTGTCGACTGCGCCCGCAAAGCTCGGGGACAAGGTCTTCACCATCGGCTTTCCCCAGCCCGACCTGCTTGGGGTCAGGCCCAAATACTCCGAGGGCGTCATTGCCGCCCTCACCGGGCTCGAGGACGATGCAACCCGGATGCAGGTCTCGATACCGATCCAGCCGGGCAATTCCGGCGGCCCGGTGGTGGACACGCATGGGCACGTCGTGGGTATTGTGGCGGCTTCAGCCGCGGTCGGTATCTTCCTCAAGTACACAGGAACACTGCCGCAGAGCGTCAACTGGGCGGTCAAGGCCGATTACGCTCTGCCATTGCTGGCTTCATACACTACCGGCGACGCACCCAGGATTTCAGGTTTCGACATCACCGATCAAGTGACCAAGGCGGTTTGCCACATCGAGGTGTCGAAAGTCGAGGCGTCGAAGTAGGCGAAACCGCTGCGGTAGTGTCGGGGCGTGCCGCCCCGAGGGGGCTGGAAATCCGCCCCACGGAAGCTTCCGCCCGCACAATCCCGCCGGATCGGCGCATACTAGGCAAGCCGCTATCGCCCGCCACGGCGTAAACCATTGACCGCAACGACACCCACCAAGCCTGAATTCTGGTGCGCTTCCTGCCACCGGCACCGCCCCATCGCCATGCTCGCCGCCAAACGGGACAAGACCCGTTCCTACTGCCGCGATTGCTACGAGAAGAGAAAGCTGGCGCTGCGGACCATCAAGCCTGGTTGAAGCGGGGCTTGCGCCACCCGGCTCGGTTTAGGGGCGCACCATCGTAGGTCGGGCTTTAGCCCGACGAGTCGCCCTGAAGGGCGACCTACGGCACTTTGTCATCCTGAGCGTAGCGAAGGATCTGGCCTCGTGACCTGATTGAGTGCCGGGCCAGATCCTTCGCTACGCTCAGGATGACAGCAGGACCGGCCCGCCTCAGCCCCGCATGCCGCCCAGCGGCACGCCACGGCGGGTCAGCAGATCCTTCAGCTTCTGGATGGCGGGAAAAATCTCTTGGTTGCGGTCGGCGCCCTGCTCGTCGAAGGCGCGCTGCTCGGCTTCGACGATCACGCGGTCCTGGCCGAAGATGCCCTCGGTGAACCAGTAGATGAACGGCCACAGCAGGTGGATCATGCCGGGGATGCCCGGCTTGCGGATCATGATCAGGCCATAGGTCTGGTTGGCGCGCTGCTCGCTGTCCGTGGGCATGTAGGCGTTCCACAGGTCCAGCGCCGGCGCGTCGGTGCCGGAGCCCGCGGTCCAGAACTTCAGGCTCTGGTAGGGGTAGCCGGTGCGGATGGTCATCAGGTCGTGACCGTCCCGCTCCACGTTGTGCTTGCCGCGGCCGATCATGAAGCGCTCGCCCAGCGGCTGCTTGCCGGCGGCGCGGGAGAAGGTGTAATCCGCTTCCAGCCAGTCGTCGCCCTCGCGCACGTCGAGCAGGGTCGGGCGGATGCTGCCCATCAGGCTGCGGTGCAGGAACTGATGGTTCATGTCCATCAGATTCTCGTGCATGAACGAGTAGTGGCAGTTGATGGTGCGGTCGAGCAGGCGATGCTTGTAGGCGGGATTGGAGTAAGTGGGCAGGTCCGGGAACGGCGTGGTGGCGGCCAGGGCTTGGTTGCCGGTGAAGACGAAGACGAAGCCGTAAGCCTCGCGGCAGGCGTAGCCTTTCACGCCATTGGGCAGGGTCTGCTTTTCGTCCAGGTAAGGCACGTTGATGCACTGGCCGCTGCGGTTATAGGCCCAGCAGTGGTAGCTGCACAGCAGGCGATCGCCCTTGACCACGCCCAGGTGCAGCGGCACCTGGCGGTGCGCGCAGCGGTCTTCCAGCGCGAATACCTCGCCTTGGCCCGGCAACGGCCGCACCAGCACGATGGGCTCGCCGCCGAAGGTGACGCCGAGGGTCTTGCCCGGCTTCAGTTGGGTCGAGCGCGCCAGCGGATACCAGTGGTCGGGATGCAGGCCGGTGCGGCGCAGGTCGCGGGTGCCGCCACGGTCGGTGGCGTCGATACGGTGCAGAGTATGAACAGATGACATGGCCCGGCTCACTCCATTGATGGCCCTGACAACGGCCGGAGGAGTGGCCGTTTTGCGTAAATCAGGATTGCAGTGCTCTCCGATGCTAGCACGAGGCCTGCCAGGACCGGATGACAGGGCCGGCGGGCGGGCGTTCAACGGCGGTTTCCGGCGGAACGGGCGGGCCCGGACGGATGAAAACGGTACCGCTACGGCCCGGGGCCTTTTGCTTTACGCTGGCCCTCTCTTCGCAGGAAAGCCGAGTGCGCCGATGCGCCCGCTGAAAATCCTGGTTTGCTGTTGCGCGCTGCTGCTGGCCGGCTGCAGCGTCACGCGCCTGGCCTATGACCATCTCGACACCGTGCTGCACTGGCAGGCGTCCAATTACGTCGATCTGAACGCGCAGCAGAAACAATCCTTCGATGTGGAGATCCAGCGCTTGTGGAGCTGGCATCGGCACACCCAGTTGCCGCTCTACGCGGCCGAGTTGCGGCAACTGGCTGCGCAAGTGCAGGCCGGCGCGCTCAGCCGGGAACAGTTTGAGGCCTGCAGCAACCGCGTCAGCACGAACTGGACCGATCTGCTGAGCGAGGCCCTGCCCGGATATGCCCGGCTGCAGGTGGAGCTGAGCGATACGCAGGTGGCGGACATGATCCAGCGCATCGGCAAGGAGATCGACCGCAGATCGCGCAAGACGCAGAAGCTGAGCGAGCAGGGGCGCCGCCGACACATGATCGAGCGGATGGACGACACGCTGCACGACTGGATCGGCCGGCCCAACGCACAGCAGCGCCAGCTGGTCGAGCAGTGGGCCGCCCGGGTGCAGCTCAGCACACCCGTCGAGGCACAGCAGCGGCATGCCAGCCTGGACCGCTATGCCGCCTTGCTGGCGACCCGGGCGCAGCCGGGCTTCGAACAGCGCCTCCACGACTTCATCCTTTCCGACACCGCGGATGATCCGCACTCGCCCGAGGCCGTGGAACGGGAGCGCTGGCTGCAGCTGTTGTCCGATATCTCCGCCACCCTGGAACCGGCCCAGCGCGAGCATCTGCGCACGCGCCTGCTCGACTATGCCGCCGACTTCGATGCGCTGGCCGCCGAGCATCCAGAGCAGGAAACAGCTGCCGCATCGCCGTAGCGCGGGCGGGTCGGCGGGCACGGCCCGCCCTACAAACCTGGCGCCGCGACAGCCCGTAGGGCGGCCTGTGGCCGCCGATGCGCCGCAAGCCTTGCGGTGCATCGACCTACAGAACTTGACGTTCTTCACGCGTCCGTGGTTATATAGACCAGTCGTTATAGTCATGAAGGAATGAACCAATGGAAGCCGTAGCCCGCGTCCGCCTGATCGAAACCACCGCGCGCCTGTTGCAGACGCAGGGTTTCCACAACACCGGCCTGAACCAGATCGTGGCGGAGAGCGCCGCGCCGAAAGGCTCGCTTTACCACTACTTCCCCGGCGGCAAGGTGGACCTGGCGGTGGCGGCCATCGACCATTCGGCGCGTGTCACGGCGCAGCGCCTGGGCGAGCTGTGCATGACCCAGCCCAGCGCGCTGCCCGGGCTGACGGCGGTGATCGACCATTTCATCGCCGAATTCGAATCCTCCGCCTTCCAGAAAGGCTGCCCCATCGCCACCGTCACCCTGGAGCAGGCGGCGCTGGACGATGCCCTCCAGGCCGCCTGCGCCCGCGCCTATGCGCTGTGGCAGCAGGGGCTGCAAGCCTGGCTCGGCGCCCTGAAGGTCCCCAATGCGGCCCATCTGGCCGAACACCTGCTGGTCCTGATCGAAGGCGCGATGCTGCTGTCGCGCGCGCAGCGCGATTGCGCGCCGCTGCGCCGGGTCAGGAGCGGCCTGCCTCTTTTGCTCAATCTCTCCGGGAGTGCCTCATGAGAAAACATCTGTGGTCGGGCCTGTTGCTGGTCCTCATCCTTTGCGCCGGTGCGGCACAGGCCGATGCACCCGCCGCAGCCGGCAACGGCGTGGCGTTCTCCCTGATCAAGACCGGGCACGTCCACGCACCGGCCGGGCTGGTCTATTCCGGCGGCAGCTTTTTCGAAAAGGTCGAGATCAACCATGTCGCGGTGCTGGTGCAGCACCCGCAGGGCAGCTTCCTGTTCGACAGTGGCCTGGGCCGCAACATCGAAGCGCAATATCAGCAGGACATGCCCTGGTGGGCCCGGCCTTCGTTCAAGTACGAACCGCCGGTGACTCCGGCGCGGGACCAGCTCGACCAGGCCGGCATCGCGGTGCCGCGCATCATCCTCAGCCACAGCCATTGGGACCACGCCAGCGGCCTGGTGGATTTTCCGGATGCCGAAGTGTGGATCACCGCCGAGGAGCGCGACTGGGACCGCCAACCCGGCTTTCCCCGAGCTTTTCCCTCCCAGGTCACGCCGGCCTCGATCCGCTGGCATACCTATGAGCTGGAGGACAAACCGTACTTCGGCTTTCCCCGCAGCCTCGACCTGTTCGGCGACGGCAGCGCCGTGCTGGTGCCGCTGCCCGGGCACACGCCCGGCGCGGTGGGCTTGTTGCTGACGG
>Ga0302311_10001311_pt1 | contig 29719 bp, 28 predicted proteins | sample III_Palsa_N1_3_FD_200449 | JGI IMG/M metagenome (GOLD analysis project Ga0302311, IMG submission 200449) | Peat permafrost microbial communities from Stordalen Mire near Abisko, Sweden - III_Palsa_N1_3 | ecosystem: Environmental > Terrestrial > Soil > Palsa > Peat permafrost | place: Sweden... | reverse complement strand
GGTGTCGGGTCGTCGTCGGCAGGGCAAGACGTTCCTGCTGGACGGGCTGTGCCGGGCGACGGGTGGGTTCTTCTTCTCGGCCAGTGAGGCTGCCGAGGCGGAGTCGCTGCGGCAGTTCGGGGGAGCATTGGCGCGGTTCGAGGGGCGACGCACGCCGTACAGGTTCGCCCACTGGGAGGAGGCGGTCGCGGAACTGATGGCCTTGGCCGTGCATGGCGGCGCGCCCCGGGTGGTGGTATTGGACGAGTTCCCGTTCTTGGCGAAGGCATCACCGGAACTGCCCTCGCTGCTGCAGCGGGCGCTCGGACCGCAGGCGCGGCACGAGGGCGGCCCGGTGCGGCTACTACTGTGCGGCTCCGCGCTGTCCTTCATGGGTGGTCTGCTGTCGGGTACGGCTCCGCTGCGCGGGCGCGCCAGTCTTGAGCTGGTCGTGCCCACCTTGGACTTCCGTCTGGCCGCCGACTTCTGGGGGCTGACCGGGGACCCGCGACTGGCCCTGCTGGTCAACTCGGTGGTCGGCGGTACCCCCGCCTACCGGCGCGAGTTCGTGCTCGGCGACGCGCCCACGGACGTGGACGACTTTGGACCCTGGGTGCTGCGCAATGTGCTCAACCCCGGACGTCCGCTGTTCCGCGAGGCCCGGTTCCTGCTCGCAGAGGAACCCGACCTACGGGACACCGCCCTCTACCACAGTGTGCTCGCCGCTATCGCGCAGGGAAACCACACCCGCGGCGGCATCGCCGGCTTCTTGGAACGCAAGTCCACGGATCTGGGCCATGCCCTGACGGTCCTGGAGGACACCGGGATGATCGTTCGGGAGCCGGATGCCTTCCACGGTAAGCGCTCCGCCTACCGCATCGCCGAACCAATCCTGACGTTCTACTACGCCTTGATGCGTCCTCAGTGGAGCGATCTGGAACGCCCCGATCAGGCTGCCGCCGTATGGGAACGCGCGCAGCCCACTTTTCGCAGTCAGATCATCGGTCCGCATTTCGAGCAGGTCTGCCGCACCTGGACCCGCTGGTACGCCTCTCCTGACACCCTCGGCGGACAACGCACCCGCGTCGAATCCGGAACTGTTCCCGACCCGGCCGCCAAGACAAGCCACGAAGTCGACGTGGTCGCCTTTGGCCGCCACGCCGACGGCCGCGAGGCACTCCTCGCCATCGGGGAGGCCAAATGGAACGAGACCATGGGCCTGAACCACCTCCAGCGCCTCGAGCACATCCGAGCCCTGCTGCGCTCACGCAACAACGTGGACGCCGAGCAGACCCGCCTCCTGTGCTTCAGCGGCGCAGGCTTCACCCTAGAACTGCAGAACCTCGCTGAACGGGACTCCGGAATTCGGCTGATTGACTTGCATCGACTCTACGCGGGTGAATGATTGGGAGCGGCGGGCGCTTAACTGTCGCCGAGAAGCCGCGAACGGCTCTCTGCCGGTTGGGAGCGGCAGTGAAGTGTACGCTGAAGCGAGGTCAAGAGCAGGCTTGTCCGCAATGCTGGGGGTCAGGGGGTCGCAGGTTCAAATCCTGTCGTCCCGACAGAACAAAGAAGGCCGCTGACCGGAGGAAACTCCAGGTCAGCGGCCTTCTTGCTGATGCAGCGTCAGATTCGCGGGAAAGTCGTTCGTGCACTGTTTGGGACCACTTTGGGACCACGGGCCATTTCGGTGGGCGTTTTGCGGCTTATGGGTGCTTGGTGAAGACCCGAAATTGCTTACTCTGCGTAATGACAGCAGGTGGGGGGGCCACTATTTTCAGCCAACATTTCGACGAGTTCTAGCCACTTCCGGAGCAGTTAGTTCCGGAAGCAGGCAATCCGTGCACACCGCGCGGAGGGGCAACCGGCGCGGAACACGACTCTGCCCGCCGCCACGGGAGTAGTTCCCTAGGGGGCGGGCAGAGAAATCGGTGACTGAGGGTCAACCCACAGAGCGCAGGTGCCGCGTCGTGCCGGGTTCGGTGGGAGGCACCGGAGCGGGAGTCTCGCGGCCGGCCGCGAGGAAGGCGCTCAGGGCGTCGCCCGCCATGTGCACGGCGCGCTTGCTCGGGTGCAGGTACCGCTGGGTGGTGGTGAGCTGGCCGTGTCCGGCGATCTCCTTGAGGACGTGCAGTGGCACGCCCGCGTCCGCCATCCAGGTCAGACCGGTGTGCCGCAGGTCGTGACGGCGCAGGTGCTCGTAGCCCAGGGCGGCGACCACCTCGTCCCAGTGGGTGGCGTCCCGCAGTACCGCCGTGGTAATCCGGCCCCCGCGCGGTCCGGTGAAGAGCCGCGCGTCGGGGGTGAGTTTGGCCCGCTCCATCCTCCACTTGACCAGGGGGCGGATCTCGGGGATCAGCGGGACGGTGCGCCGCCGCTTGCCCTTGGTGCCCTTGTCGGCTAGGCCGCCGGGGCTCGGGGTGGTCTGTCGACTCAGGTTCCAGGTCCAGTCGTCCATGTTGATGTCCGAGACGCGCACTCCGGAGACCTCACCGATGCGCACGGCCGTGCACGCGGCGAACTTCACCACGTCCCCCCAGCCCTGGAAGTTCCCGTGCGACCGCGCGACGAGCGCACTCGCGAGCTTTTCCAGGGCGTCCCAGTCCTCTAGGGCCAAGCTGCGGGGGTCGTCGAGTTCGTCCTCGGCCTGCTTGTACAGCTTCTGCCAGCCATAGAGGCGAGCCGGGTTGACGTCGATCAGCCCATCGCGGACGGCCTGCTCCATGATGCGGACCAGGGGGGAGATGGTGTTCTTGATGGTCGACTTACCGACCTCGTCGGCGATCCATCCGTTCAGCGCGCGGTCGGCGATGCCGTTGGTGATGGAGGCGACCTTTAGGTGGCCGAGGGCGGGCACTACCCGCAGTCGCCAGCCGCACATGTAGGGGGACAAGGTCTTGGGTTCGAGCCCGCGCATGGCCAGGTCCATCACCGACTCGCCGTAGTCGGCCAGCGTGGACTCGGCTATCTCAGGGGTAACTCCTCGGCTCGCTAGGCGCTCTACACGCTTGACCCATTCTTCGGCGGAGACGAAGGTCGGGAGCATCTCGGACTTTGATTTGCGGCCGTTGCTCACCGGGTCGAACCAGCGAACCCGCGCGCGGTACGGGTTCGGGTTGCCTTCGCGGAACTCGATATCGGTGGAGACCTTGACGCCCATCGGGAGGGCTATCGGCTCGGCCATCAGGCGGCCTGCTCGGTGTCGACACGCTGCCCGGCGATCCAAGCCAGGATGTCCTGGAGGCTGTATACAGTCGTACGCCCGGCAAGGGGGTAGAAGGGCGGGCCCGCCGGCGGCGTCTGGTTCCGCCACCGTCGAAGGGTGGAGGCGTCCACGCCCAGCAGCCTGGCGACTTCCTCGGTGGAGCACCAACGAGCGGAATCGAGGCTGACTGCATGGGCGGTGGCGGTGCTGGTGGTCGCGCCCGCTGGCGGCCAGGCGGGGGCGAGCGGTTCGGTGGTCGCACCGGGAGCGATGATCGGGAGATTGGGTAGGGCAGGGCGCGGGTGCGGCATGATGGAGAGACCCTCTTCGGTCGTGAGAGCGAGTGGAGCGGGTGCGAGGTCTCCGAGGCGGCAAGATGCTTGCCGGCGTTCTGGGCCGTCTCGGGGACCGATAAGTTGGCCGATGGGCGAAGTGGCGGGAACTAGCGCTCGGGGATCAACGGCGGGTCGAAAAGTGTCGCCCGTCGGTCAGGTGGCCTCATCGGCAGTCCTCTCGATCGAGTCGACGAACGCGAGCACCTCCGGTAGCGGGGGCGGCCACTGGCCTCGCCCGCGCATTGCCTCTCGCCGCTGGCGGAGTTCGAGGCAGTCCTGCTGCGAGACCGCCTCGTAGGACTCCGCAGTTCTGGCGAGATTGCTGCGGTCCGGCTCTTCCAAGGCGAACATCGCGGCGCGACGCCGCTTCGCGGCACCCAGAGTCGACTCCAGGGCCGCCTGAACGGCCCGGTTGTGGGATCGGAACTCCTCCAGAACACCAAGAGGGGTGTCGGGCGCGGCCGGGGCCTCCAGAGGTGTCTCGCCCGTGGCCCAGGCGAAGGCGTCCCAGGCCGAGAGCCGGACAGTCGACGCGACCCTGACGTCCAGTGACGGGCCGTCAAGGGGAAAGACCACCAGCATGGGTGGCACATCTAGGACGCGTGCGAGCACCAGAATCTCTGCGAGCCCCGCGTTCCGCTGGCCGTTCTCCAACCTGGACAGCGTGCCTGGCGTGATCGTGAACCCGTACGCCTGGCACGCCTCGCAGAGGTCCTGGCCCGTGAACCCTCTTCGCAATCGCAGGCGCTTGACCTCCTCGCCCACGCGTCCCGACAGCTCCGGGATCCAATCTTGTGTTTCCATATCGCAAGCCTACCCCATTCCGAGTTGTGGAAGCGCAAGATGTGATAGAAATTCACCCAGGGAGAACAAGATCCGAGGGGAAACTTTCCATGTTGCACACAGCACGCACCGGTGACTCCGCCCGTGAGGGCATGACCATGCAGGAGTTCCTGGGCCTGCCGACCTCGATCGACCTCGATACCGCGAACAGGGCGTTCGGGTACACCTCCGCGAAGGGGTACGACAGGGTCTCGGGTGGCACGTACCCGTGCCGCGTACTCAAGGTCGAGGGTGGCGCCTACCGGGTCGTCACGGCTGACATGTACCGCGCGCTGGGGTTCGACTACTTCCGACCCGCGCTTGGCACCCCCAGGATGACGTTCGCCCGAACAGTGTGAAGCGCGAAGCCGCTTGAGGTTGGAGTTGCGGTGATGGGCGTCCGCACGATCCGGACCCGCGCATGGGGCCGTCAGACTAGGGCCTCCCGTGTGCCGGTCGACGAACTGGCCGAGTCGGAGCAGGATCGCCGAGGAGGGCCCCGGGTGTGAGCGCTGCCGCGCCCGTATGGGGCGGATCGGCGCCGAACGCCCGTTCTATTGCCCCTTGGGCTAAATGCCGTGCCGTCACAGGGTGCTGTCCGCGATGATGGCGTGGTGCGAGTTACCCGCCTTCTGATCTCGAACTTCCGGGGCTGGAAGTCCCTCGACCTTCGACCGCGCGATCATGTCGTGCTGGCGGGGGTGCCGCGCGCTGGCCGCAGCGACATCGTCGAGGCGCTGGCCCGTGTGCTCGACCCGGATGCCGCGCAGAGCCCTCGGCTCTCCGACCTCCATCAGGGAACCCATGCGCCGCAGGCGGTTAGCCCTGGAGAGAACTGCCAGCCCCAACAGGCTCGCAGCGATTCCGATGGACTGCAGCCCGAGACAAAGACGCTCGCCCGAGCCGACGTGGCCGAAGTCGAGGTCACGCTCGCTGATCTCGACCCAGAGATCGAGCAGCTCGTCGACGGCCACCTCCAACCGCTCGACCCATCCGGGGCCGCGACCGAGAGCGACGAGGCCGACCCGACGGCACCCCAGTGCGTCCGCATCACCTACCGGCTCAGCTACGACAGCGAGGCCGAGACGCTGGAGAGCGCGGTCTACTATCCGGATCGCAGCAACCCGGAGACTGACCAGTACGCCAGGGTGCCGGCCACCGTACGCCGGGAGCTTCCGGTCATCACCCTCAACGCCAGCGTGCCACTGCAGCTCCGCGCGGGCGGGAGCCTGCGACGGTACGTCGAGGAGCGTGACGCCAAGGCAGCCGCAGCCGCGTTCGAGGTCCTTCGCGACGCAGTCGGTGAAGCTGTGGCTGCCCTCTCAGCCGACCCGGCCATCACCGAGGCCGTCGACGCCGTCCTGTCGGTCGGTGGCACCGGGACCCGGCTCGGGGACACCCCGATCAGCGCCGGGGACGTCGGGTTCCTCGCAGAGGACGGCTCCGTGACGGCCCTACTTCGCACCCTCCGGGCCTCCCTGCAGCTGGACACCGCCGGGCCGCTGGCGTTGGCCAGCCACGGCAGCACTGTTACCGCGATCCTCGGCATGGCCGAGGCCATGCTGCTCGCGAACGTTCCTGGCGCGGTTGTGCTCGCCGACGACTTCGGCGATCAGCTCGACGCGGCAACCGCTGAACACCTTGCTTCGCTTATCCGCAGCCGGTCCGGCCAAGTCTGGCTGTCGACGCGCCGACCCGAGGTGGCGCGCGCGTTCGAGCCTGGCGAGGTTGTCCGCCTCGTGCGCCACAACGGTGCCCGCACGCACCACCAGCTGCCCCATGTCAGCGACCGCAAGGAGCTGGTCGCCCACCGCCAGCTCCACACGCAGCTGCTGTCGGCGATCACCGCACCGGCCGTCGCGGTCACTGAGGGCCCGCACGACGTCGCGGTCCTCGGAGCGGCCAACCGCCGCTACCCGCCAGCCAAGCTGCCCCTGTCCGCCCACGGCGTCCGCCTCGTCGCCGCGGGCACCGGCGGCGACGGCGGCATCGACCAGATCCCCCGGATCGCCGACCTCGCCAAACAGCTCGGCTTCCGCGTCGTCGGGGTGATCGACCGGGACAAGCCCGGCCTACAGACCACCGCACAGCTCCTCAAGGTCGTGCAGACGTGCGACGCTGTGATCCGACTACCGGAGAAGACTGCCATCGAACGCTCGATCACCGCCGGGGTCGCCCTCTCCCAACTGGCCGCCGCGAGTGCGGTCCTCACCGCCTTCGGCGAGACCGATCCCCTGGCGACCGGTGCCTCGGAGGAGACCGTCACGAAGCTTTGCACCCTGCTGCACAAGAAGGGCCTGCACGAGCCGTTCCTGGACGCTCTCTATCGTGAACTACGGATGGCTCCGGCAGCCTCGGACGAGCACGACGGTAACGCAGCGGGGCAGGAGCAGGTGGTGCACCCGCCCCTGTTGGAGATGATTCTGGACGCCATCGCCATGGCCGCGAACCCCACCTACGACGGGCCATCCACGATCGACATTGCCGACGTCTCCCGCCCCGCCGGGGATGCGGCGTGAGCTACGAAGCGCAGGGGGCGCAGCGCGACGTCGTCGCTAGCACGGCTCCGGTGCTCGTGGTGCTCGGCGGCGCGGGAACGGGCAAGACCACTACGGCCGTCGCCGCCGCCCGCCGCCAGCTCGACACCGCAGACGAGAGGGAGGCGCTCCGCCGCCAGGCCGCGCAGCGAGCCGGCCACAGGACGAGGCTGCCCGCACCCGAACGGGTCCTGTTCCTCTCCTTCTCCCGTACCGCGGTAGTCCAGATCATCGACCGCGCGTCCGGGGTGATCGGACCCTTCGCCTCGCGCCTTGAGGTCGCTACCTTCCACGGCTTCGCCTGGCGCATCATCAACAGCTTCGGCCCCCACCACGGCTATCCCCAGCCCCAGACCGTGCTGAGCGAAGCCCAACGCCTCTTCGACGAATCCCGGCCCGGCCTCACCTACGACGAGCTACTCCCGGCCGCGATGCGACTGCTCGCGCTGGAGAAGGTCCGAGACCACTACAGGGGCCGGTACGGGCTCGTGATCTGCGACGAGTTCCAGGACACTGCCGATCTGGAATGGCAGTTCCTCCAGCAGATCGCGCCGGGTGCGCGCCGCATCCTGCTGGGCGACGCCAACCAGTGCATCTATGCCGGATTCAAGGACATCGACGCCGACGCCAGGATCGCCACCGCGATGCAGCTGCCCGGCGCCGTGAAGATCCCACTGCCGCCGCGCAGCTACCGTGACCCCAGCGGCACCCTTCCAGCCGCCGCCGAAGCCGCCCTTCAACGGGACTTCACACACCCTGCCATCCGCACTGCAGCCGCTGCCGACAGGATCTCGGTCACCAGCTACGACGACGGCAACGGACACGCAGAGGTTATCGACCTCGTGCGCGCGGCCCGCAAGGATGGCCACACGGTCGCGATCTTCACCCACACCCACCAGGCGACGTTCAGCCTCTCCGAGGCGCTTCGCAACGAGGGCATGGCGCACGAGCTGGTCGGCGAGGCAGAGGCGTACGGCGAAGCCCTCGCCGCGCAACTCGCCCTGGTGAAGTTCGCCCTGAACGTCCCGAACGCCGAGGTTCTGCGCACACTGGCCATCTACGTACAGGCCACTGAACGCAAGGGCAACAAGTACCGAGTTCCCCTCGCCAGCCAGATGCTCGACCCGAAAACCAACCCGGTCCTGCAGAACGCGCTGCAGCGACTGGCCCACGACCTGCAGGCTGCGGTCGGAGAAGCAGAGTTGCCCGACGTTTCACGGCTCGCCGAGGCTGTCACGAACGCCTACAGCATGGTCGGCGCCTTCCGTGACCAGGAAACCTGGCTCCAAGCCGCCCGCCAAACTCGCAGCGCGCTGCGCCGTTTGGGCGAGGGAGGCGACATCGCGGCTGTCGAACAGGAACTGCTCCGCGCACGCGACGAGGCCCTGGTCGGAGCAGGAACGGCACGGCGCGCCCCGATCCAGGTCATGAACCTGCACCAGACCAAGGGCCGCGAAGCCGACACCACGATCCTGCTTCTGGGCAGCGACGAGTGGTACGGCTCTGAAGAGGAGCCGTACCCCACAGGTTCCAAGCTGCTGTACGTCGTGATGACCCGCGCAAGGAACAACGCGCACCTTGTCGTCCCCGACCTTGTCCATGGACTGTGGAGGCCCCTGGTGGCCGCTCTGCGTGCGGTGGCCGGCAGCCCTCCGCACTGAGCTACGGCCAGGCTGGCCAGAGAGGTCGCCATCCAGCCTCAGCCTCGCCAGCCCGTAACGCTCGTGGCCTGTCCAACGACCACGCCTCGGGCTGGTAAGCCCGATCAACAGCCCTGACGGATCATCGGCTGACAGACTGGGCCGATGATTGACCGCCGCCCTCTCGGGCTCCCCCGCCTTCACCTCGCCCTCCGCGACCGAGGACGTCGAGCCGTCCGGTGCCCAGCGCCGTCTGCGGGTCGAACAGGGAGCCACCTTCCTGGCACCGCCCTGCCCGCCGACGGATCCGCCGCCTTACCCCGGCCGCCGCTCCCTGGCCGCCGGGGGCCTGACCTTCTCCGCTCTTGACCAATAGTCCCTGATCACGAGTCCGCTTCGATCAGGCGCTGCCGGACTGCGCGTCACAGTCGCTGATGTGCTCGATCAGCGCCGGATCGGCCCGCAGATCCGGCGGCAGCAGCGTCCCCGACACAACCGTTGCTGTGAGCAGTTGGGAGACCTCTACTCGTGCGTGGCCCCTGCCTTCCAGATCGACCAGCACGGCATTGACCAGACTCGCGCCCGCCATGTCCACGTCCCGAAGGTCCGCTCCGGACAGGCGGGCCTCCTGCAGATTCGCCTTGACCATCCTCGCGCCGAGGAAGTCGCCCTCGTCCAAGCGGGCGGACTGCAGGTGCGCCTTGCTCAGGTCTGCCCCCGGGGCCGTCACCGACATGAGTGCGGCACGGTAGAAGTTGGCCTTGGCGAGACGGGCTGCTTCGAGTCGCGCGAAGGACAGATTCGAGAAGGAGAACACGACGCTCTCCAGCCGCAGTCCGATCAAGTTGGCCTGGCAGAGAGAGACGTGCTGGAGGTCGATCGAGAAGTCCTCCTGACGCTCCGGTCGGTGCCCGAGAACGGTCAGAGCAGCCTGAACGTCGTTCGTCACCATGGCTTCCTGCCAGGGCATGTCATCGGGGATGTCCACCGCCGGGGAGCGCTCGCGGATGAAGGCAGCCAGCAACTGCACGATCGTCTCGTGGTCCTTCTCGGAGTCGCGCATTATCCGTTCCAGGGCGTAGATCCCAGCCATCCGCGCCGTCACGCCGTCGGCATCTAGCAGCGACACGGCCTTCACGTACCGGTCGGTGATCTGTCCCTCCTTGACCAGCTCAGCCTGCTCCTTATCCTTCTCCCGGGTCGCGCTCTGCGTCTCCCGGGAGAGCTGGAACTGCTGCTGGGCGAGTTCGAACTGCTGCTGGGCCTTGGCGTCGTTGGTGGCCTGGACCTCCTGCGAGTGCTGGAACTGCTGCTGCGCGAGCTCGAACTGCTGCTGAGAGAGTTTGAACTGCTGCTGAGCCTTCGCCTCGTTACTCGCCTGCACGACTTGCGCGTGGGTGAACTGGTCTTGAGCCAGGTCGCGTCCGCGGAGTGGTGTAAATGACTCGACGCGGGTTGCCGTGTGTTGATCTTATGCGGCGTCGGCGACGGATGCCACGCTGGTAGTTGCGGGTCGGATCTGGGTCGGGGGTTCGAGCAGGGCCCGGCGCAGGTCGTGCAGGGTGCGCAGGGCGATGGGGGTCATTGTGAAGCCTCGCCAGCCTCGGGCGGCGCGGTCCAGGACGGCCCAGACCAGGCTGACGCAGGAGGTCTCGCCGGGGAACCGGCCGATGACCTTGACGCGGCGGCGGGTCTCTCCGAAGGTCCGCTCGATGAAGTTGGAGTGGCGGATGCGCTTGTGGTGCTCGGTGGGGAACCGCAGGTAGGGCGTGAGGCTCTGGCGGTCGCTCAGCATCGATTTGACGGCCGCCGGGTACTGCTTCTCCCAGGCTGTCGCGAAGGCGTCGATTCGCTGCTGGACGGCCTCGACGAGCTGCTGACCGGGCGCGATGTCCTCCAGTTCGGGCACGGTGGTGTCGAAGACCTTCCAGAAGTCGTCCTTCACCGCCTGCTGATCGGCCTTGCTGATCTTCGACAGGACGTTCCTGGATTTGTGGATCAGGCACCTCTGGCGCAGGGACCGGCCCAGGACCAGTTCGCAGGCGGCGATGATGCCCGGGGCGCCGTCGGATATCACCAGCAGCGGCGGGCGCAGGCCGCGTTGGAGCAGGCCGGCCAGGAAGTCCTCCCAGGCGTCGGTGCTCTCTGATGCGGCCGCAGCGAGCCCGACGAACACCGGCTTGCCGTCGGCGGTGATGCCCCAGGCGGCCAGGACCGGCTCGCTGCCGGCATTGGTGTGCATCTTGAAGTGCGAGGCGTCCAGGAACAGGTAGTCCAGGGTGATCCCGGACAGGTCGCGCTCGCACCAGGCCGAGTACTGGGTGCGGATCGCCTGGCAGATCGTGGAGACCGTCGACTTCGACAGTGCGGCCTCGGGGCCGAGGGCGTCGGCCAAGGCGTTCTCCACGTCACGAACCGAGAGCCCGCGCACGAACGAGGCGATGACCAGCGATTCCAGGGCATTGGTGCGGGTGACACCGGTGCCAAACAGGCGTGAGGCGAACTTCTCGGTGGTCCCGCGCAGCTTGGGGCGCTGCACGGTGACCGGCCCGGCGGTGGTCTTGACGGTGGTGGGGCTGTAGCCGTTGCGGTGCCCGGCACGCACGACCCGGGCATCGTCGAGGTCCGCGATGGGGGTGCGCTGGTAGCGGGCGCGGCCCAGGAAGGCCTCGACCTCGGCCTCGACGGCGGTCTGGATGATCATTCGGGCACCGAGACGGGCGACATCCTCCAGGACCTCGACCAGGTCGCGGCCCCCGGTGAAGAGGGAGTCGATTTCGGCGCGCAGGGCATGCGTGGGCGATACTCGTGCGGTCACGGGCGTGGGGCTCCTCGGAGAGCAGTGACGTGTGAACTGGCAGGTTCAGCACGGCACCCTACGCCCGTGATCATTTACACCGCTCCTTGGACGCGACCTTGAGCCAGCTTGAATTGGGCTCGGTCTCTCTTGCGGCCAGTGGAGTAGCTGACTGTGGTGACGGACAGCGTTCCGATACCGACGAGTCCGACGACAGCGGCAACGATAGCCGTCCGAAGGCCCGACACATCCGTCGCCTTTGGCCCGTCGTCCTTCGTCAGACGCGCAGGGTTGATCCCATCAATCCACTCCGGACCCCGCCAGACCAGGATGATGATGGCGGCAGCGATTGCCAGGATGCCGACGGCAAGAACGATCTTGACCCAGATGGACACCTTTTCGTCTGGGGGCGTACTCGTGCTCACGGGTGCTCCGACAACTCATCAATCAGGCAAGGGATATGGAGCGTATCGCGCTCACAGCAGTCCCTCGCCCGCCCCGTCCTGTCGTCGGTCTGCCTCGCGGATGTAGATCCAGAACGAGCGGCTGGTGAGAGAGTGGCCGGAGACGTCCTTGATCTTCTCGACCCGCTTGCCCGCGGCCCTGGTGCTGGTGATGAAGCCTGACCGCCAGGAGTGGCCGGTCCGCCGGCCCAGTCCGGCCGCCTCGGAGGCGGCGCCGATGATGCGGGTGATCGTGTCCGGCGCCATCTGGCCGGTGCCGAGGTTGCCCCACCGGTCGACCGGCCGGTACGCGGGGCCGCCGACCACGCCGGAGGCGTCGCGCCAGGCGTGCCAGGCCCGGACTGGGCAGCACTGCGGGTCCTGCGAGGCGTACACGGTGGTGTCGAACCCGGCCCGCTTCTTCGCCGGGGCGATGTGGACGTCCAAGTCCTTTCCCCAGGACCGCATATGGGGCTCATCCAGGTTGGAGATGCGGGAGGAGCGGGCGGCGAGGGAGAAGCCCATGAGCGCGATCGACTTGTCCCGCATCCCGGTCAGTGTGCACGTGTCGAAGACTGCGGCGACCCGACGCAGTTCGTCCGGCGTGAACGGGACCGCCTGGCCCCGGCCGCGGGCCGCCTTCTCCGGGTCCAGGCCGATCCGCTCGACGTAGGCGCGGGCCTTGGCTGCGACCTTGTCGCTGATCTGCGCCCCAGGTTTCCGGCGGGCGACGGACAGGACGCCGGTGATCCTGCGGTTGACCGTCGCGGGAGCGTCCTTCCGTATCAGGTCGCACCACATGACGAAGTGGAGCATCATCCCCGGGGTGATCCGCAGCGGGTCGAGTCCGGCCAGGCCGTGGTCGGTCAGCTCCTGGTGGAACTCCCGCCAGAGCGTCCAGTCTCGGTCATTGCCGACCAGGGTCCGCCTGTCCTTCGCCGCAGCTTCGATCCGGGCGGCCTCGTCTTCGAGCCAGTCGTAGACGTCCCCGGCGACGCGCGGTGACGGCAGCCAGGCGTTGGCGGTGGCTCCTGACTCTGTCTCCGGACGGTTGATCACATACCTCCCACATGCAGTCCATTAGGGAGGATATCTGAACAATCCTCGCGTCGGAGTCGGAGTCAGATTCCGACGCGACCAGTACCGGATTCCCGTTTGATTGGTGGCCGCGTCGCCCTCCGTGCGGGGGCGCCTCCCTGCGCCTTACGCCTTGGGTGCCGCTCTGGCCAGCGATGCCAGGGGAGCCCTTACGCATCGCCGCACCATCGAGGTATAGCTCTTACACCCTTATGGTTCGGAGATTTGACTGACACTCAACTCCCGTGCAGGATGGGCATCATGTCCGCTGACGAGACTCCTGATGCCGACGACGCCGCCCAGGCTTCGCAGCCCCGCAAGACCAGGTCCCAGCTTCTGGATGAAGAGCCTGACCTGTTCGGTCTCCGTGAGCACTTTGCCGAGATCGAGTCGGCGCGCAACGCGCCCCGCGTCTCTCTTCTCGACGACGTCCGGCGGCTCCGCGAACTCCTGGCGGTGATGGAGGAGGCTGCCGTCATTGCCGAACGCCAGCGCCAAACCCCATGGGAACGTCTCTCGGAAAGTCTCGGAGTGACGAAAGCGACGGCAATTAACCGGTACAAAGCCAAGGTCGACACCTGGGCTCAGGAGCACTCTGCCGAAGACGGATTTGGGAGTGCTTGGCGCAGGCTTGAGGCGACCTGGGCGGCGGTTGAGGAAATTACTGCCCGGCGTGCAGCGGCTATGGATATGCAGCTCGCGGCTGATGCTATTCGGGATCCATCTAGTAGTCCGCAGGCCAACCCGCCAGCAGTGCCGGATGGGGACGAAGCGGCAGTCCCGGGCCAGGATGCGGAGGGAGCGGGTGCCCCGGCGCCTATGCGGTCGCGGAAACTCGTCTGGCAGGACAGTCATACGCTTGAAGGGCTATATTTTGAAGCCCTAGATGCCTGCCGCAAGAATCCCCGGCTGTCTAAATATGAGGCGAAATACGATTTCACCCATCATTCGCCAATCAAGCGCAGGTCAAAATTCGATCCTGGGCATATTGACGGAATTGTATTTATCGAGTGCAAGAGTACGCGCGCTGACCGGTCGGATGATCCTGGCTGGCGTGCCGACATCGAAAGGCGACTTGCGGCGCTGGAGCACCAGCAAGCCGAACGCCCTGCCCCCTGAACTCCGCCGACCCCCGCCTTTGCCTTAGGAAGCCGGAGGGGGCCGACGGTCCGCACCACCCCAACTGATTGAGGAGGCACACAATGAGTATGACCCAGGCGCCGGGAGATGGAGAAGGGCTCCCCATCCTGGCCGGGCGCGTCAGCCGGGTCACGGGAGCAGTGATGCGCTGTCAGCCATCCCTGGCTGCTGTGTTCGTGACGGTGCTGATCTACGCCACCACCACCGGACTGCAGCCGACAGAGCTGGTGCGGCTATTGGTGACGGTCGGCCTGTTCCTGATCCCAGCAGAGCTCATCCGCTGCTGGGCGGCAGTGTTCGGCCCGCGCCGGTAGCTCACGCGCCGGTAAGGCTGGCCACGCGGTCTCCAGTGGCGACTGGTCCTGTGGCGGGTGAGGCTTGAGGGCATGGAGGACATGCCGACGGACCCGCCGATAGTGGTTCACCCGCCGCAGGATGAGACGCACCCGTACCGGCGGGTCGAGATCAGCCACGTCGCCGTGGGGCGCGCGTTCAACATCGCCGATGTGATCGAGTTCGCCCGGCGGGCCGGCCTGGACGAGAACTTCGACGCGACAGACCCCGACCTCGTGAAGTGGCGAGGCGGCGGTCCCGAGGACTGGTCGACTGCCTAGCCCAGCCCGTTGGGGCTGATGGCGACGGTCATTTGGTGCATGGGCCGCGCGGGCGACAGCCGTGGGCCCCTGGGGCTGCTCGTCTGGCGGGTTCAGGTTCACCGAGGATGACTTTGGGAATCGCCTTGGGGATGTCCGGCAGCGCGGCCAGTGTGGTCCCGTCTCATTGCTGTGAGGCTGAGGTCGGCCAGTCGTGGGACCGGAACGAGTTGGAGTTCCTCGCCGGGATGGAGTAATCCGTCGTCGCCAACGACGGCGACCCATGCTTTGAGGCCGAGGTCGGGGTGGGCGGTGTTGAGTCCCACTTCGCCCTTTGGCACGGATCCGTTGAAGGGGACCGTGATGTTGAGCCGGTTCCAGTAGCTCCATAGGGAGTGAGCCTTGGCCTGCTCGATGGCGAGGTAGAGCTGCGGGTATCGGGCCATCAGCCGCATCTGCCTGAACACGAGTTGGCCGACCAGGCCCGGGACGGTGTCGGCGAGAGTCTCGAAGTGGCGTGCGGCTACGTGGCCGGCGACAGCGTCATCGCCCGGAGTGAGGGCCAATGTGGTGTACAGGTGGGCGAGGCGCCGTGCCGCGTAGTTGACTGATCCCTCGGCGAGGCTGGGGTCGATCTCAGCTACCAGTTGTTCGAGTTGCTGATGGTTGGGAGAGAAGCGACCGGGGTCAAACAGCTGGGCCATGCCCGGGGCGGCGGCGAAGGCAAGCGCTTTGGAGAGTCGGCTGTTGAGCTCGCCGCGCTCAGCGAGGGCTTTGGTCTGCCGAGAGGTGGAGTGAAGCATCAGGTATTCGGCGACGACCTCGAAGTAGAGGTATCCGAGGAATGGTATGCGCTCCACCGCCTGCGAGAGCTGGTCAACAAGGTCTGAGCCGTCCGAATGCTGTCCGGTGGCGCACGCCAGCGCGCTGTTGAGGAACTGGCGGACGCCGTAGATCTGGTCAGTGACCTCCGCTCGGAGCCGGGAGTCTTCGGCCGGTGTGAGGTAGGAGCGGAACTCGCGATAGGCATCGAGGTGTACGAGCCCCGTACGCAGGTACTCGATGCCGTGGGCGGTCATCGGCGCGGTAGGGGTGACCTCGAAGATGAGAGTGCGGGTGTGCGGCTTGGTTTCCAGGAGGAAGGCGCCCAGGTTGTGGGGGCGCAGGCCGCCTGGCTCGCTGGTCAACGGGGCGCAGTACACGGCGGCGAGGAGGCAACCGGTGGAAGCGAACAGTTGGCCGCTTCCGCGGATGGCGTCCAGTGCGACGGTCGTGTGCATGAGGTGGATCGGCCGCCCGCTGGTGAGCTGCTCGGTGGTGGAGTTACCAGCGAGTAGCCAGCCGTTCGGAGTGGCTTGGAGGTAGGCTCGCCAGTCGGATTCGGTCCAGCTGAGCCCGGCGGGAGAACAGCGGGTGACCGGGATGGTGTAGTCAATGTGGGCGTGGGCCCAGTCGGCGTGTACAGGGACCTCCTACAGGCTGTGAGCGAGGGCCTGGTGGTGGGTTGCGCCGTCGAGGAGGGCGCGCTCGCTTCGTATGACGAGTTGGTGCGCGAGCGGAGCCATCCACGTGGCGGGGGCGATGCGGAGGCGGGTCAGGTCGGGCCACCAGCGGGCCAGCGGGAGGCGGAAGCGGTCGAGGGCGTCGGCGGTCTTGAGGAGGTCGGCCCACAGGGCGGTCCGCTGATAGGCGCGGCGTTCTGCGATGGTGAAGCGCTCGTGGTCGGTGGCGTGGAGCTGGAGCGCGGTCGCGGCGCGGACTGCCGCTCCCGCTGAGCTGGTGATGCCAGCCTGGGCGCCGACGGCGTCATGGTGCTTGAGGAACCAGACAGCGGCGCGTTGTCCGTGGTCGGGGTCGTCGCGGTCGGTGAGTCGACGGCAGTCGTGGACGGCTGCCGCTGCCCGCAGAGTCATGGTGGTGCGGTGGTCGAGGCCGTGCTGCTCACAGAGGAGACCGGTGAGCAGGCTGACGCGGGCGTTGTGAAGGATGCCGTGCAGGCCGGCGGGGCCTTCCGGGGTAGCGAACCACTTCGGCTCGGGCAGCAGCAGGCGCTGGCGTGGCAGGGGTGAGGGTGGCTGAGGGCCCTTGGGCGGGTGGGAGGTGATCCAGTCGAGGGTGGCATGGTCCATGCGCTGGTGGTCCGGGAGCTGGCCGCATACGGCGAGGTCGTGCAGCGAGCCGGTAGCTGCGGTGCCCAGCACCGGGACAGTGGCGCGGGCGGTGTTCACAGTCGGCCGGGGGTGGCCGCAGGCACGGGCAGATGGACGTCCAGCCCGAGGTGTCGCAGGGTGGCGGCGAACTGCATGGGGCCCTCGAAGATATGGGCCTGGATGCCGACGGAGGCTGCGGCCTGGACGAAGGTGGGCTCGTCATCGAAGTAGGCGACTTCGTGGGCGGGCACGGCCAGGCGGTTGAGAGCCGCCCGGAACGCCAGCGGGGAGGGTTTGTCCGCGCCGAGTTCGGCGGAGGGCATCACGTGGTCGAACGTGATGCCGTGGTGCTCCAGGTCGGTGCGTAGGGCGTCGGTGCAGTTGGACAGGACGCCGACGGGGACCGTACAGCGGAGCTGGGCCAGCAGCGCGATCATGGCCGGGTCGGCGTCGCCGCGGTCGCTGCGCCAGGCGGTGAGCGCGTCGCGGACCTGGGGGCCGTAGTCGGCGGCGAGGCGGTCGGCGACGTCGTCCGCCCACTGGGCGTCGGTCAGGACGCCGACGCGAGCTAGCCGGTAGGTGGGGTGCTGGTAGGCGTAGCGGTCCACGGTGCCGTGCGGCAGGCCGGCGGCAGCCTCCGCTTGGTGGGCGCCGGTGTTGCGCCAGTGTCGGAACAGGCCGTTCATGTCGCACAGGACGGCGCGGATCGGTGCTGTGAGCTGGGGGGTCATCAAGGCTCCGTTGGGGCTTGGTTGGCTGGTCGGGTGCGGTGGGCGGCGAGGGTGTCGCGGGTGCGGTCATAGACGTCCTGGTAGTGGTCGGTGATGGTCGGCCAGCCGTATTTAGCGGCGCAGTGAGCAGCGTTGTGCCCGCGGCGAGCGCGCTCGACCGGGTCGGCCAGGGCCTCGCGCAGGACCGTGGTCAGGTGGGTGCGGTCGTCGGGGCGGACAGTCCAGCCGTTGGCCAGCGGCCCAGCCGGGATGATGAAGTCAGCGGGACCGCCGGTTTGGGTAGCGATCGGGGGGCGACCAGCAGCCATGGCCTCGATGTAGACCATGCCGAAGGACTCTCCGACGGCGGGGGCAGCCATCACGTCGGCCAGGGTTAGGCCGAGAGGGAGTTCGTCGTGGCCGCGCCAGCCGATGATGAACACGTGGTCGCTGATGCCCAGGCGCTTTACGGTCACGGCGGGGTGTTCCCCTTCGTACTCCCCGGGGGCGCCGCCCCACAGCAGCAGCACGGGGGCGGGGTCGCTGTCGCTGACGACGGCGGCGAACGCCTCCAGGAGCAGGTCCAGCCGCTTGACTCGCTGGTAGCGGCCCACCCACAGCACTACGGGCCGTAGCTGGCCGCGGTGGTCGAGGAGCCGGGCGAGGTCGGCGTACTCGTAGTGGATCGAGCCGGGCTCCTGCCCGGGGGCCCAGCCGCGGGGGTCTTCGACGAGCCAGTGCCGCAGCAGGTCCAGGCGCTGCCAGCCGTTCAGGACGGTTGGGGTGAATCGGGTGAGGTCGGCGCCATTGGGCACGACGTTGATCGAGTCCTCGGGGACGTGGAGCAGCCGGGCGGCTTGTTCGCGGTCGCTCGTGGAGACGGTCACCAGTTGGCCGGCCAGGCGCGCCCAGCGCTCCATGCTGGCAATCCAGGAGGCGGTGTGCCGCCACAGCGGCCAACGGGTGGCGTGGAGGGCGGCGGCATCCGGTTCGGTCAGGTGGTGTTCGCGGGCAAGCCGCGTCAGCGCGCGGGTGCGTTCGACTGGGTCCGGCGGAAGGACGTCGGCCAAGTGTTGAGGGATGGCACCGACCTGCGCTGCCAGGGACCGGATCTCGTGGGCGTGCTGGAGCAGCTTCAGATCGGTGCCGTGCAGCGTCGTCAGGCGGGGGATGCCGGGGTACGCCCGGGCGGCTGCCTCCTGGAGGTGGCTGAGGTGGTGCAGGTGCAGGACGTCCGGGCGGGCGCTGCGGTGCCGGGACAGGTGCGTGTGCCAGGCGTGGACCAGGTGGTCGAAGGTGGCCGGGGCCACGGCGCTGGCCTGCCGGTCGGGGGCTGCAGGGCCGCGGTCTTCGAAGGAGGGGTGGAACGGAATCCGTTGCCCGTCCATGGAGGGGCGGCCGTTGCGGTAGGCGTCGGCCGCCGGCGTGTAGTCGAAGGGCGCGATCGGCAGGCCCTGGTAGAAGGTGGCGGCGTGGCTGAACTGCCCGACGTCACCGAGGGATCCGCAGGCGACAACGAGGTGCGCACCACGCGCCGCCAGTTCCCGGTTGAGGTACTGGACGACGATGGACGAGCCCCCGCGGGGGAAGAATTGGATGGCGGTATCGACCGTCAGTGGACGTGGCACGGCCTGCTCCTCGACAGAATCGGGCAATGGATGGTCAGGTGCGAGCGGGGTGGGGATAGCGCACCGCGACGCGCTGGCCCTGGCAGGCAGAGGTGAGCAGTGCCTCGGCGGCGGCCACAGCCGAGGCACCCTGGTTGAGGGTGACCAGGCCCGGGGCGGCCAGGCCGAGGAGGGCGTCGCGCATCAGCTCGTGCTCCCGGTGGAACGGGGCAGGCCCGGCCGGGACCGGCAGGCGTCGGGCTTCGCCCAAGCCGACGCCGGTGAAGCCGCCGCCGACGCTGAGGGCGGCGGTGTTCGGATGAAGGGTGAGTGCGCCGGTGACGGCGTCGGCGGTCAGGACCCCAGAGGGGGTATGGACCTGCACGGTGCGGTCCTTGAAGGGGCTGATCCGGTCGATGTGGAGGTGGGCGAGCAGGCCGCTGCGCAGGTAGGCGGTGGCGGTGGCGGTGTCCTCATGGCGGCTGGAAAGGCAGCTGGTCGTCGCAGAGATCTGCTCGATCGGCTGTCCGGCGAGCCAGGCGGCGAGGTCGAGATCGTGGACGGCGAGGTCCAGGGCGACGCCGACGTCGGTGATCCGATCGGGAAAGGGGCCCTGGCGACGCAGCGCGATCTGCCACACCGGCCCGAAGTCACCTCTGGTGAGAAGGCGGGCCAGCTGGGCAGTGACCGGGTTGTGCCGTTCGGTGTGGCCGACTGAGGCGGTCAGCTGTCGGCGGCCGAAGGCGTCGGCGATGCGCCAGGCTGCCTCCGCGGTCGGCGCGAGGGGCTTCTCCACCAGAGCCGGTACCCCGGCCTCGGCGAGGTGCACGGCGATGCGCTCGTGCGTGCTGGTAGGGGTGGCCACCACACAGTAGTCCACGCCCAGCGCGAGTACCTCGTCCACGGTGGCGCGGGTGGGAAGGTGCGGGAACGCGGCGCGGCGCTGAGGGTCGGGGTCGGCGAGGGCGACCAGGTCGATGCCCGGCAGCGCCGCGAGGGTGCGGGCGTGGACGGTGCCGGCCCAGCCCAGGCCGACGACGGCGGCACGAACGAGTGATTCCACGGTCGTTGCTCCTTGCTCGCAGGTAGGTGGATGGCCGGTGCGGGTTCAGGACCGGGCGGGTGTGGGCGGGTTCCAGGCGGCGAGGCGGCTCTCGCTGGTCTCGGCGCGCAGCCAGCTGGGGATGGCGAGCGGCGTCGTGCGCAGCCAGTCGACGTAGCGGGCAATGCCCTCGGCGACGGTCACGGTGGGCGTCCAGCCGAGCGCCGCCGCCATCGCGTCGGTCTCCGCGCGGCCCCCGAGCGGGTCCTGAGCCGGCCGCGGGGCGTGGACCAGCTCGGTGCCGGGGAAGTGGCCGCTCACGGTCTCGGCGACCTGGCGGACGCTGGTGCTTGTCCCGGTACCCAGGTTCAGCACGCGTCCGGACGCTCCGGGAGCGAGGAGTGCCAGGGCGATGGCGTGGGCTGCGTCGTCGAGGAAGAGGAAGTCGCGGACCTGCCGCCCGCCGTTGTTGAGCAGCAGCTGCTGGCCCAGGGCGGCGTACATGGAGTACTGGGCGATCACCCACGAGGGGGCGGCGGGCTTGGGGACTTGGCCCGGTCCGTAGACGCTGAACGGCCGTAGCACGGTGAAGTCGCGCCCGGCCGGGGTGAGAAGCTGGGTGGTGTGGAATTCGGCCCACACCTTGGCGGAGGCGTACAGGTTCATCGGCCGCACCGGCTGGTCCTCGGCGAAGACGCGCAGCTGGTCGGCGGGAAGGGCGGGGTTGCCGTTGCCGTAGACCTGGGCGGTGGACAGTAGGACGAACCGGCGCACTGAGGGGGTATCGGCCACGGCGCGCACGACGGTGTCGGTGCCGGCCATGTTGCTGCGGAACGCGGTGGCCGGGTCGGCGGCGCAGCCGCCCACAGTGGAGTGCGCTGCGGCGTGCACGACGAAGTCTGCGGAGGCGACCATGCGCCGTACCAGGGTCTCGTCCGCCACGGATCCGGTCGTCAGCTGCGGATCGTCGCGGCCGGTGCCCAGCAGCGCCAGGGTGGCGGGCTCGTAGGCGGACAGGTCGTCCAGGAGCAGCAGGGTTGCACCTGCTGCCTGGAGGGTGCGGCGCAGCGCGGTGCCGATGAACCCGGCGCCGCCGGTGATCAGTACGCGGGCTCCGTGCAGGTCGTTGAGCGGAGACGAGGTCACAGCAGTCCTCCAAGGATGGGTCCGGGCGCGGAAGTGGGGAGCGGAGCGGCTAGCTGCAGACGAAGGCGCCGGTGAGCTTGGTCAGCGCGAAGTAGTCGCCTTCGTCGATCACGTCTTGGACCTTCGCGCCGACGCGTGCCTCCAGCTCCGTGAAGAACGCCTTCGGTAGCCCTCGGCCGGGACGGCTTGCGGCGCAGCAGTAGTTGTGGCCGCGGTAGAAGGCCAGGAACGGTGCCGGATCGGAGAACTGCAGTTGGTCCTGCCAGCGCACCACCTGTACGTTCGCGAAGTGCGGGCGTAGCTGGGCGGCGCCGTTGTCCAGCGAGATCCGGGCCTTCGGCGTGGAGCGGAACAGGTGGGCCGGGGCGCGCATCTCGCTCATCGCGGCGAAGTGAACGTCCCACATCTCGACCATGGTCACCGGGTCGTCGGTGGCCAGCACGAACCGGCCGCCGGGGCGCAGGACCCGGCGCACCTCGGCGAACATCCGTGGCAGGTCGGCGACGTAGTGGGCCATGTAGACCGCGGTCACCCGGTCGAAGCTGCCTTCGTCGAACGCTGAGAGGTCCTGGGCGCTGCCCAAGTGGAAGTCGATGGGTGTGGCGACGCCGTGCAGACGGGTGCGGGCGGCGTCGAGCATCCCCGGGGAGATGTCGAGGGCGACGATGTGTCCGGCCGCCAGGTGCGGGCGCATGTGCTCCAGCAGCGCCCCGTTGCCGCACCCAAGGTCCAGCATCTCCTCGGTGCCGCGTAGGGCCAGCGCGGCGATCAGGTGATCGTGCAGGGCCAGCGGATCGGTCCGGTAGCGGTGATGGACCAGCTGGCTTGCCTCCAGCAGCCGGGCGTCGGCGAAGTAGTCGTCCCGTGCGTCCACCTCCGACAGTTCGAACGGCTCCGTCGGCAGGACCTGGGCCGCGAGCCGGTCCAGGCCCGGCGTACGGAACTCGAGCCTCAGCTTGGTGGACGCGCTCGCCTCGTATGCCGCGGTCACTGCGGGCCCCACTTGGTGCCCACGTACTTGTGGGGCAGTAGATCGGCCAACGGCACCAGAGCCGGAACGCCGGCATCGATCACCGCGGCGAACCCCGGCGCACCGTGGTCGAGCAGCAGCTCCCGGCACAGCCCGCACGGCGGCACGATCCGGGCACCGCCGTCCTCGGACGGCTTGGGGTAGCGGACTGCCGCCACCGCCACCAGCGGCGCCTTCGTGGCCAGCCGGGCGGCGGACACCGCCGCAGGCTCCGCACAGGCTGCCGCTCGGCCGACCATCGCGTCCAGGTGCAGGCCCAGGTGCACACCGCCGTCGGCGTCCAGCACCGCCGCGGCGATCTGATGCCGCTCGGGGACGTACACCCGTTCGATCTGCGCGAACGCCGCCGCCACCAACCGCCGCGCTACCGGGTCCGCGCACCGCACCGACGGGTCAGCCACCGCACCGGTGACCGGGGCGACGTTCACGCGCTCACCTCGACAGGAGCGTCGCACCAGCTGCGGGACGCCTGCGGCCCGCAGGAGTTCTGGTACTTGCCGTCGTACAGCACGATCTGCCCGACCGGCTCCCAGAACGTCACCTGCGCCAGCACCATCCCCGCGTAGACGCGCACCGGCTGCACGGCATGTAGCTGGAAGGTGGTGTGACCCAGCGATCCGATGTCGATCAAGTCGGCGGTCATGTGCACGTACAGGCCCAGGCGGGCGGTCCCAGAGCGGGCCTTGACGATCGGCGTCAGCTGGTCGCTGCCGATCCGCTCGACACTCGCCCCCAGATAGACCCGGTCCGCGCTCAGCACCACCCCCTCGGGCGGGATACGTAGCTCCTCGGTCGGGTTCTGCCGGTAGGGGTCCAGCACGTCGCCGGTGTACCGCAGCAACGTGGGGCCCAGCGTCAGGTCGTAGCTGTTGGAACTGATGTGCTCGGGGACGAACGGGGCGATGGTCAGCTCGCCCAGGTCGCGGCGGCGGACAATCTCCGCACCGGTGAGGATGGACACAACGATCTCCCAACACAGTTGAAGAAGTCAGGTCAGCGGGATCGCGCCGTCAGGTGCGCGACTGGCGGAACGGTGGCATCGTCGAAGCGGCCGAAGTGCCCGCGGTAGGGGGTGAGGTCGCCGACGGTCGTCCAGAAGGAAACCTGGCCGATGATCATCCCGGCATGCAGCCGGACCGGCTGGACGGCTTCGATCTCCAGCGTCCAGCGGTGGCTCGCACCGGTGTTGCCCATATCGGCGGCGAACTGAACGAACACCCCCAGCCGACCGAGCGAGGACCGGCCGATCAGGCACGGCACGGTGTCCACCCCGCCGATCTCCTCCACCGTGGTGCCCAGGTAGACCCGGTGCGGCTGGAGCACGATCCCGCCCGACGGAATCACCAACTCCGCGAGCGGCTGATCACGACGCGGATCCACCGGCTCCACGGCATGAGTGCGCAGCACAGGCCCGAGACGGTAGTTGTAGCTGCACGGGTTGACGAAGTCCTCCCGGAACGGCTCCAGCGTCAACTCGCCCGCTGCGCGCCGGCGCACGATCTCCGGCCCGGTCAGGATCACGCGGTCACCCGCCCGACCAGAGCTTGCGCCGCCGCCCGCAGCTCCGCGAGCGAGCCATCGTTGCGGACCACCACGTCGGACACAGCAGCCGGGACCATTCCGCGCTCCTCACGGCAGGTCAGGTCACCGCGCTGCGCACGCCGCGCCCGGCGCAGCTCCGGGTCGGCATCGACACGGACCAGCGTGAATCCCAGGTCCCGCACGCAGTTGATGTCTGGGACCCGCAGGTCGTCACACACCATCACCGCCTCCGGCGCGGTATCCGCGAGCCGCTCGACACGCCGCCGGAAGTCGGCGGTCAGCGCGTCGGGGTTGATCCGGCGCAGGTGCCCGGCAAGATCCGCCAGCAGCAGACCGTCCTGGACAGCTGGGTCCGGCAGCGGACTGCCGGCCAGCCGGTACACCAGGGACTGCAGTTGGTACAGCGGCTCGGCCAGCCGCACCACCACGGCCTGTCGGCCGATCCGGCCGAACTCCTCCAGCAGTAACCGGGCCAGGGTCGACTTGCCAGCCCCGGGAATGCCGTGCAGGGCAATGCGCATCATGAACTCCACGAAGGGCATAGCGACACCACGGCCGCGTTCGATGAGGGGCGCCAGCGCCAGACTCCTAAGTCGCGCCGGACGTGCCTCCACTCTCAGCCGGACTTGGCCCGCCCGGAAGCCATCAGAGCGATGCGCCAGCGGTGCGGCCACGAGCAATGAATGAGCAATGCCCCGAGCTCTTCACCTGCGCCCGCGTCGGCCGTTAGCGTCGATCGGATAGCCGCCCGGCCTTTCGGGGAAAGGAACCAAGGTGACACGGACGCCACAGCTGACGCGCGCGCGAGAGGTACGCGGGATGAATCGCCCCGCCCTGGCTCGCGCGGTCGTCCAGCGCAGCATGGATCGTGGCGGACCGGCTCTGGGAACGGGAGCTGACGGAGTCTTACGATGGGAGGACGGCCGACGGCCCGACGACCTGGCCCAGGTCTGCCTGGCGGAGATCTTCGGCATCGACCCCGCACTGATCGACTCCCACCCCTGGCCGCAGTGGCTCCACTTCGACCCGCTCCAGTACCAGACCGATCACCCGTGGACCAGCCTCGGCGCACGCGAGGCCATCATCGAGACCGTCGGGAGTGACATGCACCGCCGGACCTTCGTCCTCAGCTCGGCCGCCATGACCTCCAGCCTCTTCGCCTGGCTCATCGCCGAACCAGCACAAGCAGAGCCGCTCACCGGACGACGGATCGGCGAAGGCGCCGTCTCAATGATGGAACGCGAGGTCCGGCGGCTGCGGCGAGCCGACGATGTCGACGGCGGCGGGACCCTCGTCACCGGTGCCAACAATGCCCTTTCGATGGTCGCTGACCTGCTGTCCAACCGCACGTACAGCCTGGCCCACGGACAACGCCTCTACGCCGCTGCCGCCGACCTGGCCCGCATGCGAGCCTGGGCCGCGTTCGACGTCTATGACCGCTGCGACGACCACACCTTCAAGAGCGCCCTCCAGGCCGCCCATGCCGCCGACGACCAGGCTTTGGGCGCGCACATCCTCACCTTCTGGTCAGCCGCCGCCTACAACTGCGACCGTCCCAGCGACGCCGAAGCCATGGCCAGCGCCGCCCTAACCGCGGTCCGGGGCACGACCGCACCCCGCGTCCAGGCCCTCGTCCATGCACGCCGCGCCCGTGCCCGCTCACACCTGGGCCACTCCGGCTGCTGGACCGACCTCGACCACGCCGAACACCTCTTGGACGCCGCCGAGGCCACTGGCGAGGACGAACCCGAATGGGCCTACTGGTTCGACCACGCCGAACTCCAGGGCCTTCGCGCCTCCACCCAGCTCACCATGGACCAGCCCGCCCAGGCCGAGCAGACCTTCGCCCAGGCTGCCCGCGCCTATGGCGGCGACGCCGTCCGCACCCACGCCGTCTACCTCGTGCGCCAAGCCGACGCCCAACGCCGCCAAGGTCACATCGAACAAGCGTGCGGAACGGCTGGGCGCGCCCTCGATCTCACCGACGAGATCAGCTCCCAGCGCACCAGCACACCCCTGCGCGACCTCGCCGCAGCCCTGCAGCCCCACCATCACCTCGCTGAAGTCCGAGACCTACGCGAACGCATCACCGCAACAACCCGCCCCCGTTGACCACGCCCTCGGCTCGACGCACCGGCTGGTCCCGAGCCGGTGCCCGGCCCCGATAGCATCGACGACACCACTGCCGGAATCTGGAGCGCCACCGTGTCATCGCCACGCATCGGGGTTGTCATCGTGACCATGGGCAACCGACCCCGAGAACTCGACGCGCTCCTGGCCTCCGTCGCGAAGCAGGACACCCCCGCCACCAGCGTCGTCCTGGTCGGCAACGCCACCCCCCTCACTGACGTCGCAGACGCCCCGAACCTCACCAAGATCCCCCTCCCGGAGAACCTCGGCTGCCCCGGAGGGCGCAACGTCGGCCTGGATCACCTGCTCGACAGCGGCGACACGGACGTGATCATCGAACTCGACGACGACGGACTCCTCATCGCCGCCGACGTCTTCCGGACCGTCCAGGACCTCTACCGAGCCGACCCCAGCCTCGGCATCGTCTCCTTCCGCATCGCCGACGAGCACGGCGAGACCCAGCGCCGCCACATCCCGCGCCTACGCGCCACCGACCCGATGATGGGCGGACCCGTCACCGCCTTCCTCGGCGGTGGTCACGCCCTGTCCGCAGCGATGCTGCGCCAGACCGGGCTCTGGCCGGCGTCCTTCTTTTTCGGGCATGAGGAGTCCGACCTGGCGTGGAGGGCGATCGACCACGGCTGGACCATCCTGTACGAGCCCCAGCTCGTCCTCCAGCACCCCAAGACCTCCCCCGCCCGCCATGCCACCCACTACCGCTATACCGCGCGCAATCGAGTCTGGCTGGCCCGCCGTCGCCTGCCTCTCCCGCTCATCCCCATCTACCTCGGCATCTGGGCCGTTCTCACGCTGCTGCGCACCCACTCTGCCGCCAACCTCAAAGCGTGGGCCGCTGGTTTCGCCGAAGGCATGCGCACGCCAGCGGGTGAACGGAGCCCGATGCGTTGGAGCACCGTGTGGCGCATGACCCGACTCGGACGCCCACCGATCATCTAGCAAGTCATGAAGGGGCAACTGAACAGTGGGCTGACGACGGCCTTCCCGATTCAGGCGGCATCGACGCCTACCCGCTCCAGCAGGTCCCGGACTTCAGCGAGCTGCCTGAACTTGTTGAGCCTCGGGGCCAAGTCGTGGACTAGGTTCAGGCAGCGTTGCGCCCCGATCCGATTAGCCAGGTCCCAGGACTCGGCGGTGACGGACAGGGCTTCGTCGACTTCGCCCCTCTGGAGAAGTCCACGGGCCTGGTAGACCAAGAAGACGCTCTTGGTCTTGTCGCGCGTGCTGGGCAGGAGGGCGATGCCTTCGCCGATCCGCTCGTGGGCCTCTTCGAACCGCCCCAGGTCCATCAGGCAGCCCCCGTGGTCCACCGCAAGATCGGCGGGCGACATCCACGAGCACCAGGCCGGTGCGTCGTCGGACGCTGGTTTGTCCAGCTCTCGTTCCGATTCCCGCAGACTGCGGTAGCAGGCCGACCGCTGGCCCAGGGCAGCGTAGGCGCGGGCCCGTCGCAGGTGGAGTAGCGATCGCGCGGTGGGATGCCGGGCCCGGCTCAGAGCGTGCCCGAGGAGGTCGGCGGCGGTCTGCGGGTTCCCGAGCCATGTCGCCTGATACGCCTGGTCCGACACAATCCCTGCTCCGAGGTCCACGCCCCCGGAGTCATGAGCGCTGCGCAGCGCCGCGTCCCACAAGCGACTGGCCGACGCGTGCTGCTGCTGATCGAACCGGTACCACCCGTTCGTGATCCCGAGGGTGGCCGCGAGTCGGTGAAGCCGGATCCCGGTCGCCTTGTCGTACCGGCGTCCTTCAATCAGGTCCGTGACCGTTGCCAGGTGAGCGTCTAGCAGTTTGGCGGTGTGCTGCCGCTGTTCGGTCGGCATCGCCGACAGGTCGGCGCTGGTCCGCTCCAGCCAGTCCACGAGCGTGGTATCCACGTTCTGTCCGTCCAGCGCCCCGCGAAGCCGGTCCGGCTCCAGGGTGGCCCACTGTGCGGCGAGCCCGACGAGGGCTGCCCCGGTGTATGCGACGAATGCTCTGCGGTCCAGCACAGTCCGGTGCGCCTCTCGTAGTGCCGTGATGGTGTAGGCCGAGCCCAGAGGAAGTGGGGTCTCACGGCCCGGAAGCCACCCGGGCCACCCATACCGCTCCACCTCCTGTTCCATGACACCGAAAGCATCGGCAAGGAGCAGTTGGGATTCGGAGTCGGGGACGGCACGTCTGGTCTCCCATTTCCACACCCGCTGGCGGTCCGTGCCAGAGCGGCGACCGCGAAGCACCGCGGCGCGCCTGACTTGGACGGCCAGGTCTTCCTGAGACCAGCCTTCCTGTTGCCGCGCGTAGGTGAGCGGGTGGCGAATCGTGTCGTCCACTTGCCAATCCCATCATCGGCCGTGCTGTCCACGGTAGAGGTCAGAGCCCCGGGACTACACCGGGACTACACACAACGACTGTTCGCCCTGCGGAAGTTGTCGTTCACTGATCGAAGGGCGGCGCTCACTGCACGAACACGACCGCTCAACTCCCCTCGCCGATGGCGGCTACGTGCCGTAGACGAGCGTCTACCGGGGAGTGAATGCCTGCAAGACCGTGGAAGACCTTGGACCGAGGAGGAATCATGGCGATACGTTTCATAGGAATCGACCCCGACACCAAGGGCACGGGATCGCCGACGGTGTGGGTCGACCCCGCCACCAACGACATCGTCATCCAGGGATGGAAGGCCAACGAGGACATGCGCCGCCAGGTCACCGCGACCCCGGCGCCGGACCACGAGGCCGGCATTCCCGAGGGTGAGGAGGTCATCATCATCCCGGCGCGCATGGTGCCGGCCCTGCGGAAGGCTTGTGACGATGTCGAGCGGCTTCGAGTGGCCTGAGTTCTTCCGGACCGCCCGCGTCCAAGCACTCCATCTGGAGATGCGCGACGCCTACGGCGTGGCCGACGAACTCGAAGAACTCGACCTTTGGAAGCGTACGGGGGAGGCCGACACCAACCCCGATTCCGATGGATGGCGTCCCTGGACGACGATCGCCAGGGACGCCGTCGCGCGCGGTGTCGTCTTGCGCCGGGCCCGCATCGTCTCCGAGCCCGTCACCGACTACACGCGATGGCTCCACCGGATCACAGAAACGAACCTGGCGGTGGGGGAACTGGTCCGCTGGCTCCCACGCGCCAAGGCGTCCGACCTCTGCCTTCCCGGCAACGACTTCTGGGTGATGGACGACCACAGCGTCCTCTTCAACCATTGGACCGGTGATGGGGGTCTGGCCGATCCGGCGACCGAGCTGCGCTATGAGCCCGAGCTGATCAAGATGTGCACTGCCGCGTTCGAGGCTGTATGGGATCGGGCAACGCCTCACGAGGAGTACCAGGTCCGCTGAAACCACTTACCGACTTATGGCACGCTCCCCACACTCCGGCGCGCAGGCCGCCCGCGACCGGATTGCCCTCGCCCTGCGGGATCTGCGCAGAGACGCCGGCCTCAGCGCCCACGAGGTCTCGCTGCGGTGCGGCTGGAGCGCGGCGAAGACGTCCCGGATGGAACATGGGAAGGTCCCGCCGTCCGACACCGACATCCGGGCCTGGTGTGAGGCATGTGAACAGCCTGGTCAGGCGGCCAGCCTGATCGCGGCCAACAGGCAGGCGGACCAGCTGTACGTGGAATGGCGACGTCGGCAGCGGTCCGGGCTCCGCCACATCCAGGAGACCACCCTCACCCTGAGCGAAGAAGCCCGGGTCGAGCGCGTGTACTGCTCCAATGTGGTGCCTGGCTTCTTCCAGACTGCGGCGTACACCCGGGCCATGTTCGAGACGTTCGTCCGCTTCGAGGACGAGCA